>ERZ1292625.837-Hain-H41-01um-R1-837-length-41663-cov-87_pt1 | contig 41663 bp, 57 predicted proteins | sample MGYA00564400_ERZ1292625 | MGnify/ENA primary metagenome ERZ1292625 (study PRJEB36523, sample SAMEA6512639) | groundwater metagenome | collected 2019-01-08 | study: AquaDiva: Metagenomics assemblies of 32 groundwater samples
TGTCTCCGGCTTCGGCAACGACTAACGCTTAGTGTTAAGCGTTAGCTTATATTTTTAACATAGAAAGGTGAAACAATGAAACATCTTGAACACTTCTCTTACGGTGAAGAAACCTATACCGAACAACAAATACACACAAGAGAAATCACTAAGTACTTGCAAACACAACACACTAAACTCAGCCCATCGCACAATAATATTATTATTATGCGAAAAGGGTTTTGTTCAATCCATAGCAAACATAAAACTAGAAAAGGTGGGCTAACATAGTCTGTGTTATCATAGATAACACAGTCTGTGTTGCCACAGGCAACACAGCACGATACGCCATACTTTTTTCCTTGACTTTTCAGAGGCCCGCGGAAGCGTTTTCACTGAATACTGAAAATTCGACCCCTATATTCTATACTATACTTTTCTCTCTCTCTCTCTCTCTCTCTCTATAGATTTAAGGTAGTAGTATGTTTTTCACCCTTTACGCTCATAACTCATTACAACATAATGAGTTATAGCAACTGTCATTTTACCCGATAGCCCTACATGCAGTATATTGGGTATTTAAGGGTCCGTTGCCCTTAAATAATGTAATACTTCGCGCCAATCCAAGAACAGGGAGAACAACAATGATCACCCTACACAAAGAACATTTCATCCCATTATCCCTTAAGCTAGGGCTTCTTATTAGACGCTATCCTAATAAAGAATTATACTTCTACACCTACCCAGATGGTACCCCATCATTTTCCCCCTATGCCCCTGAAGAAAATCCCTTTAGTATCTCCCATACACAGGCAATTCTCTTTAGATCGTGTTTACAGAAAAATAATTTATTCTGTGTTAGAATAGACACAGAAACCAAGACCATCGACTTATGTGAAACAGATGGTGAAGCAAAACTCACAATTAAAGGAGAATGAAAAGGAGAATGAAAAGGAGAATGAAAAGGAGAATAAAAAGGAGAATAAAAATGTATCAAAATCAGAAAAATTTACCAAAATTTCATCAGTGTGTAGTCAAGTGTGTAGTCAAGTGTGTAGTCAAGTGTGTAGTCAAGTGTGTAGTCAAGTGTGTAGTCAATGGACCAGGAGATGATGATTATGACTCCTGAATATTTTAAAGTTCGCCGACATATATGGCATAAGTTTCAGCATTACCGTAATCTGCGTGACCTAATGCGGTTCATTGAATCCCATCACTACCCGCCAGACCTACTCCAGCAGGTATTAAACGACGTTCTTCCCCTGATAGAACAAGAAAAATTCTTAGAAGCTAAGGATACTTTATCAGGGATAAATAAACAACGTATCCTAAGGAGATATCAAAAATGAAAGATACGCCAGACATTTAACTTGACTATATCATATGTATGTTGTATAATATAGTATAGATAACTCTATATTATCCCCAACGGGATAAAATAGTATTATCTATAAAAATATTCTTTCGCGTAACGTGCACTATAATAAGGAGAATTGATGAAACAATAATAATATAAATGCTGCATCCATTATTGGAAGCAAGGTTTATTTGCTTAAAATCTGTTTTTAACTGTTTTATTATAAGGAAACAAAAATGCCTACCGTATCAAACGAACAGATTGTTTGGGTACCCCTAGAAAATTTAGTGATTCTTACACTAAATAAAATTCGTGAATTCCACCCTGATTCTGAGAAATATCAGAATCTAAAGCGAAGTATTGCCAGTAAGGGTTTCAATCCTGCAATGGCAATCTTCTGCCGCCCCTTGGTCGATCCTGTAACAAAGAAGGAAATCCCTAATAAGCTTGAAGTCTGTAATGGACAGCATCGTACTGAAGCTTGCAAGGAACTAGGAATTTCACCGGTCCCCTGTATTGTACGCCATATTACTGATGAAGAGATGGAAGCATGGCAATTCTCTCTCAATGAGAGTGTGCCTACAACTGTTGGAGAAAAGGCGGCGTTCTTCCGTGCGTTTTCTCTGCGTCACCCTGAGCTTACGCAACAGGAGATCGCTAACAAGTTTGATATTACTCCAACGGCTTTGTCACAATTGCTTCGCTTCCATAAGCTAACGCCAGAAGCTACCGCTCTGGTTGATTCTGGCAAGCTCAAGACTACTGCTGCACTTACCCTATGCACTCTTCCAGCTACATATATCAATGAATATCTGGAAGAGGCGATGACAATGCCAACCAACGAGTTTATCGAATATATTAAAGATAATCGTATGGCGATTAATAGGGCTATTGCATCGGGCGAAGAGTTGCAGAAGGAAGAGCTTAAGCCTAAGTTGATCTCACGCGATGATGCTGTCGCTAGGCTTAAGGCAGAGAAGTTCCGGCTGGAAGCTACCGATCCTGATTCTGAAGATTATATTAAAGTTTCAGGACGTATTAGTGCAATGGAAGAGTTCTTGACGATTGATCCCGCTAGCGTTGCCGCGGCTGAGGCAATTAAGAATTCTTCTAAGACACAGAAGGATTTGGAACGTGCAACTAAGCGTGCACAGGAAGCAACCAAGGTATTGGAAGAGCTTCGTAAGAAGCAAGAAGCCTTTCAAGTGCTTACTGCCGCACCCGATTCGTCAATGTCCATTGCATAAAGGAATAAAATAATGAATGAATCGCAACGTTTTGCTCTTAATGAAGCTAGAATATCTGTTCAGGAACTTAATGAGAAAAAGGTTGCGTTCTTTCATAATTATTCTCTTAAACATCCTGAACTCACGCAACAGGATATCGCGTATAATTTTAATATTAATTCAACACAGCTAAAGGAAATGCTAAATGAGTGATACCAATATTGTTCCTGTGGCCGCTGGGGGTAGTATGTCTATCATACCCCAGGATGATGAACGTAAGTTCTTTTCCTCTATTTCAGATGTTCCCTTTTTGCCCTCACTTAAACTAATTCAGGGGACTAACCCTGAAATTGAAAAAGGGGCACAACAGGGTACGTTCTTTGTTACCTTGTTAGACCGTAAATTAACTAATAAAGTAATCATCACAGTGTGTGCTAGGCGAGCACATGCCCTCTTGTTAGAAAATAACAAGAAAGTTAAAGAGTCTTTCAATTATGCATCTCCGATATTTAAGGAGATTATTGCGACACAGAGTACCAAAGATCAGAGTGTGCGATCTAGCTACTCAATCGGAGATTTTCTTCTGTATCTTCCTGAGGAAGATATTTTCTGCACGTTTTTCCCAGGACAAAAGACACTTCGCCCCGTGGCGTTTGATATTATAGATTATGGAACGCCACCTGAAGGGCGAGCAATTGACTCTAGGAAAAATTGGCCCCACACTAATGTATTCACTCTCAACTCAGAGTGGAAAAAGTATGGGACATCTTTCCGAAGTTTCATCCCTGTAGTGACACCGTTGGCGTGTGATCCTAGCTTTTGGCCAACCCCTGAAGCCTTAGCACAACCTAAGGCTATTTTTTACAAGCCGGTAATTGACGAAATGGGGGTTGAAGAGGCCCCTGTTGACGCCAGCGTAGGCAGGTAGTTAAACTATGAATATTTCATTAATTTTATCTTTTATGTGTGTTGTATGCGGAAACCAAGAGTCTATTTATCTTGAAGATCGTGCTTCAATTAATAAAGCATTGATCAATGGATGGCCAGTTTGTTGTAGTAAACCAATGAAGGATATGGCTATGTCTTTAACTCACGATCAATAGTCGATAAATAAATTGATCGACTAATCGTCACCCTATCGTGCGATAGGGTAGGTGCCTCTCGCATATTGGTTTCTTCAGCGAGCGTAACGCGAGGCGGGGTATTAAAGTCCCAAGAAGAATCTTATTAAAGGATAGTACAATGCTGAACTAAATGACTTACGCTAACATTTGATATATAATGTACATAATAAAAGTTGTACACGCTATACGAAGCTGGTATAGTGGAGAATGCGAGAAGCTAGGCCTAGACGGCTTCCTTAAAGTAATCGCGGGGTAAAAATCCCAAGGCTAGGCTGCCATTATTATACTATCATAAGGGCTTGTGCGAATGTTGATATGTGCGGACGCAAGGATGTTACCTATCAAGTCTGATACATTTAAATTAGTGTATGCTGATCCACCTCACTCAATATATTATGACTATGGTAATGTATGCACACAGCAAAATGTAATAGATTGGTTACTGGAAGTAAATAGAGTGGCAAAACACAATAGTTGGATAGTAATAAATATTGGACGTTATCCAATTAGACATTTTTATGAATGTATAATCAAACATCTTGGGTTTACCTATGACCATGAAATTATATGGCATTTTGATTTTGGAACCTATACACGTTCTCGTTTTGTTCCTTCGCATGTATTATTTGCCGTACTCAAAAAGGGTGCCCCTAAGTTTCATTGGGAACAATCAGCAATTAAATCCCAAAGGCAATTAAAAGGTGACCATAGAGCCGACCCTAGGGGGCGAGTTCCTGGAACGGTATTTTCTATACCTCGTGTCCCTGGGAATAGTAAACAACGTGAATACCTTAAGGGAGACCATCGTTCATCACAACCTGAACCCCTGATGAAAGCTATTATAAACGCATTCACTAGACCAGGAGAAGCAGTATTAGATTTATTTCTCGGTAGCGGAAGCATGGCTTATTGTTGTAGTTTAATGAATCGTAGTTGGTGCGGCATAGACAATCGGGTAGAATGTGTTTTAGAAACTAGAGAAAGGATTGAAAACGAATGGAAGAGAAAGTTTTTGAAATGACGGAGAGTGAATATCTTGATATGAGTGAAGATTATGGTGGTATTTGTTTAGCGTGCGGGGCTTACGCTGATGGATGCGAACCCGATATGCGTAATCATACTTGTGAATCATGCAATAAAGATGAAGTACATGGTTTACAAGAGGCTCTATTAATGGGAAGAATTGAATTTATTGAAGACGATGATGAAGACGATGATGAAGGCGATTATGAAGAATAAACCTCCGTGGAATAAACCTCCGTGGCGGAATGGCAGACGCTACAGACTTAAAATCTGTTGAACTAAATGTTCGTGCTGGTTCGAGTCCAGCCGGGGGTATAGATAAGGATATAATATGAAAACAATAGTTAATTTAGAGTGTGCAATAGACGTTGGTGAGAATCTTAATAATATATTTTCTTCCCATAATTATCCAGTACAAGCTATGGATACACTAATAAAAATAGAAGCTACGACTTCACGTTTCTATGTTTGTATTCCTGCTTTATTAGAAGCCAAGAAATTTCCTAATCTAGTAGACTATCTAAGAATAGGGTTTGAAAAGGTAATGAAAGAATATTGTGATGAATGTAATAAAAGAATAAAGGAATTAAAGAAATGACAAAAGAAGAATTAATAACACAAAAGGTAGAAGATGTAGCAAATAATTTTCAATTATTACAAAAACATAGCTCACAATTGACTACTCTTTATAAGATTCTTACTTCCCAGAAGGTATATACAATGAATCAAAGTATTGTAATCGTAGCTTTAGAGTTTGCATGCGATAGTTTACTTCTGCATGATCTAATGGATGAGGATGTTGAAGATGAAGACTACTCTAAAAATTAGATCGGGAAAGTACATAAAGAAAATACCAGTAACCATTGAAACTAATGGTCATTATCTACATTTCTTTTGTGGGTATGATGCTGATCTGATTGATGAATTCAGAGCAATGGATGGGGCACGTTGGACCCCCGCTAAGGAAACCCAGGACTCTATTGGATACTGGAAAGTAATCAATAATGAACGCAATCAATATGCAATACAGTGTCTAGAACATAATAAACAAATGTATATTGATTCTATTGATAAAGAGATGACGGGTTATGATGTCACCAATAGGCCCCTTTTTAAACATCAGTACTCTGGTGTAGACTTTATTTTATCCCATAAACGCTGTATGTTGGCTTTTGAGATGGGACTTGGTAAAACCTTAACTACAATCCAGGCTGTCGAAGCTATAATTAAAACTAATTATTCATTACTTAAGTGGTGGTTAGTAGCCCCGTATGGTGCACAACAAGAGTGGAAGCGTCAGTTAAAGAAGTGGGATGCAAAGTTTGATTTCATGGTAGTTAGCACTTATGAATCCTTAGAAAAGTATCTTAGAGATTTACCTGAAGAGTTAGCTCCTGATGGTATAATCTTTGATGAATCTGTTAAGATTAAGAATAAAGATGCACAACGTAGTCAAATAGCCTATCAAGTATGCGAAAGAGTTAGAAAAAATAATGGATATATTATTCTTTTATCTGGTGCCCCAGCCCCTAAGAATCCTATAGACTGGTGGCATCAGATAGAATGTTTGCAACCAGGGTTTATCCGCGAGGGTAGTCCAATTAAGTTTATGCTTAGGTATGCAAACGTTGTTGAAGTAGATCACGGATTTGGTCCGCATAAACAAATTGAATCTTGGAAGGAAGATGAATTAGTTAAATTAGGACAACGACTGGCTCCGATAGTTTTAGTTAAGCATAGAAAAGAATGTTTAGATTTACCAGAAAAAATCTTTGAAGTTATTGATTGTAGTCAGTATGATACAGTAGCTTGGCAGCAACAGTATCGACTAGCGTTAGCAATTGTAGAGGGAGCACCTTCCGCTGTAATGGCATTGGAACAATTAAGGGAGTTGAGTGATGGGTTCAGTTATCGAAGAGAATCTCCAAAAACTAATGCAGAGCCAGGAGAGGATTATTCAGACACAGCAGGGATTGATTCAAGTGTTGAAGGAGAAAGTCCAGAAATTAAGCGAGTTGGTGGTTATGTACGAACAGAATTTTGTCCCAAAATTCGAGCGATCAAAGAACTCTTAGATTTTTATAGTTTAGAAAATGGTGGGTGTGGTAGATTAGTTATCTATGCGGCATTCCACGCTAGTATAGATATGCTCTGTGATTTTTGTAGAGAACAGGGTTGGCAAGTTGCCGGGATTGATGGTAGGGGTTGGAAATTACACAATGTAGAGGCTCACGCCATTAAACCAGAACAAATATTGGAAGGATTCGAGAGTGCTAATCCACAAAATAATTTTGTTATCGTTGCTAACCCTGGCTGTGTGCATGGGCTTACTCTATCCAGGACACTGGCACTGGTATATTATTCTAATAGTTTTAGCGTTGACCATCGTATACAATCCCAAGATAGACGAGATCGTCCAGGAATGGACAAAACCAAAGGAACGCGAATAATAGATTTAAGTAACTTACCTACTGATTTATATATTGCTGAACGATTAAAGAAAGGTATTAGTATCCAAAGTATTACACTCGAAGAGATTAAGAGGTGTTTAATATGAAGAATCAATGTTGCACAATTGATAATTCAAAAGTAACATGTCATTTAAAAAATTATAGTATGGATATAGTTAGACGAAGGCGAAGATGTTTAACTTGCAATAGGGCTTTCCATACTGTAGAAGTAGATATGCCTACTTCAATAACTGGACCAAAATCTTTTTTATATATTAGTCCATTCCTTAAGGCTATTCGTAAAGCCATTGATGAGTATGTACTATGATATTCCTAGATACAGAAACTTGTGGGCTTACTGGTCCTATTGTACTTATACAATATGCAGAAGATCAAGACTTCGTAACTCTACATAATGTATTTGAACATCCAGTGCAAGATACTATTAAATTAATTTTACGGTTTTCGCATGAGATCATTTGTGGTTTTAATTTAACATTCGACTGGTTCCATATCAATAAATTATATAATCTCTTAGTTCATGTAGAAAATAAATCCAAACCTCCAGATATATCTGAACTAAGAGATTTGCACTTATTCCTTAAACAGAATTCAGAATGTATTGTGTGCGTTAAACCAGCTGGTGCATTAGACTTAATGTTATTATTACGACGTGGACCGTGGCAAACTTTGATGGGGCGAGATGATATATATATTAAGAAAATACCTAGTGAGCTTGCTCCTGTTCTTGCTAGATTATTGAAAGAAAAATTACCCTTACCCGGTATCTACTTTGCTAGACGTGCTGAAGGTTATCAATGGGAAACTATTGTAGATAAATATGACCCTAACTTTAGTAATATAGTTCTTCGTTGGGGAACATATGGTGGATTGAAGCCAATCTGTAGTGAAATCTTTAAAACAAATATTATTGATTATCCTATCCCCAAAGATATGTATCCTGAAGAAGAAAATTATGATCCTTATGGGATCAAATGGTTTAATAAAATAAATGAACATATTAAACTCTGGCGTTGGAGCAAGAACGCAAGAAGTTATGCTGAACAAGATGTTATATTGTTACAAAAATTATACAATCATCTTGCCGAACCAGAGTGCAATGATGTAGATTCTTTATTGGCGTGTGCTGTTGGTGCAGCTAGGGCTAAGGGTTTCAATATTGATCTCGAAAGCCTTATCCAACAACTAAAAGAAACAGAAACTATAATTGATAAAGCTCCTATTAACGCTAATTCTCATTCTGATGTATTAAAATACCTAAGGAAAGCTGCTCACCCTATTGAAGAAAATTTAATCCCAAACACTACAGCCATTACTTTAGATATTTTAATAAAACTTAATACTCCTTTAAGTATTGTTGCACAAGAAGTTAAGACTCTGCGACAAACAATAAAGAAACGGGATATACTTTTAAAGTTAGCAAAGGCTGGTAGATTTTATCCAGAATTTAAAATTATTGGTACCCGATCTGGGCGTATGTCTGGTGGCGGCGAAGATAAATCTAAAGGTGGATCAATTAATCCACAAGGTATCCAACGTGATCCAGCCATGCGTAAGTTATTCTTATTGGCTGATCCGTCGTGTGAAATGTTAAGTGGTGGGGACTTTGAATCCTTTGAAGTTTGTCTAGCGGATGCTGCATATAACGATCCACAGTTAAGGAAAGACTTACAATCAGGGAAAAAATTCCATGGACTCTTTGGTCAATCGTTGTTTAATGAAAGTTATGAGCAGGTTATTGCAAACAGAGATCAGTATCACAAAGCAAAGACCTCAGCTTTCGGTTTCCTTTATGGGGCGATGCCGCCGAAAATTGCTCAAGCTGCTGGCATATCTTTGGAACAAGCTGAACTATCCTATGAAGAATTAATTGTACGTTATCCTAAGATTGGTGAAGAACGTAAAAAAGTTTTTGATCTATTCTGTTCTGTCCGCCAACCTGGTGGTATCGGTTCTATGGTTGAGTGGCATGAACCAGCGGAATATATAGAATCCTTGTTGGGTTTCAGACGATACTTTACATTAGAGAATTTAATTGTTAAAACATTGTTTGAGATTGCACAGAATCCACCTGATAACTTCAATATCAGTGGTATGGTATATCGTAGACGCAAGGAACAAACTAAAAAGGGTGCTGCATTATCTGCAATCTACTCTGCTGTGTTTCAGTTACAAGCTGCTAATATGCGTGCAGCTGCTAATCATAAAATCCAAGCTACTGGTGCAGAGATTACTAAGAGGGTACAAGGAGAAATATGGAAGAAACAGCCTGTAGGGATTCATCCTTGGTATGTACGATTGATTAATGTACATGATGAAATCATGGCAGTACACGATAAAGAATTAACACGAGATATTGTATGGGCTGTACAACACCAAGTGGAACTTTATCGTCCTATTGTGCCTTTAATTCGTATGGATTGGAAAACGGATTTAACTAGCTGGGGTGATAAATAAAAAAGGTGATAAATGAACTACATGCAGAATCAGGTTAAACGCTTTATGCTAAAGCAAGAACAAGAGATTCCTCAAACACTCACTTGGCCAGATATTAAGACATTGCAACTAAGGTGTGATTTAGTTACAGAAGAAGTTAATGAACTGATTGAAGCATGTACGGACCAAGATATGGTGGGTGTTATTGATGCTCTTTGTGATATCCTTTATGTAGTTTTTGGTTTTGCTATTACATTGGGTATAGATATTGAAACATTCTTTAATGAAGTGCATTTAAGTAACATGAGTAAGGATGGTGGAAAAGATTATTTCGGTAAAGTTATGAAAGGTAATGCTTATTTTCCTCCAGGTATAAAAAGGATTTTAGATGACATTACAAGAGATGGTGGAAAAATTACTTGATCTTGGCACTGAATATAATAGAGAATTAGAATTAATACAGTTAAAGGGAAACTATGAAGAACGGAAAAATGACATCATCGTGATGTATAACAACTACTTTCTTTACGGAGTTGAATAATGCCCTTGCAATCTAAAGAACAACGACAAGATGAGATGATACAAATTTATAGTCAGTATGAAAATATTTTTAAATACTGCAAAATAGAAAGGATTAAATTCCTAGAGTGGGTTGAAGGTTTTTCTAGTGCATTTGACATGCATCGAGCATATAAGTTTTGGATTTACAAAGTATTAAAAGAATTACAAACTATTAATACTTTATGGGCTATTAACACTCCTGGACAGTGGTATAGATTAATTGAATTGATGCCCCGGCACGTAGATTTGCAAAAATTAACTGATATCACTTTCACTCTTAAAGAGTTATGGCAGAATAAGCCTAAACCTAGACGCAGATATTAAATAGAACTACTTATGCACTACAAAATACCCCGACGGACTGTGCGTACTGGACCAGAAGCTAAGGGAGCTTTACGAATACGGAGGTACCTAGAGGCTAGGGGTTGGCTTGTTATAAAATTACACGGTGGTAAATATCAATCTGGACTCCCAGATTTTTTTATCATACATATAGTACACGGATTGAAATGGATGGAAACTAAGGCTAAGGGAGAAAAGTTACGACGATCACAATTAGGTATGTTTGGATTATTAGATAAGTTTGGGCAAGAGGTTTTTGTCTTAACCGATGAACAGGATTATCCTAAATTATTTAATAAACCTAATTGGAGAGAGTTTGCTTTGTAGGACATTTTTATATGAACATTAAGATAGGACAAATATGGAAATTAAAGCCGCAATATTTTAAAGAATATCGAACGTGTTTAGGGTATATAGAACAATTTACTTTTATAGAGAATAAAGTAAAAATTGGTATATGCCCCTTAAATGCTAAATACTATACAACTTGTACAATACTAGAACTCCAAGAGTGGTATGAATTAATAGAAGAGCAAGAACCCATGAGTCCTTGTGGATGTTTCATTAGAATTCATGGTAAAGAATTTCTTTTAGATATAAGAGAACATGCACGAAGGGGTAATTGGACAGTTGAATTAAAGGAGAAAAACTATGCCCATGCAGCAGAGTTTACCGATCTTCAAACAGCTACCTTACATTTCGCCAAGCACCTTCCAGAAGTGGAAGAATTGTCAACATAGTGTTTATCTTTCTAAGTTAGCGGGGTTACCCTGGATAGCAGAAACATCATCTTTAGCTGCCCAAATTGGAGTAGCCTTTGACCTTTTCGTAAAAGATTATTTAATGAAAAAACGTAAAGAGCATTGCCCCCATATACTTTTGGATATTACAATCAAAAACCTAATGCCAGAAGCAGTTAAATTGGGTAGAGAACTAGCTGTTAAATATACTCAATCTCGTCTTTGTCATTCACTTTTAGAAGCTACGGCTTTACGCTTAGAGCAGGAACTTTATGCCAATATTTCTGGTATACCTATTCTAGGTCGTATTGACGCTATTGTTAATGACATACCTTTAGATTGGAAAACCAGGGGGTTTGCGTCCAAGAATCCACAGTACCCCACTAAGGGGTATTCGCAAAAACTTATATGGGAAGAACGTGATGGACGGGCTTATTGGAGAGATCAGATTTGTCCTGTTGAAACCCCGATTGAAAAAGTAAATGAGGGGTGGGCAGCACAATTTTTATTCTATAATTGGTTGTTAGATAATGAACCTAGAATATATGTTGTACATGAAGTTGTAAATACTAATGATGGTGTTGTATTGATTGAACATACTAATACAATATCAGAAGAGTTTGAAGCTAAGGTTATGAAAGAAATGCGTGCGATGTGGGAGGCAATAACAGAAAAGATGTATTATGCAGAAGTGGAGCGACCAATTCCAACTAAGATGATGTGTGAAAAGTATGCTTCATTATGCGAACAGGCTGTGTATTGTAAATATTATTTAGAAACGTTAGGGCATACTGAACGAAGGGAGATGCTGGTATGAGGACTAGTTTAAGAATAGAAGCATGGCTGAAGTACTTAGGTATTATGTTAGTAGAGACAGCACGAATTCTTCATTGGATACAACCATGTTGGTTAGTATTATTGATTGGTTGTCAGTCAGTAGGTTATCCTTTAGGAACTTGGCGTAGTGCCCATGCGAAAGCAAGAGAGGAACGGATTAGTAACGAATACCAAGAACGAGAACGAGAACAGGAAAAAGAATATGATAGATATATTAGATCACGTTAGGGGTTTAATTAATGGTACTAAACGAGAAGAGTATGGGGAGATACATGCGTCTTTTGGCCGTATTGCGGAACTATGGGGCATTATTTTAAACCGATCAATTACAAGTACAGAGATTGCTCTTTGCATGATTGCTTTTAAATTGGCTAGAGAAGTAGAAAAACATAAGCAAGATAATATTATAGATATTTTAGGTTATGCTTATTGTTTAGCATTGTTAAATAATGAGGGGAATGTTGATGCTTAACTCAGTATTAGTATTATCTACTCTACTACTAGTGTTACCAATGCAACAAGTTTTTAATGATGGCAATGTTAATTATTGCCCACCTTGTAATTGTATCTGTACACTAACCACACGAGGATGCCCACCCTGTGATCCTTGCCCAGCTTGTCCGGGATTAGTATTTAATTATTTACTTAACCAAGAGATGCTAGCGTTAGCTACGATGCACTGTATGTCTGGTCCTAATGTTACAGCAAGTACTAAATGCAAAGTGTTAGATGTTAATGGTGATGGATATGTAGATTTAAAAGATGTATCTCAACAGATAAGGTAGAAATATGCTCAAAACTCAGGCAATTAAAAACTTTTTACTCTCCCAGCCCTATCCTTTAGGGAAACTTTACAATGAAAATATGGAAGTGCAGGTTAATGTCTCTACGGATGAAGGGGAACCAGTTAAGGGCGACACCAGTGAGGGGTTTAGGTGGCAGGGGTTCACTGATGGCATTCAAACATGGAAACACTTTCGTATTCCCTGGAGAGCAAATACTGAACCGACATATGAAGATTCAAGCATTAACTTTGATTTATCTAAACACGCCAATGCAATCGGAATGACAGGATGGGATTATAAAAATAAAAAATCTAGATGGGTAGGCTTTGATTTTGATTCTCTGATAGGGCATAAGCAAGGATTACATCAGGATGAACTTACAGAAATTAAACGAAGGCTTTCAGATTGTAATTTCGTTACTATATTTAATTCTACTAGTGGAACTGGTTTACATATTTATGTTTTTATTGATTCCGATATTACAGTTAATACACACACAGAACACGCAGCAGTTGCTAGATCAGTTCTTGCTAAGATATCCGCTTTAACAGGTTTACAATTAGAATCTAAAGTTGACACTCTTGGCGGCAACATGTGGGTTTGGCACAAAAAAGCCAAAGGGGATAGCTATAAACTATTAAAACAAGGAGATATATTATCTGAGATACCAATAAACTGGAAAGAATATTTGAATGTTGTAACGCATAAAAAGAAAGATGTAACTAATATTGATGACATTGTAGCATCACAGTTGCGTTTAGAGTTAGATGAAGATCATATTAAACTACTACGATGGTTTGAATCATCTAATGCTTTATGGTGGTTTGATGATTCTAAACAGATGTTAGTATGTCATACATATGATCTTAAACGAGCACACAGGGATTTAAACTTTAAAGGTGTATTCGACACCTTAGCTGTAGGAAAGGATCAAGGACATGACCAGAATTGCTTCTGTTTCCCTGTACCATCGGGGCAATGGATTGTGCGTAGACATAATCGAGGGACAAAGGAGTTTTATGCCTGGTTTACAGATACCGGAGGGTGGACAACTACGTATTTTAATGGATGCCCATCTTTTAAAACAGCTGCAAGAACAACTGGCGGAACAGAAGGGGAGCACGGTTATTACTTTAAGACCGTCGCCCATGCGGTTGCGGGAATTAAACTCTGTGAAATCAACATCTCCATCCCAGAGGAATACCAACAGCGTAAGGCGTCGATCACCGAAACTAAAGACGGAAGATTAAAATTATCTTTTGAAGCCTACGATCATGATGATCCTCCTGAAGGTTTTGTTAAATCTAAGAAAAATACTTGGGATATGTATTTTTTTATTCCACAAGTTAAGGATGAAAATCCTTTACCAGATAATCTAATTAGGCATGTCGTTGCTGAAGCTAGTGAATACGGTTGGTTCATTAACACTAGCATCGGTAATGCAGAAGCTAATTGGGTTATGGAAAATAAAGGTAATGTAGTTTCAGTATTAATTTCACGGGGATATAAACGACAAATAATTGAAGCTACGCTGGGAGCCGCCGTATCTGCACACTGGAAACTGGTGAATAAACCTTTCCAACCAGTATATCCTGGTAATCGTGAATGGAATAAAGATGGTGCACAGTTTAGGTATAAAGCTGAAAAAGGTAAACATCCAACATGGGATATGGTTTTTAGACATTGTGGAGAATGTTTAAATGACACACTGTGTGAGTCAAGATGGGGACGCATCCAAGGCATTATTACCGGAATGGTATATTTGCAGGGATGGTGTGCTGCATGTTTTCAGGCACCCACAGAGCCACTTCCTTACCTGTTTTTCACTGGACCCCAAGGTTGTGGTAAGTCTATCTTCCATGAGGCCCTGTCTATTTTGTTTACTAAAGGATATACTAGAGCCGATCAAGCTCTTACTAATCCAGGCGGCTTCAATGGAGAACTCGCAGGAGCAATTGTCTGTGTTGTGGAAGAAACTAATTTATCTAAAAGAGGTTACGCAGCAGATAGAATTAAAGATTGGGTCACTGGTCGCACACTAAGTGTACATTCAAAGAATAAAACACCGTATATGATCCAGAATACTACGCACTGGATACAGTGTGCAAATTCTGTTGAATATTGTCCTGTGCTTCCTGGGGACACACGAATTACTTTATTGAATTTATCTAATCTTAGGTGTGAAGAAATACCAAAAGCACAGTTATTAGAACAGTGTGAACAAGAGGCTCCTGCTTTTCTGTATACATTGTTAAACTTTGAATTGCCATTCCAGGAAGGACGTTTAAGTTTACCAGTGATAGAGACTGAGCACAAGCGTCAACAGATGGCATACAATGAAGATTTACTTAGTGACTTTATTAAAGAAAAAATATTTATTGCTCCAGGTTACAAAGTAGAATTTGGTAAATTTTACTTTGAATTTTCACACTGGTTGCCCCCTGAAGAACGACAGTATTGGAGTAACAAGCGTGTTGGTAAAGTAATACCATTTGTTAAAGGTAGGTCTGGCGGAGCGGGTGAAACATTTATTGGTAATATTAGTTTCGAACCACCAAAAGAAAACCTACCACCCTATAAACTAGAGGGTGGTAGGTTAAAGAATTAAGATAAGCGGCTAACCGAGATTTTGATTTCTGAAATATCTCTCTCTATGGTCCCTATTTTATTAGTTATGTAAGCAGCCCAAGCACTACCACCAAGAATTATTACAGTAGTAAAAACTCCAAGTAACCACTTAATAAGCCAGTTACCATTACCCACATCTTTCATTTCTTATGTTCTCTCTTAATAGATTTTGCTATCTCTTGCGTTAATTTTTTATATTGTTTTTTTACATCTTTATCTACTTTATATTCTTTCTTTGGAAAAACTAGGAAGCCAGAACGCTGGAATTTACCACTTAATAAAGCTCGTCGTTTTAATTGATCTCGATATGTTTGTTCTTGGTTGATAGGATAAGTTCTGATTCCTGTCATAAGATCTAACATTTTAAACGGTAGTGGATTTTCTGGATCAATAAGTTTTTCTCCAGTTCGTGTAATTCGTGATGTTGGTAGATTACGTTTAACATATTCTGTTAAACCTATATCTGATAGCGATTGGCCACCAAATGTTTCTTTACCTTTAATTAGTTCAATGGGTACTTTAAACACTGGTGATAATCTAGTAATAAAATTATCAGCAGCTTTGGATAATTGACTGAAGGTATCAGGATCGGCATCAGCCACGGAAAAGATATTCAGATCTTCCATTGGCAAACCTAAACTACCAATTGCTTCTTTTTGTCCAATTCTAAATGACCGTGCAGAACGTAAGTATTGAGGTACATCTTCTGAATTGATGCCAGTTATATCTTCATATAATTTTATTGCACGGGGGTTATGTAAGCTAGTGCTTAACATTAAAGGAATATTGTTTCGCATCCAGGTATAGAATAGCATTGTTGGCCGTGCAATTTGTTGTTCAAAAGTTGTAAGTTTCGTATAGTCAAAGAGATATTTATTTACTGAACGCATAGCTTCAATTTCACTAAGTCCTGCCTCACGCTTAGCGAGATAGTGAACCATCCGCCCCATATCCTCAATGAACCCACCATAAGCACGTCCGGTAAATAAGTTCATTTTATATTGGTTTGCTGATTTGGTTATCTCCCCTTTAGTAACCAATTGCTTAATCGCTGACAATGGGCGATTAATAAATTCTTCAAACCCCTGCCCTAGTGGTCCCTTCGCTTCATGAATCAATCCCTGTACATCGTGCATCAATCCGGTATTAACAATCCGATTACCAACAAGTTCTTTCCATAGACGTTCTTCATCTACAGATAATTTTATTCCTTTAGCAATTTTATGTCTAAGATTAAAAGATTTAATATATAAAGGTAATTGCTTAACTAAAGGCACTCCACCAATCATATTTAATACTGTATTACTAATAAAATTACGGTGATGGTATCCAGGAAATGGCGTTGTTAATAGTGCTTTAAAAGGTTGATTAACACTCGCAACAAATTGCATTAACTTATTCAGATTGGGGGTATTATTAAATAAACTATTCTTGAGAATACTCTCAGTTCGTGTAATCATATCTACAGATTCTCTAGGAATCCGCAAACTCTTCAATGTTTCATAGCGTTTATGTCTAGGATTCAACCCCATTTTCTTTAAAAAACTAGGGACCAACATACCATTAGACTTAGTTAATCCCGAACGAGCATAAGTTTCAACAGCAAAATTTAAGTATCTAGCCCGTTCTACAGATTGTATATGTTGAACTCTACGATCAATAAGACCGGACACTACGTTTTCATTAAAGAAATCAAATTTAATTTTATATTGTTCTTTAATCTTGGCATTAATATCTCTGATTGTTAACTCTGGATATAAACGTCTTTGCTTTGCTGATGGTAATTGAATATTAAATTCACTCATAATTAAATTGTGTAACTCTTTATCTGTACTACGCAAAGTCTTAGCTTCGGGTGTTATTAATCGTCGAATATAAGATAATATATTAGTGCCTAACTCTGGACTATGGATACCAGCCGCTCTTTCAATAGCTGGCATATCACCCTGTAAGGCATAAAACTTATTTACAGCATCAATTTCGCTGGGTAAGTATTCACCGGCCTTGATGTCACCTATAAACTTAGATAGTTCAATATGACGTGCTTCAGCATTAAGTTTTAATTTTTCTACTTTAGATATAAACTTCTCTTGTAATTTATCTAATTTAATTTGTTTTTCAGTATCGGTTAACGTCGATGCTTTAATCTTTGCTTCTCGACTAGCACGTTCTGCTAGATATTTATCAGTTTTGTTCTGCACAAAGTGTGCAACTGTATCGTCAATGGCGTTAGCGTCTGCGTCAATTAAATGACGACGTTCACCAAGGAACCCTAATCGTGCAGCCTGTTCAATTACCGAAACGCCACGGGTCTTGGCGATAGTATCAATATCAGCAAGCATTGAAGCCGCTTGTTTAGGCAATACTTCCATACTCTTAGCTATGGATGTTTTAGTAATATCCGATGCAGTTTCCAACAGATCGCTTTTAACAGTATGACTAAATTTAGCAGATAGAGATTTGAGGGCATCACGCATTTTATTTGCTGTATGTAAAGGTATAATACCTTTATGGCTTTCAGAGATTAACTTAGCTGTTGCATCCCTTTTGGTTGTGAGTTCCTCTAATTTCTTTAGTTGTTCGGGAGTTTTATAAAATTCTTTTGTTGCCATAGGTATTAAATGTCTGGTACCAAAAATATGTAAATTTTTAATACCAAATTCTAATTCAGTAACACCCGCATAATCTTGTTTTCTAATAAAATTTATAAAATCCTTAGAAAATTTATCCCAAGTTACCCCGTAGTTGTCACTAAAAAGATCAGTTACATGTTGTAATACGTTATCAAAAGTAGGTATAGTAGTATCACTTCTATGTATATAATTAAGGTATAAATCAATAATTTCATTCCTAGCTGTAAGACCTAATTCTCCTTGTTGAGAAGAATATTTTTTTAATACCTCATACATTTTTGATTTGTCTGTGCTATCAAAAATTTTAGTTCCTGGTTTCAATTTAAAAGAAACCATTGAAGCCTCTGGTCTAAAGGGTACAAGAGGACTTTGTTTATATTCTGAACCAGTTGGTTTTGTAAAATCGTTAGCAAACTCTATATCAGGAGATATAAAAATATCTCTATTTTTATCGGGTGATAATTCTGAACGCATACCATGATAATATTTTGTTCTAGTATCAGGCAAATTTTCAGTAGTTTTAACTGCTCTATCCAACCCCTGTAATTCTTTATTTAATATATTAATCTTAGCATCCGGTAATGGATTTAATTTAGAGACTAACGCAACTAATTTATTTCGATCTCCAATGTCAATACCTTTACCAGTAAAGGGTATATCTGCTCTTAATATATAAGAAGTTTTACCACTAGAAATTAATTTTTCCGCCCTTGCTTCTTTAATCGTAGCTTCTAATAAGGCTTTAGATTTAACAGCATCTTCTACTTTACCCATCCGTTTCAAGGCATTAACTTCATTTCGTAAATGCGAAGCCCTAGCTACTAATTTACCATATTTTGTTGGATTAAGAATACCACCAACAAAGTTTAAAGGGTCAAGAGCTAACTCCGCCCCTAAACCAGCGGCGAATCCCTCTCCCAAACCGTAAGCCTGAGCTACTTCTGTTCCTTCGATTTTGCGTGCTGGGACAAAAGGTAATAAAGTCTTAGCCGCTTCACCAAATTCACCTATAGAAATAGCCCGTGCAACATTAGCAGGAGCATCTAAAAGCTCTGTTATGGGTTCAGCTATGGTCTCGAATGTTGTCTTAGGGGGTAAGGGTGCTGTCCCTACTGTTCTAGGAGATAATAAAGATGTCCCGTAATCGCCCATGATTAACGTACACCTCCTCCGATTCTAGGCAATATTTCTTTTTGGAAATGCTGTCGTTGTACCTCTAAAGGTGTTAATGCCAATTCACTAGGTGGACCACTAATACTAGAATATTCTGTATCTAATCTATATGGACCTGTCTTAGTTTTTGTTTTAATTCCCTTATCCTGCTCCTGTAAAAGTTTATTTATAAAATCATTGTAATCTACAAATTGGTCCTTAGATGCTAATTTTCTATTAAATGATTCAAAGATAGTATACAATCCTTCTTGTGCTTCTGGTATATTAATCAATAAATTAACATTTTTAGAGTATGTTTTTAACAAATGCTGTTTAAATTCTTTAGACTGTACAGGCGGTAAAGCAGTTTCAACATCTACAATCTTAGCCTTAGTTCGTAAATCCATTATTTTTTTATCCGTGTCATTTAATTCTTTATCAAAGATTTCTAATCCAGGATTTTGTGTACGTTCTAATCTACTTTCTATATAATTTTGTTGTTGTGGAGTGGGGTCTTTATCTTTCTCTTGTAAAGCCATTAATCTATCAAGATAGGGATCAGCATCCCGTATCTCTTTTAATTTATTTGTAGGCTTTTTATACTTACTTTCAATACCTGCATCAAGGCGATCGGCTAAATCTGGGTCTATTTTTCTAATTTTATCTATTGCTCTACGCCTAGCTTGTGATTGTAAAAGCTTATCTTCTGCTGTTGCCGTATCTGCTTCTGTTTCTTTACGCCTAGACTCAGCAGTAGCAGCAAATTCATTTGCTTGTCCTTCAGCATAACGAGCTTTTGCTCTGCGTTCTTGTTCTTCAACCCCTCGTTGAGTTTTTCCATATTTGTATTCTTCTGTTGCTCTTTTATCAGCCCCAACCCTGGTTGCAGATTCTAATGCTTTACGGGCTTCTTCATGTTTTGCCATTTGCATTTCAATACTGGTACGCATAACCTCTAATTGCATTTTACGCATATCCATTGAATTCTGCAATGCTAATTGGTTTCTTTGTTTTTGTCTTTCATTAATCTTATTAAAAAATCCACCTATATCTGGAGGTGGAATAGAACTTTCACCACGTTTACCAATCCCGGCAAAGGATTGCCCTATCAAAGCAACAGCATCTAACATGTTGGCAGAATTATCTGCCTGTTCAGTGTTAGGTACCTGCATGTTCATTACTTGCTGCTGTAATGCATCATATGCAGCAGTATCCACTTGGGGATTAACTGGCTGCATCCCATAGTCCTGACTGATATCTTTATATGCCATGGTATTTACCTATATAAGTTAGAACCAATGCCCGCACCCGCACCCGCACCGTATAAACCACCCATTGCTGGAGTAACAGAGAAAAATGAACCAACACCGTGACCCATAGTAAGAGGTCCAACTGTTGCTACTCCTAAAGCCGGACCTACAATAGCACCTAATCCAGCACCAGCAATCGTACCTACACCCGTTGCTGTTAATTGTTGTTGTTTCTTACGTTTAGCAAGTTTTTCATCGTGTTCCTTTTGATATTCTCCCTGTAATTTTTGCATAACCATTTGAAGCATTTCTATGCGAAATGCTTTCTCTTGCATCAAACGCCTAGATTTTAAATCCGCTAATGCAAGATTAAATTGCGTTTGCATCATCGGTAATTGCATTATCTGTGACATAGTTTATGCTCCACCCCACCAGGGGCTGCCCCCACCTGGGTATGATCCCATAAGTTGAGGAATAGATGTAAATCTTCCTGCACTAGGAAGTAAAAGTTGTGCTAATCCAGAAAACCATGCCCCCATTTCTGCAGGATTAGTTTTGGCTAGTTGCTGTAACTCATCTTCAAATCTCGCCATATTATCCCGCGTCATTTGCAAGCCATATACACCCTCTAAAAGATTAACACCAGCTTCGGGATCAACGAGATTATCAGCTTGTATCTGTGCAGCAAGGCCCTGAGCTTGGCCCATAGCTTCTGTTTTAGCACTAGTTAATGAGCCTAAGAATTGATTGCGTGCTAAATTACTTTTAGTATTAAAGTCTAATTGTGCCCCTGCAAGTTCATTCCTAGCCCCAATACGGGCTTCCAATCCTCGTGAATATGCACCACCCGCCGCAGTTTGTGCAGTCGTTCCACCACTAGACAACCCCCTCGACGCAAGGTTTAAACCCGCATTATTTAATTCTTGCTGCTGCATACGATTAATATCGTCCGTAGCAGCAGTTTCTAATTGTGCACGAAATTCATCACTAAAGGGGTTGAGCGGAATTTCAGTTTCTGCACGGGAAATCAGAGGGTCATAATATTCCCCGATTTTGCCTGTCCATCCACTACCGAAATTCACACCTGGAGTTAGGGATTCATCTACATTTGTTGTATAAGGGTTATCTACATTACCAATAGTGCCACCAAGTAAACGTGCAACAGCCGTATCTTTAGCAGTTTGATTGTAAGATTGACTTTCCCAAAGAGATTTTTCTAAATCCGTTAGAAAAGCATTAAGATCATTATCTACTTGATTTGTTAAATCTCCACCAGCAGGCACTTGTAACGTAGTACCACCCGTTCCATATGGACGTGAAGTCCCAATATTACCTCTGTCAGTAAAATTTTGTAATGCTGTAGGTCTATTCCGTCCGGGTCCACTAGGGGTAGCCCCAGGTATTGTTGTATAAGATGGGGGTACGGGTGTATGTGCCCCAGGTTGTACTGATCCTGGCAGTACCGATCCCGTAGTTTGTCCTAGAGCAAATTGATTAGGATTAAATATTCTATTTAATCCTAAGATCCCGCCGGGAGTATTACTACCTAAAAATCCTGGGTTCCTTGTTGCATTTGGCCCCCAATATTGTTGATTCCAATTTTGATTCCAATTGACTGGCATCGTTATATCCTATCTAACATCAAATACTTTAGCACTCCATAACCACTTCCTCTTGTTGGTTTAGTTGTACCTGCTCTAGAAATAACTGTTATAACTAAAGGTACTTCTATATTAGTTTTCTTACCAAAACCAGGATAACTACCTGGTATACCACCAAATACAACAACCTCTACCGAATTTATTGATGCGAATCCTATGAGTGTTTCATTGGAGACATTAGAATAATACACTCGTAATTCCGTTTCAGTACCAGTAAATCTTTCATCTATTCTAATAATAATGTCTGTAGCAATAATACTATTTTTAGGAACTACTCCAATCTGTTTAGCATTATTATAATTAGCAACATTGAAATCAAAATATATGATACCAATAGGAGATTTATGTTCAATGGCTTCTAGATTAACACGCTGTTTTTCTTTAATTATGCCTGGATAGGGTAATTGTGTCATTTTCAGATTTCTCTATACTCTAAGCCCCAGCACAAACATATTCAAATTCTGTAGTGTTTCCAGCCTCAGTTGTAACTAAAACATCTGTAAGCCAAGAATTAGTTTGTGAAACAAAAAGGTATTCGCTACAACTAATAGCAATAACAGTAGCATTACCATTAGCATTAACTGTAAAATTCTTAGCGTCACCAGTAGTTGCATCTTTACCTTTAATATAAACCATACTAAACCCTGTGGCAACCACAGCTGATCTAGTTACTAAAGTTTGATTAGCCTGACTAGCAGCAATTTGTCGTTTACCACTGGCTTGTCCTGTTACTGTTCCTGTAGTTGGGGCAATAGCAATAGCAATATCTGGAGATGCTCCAGCTTCTGCTACTGTAATTCTTCCTGATACACTTCCTGATCGTGCCATTAGCGTTGTCCTTTAATGTACCCCTCTAAAATTAAACCCTTAATCCTAAAGGCTTTTGTATAATTAAATAGTCCTGGTTCTAATCTTATCATTAATCCAGCACTGTGTGCTTCGATTACACGGTGTTTAACCTCTTGTTCTACTATACTAATATGATTACCAATTTCCTCGTTTAATTCATTTGACCATAGTGCCTTAATTCTATTATTATTGTTTAATCTGGGTATAGTTTCTATAGTTAAGAATTGCCAATGTTTTTCTCGAACAGCATCGCCCCAATCAAAAATAGATGATTGCCAAAACCATTGTGCTACATTAGGCCCTACAGTCAAGTCTTTATCTAACAATCCCAACAATTCTAAACGTTTGTGGCGATTAGCATAAATATTATATTTTTGTGTTGGATCAACAGCAGAATCTTTATCAATAATTAAACTAGAAATATGGTCTATCTTTGTCCAACCACCGCCCTTAATACTGAAAACAAAAGTAGGTACTTCCTCATCACAACCGCACTCATACCCAAAAGGAAATGAAACTAAAAGTAATTCATAAACTGGATGCCAACTAAGACGTACATAATTATAACGTAAAGCACTAATTTTAAGTAAATCTTCTTCTATATCATCAGATATTTTTATTTTTTGATTACCATCAAACATATAGATTCCAGTTTTTGCTACAAAGAACAATTTATCATCTGCAACAATATATCCATGACCACCTCTAACATTAACGCAACCTACATCCTCAAAGATTGTACGAAGACTTGCAACTTGAATATCATCAGTTAACACATAAGTCTTAGTTTCTTTAAATATAAATAATTGACCAAGATACGTTATTAAACCTGTTATTGTTTCATTTTCACTACCCACCAACTCCCAGGCTTCAATATATTGGGCGTACTGCCCCGTTTCAATTTGATCAATTGGTGTTCTTGCACTAATTTGTAAAAGATTTGTTGGCCTACCCGTAGAAGAATAATACATTCTGCTCTTAAAAAATTCACCATGATAACAAGGCCTAGGGACATTGTGAGCACCCACAACAGGAATAACACCAGTAAACGGGGCTAACTTATAATTATAACTTTGCTGTAATTCTTCAACCGTATTAGTAAGATTAAACTGTAACCTAATTGATGATAACGTAGAAAAATTTATCTTTTTATATGTAACGCCACTCAATACAATATCTTCTGTTATAGGGGAACCACTAACTATAGGTGAATATCCAATAAGATAATAATTACTTTGATTAGAATTTTTAGCATATATACCTATTCTATAATTATAATGAGCATTATCATTTACAACTTCTAATGTTGTTATTTTAGATGTTTTAGCAACGTAGTTATATTCATTAAGTTCGAGTGTAACATTTGATTCTATATCTTCTACCTGTAATGCCGAAATGCCAGAGTCTACTCTCTTAGTTCTTATAAGAGAAAAACCAAATTTATACGTTCCTGATATATTCCCTGCTTCTGGATCAGCTGTAGCTATACTAGAAGGTGCATACATACCAATAGGTTCTACAAGTAAATCTATATATTCTAAATTAACATTCCTACCAATAGCAAATTTAATCATTCTATTATAAAAGGTAGGTAGATTAAGAGGAGAAAGATTAGTATAACAATCTATTAACCAATATAACCAATCACCCACTTGAACAAAATTACCGCCCAATGTTTTAACATTAGTTTTAGTAACTTCATCACTAGGAGTGTTTTGTCTAAACGGTGAAAAAGGTTCTGTATTAAAATTAATCATATTGATTGCAATTTTTGTAAAAACTAATAAATTATTTTGAGTGTGTGTGGTATACCAAATCTCACCATTACTATTAACCATAAACAATAATGTTTTATTTATCTGCGGATTTCGATAAATCCCAACTAAATTTTCACCGTCTACTGCCCAAGCAGAACCATCATAAAATTGTATAGGATAAGGAAAATTACAAAGATTACCTTTATGTATAATAACATTATTGCAGTCTTTTCCTATAGCAGGATTATCAATAGCCGCATCCTGCTTAGAACTGTAGCCTAAGAACTTTGATACCTTAATCTTCATATACGTTTACCACTTCATCCTGGGATGTAGATTTCATTACCAATAAATCAAACATCATCCCAAACTTTTCATCAAATTTAGATTGCCAGAATGAAATATTAGTTTGAATTTCGGGTCCAATACCTTTACTAGCCCAAGCATCCACCGCAGCACGCAATACAATAACATCATGAAACTGCGATGGAATAATGTTAATTGACTTATCTTCAGAATCATTTAAATCAAATTCAGATAATACAGTATCATAAGATAGCGTTAAAGTAAATGATGTTGTTGGAGATCTATACCAACCCAACTTATCTGTTCGATTTATATTAATTCCTGAAGTAGCAACAGTACGAACAAAATACACAGATGGTACATCAGATTTTCTACTGAATTCTTCCTCATAAATTGGTATAGGTACTAAATTAGAATCATAAACCTGAATTGGTTTTAACATATCAGTTGGTGTAAGTGCAATTTCCTGGCTACTAGCGACGAAAGCCACAGAGGTAGTTTGTCTGTATAAATGAACACCCTTGGTTATCAAAGCATTGTATACAAACTGCATTGATGTATTAAGCATAATCCGTAATTGATCAGTATCATAAAGTGTACCTCTAGGATCATTAAGGTATACTTTTAATAATGATTTCATTTCACCTAGTGTCATTGTGCTAGCCTCATATACAATAAAGGTGAGTCTCCATCAGATACCACTGTCTCACCCGCTGTACTTGGTAACGCTGCAAAGGTATAATCTTCATACATAAAGGATGGTGGTTTAGTAAAACCAGATGCAACAGGCATTCCTAAAACAGATTTTTGTACTTGACCAGCTATTAATGTTACATCTGTAGCTTCGGTAATAAACGCTAACATATAAAGGCCAACTGAAAGCCATAAATTACAAGGTATCCAGCGAATACTTGTAGAGTTTAATGTAATAAGATTCTGATAAACTAGTTCTTGTGGAACACCTCTATCACACTTATATAGTCCTATTCGTGCTTGTTTGGTAATATCTGCGGGCAAAGCATTAATTTCTACACCCAAATATTGAAAATATGCATGTACTGGTATATGTATTGGAACATAATATATTCTATTAGCATTAGGTACAAAAGTAACTAATCCACCACTAATAATTCGTTCATATGAAGTAACTAAGTGTCCAGGTCTAGCTATCTTCCCTGGAAAATGCGGATTATTGTGTGCGAAATGAACATCTAAAACAGATTCAAAAACTGCATTATGCAACCCAAAATCTACAATGCTTGTTCCATCACCTTCCATCTCATCAATAGTAGGATCAAGATAAAATTCTATAAAGTTTTCAGCTGAAAATAAATCTGCCATAATGATAGTATCTATATAAAGATTTTGGAATTCCCCATCGTAAAATTGTTCAGTATTCTCATCCTCAAATTCATTTATTACCTGTGAACCTAGTTCTTCATTAGGTCCAACAGGCAAGAATAAAGATTGATATTGTATTTCATAAATCATTCATAACCCATACGTTTTAATAAAGGAACACAAGTATCACAATCTTCTTGCCCACAAGTTACCCCACCGCACTTGGTACACCACCCACGTTTCCTACCTGATCCTGGCTTCAAAACCCACATCACTTGGCAATGCACACACTGCATCATTTCAACAATTTTAGTATTACCATTTAGATCAGTAATCTCTACATATGCCTTACTTTTATCACTAGTATGTTGTAAATGAATCATTACTCAAACCAATGAATAGTAGTATCTAGGATTGCACCAGTTGTACCCTGTACAGTTTTCTTAACCCCAACACCATTAGTTGCAGCACGTTTAACTAATATTTCTCCACCATGTCTAGCAACCCATCTAAATGTAGTTCTAAAGTGCATAGAGATTTCTAAAAATGGGGTACCACCATAGGTTGGTTCTGCAGTATGCGTGATACTCCCTGTAACTAATGCAGCACGATCATCAACATCTAATGGTTCAGGAGTACGCGAAGTTGCTGTTCCTGCTGTAGTAGTTTTTTGTACAACCCATGTTAAATAATTGTCACTAGGGGCCGACGCCAATCCACAGATAATTTCATAGATTCTGGCTGTAGATATAGTGGCCCCCTGCCTAACTTCTACTGCTGTTAAAGGGGCAACTCCAGACCCCGAAGGGCCAACTACACCATATGCTGGCATATCAATAACTCACTATTAGTTCCTCATCTGAAATTTGCTCATCAATTGGAAAATTTCCATGGGGATTATATTCATTATACATAAAAGGTTTTTTAAATGTCCAAGAAATTATAGGCGGATTATTAGCTCCAACGATATTTCCAGATCCAACTTTAGTTAATTGAGCATTAACACCAAAGTGATTATTACCATCAGCAGTAACATAGTTACCGCTATTAAGATAACCCCAAAGTGGGTGATACCTAACTAGGTCCGTTCCTAAGATTCTAATAGGATTACATCCACGGTATAGGGCCATTACTTCATTAGCAGTCACACGACGTTTACCAAAGATTGCTTCAGCTAATTGACCACCCCAAGAAAAACCAGGAACATCATTCATCCAACGCCCTATGGCATAACGACCAGCATTGACGGGTGTATTAGCTAAAATAGTGTCAATTCTACTACTTGTACCAATATAAGAACCATCAACATAAAGTTCAATATTATAAGTTATAGTTGGATCGCTTCCAGTAGTCCAAGTATTTACTAATGCATAATGCCATACCCCATCTGCAACATTCGTAGCACCTACAACTGAAATTTCAGGCACAATACCGGTATCTCGACAAAAAACATATCCTGTTGTTTTGTCCATCCTTAATTCAATATTATAATCATTTGCTACAACAACATCTCCATACCAAAGTAAGGTTTTTTGCGTTGTTGTAGATACACTTTTAAACCATATACCCATACAAAAAGGATGATCTGCAACAATTTGTTCAGGGGTTGCTGTTTCACCTCGATACAGTCCATCATTGAGATTGACTTGGAAAGTGCGTGCCATTTAAATTATTCCCAAATTATAAATGCTTGCCAAGTAGATACAACATTTAGGGTCCAACCAGATGTTTCAAAAGTTAAATCCATAACAATAACTTCATTAGCAACAGGGGTATCAGCGTCTAAATTAACTTTAGTTTCTTTATATACATCGGAGTCACCCGCTGCCCAAGTTACTGTTTGAACAGTTTCAGCATTTAAAGTTGCTGCTGATGGGTCTTCTTCTGCCGCAACTGATGCCCATTTAGGGTTAACCTTTGCTGAATTCGCTGTTGCAGCAGCCATACCCCTTATAACTATTTTACATTGACCAGAAGGTAATGCTGGTGGCATCTGAAATCTTAATCGCCATATCGTATCAGCGGCTAATGATGCAGATATTCCCATCCCTTCTTCATGTTTAGAATTAGCTCCAGCCCCCACATGAACATTAGCAAAAGCATTGTTCGTTGTTGGGAAAGCACTATATGGAAATAAAGGACCACCCATATTAAATTGTTACCGAAGCTGGAGTTACCGGACAAGATGCTCGTAACATATCAATAATTAAAGCTGCACCCGTAGCAACTGTTAATGCTTTAAGCTGTAAACGCATAGTATGGGCACCAGGATTAGGGATTACAATATAGCCTGTAAAATCTGCGGCAGACCCAATAAGTGGAGTATTCAATCTAGGAATTAATGCTCCGGCCGTTGTATGGTCAATCTTCTGTGAACTAAGCTGGAACCAAGAACCACCTAATCTATCACTAAATTCAGGATAAATTTCAACGCCTGTAGATGATCCTTTAACAAATGTTAAAAATAAAGCGATTGCTTCTACACCTTCAACACTGATAACTCCCGCTGTCAGCGGACAATTAGAATTTGATAAACTAGTTTGTAAAACAGATTTAGTTGTTGGTAAATTATCAGTAGCAAAATTACATAGTCTTACAAATTTAGGGTCTAAAGGCCCCCTAAATAAACTTTTACAAACATCCACAATCCCTGTTGCATCAGCGGTTCGTGTCATCGTTTAGCTGCCTTTTTAACAGCATAAATCTTTTTTCCTGTTTTCTTATTCATACCCACCAAAGTCGGAACACTAATCTGTTCACGTTCAACAGCATATCTATGAAGCATTCCACTATAAGCATACTGTGCTTCATCCAATTCTTTTTGCCTTTTGATTTTTTGTTTATAATTTATTTCCTTCATGTTTTTAAAAAATTCTTTAACTAATTCTTCTTTAGTTTTATTCCCGCCACAGGTACTATCGAAACGCTTAAGCCAAGATACAATTCCTACTGTTATAATGCTACCTTGTTGTGGTACTGACATTTGCCAATGTAAAATATCTTCATCTTTAGTAATACCCTTTTGTTTTAATCTATAAATTTCCCATTGCCCTTCATCATTCCATACCAATTCTAATTCTGAATCATAATGCCTTAAGGCCTTACTGACATTTTTAGGTGGCTGTAAATTAAGAGAAGGCCTTAAGTCTCTTCTCTTAGCTTCAGTTTTAATCATATAGAATACTCATTATGATTTTGTTGGCCTATCAGTTAAACAACCTTCACCAACTGTTTGCATAGGAACATATGAAAGTTCAGCACACAAAAGTAAAATATTTGCAGTAACAAAGTCTCCATTTGCCCCATCTAAATAAAATGCATTTTCTAAAACAACACCATTTTCAACATCTGATTTCTTAATCGTATTCTTTAAACTAATAACGTCAAATGGGCTTACAAATAAAACGTTAGCTGCATAATTGTTAGGTATGGACATTGTACGACTAAACCCTAAATCATCAGTAGAAGAAATACTAGCTGCGGTTATTAAAGCTGCCCCCTTCTTTACCCTATTAACATTAGTAGAGAATATAATATTAGTAAGTATACTATTAGTAACAACATTAGAAGTAAGAAAATGACGAATTAATACAGGATAATTAGGGTTTAAATCATTAGGTAAATTAACATGATAAATAATAAAATCCCCATCAGTTGTAAAACCAACAGCTACTAGGCCTAAAGCACCAAGTTCTTTTACTAACTCATTAGGTGCTGCAGAGATAGTACCGATTGCAGTTTGTAATTGTTCACCTTCAGTATAGGCTGCTGCACCGGCTTCAGCAACCCCTGCCATAATCAATTCTTTTTGTGGAAAAATATAAATTGATTTTCTTTTCCAACCTATTTGTTTATCCTGTACCATCGGTTATCTCCTAATAGTTCTTGATATCCGATGATAACGGTCGATCAATTTCTGACCCAGAACCCACTGTCTTAATTGGAACATAATCCATTTCTAAGCCTAAGAAAGTTACAGATGTTGCTGCTAAAGTTGTAACGGCATCTAATTCTAAACGTAAAGAAAGCAAAGCCCCATTCTCAATATCTGTACGAGATAACCCTAAAGTATTTTTAATTCCACGAGTGGTCCAAACATTATGGTTTGCACCAGTTTGTGTAGATGCACCGTGTGCAGTATTTAGGTCATCAGTTGTAGTTGCAGCATTAGCAATTGCAACACCCTTCTTGATACTCTTTACAGAAGTTAAAAATGTAGCATTACCAGATGCCCCTGTACTTGTCCAATTAACCCTGAAGCCTACTTTATATCTAGGGTCTAAATCTTGGGGTACAGGAATAAAACCAGTAATGAAACTACCAGCAGCACTAAATCCTAAACCTACAAGACCAAAAGTAGAAACTTCTTGTTGATAAACATCCGGTGCTGTTTTAGAAGCAGCAACCGGATTTTGTAAAACCTTACCTTCTGCAAAAGAAGATGCTCCACCTTCAGCAATAGCAACAGTAATTAAACCGTTTAAATCTAAAGGTCCATATACCTTGCGTTTTCTCGTCCAAGCAATATCTCGATCTTGAAGCATTGTTTAATTCTCCCTTTTGTTAGGAATTAAACATTAGCTTCAATATTCGCAATAGAAGCAATGTCATCAAGACGAACATGCGACTTACAATTCCTTGCCCCTAATTGAACATCACGATAAAGTGTAAACTCATAAGCATCAGTATTAGATACACGACTCAACACAGAACCATCATCATCCATCAACTCATAACCAGATTGAGTGAGTAAGAAAATCTTGGACATATCGAGGAAGAAAATCATATCACGAGGAAGATCACGATCAAACATAAATGGACGACCATTAAACTTAAGGGCTAACCAACCACCTTCCAGCGTTTCTTGATAATCGTTATATCGACGATCACCAATATGCAAAGCACCAAAAGTTGCCCACAATCCAGCATTTGAATAAATTTCAATTGACTTCTCAGATGCACCACCAACAACTAGTGCAGTCAAGAATGCTTGCTCCATTAATGAAACAGTTAATGCACGATTAGTACCAGCAGAATCTGGATTCTTTAATACTTGGGCTCGCCAATCCACATTAGCGGCAGTAGTACGGTCAATACTACCCCAACTTAAAGAAGCATCAAGAAATTCTGCTGCCACCCCTGCAGTATCTTCGTCAGCAGCATTTGCTCCATCATCAACTAATGATTGTAAACCATACATTTCTTGAGCAAAACTAATATCACCTAAAGCAGGAGCAGTACCAGCACCGTCGCCACCAAAATACAAGGTGTTAGTTCCAGCAGTAAATGAAGCGGCCACAGTGCCACTCAAAGTAATCTTATGCTTAGTCGTAGATGCAACAGCAGAAACATCAGTGTCACGATCAATAGCTGAAATTGTCCGAGACGCGGCAGAAGCTAAAGTACCAGAAGCAATAGTACCCATTACAACCCTATCACCAATCTTAGCATTGAAATGAGATGTAGAATAAACTTCAACAGATGTAGCAGCAGTAACACCATTTGCAGAAACCGTACCAACACGGCCATGTCCATAAGCTGTAATCTGTCGGTTTAAATTCTCAGGAAGCGATTCCATCAAATTCTTCATCTCAACATCAAGAGCCTTAGCAAAGGCCCCAGAACTACTCTTACTGGCCCTCATCACTGGACCACTAATCTGGCCACGTCCATAATGAATTGCCATTTTAAATGTTGCAGCATCATAGGTTCCGCGACCTGCAGTTGGCAAAGCAGGACCACTACCAGCAACGTCCTTACGAGAACCCACACCAGGGTTGCGTCCTGTCATAACAGGAATATACGCAAAATTACCCTCAACGTCCTCGCTGTTCTTTTCTAACCTATCCAATAAAACTTTAGCACGAACTACCTGATCGTTCAATGGAGAAAGGTAGTACGTTTTCATTGCATCAGCAAACTCTGCACTAGCTAAACCGGCCATCGTTTACTACTCCTGTTCAATGGACAATTGTTGTAAAAATCCTTGTAATGCTCTTCGTGATGCTCCAGTTTTAACATCTTCAGCTTTAAATTCTTTTGTCTTTTCTACAGCGGGGACCGCGGAGCCGCGTTGCGTGGTATTAACAATACTACCAATACGTCTAGTTGCAATAGTTTTTTCTTTCTCTTTTTCCAATCCTTTGGCAATCTTAGCTTCTACAATTTTAAATAACCTAGAATGATAAGTAGCTAAAGGAATTCGTGGATTCATATTGTATTGAGCCAAAGCAGCAGCATTAATTAAAGCAGCCAATTCTGGATCTTCTTTTGTAGCATCATACTTTTGATTTTCAGTATGTAAAGTTTGATTAATTTGGTTAAAAGTCTGTTCCTGTTCTCGACCTTGCTTTAATTCTCGAACCTCACGCCGTAAAGTAACAATTTCATCTTCTGGTTCAGAATCAGATTCTGGAGTATTACTTCCTTTTTTCTGTTTCTCGGCAATAGAATTAGCCCCTAACTGTGCCAGCTGAAATAGCTCGTTCGCTGTTACATTCCAAGGTTCACCTTCTACAACAGGCAAAGAATAATATTGAATTTCTTTAGGTTCTTCCTTAGCCGGCGTTGCCGCGGGTGGCGTTACCGCGGGTGGCGTTACTGCGGGTGACGTTACCGCGGGTGTAGTACTTCCATTACTTCCCGGGTCTCTTAGAAGTCTGTCCTTGATTGCTTTCAGCATTTAATGAAGCTCCAAAATTAGCAGCATACATTTGTGGGTAGATCTGTTCATTTACTTGCTGCTGTATATGTTTAGCCCTATGGTCCACAATTTGTAATTTAATTGGTTCTGGTAATTGTTCCCATTGATTAGAAGATATAAATTTTTCAATAACTTCAATATGCACAATATGATTTTGTCCAGGATAAACCTGTACAGTAGGAGGTTGTTGTCCTTGTTGTCCTTGTTGTCCTTGCTGAATAATCATTAATATTTCTTTATATTGTTTAGTGCGATCAGCTTCATTTTTCTCAAACATTGTAAGAGTATCTGCAACATTTAAAATATGTAATAACTCATTACGGTGTTGAACAGGATTAACTAAACCCAATTCTAAAAGCGAACGTACTGTTTGTTCGCGTGCAGACCTAGACATGGCCTGTCTACCAAAAGTTTTAACGCGAACTTTCCAGTAACTCCCTGATTTTGATTTACCTAATAAATCTTCACCAGTAAATGATACAGATTCCAATTGCCCAAAGTCACCCTGCACTTCAATAATTCTTTCATTATCTACATGTTGAATAATGGTCTGTAAAAGTAACCTACCAGTCCTAGCCAATGACTCATCAAACCATAACAGTGTAGGACCAAGAATAGCATCATCAGCATCTTGCAAAGCCAAAACAGCCCTACCAGATCGTAATCCTGGTTCATTCTTAGCTTCTGATACATCATGTGTAGATGTCGTATCCTGCATATCCGCACGAGTACGATCAAGAAATCTCTCTACATATGAAGGTATAGGTTTTAAATCTACCTGAGTAGGGGCAAAAGGATAATTAAATTTTAATACCCCACCCGGTCTATTAGTTATTGTTACGTTACCAGCCTGATTAGGAACCAACCATTGTAAATTACTCATCTGATTAATTTGTTCAAGAATACTAGATGAAACTTTATTATAGCGTGCTTGATTTGGACGAATCTGTTCTGCTGAACATGTTCCCCAAAATGATGCTGGATCATATATTTCTACGAAATGGCTATAGGGTAATTCACCGTGGTCATAAGGATTCTTTTGTGGGGTAATTAAAAACTCACCACCAGCAATAATACAATGTAATCCTTCCTTATATTTTGATGTTGCTTTAATAAATAATTCATGAACTAAGACCCCTTTTCTAGGTATCTTTGATGCATTTTGTTCACGACTATGTATAAAAGGATAAACAAATAAGTCCGTTTCACTAGATTCAGTAAGTTTATCCCACTTGCTTCCATATTTATCTACAACCCAATCTTTAGTTCGTAATTGAGATTCTATAATCCATTCGGCATCCTCGAATATTGAAAGATTCGTATCTACTGTAATATTAAAAGGTGACACAACATCTATAAATTCCTCACCCTGATTAACAACAATTTCATCGGGGAGTTTTTCTATACCTGCAAATTCTAAATACTGTCTTGCTTCCTGCTCTTCAACTGATTGGGAATTAATCTTTATTTCATCGCCTTTATCACTGTCCCAACCAATTTTAAGGAACGCACTAGCTGTTGCACTCTGCCAATGCAATAATCGTACAAGTGTTTTAGGCATACAAAGACGAACCCAGGAGTTCTGTAGAATCTTTGTAGCCTTTTGTGCTATTTGAATGTCTATTTCATCAGGGGTTGCCGGGAGGCATTCCCATACAGGATTAGTATGCGTAGTTGCAGAAATTAATCTACGAACTACAGGCAACATCATATTGGAAATTAAACGCACACGCCAGGGATTTTTAACATTTGTTTGACGATATGTACGTTGTTTCGCATCATAATCAACATTCTGATATCCGCGAATCCACGCAAGATTCAGCATCCATGAACGATATAACTCGCTCATGCTAGTGCGTTGATCTCTAAATCGACTATCAACAAAGTCGAGTATAGAGGATTTTTTATTTTTCTTTACTTCGTATAAATTCATTTAATTTGTTTCCAACATACTACTTTCTAATGCTCCGCCTAAAAGTGCAAAATCCAGATCTTCAACATCATAGTTATTAGGATCAGACTTCTTAGACATTTTAATCTCGTCTGGCTTAGGATAATTCGGTACTGTAAATGATTTATTTGCATTCATTAATTGCACAGACAAATCAGAATATGAATGGGCAAATTGCTTAATGTCCTCATACACTTCGTGCGAGATACTGTCCTTATTGCATAAGGACAGCCAATATCCAATACCTACACCAACGATTAAACAACTAACCGAGATAATTGTTTGAAACATTTTGATCCCCCTTCACACAAATTTTATGTTGCTTAGCCCTGATTAAATTATAATAGATACTTCCTGCAGCCATTAATAATATTGATCCACCAAGCATATAAGCAAGAATATTTAATGTGGAAATATCGTTTGTAATTTGTGTAACTCTACTATCTTTAGAAGCTATTTCAGATTTATTTTCACTCTTCGTTTCCGGTGCCACCGTTAGGGACTTCCTCGACGGTAATAGGTTTACGCAACTGCAGGATATAATCAACCAAAGGTTTATAATCCCAAGTAGAAACAGATTCAGCCTTAGTTTCTGCTGTCTCATGTTTTACACCCCATTCAGTTGATGTAAAGAAAGATAATTTACCATTATCCTTTAACTTAATTACACAACCGAATAAGTTGAGCGTCACTAGAATCGGAATCACTAGCTTCACTAGATTTAATAAAATCCTCATGGGCTTTCTCCAAACCATACCTAAGATTATCACGGATAGTAAAGGATTTTTCACCAATATGCCCTACAACTATCCCACAATGCACAAAAGATTTAAACCCTAACATTGCAGCCTTGCGACAAAATGCAATATCTTCACCTAATAATCTGGAACCTAAATGCGACATTTGTCCAAAAAGAATTGCTCTACGAAGTTGTGCTTTTATATCACCAAAAGGTTCTTTAACAAAATTATCAACTTCTTCATCAAACCCATCGCGTGCCAATCTATCAGTAGTGAACCAAATTGGTCCATCAGGAGTCTCTTCCTGCATTGTATCTAATACTTCACGCTTGATACAAGTGAAAGCCATACCTACTGTCGGGGATTCCACCACCTGATAGTTCTTAATTAATTTTAAAATTTCTTCAATACTTAATGCCAGAGAAATAACTGCTTTATACGGAGGTTTCCTTGCTACAACTATAGCAGATATAATGTCCTTATTTGCTTTAACCAATTCATCAAAAAATGATACATTAAAATTACACATGTCATCATCAAGAAAAATTAGATGAGTAAAATCTGGACATTCTTTATATGCAGTTTCTACAGCTTTATTTCTCGCTTGCGGTAATAAAGTACCACTATTGAGAACATAGCCAGCAAAGAAATTTGATTTAACAACCTGCAATAAATCAAAGACAGTGTTATGTTGCCAATGCATTGAACAAACTGCTAATATGGGTTTAATTGTTACCATTCAACCCCCAGTACTTCATGTTCTATTTCTTCATTTCTTTTATTTGCCAATCTAGTATGCGGAGAAATGTATTCATCACTTGCTGCTACATTGGGCATTCTAGCACGATCATTCCACCTTGGCTTTTCTCGTGCTATATAACGCCAACAGTCCATTAAATGGTTAAATTTTCTAATTGGATCTTCAATAGGATCATTCTGATTCAATCGTCTGTTCTTGGGCCGATACCTATATACACGACGTTCTTCAAGAAAGTTATGCAAACTGTTAAATACACGAAAAGCCGGATTGTTATCCACCAAATTTTCTAACCAGAATCTACAATCTTCTAATCCTGGCCTAACACTATTGTCTGCAATACAACATACTAGTCCGTACCTTAGATATAATTGGTCCAAGATACTAGTTTCGCCAGCTTCACTTCGTGCCTTACTCTTAGGGTCAATTAAACGAATGACCAAATTTTCAGATTCCGGTGTTTGTATAAAAGTATAATGCCCAAACTTATGCGTTAGTTCTTGATCTAACTTCCATCCCTCACACTGTTTTATTTCTAGAGCCACCTGCCATAGTGGCTCATTGTGTGCGTATAACTCACGGTATGCATATGCGTGTTCATCTGGCCCTACCGCAACCCATAACGCTGCTGTAGTCCGTATACCAGGGTCAATTGCACACCACCGTGGCCAATCCAAAGGTATATTAAAAGGTTGTACAGTATGACGCCGGTCTTCCCATGTATTATACACTAAACCTTGAACACGCCTGGACTTACCATAAAACCTATATTCCAAAGTCTCATGTGAAAATTTAGTTTTTAAATACTCAACAGTATCTTTATCTAAATATTTATTTAATTCTGTATTAAGTCTAGTAAGGAATACCTTAGGATCACCCCTCTCTGCACGCCTTTCTAAATCTGTAATCCACTCATAGGATTCTACCAATGTTGCGGATATTGAAAATGAACCACCAGTAGCCAACGTCCTAACTTCTAACTCTTCCCAGATGTCAGCTTGAATTTCCTCATCAATATAAAAATAATCTACAGCAGCCGCCTGAAATTTTTCTCTATTCTCCCCCTTTGCCGACATAAAACTAATTGTAGTTTTAAATCCATCACCTCTTTTTACTTCTAAATAATTAGGTAAATTAGTTCCTGGTATCTTTGCACCTTCATGTATGATTTCCCAATCTGGTAAAATATTTTTAAGATGTCGATAAATACCATTCTTAATAGTGGCATACTCTGCAGAGATAACCCAAATTTCTACATTGCGTCCTTTTATATTTAAATTGGTGAATTGGTTTCGCCCACGAGCATTACATGCACAATCATAAGCTGCAGCGTGCGATTTACCAGATTGATTTCCACCAAATAATAGTCGGTACCTAGTTGTAGCCTTATGATAATCTAGTTGATTATGCCCCTCTTGTCGTGTAGGTTGATAAACATTTATCGCATGCTCAGAGCGACGCTGAAACTCTTGAAGTATCTGTAAATCTCTATCGCTAATTTCAATCATTTTATTCTTCTTGCCTAACTAATATATCCTGTTTAATTTTTAATGCGGCGTATTCAATTAATCCCAATACTTCTGAATCTGATCCATACCATCTAAAACCATTATATGCTTGATGTTTTTGCATTCCTAATTTAGTATATACTAATAAACAATTACTATAACGTTTATAGAGTTCTTGAAGCAAGTCCTCATCACTAGCATGTTCTAGTGTGAGTGAAAGCGATTTTTCTAAAATATCTATTTTAACTTCCATCTGAAGCCTGAATCACTGTTGGTAACTTTTTAGTTATCTCTTTTACCATTTCTAAAATCTTTTCATCCGTCATCTGCCGTACAGTTGTCTGTTCAACACGCTTGGGCATCGCTACCTTAACTAAATCTATATTATGTTTATCCAGAATAGCTAATGTTTGAACGGCCTTAAGTTTAATTTCTGGTTTGGTTTCTGATGAATCTATTGTCTGCTCAATACATCTAACTACTTTATGTCTGAGATGTTCTGGAATAACATACCGGGGATTTTTTAATAATTGATTTATAAGGGCAAAGTCCCCTTCGGTACGAAAGTCTGTTCCGCCATAGGATACAATATTATTCATACAAAATACTCTCAAATATTTTTAAGTACCTAATGCTTCTATTATATTTTTAAGTACCTAATGCTCTATTAATAGGTACTTGCTTCTACTATACAATGGCACAGGTAGATGTACCCGAAACCCCACTGGGAGTCCCACAAGCACAACGGGATTGAAGCAAGGCTTTAATAATTGAAGCCACGGGCACGCGAAGTAAGTCTTTAATAGTTGAAGCCATACTGCATACGCACAGAGGATTAAAGTTTAGCTTCAATACTGAAAATCGCGCACCTAGATATCAAAAAAACAATTTATGCAGTATGGCTGTAGTAGGTAGAACGACAGCTATAGTGTACACCATAACTTCAATTTTGTCAATTACAATGTATGGCGTATCGAGACGCAGGGCAAGAGGGGGCTTAAAGCCACCCTTCAATAAATAAAGTAAAATAAATGTTTATTTTCCCCCTTGACAACCTCCTCCGGGATGGTATACTTGTAGCGTGAGACGTGCACCGAGACGCAAACGACGGAGACTCCGTCCGTACAGCATTCCTGCAAGAATTAAGCTCTTGCCGGTGGCTGTACGACAACGTTAGCAGCTCGGTCCGACATTTCATCGACAACGTATGGTGTTTCGTTCTGGCGTAAGGTCGGAAACAATGAACCGACCTAGGGACATTCTGCACGGACCTACGGGTGAACGTGCACGGGAGAATTGAAGTTAGGCTTTAACTCCTGTAGAACTTGCGGAGGTAGCTAGCTTCAAACCAACCGACCCACTAACGCCATACGGGAATTAAAGTTAGACTTTAAGAGACTAAAGCCTAACTTCATTGTATAGGGTATCGCTTGTCAGCTTAGCGGACCTCCGCGAAATAGTGCGATACTTTAATTTTCGATTCTGTCGATAATTTAGTGGGTTCTGCAACGTGCAGCATTTCTTTATTCCCTGAAAGGAATACAGTTATGCTTAAACCAAGCACGTTGCGAACGATCGAAAACAATCCGCAAGCAGGATTGTTGGTCGCATTGGGCGAGATCATACAGGCAATTACCACAAACAAAATCACCTCGCACATTTTTGCCTTGTATGTCCAGCACCAACGCGAAAAACCAAACATTAACTTTGGCGAATGCCTACAAGTTATCGCCAATGATTTTGCAGAGACAATGGATTACATGGCGAAACAAACGAACTATCACGTCCCGCAGGACGCGATTAAATTTGCTCCCATTGTCCGACAACACAGCATCGCGGATGCTTGCCACTACATGCTCGGCCTTGACGGCGGGCCGGCCGATGCCAGAAAATTCACAAAACGCTTTCTGTCTGCGGGCGAATCACCAGAGTCTTTGCTTCCGCCCTCACTAGCCCTTAAGATTGCAGTATAGTACTGCAATCACCAACCACTATGCTGCACGTTGCAGAATCCACTAATAAAATAACTAAATACGTTTTCTGACGGGGTTTGGAAAGTGAGAACCCCAATGGAAACCGGAAAGTACGTCATTGTGCGAACACATTCTGCCGGAGTATTCGCCGGCACGTTCGTTAGCCGTAAAGACCGTGAGGTCGTGCTGCACGACGCCCGTCGTATCTGGTTTTGGGCCGGAGCAGCTTCTCTGTCCCAATTGGCGGTTGACGGAACTTGCAAGCCTAATGAATGCAAGTTTCCCGTTGCCGTCCCTCGCGTCGAATTGTTGGAAGTCGTCGAAATCTTGGACGTAGCCTCCAAGGCCGAAGCCTCAATCAAGAACGTCCCCATTTGGTCCGCATAGTGCGAACCATCCTGTAACTTCTGTCTTTTACTAAACCCCGTCAGAAAACGTATTTAAGCTAACATTTAATATATTAAATGTTAGCCTATGTTTCGTTTTTTAACAAAAGGGAGACAAAACAATGGTCGAATATGACCACGGCTACGGCCCCGGACATGACGAGAACTCCGGCTCTGGCTCTGACCACTAAGGATATAAGCTAACATTTAACGTATTAAATGTTAGCTTATATTTCATTTTCTAACGTAAAGGAAACAAAACAATGTATTACTACGGCGACGGCCCCGGCTTCGACAATGGCTATGGCGACGGCGATGACCTCGACAACGGCAACGGCTACGACAACGGCTACGGCTACGGCTACGGCTACAGCTACAGCTACGGCGATGGCTGCGGCCGCGGCCGTGGCTTCGGCTGCGGCTTCGGCTCCGGCTGCGGCTACGGCTCCGGCTCCGGCAACGGCTCCGGCAACGGCTCCGGCTTCGGCAACGACTACGTTCAATAAAAATATAAGCTAACATTTAACATATTAAATGTTAGCTTATATTTCATTCTCTAACGTAAAGGAAGCAAAACAATGGACTACAACAGCGAGGGCTACGGCTCCGGCTACGGCTACGGCTACGGCTACGACAACGGCTACGGCTACGGCGATGGCTCCGGCAACGGCTCCGGCGACGGCGATGGCTGCGGCTTCGGCTCCGGCCCCGGCTACGGCTACGGCTGCGGCTTCGGCTCCGGCTCCGGCCCCGGCAACGGCAATGTCTCCGGCTTCGGCAACGACTAACATTTAACGTATTAAATGTTAGCTTATATTTCATTCTCTAACGTAAAGGAAGCAAAACAATGTATTACTACTACGACGGCGACGGCTTCGGCAATGGTTACGGCGACGGCGACGACCACGGCTACGGCGATGACTACGGCAACGGCTACGGCTACGGCTCCGGCTGCGGCTTCGGCCGCGGCTACGGCTACGGCTACGGCTAACGACTACGGCTAACGACTACGTTCAATAAAAATATAAGCTAACATTTAATATGTTAAATGTTAGCTTATATTTTATTCTCTAACGTAAAGGAAACAAAACAATGGACTACAACAGCGAGGGCTACGGCGACGGCGATGACCTCGGCGATGACCTCGGCTACGACAGCGGCTACGGCAACGGCGACGGCTTCGGCAA
>ERZ1292625.838-Hain-H41-01um-R1-838-length-41613-cov-7_pt1 | contig 41613 bp, 74 predicted proteins | sample MGYA00564400_ERZ1292625 | MGnify/ENA primary metagenome ERZ1292625 (study PRJEB36523, sample SAMEA6512639) | groundwater metagenome | collected 2019-01-08 | study: AquaDiva: Metagenomics assemblies of 32 groundwater samples
AGGCCATTATTCTTTTACTATTTGATGCAATCCTGTAGCCATTAAACCCGCAAGCCCGCCTAATTCTGGATTATTCGCCACGTTACTAAATACATGCTCCATTCCCGGAATTTGCGTTCCGCTCGCTCCTACTATTGCGGCAATTGCGGGGATAATCTTTTTATTAAATTTGTGATTTACCCCCTTTTCTGAAATTCTTTTAACTAACTCTGTTGCAAAATAAGTCGCCGCAGAATACCCTAACATCATTAACATCGGATTCATATTTTCCTCCTAATTAACGGTTTACTTATTACCACAAATCATATCGTCTACAAAACTATTTGCCATGCTGTCATATAGCTTATCTGCCTTAGCTGTTTGCTTATCCGACATATCTACATATCTAGGCAGCCTGCCTTTTCTCCATACTACTCCTAATTGTCGCATGGCTTTTAGTTTTTCTTTATCTGTCATGCCTACTCCTTTACCTTAAATATTGCCAATAATTTTCTTTATCCCATAATTTATAGTCCAATAGCTCTTCATGGGAACACCCGCTTTTTTCTATGTTGAGGCTTGCATACGGCATGTCGCGCCTGTTATTTAAAGACCCGTCAAAAAAAGAACCAAATAACTGCCACCAATCTTTTGCCCCACTATGCAAATGAACCCATTTCTCTATGCTTTGCTTTCCTTTTTTATAGATATTCCTCATATCATAACGAACAGGTGTCCCCGCTGTAATTAAAGTATGAATTTGTAACCCCCTTTCTGCCGCATATGCAGCTACTTGTCCACCGTGGCTGTGTGCAATTATATTTACTTTTACATCTTTTTCTTTTGCGTGGCAATACCACAATAAAGCATACCCCGCCATTTGCCACGTTGTATTTTTTCCTAACACTCCGTCTAAATGAGCCGTCCATATAAACAGGTCTTTTTTATCTAATAATGCAAAGTTATGATTGATTAGGGATTCAACAAAACAACTAGACATCTTCCGCCATTGATTATCTAATCCGTGTGTTCCCGGCACTAGCACAATGGGATATGTATTCATATCATATCGTTCCAAATACACTTATAATCTAAACTGTCTAAATAATTTAAGGGCAAATCATTTTCCGCTATTAAATTATGCACGTCAGCCAAATCTTGTTTTCTTCCCGCCTGCAATTTAAATTCTATTAGCTTTGGTAAATTAATCCACCAAATCTTTTCATACCTAGAACGTATTCCTTTAGGGCTAGGTAATATAAAATCTCCTTCTATGTCCCCTTCTACTAGCACATCAATAGGGTAACGCCCATTATTTAGCATAACATACATATTTTTATTACTTCCGGGGCGTAATATGTACCCTCTTCCTATTAAGCATTCACCAATCCTATAAAAAGACTCCTTTGACACAAGAATATCTATGTCATTGGTCGCTCTTATATAATTATATAGACGTAATGCCTGCCCGCCTATCACACAATAGTCAATTTTACAATTATCAAAATCTTCTGCTATTGTTTGTAGTAATTCTAAAATATTCACAATATGTCTCTCCTAGCTATAATTCAAAATGCCCTGCGTCCCATCCTACTTTTATTGCGTACTCTTCTTTTTTTACGTCAAATCTGCCCCCCCATTTTCCCCCAATTGTCTCCCAATACTCACCAAATATTCGATAATCACTATCTGCTATTATTATTCCGTTTTTTCTAATAGGTAAATCAATAGCGCACCTATCATTATGTGCGCTATGCGAAACTTTTGACTTGCTATTAAACTTTAATAGCTCTTGGTAGCTATGTGTTTTATCACAATAGCAACATTTTAATTGGTCGGTACTTCTATAAGCATCCCCAAAAGATGCCTCATAGCCTTGGTCTAAAATAAACTGACCAAGTTCTAAAAAAAGCCTAAAAAATTGATTTTGCCTTTCAACTAAAACTGACATTATCTTCTCCAAATTAAATAGCCAACTAAAACGCCAACTAATCCGATATGTCCCCATCCAATACTATAACTATCTCTATTTTCAAAATCCGGTACGTTTGATTGTTCTTCAATCTCTTGCAGCACCGGCCCAACATCAACTATTGCAATAGGCGTTTGATTTACCTGTAACTGTGTCTGGGCTACAATATCGTAACCTAAATATTCTTGATATTTTCCCCATACCTTATTTACATAAGATTGATTTATCCACGTTCCATCTGTTCTACGCTTTGCCGTTCCTGCATTATACGCCGCAATAGCTTTTTCAACGTCATTATATCTATTTAACTGCCAAGCTAGATATTTTACTCCTGCCTTTATATTTGTGCTAGGGACTAATAATCCAGCACTTGTCAAATTTATATCGTTTAACATCCATTTAGCTGTTTTCAATAGCACCTGCATTAAGCCCCATGACGCATCGTTTATATGAGGCTCAAAACGCACTGCTAACGGATTCCATGCGCTCTCAATTGAGATAATTGCTTTAATTAAAGCCTGATTCACTCCATATTGTTCAGACGCACTTTGTATTTCAGCGTCAAACATATCTATATCCTTTCTAAGAGCCCAACTACTAATTTAAAGCCCTCAACAAAATCCTGCATCTCATTATTATATATTTCGTTTGGTGCAATCGTCTTACTCAACTTTTGCCTTCGCTTCTTTCTTTCTACTGTTTTGGGCACATTTACATTTCTACCCTCTACATAGGTGCCATTTACACACTGCATGTCAATAATTTTTGGCATTTTTATTTCTTTAATACTAAGTACCCAACTAATAACCCGCCGCCTAATAATAACATAGTTGGCATATTAAAAAATGACGAAGATTGCGTAGACACCGGCACTACTACATTTTGTCTTTGCGGGGCTAATTCTCTTGATATTAACGCATCACCTGTTTTCATCGCAGCTTGTTCAAGCCATCCCCAAAAATCATCTGTCGGTTTTATTTCACCAATTCCATCAACAAACATAATCTACCTCCCTTTAAATAGTAAATAACCTAATAATAATGCCCCGCCACCTAATACCACGGTCGAAGGTTGTACGGAAAATTGAGATTGCCCTTGTGCCTGTACTTGTTGCGCCTGTGTTTGATACGCCCTTTGCATTGTTTGTGGTTGCACTTGCGATGTTAATAACGCCTTCTGCCCTAAATTAAGCCCCACATCTAATAAACTTTTAGCTATTTTATTAAAAATAGTAGACTCCTGAATTTTTTGCGCCGCTACCCCTTCCGCAATTATTTTCCGCCCAAAAGCCAAATCCGCATCTGTAGTCTTTACGTTACTATAATCTTCTGATAGGCTAGTATCTACAAATGAAGGGGTATCAAGTAATGCTGCTAACCAATTACTATCATCGGACGCACTCGCCTTAATCACCTGTTCTCCAAAAGACGTATCTGTACCTATCACATTACTATAATCTTCTGATAAGCTATAATCTACCGTTTGAAGCTCAGGCGCAGACGCCTCAAAGACCATCCCATCGTTACCATAATCAGCCACAAACACATCATTTCCATAATCATCTACAAAATCATCTACAAACATTTTATCCCCCGTCTGGCTTAAAGCCTCTAATTGTTTAGGCATATCTACTTCTATTGTCTCTAACGATGTTGGGGCCAAAATATCATTTGTAACTTTATTTATATCTATATCAACGGCACGAATAGTTTGCATTCCAGCATTTGATAAACTACTTATTACTGCTGCGGCTCCTACTTGTAATGGGTCAACTTCACCAATTAAAATCTGTTGCCCTAATGTAGAAGTCAACGCTGACGCCCCACCTGATACAATCACAGGCGTTAAAGCAATATCCCCAATATAGGTAGTCGGAAGATTTGATGCTGCAAAACCTGTTACTCCCCCTACAAAACTTGATAACGCAGCTACCCCTACCATTGCACCTGAAATTTCTCCCGTTGTCGCCACTTGCGTTATTGCAGAAGATGCAGTTGCTAATAATACAGACGCCGCAATTTCCGCTGTCAATGACGTTGTTATTACCGTTGTTGATATAATTTCACCTGCTATTGTCGTTATTGTTGTTGCCGCAGTCGCAGTTAATCCTGCCGCATTTGCAATAAACGACGCCAAATACGGAGCAATATAATACGCGGCAACTGCCAACGCTATCATAATTATAATACCGCCAACGCCACCAAATAATCCTTTTTTCTTTTTAGGCGTTAAACATGCTTTCATCGCATCAGCATAATTAATTGCTTTTCTCTGTCCCGTTCTCACTACTCTGATTATATCAGCACAAGTACTTGGATGAAAACCAATCATCGCTACACTTTCTTCCGTTGCTTTTAACCATTCTTGAGCGTAATATGGATTACTCCAAGCCTTCGCAATCATTTCAACATATTCATCATGGCTAAATAACCGAGTTACCCCTGCTACATACCAATCAGAATCATCCATCGCGTCTAAAATACGACTAAATTGCTGTTTTGTTATTGGGATAATATCAGATAACGCAAACCATTCTCCCGATAACTCTAAATCAGATTTTGAAAAACCACCAAAATCTGTTCCTGTTAATCCTTCTTCGTCATAAACTGGAAACACCTTTGTTCTTAATTCTCCTAACACTCTCTGTAAAGACTGATAGGCGTTAGCTCCCCATGCGTAACTCACCTGCCATACAATTTCAGAAGAAATAATATCCTCTAATACTTTTCTATGCTCAACTTGCATCTCATACGGCAATAATGCTTCCATTGAATAATATTGCTCTAATTGAAGCAATATTGCACCTGTATTTGCTCCTGCCGCCCCATTTATATAATCTGCGTTTCCTCCCGGATGATTAAAACTAGGACGTGGTATTCCATACCCGCCTATTGTTTGCGCTACAGTCGCACCCGGAAATAACGTTAATTGATGAGTAAGAGTTACTTTTTCTGCCTCATATAAATTTTGTTGCACTATAAGTCGCTGAATTTCAATATCAGTTAATTTTGTTCTAATAGTTGCCATTTCATCTGCATATTCCGCTCTTGTTTTATCTTGCGGATAATACGCCTGTTCTAAATACCTTGCCGCTTGCTCCAACGATGAATAGGTGCCAGCCCCCCAAGCAGACCCGCGTTGCCAAGACGCCTCAGCATACAACTTATCCTCTAGCTCTTTTCTCGCTACAACCGCTTCACTCTTAGTAAATAATGGCTCTTCTGCTAAATATTGCTCTACTTGTAATAATAATATTGCAGAATTTGCTCCAGCTTGAGCATTTACCGCGTCTGCTCTTGCATCACCTAGCATAAATTACTTTCCACAAAACCGTTTATCTGCCAAACAATCTAATTTAGAGACAATCATATGCAATTCTGATTTAAACTCTTCTTGCTGTCTATGAAAACTTTTTTGCAAATCAGCATATCCTAATAATTCTTGACTCACTCTTTGTTCTACCACCACAAGTTTAATTTTCAAATCCGCAAGCTGCATTTGGCTATCAGTACGATCACTATAATAATAAGCGACTCCCATCATTATCATCGCTACAATTTGCATCATTGTTAAAACAGTTTGAAATTTCCCATTCATTTTATCATTCCTTTTTTACGCAAAAAAGACACAATTTCAAGGTATCGTGTACGATATGCAATATAGGCGTCAATAATTTTATTTATATAGTTATGCAATTTTCCTATCTCTAACACTTTATTCACAATCTCTTGCTCTTTTGCTATCACTTGCTGTGACAATTCTACAATTTCTCTATCTTTTATTGCAATATCCCCTGTGTATCTATTTTGCAATTCATTATAACTAGATTGTAATGTATTATAATCAATTACCTCACTAGAGACCACTTCATCCCCTGCCAAAGTAGATAAATGCTCTTCCATCAATCGCATTACTTCATTATTTATTGTTACTTGCTCCATTGAGCGTACCATAAAATTTTCAGCGTTATGCAAATTCACAAATCCTAAATAGCTATTTAATATTGCATCATATAAAGGTGCAGACAAACCATATAATGCAATCTGCCCCATATTATTAATAAAAGAATCTATAAACGGCACATAATTAGGACTTGCTGATGCTGCTACTTCTCTGGCCCTAAGCAAGTCATCTCTTAATGGTAAATATATCATAATAGCACCTATATCCTACCAAAGCATAATACTTCCAATTTACTTGACGCCGTAAATGCCGCTGCTACTGTAAATGTAGCCGTTGTTGTTGTCTCAACTGACTTAATAGCCACAATATCTGTATCCGATTCTGCAATACATTGTGGCGCATTTGTTAACCATGCATTTGCAAATGTAACAGCGCATGACGTTGCAACTCCACCCGTCCCTATAGTAATCTCCATTGACATATCATTTCCAACAACTGAAGGAGTTGTTCCACATGCTCCCATTGAAGGGGCTGTACCAGAAAATACAACATGCCCTACATTATCAACCCGCATTCTTAATGCAGATTCCGCCCCTACAATAGCAGTTGCTAAATCAATAACTCCCCCTATACCAGTTGCACTATCACTAATAGTGCCCGCACTATCTTGAATGATATATGCCGCTTCTTGATAGCCATTCGTTGCACCTACATAACCATAACCCCTAAACTCAACAAGATTATCTCCTGTAGTAATAGCTGTAGGAGAAGCAACTATGCCGCGTGATTTACGAAATTCATTTATAAACCCCTTAGCAAGGCCGCTACCATCTTCACCTGTCGCATAAGACCAAACTGCTACAACATCACCCGCAGTGAGACTAGGGCTTCGAGTACGAAAAAACTCCGTATGACGGGCTGCAAAAGATATATTTGATGCATCAGGAAACCATATACCCGAACAAACTATAGTCCCTTGCGAACACGGCCCGCCCCCACCTGTTGCAAATCTAATAGCAGGTGAATTTGCAGTCCCGGTCACAGCAAGTGATAACCCCTGACTAACTCCTCTCACTACCGCTGTCCCACCAGCCGTTATAGTTAATTCATCAGTTGTAGCACTCCCTATCCCTGTGTCTATATCATTTGCAAATGCAATTGGTGTAGCAGACGTAACATCAAATAATACCTGACGGGCAGACGGCGATACGCTAAATACATGCCCTGCCCTACTAAATACAGATAACGGCGATTGCGTACTCGCTGCTAAAGTGGTTAATTTTAATAAAACCTGATTCGGAACTCCGCTTATACTTGTACCACCTGTCGCTGCCGTTGTCTCTCCATATGTAAATGCCGTTGTGCCATCCGTTATATTTGCCCAATTCCATATTTGCCCTGTATTATTACCATTTGCTATAGTATTTGCACCTGTCGCTGCCGTAATAGCTGATAACGCTGCCCCACCACTACCTGCTATTGTACAATCTGTCCTTGTACTTCCTACGTTATCTACACAACTAACACCTGCACCCGTAAAGTTTACAATAGAACGCTGCGTTAATGCACTTGCTTCATCTTGTATTGTACTATACGCTTGCACTATACAAGAAGCACATGCTATCGTTAATGTTGCACCTTCACTCCCCGCTGCACCACCTGTTATTGGGCTTGTCGTTGCTACACTTGCAACGTAACTTCCAATTGTGTCCGTTGTTAATTCTATATTTGAACAAGCGTTTCCTGTTCCGTTACAATCTAACGTCTTATTTGTTAGTGTATTTGTACTGTCTCCCGTTACATAATCAGTCCCCACTGTCGCCGTTGCTAATACTCCTTGACTTGACGCTTTCAATATTCCGCTTACCGCTGTCCCTGTCCATACACTCGTATTTACATATGAAGATGTTATCGTTACGCATGTACCCGCCCCGCCACTTGCAATATCTTCAATTACTTGATTTGTACATGACGTTGCCGGCACACTTGTTCCTCCACCTGTTGGAGTTGCGCCTATTGCCGCATATGGTGTCCCTCTTACTGTTACACTACCGGCACCTGCGGTAATAGCAGATATTCTTGCTCTAAAACTAACTGAACCTGTTACCGTACACCTATACGCCCCCGCACTTGTAAATGACGTTAAACTTGTTCCCGCTAAATCATAACACGTTGCTGTTCTAAATGTGCCACTTGTCACAAATAATAATTCAGGCACAATAGTAAATGATGTCGTGCTATCAATAATATCTATCGCCACGACACCATAACCCGTTGTTGTTATTGCTGTACCGTTTCCCGTTGCAATTGCCGCATTTTGCATCACTACCTGACTACCATAATCAAATGATGCAAACGCCAGCGTTGGCAATAACAAAAACAATCCGCATAACACATTTCGCAATATTTTCATATTATCCTCCAACTTATACTAAGCACTTTAAAGCTATTCAAATGTCTTTTCTAACGCTCTTTGCGCTTTTCTTGCAGTCCCATAAAGGCCAAGACTTAATTGTACCACCTTACCAGAACCAGAATCAAACACTTCCGTCCTTACTTCCCATTGTAAATAATACCTATCCCAAACTACCCAATAGCTCTGTCTAGCTATCTTACAATAATAAAAATATGGCTTACCACCTTTTGTTACGCTTGCAAATTTATCCCATTTAATATTCACGATACCCATATTATCCTCCAATTTGCTCCGATACACTCCAAAATGATCTAAATAAATATTTTCCTTTTCCGTGCGCTGCCTCTACCACATGCCGTAAAAATGTATCTTTTTCAAGCAATTCTTCATATCTATCTGTTACTTCTTCTTCATCTTCTCCAAACACCATAAACCTGTACACTAGCGAACCATATACCGTGCTACCATGCTTTGCAGGCCTTCCCGCACCTTTTTTATGCCCCTTCATGCCCTTATAAATATTTATATTCAATACATACATTTACACACCTAATTTTATCTGTTCATCTACGTTTTTATATTCATCAGGAATTTCAATATCCGTTCGCAACGTACTGCGCGCCGGATTCCCAAATACCACATGATAAGGCTTTACATCCCTTATCACTACGGCACCTGCTCCTACTATTGCAAACTTTCCTATTTTTATTCCCGGCAATAACACTGCCCCTGCCCCTATTACACAATCATCATCTAATATTGGCGGACTCACTTTATATTCTGGATTGTTCACACGCGGATATAAGTCATTCATTGTTACCGCACACGGCCCAATGAACACTCGTTTTCCTATTATCATTCTATCTGTTAAGTGTGCCTTATCTTGTACCCGCGTCCCTTCACCTATTTTTACATGCGCCCCAACATATACCGCACTCCCAATTACAACATCTTCTTTTGTCTCTACTCCTTGGCAAACATTTGCAAAATGCCATACCTTATTTCTCGCACCTAAATTCACTTCACTATCCACAAACGCCAAACTACTCACCTGTGTATGATTCTCTTTTTTCTCCCAATACATTTTGCCTCCCTTCCTTATGCTTTTTCTAATGTCTCCCTATCTAATTTACTTAACAATTTATGCCCGTACACAAACTTCTCACTAAAAGTAGCCCCATCATATCCAGCGCATAACCACGGTTGGTATCCAACAAATCGCCCTATTTTATCCGGCTGTTTTTTCCATGCGGGATCAAACCAATATCGCATTCCTTCAATACTCTCATATTCTCCCCAAGCGTGGCCTTGTCCTTTTGCGTCTAACCCCCATACCAAAAATAACTTTGGAGTACTTTGACACCTTTCCCATGTTTCGCACACCATCCATATTGCCAAATCTTCACAATCTCCGCCTTGTTTTTGTTCTGTCTCTTTAGGCGTCTGCCAATAATCTAATGTTGGGGGCTCAGCAATATACTGTAATCCCTTAACACACTCATTATACACTTGCCTTAATACATCTAAATTTTCCATCGTGTTTACCTTTCACTTAGCAAACAACGCGCTGATTCTGTCCATGCCCATCCTTTTTTCTCAGCTATCCATTTACCATTACGTTCTTCGCATAATCGTTTATTTAAACTATCTAATCGCTGCTCCCCTTCTATCGTTTCAAACTTATCCGTTGGGTGCGTTACACAACCAGATAACAAAATTAATAATACTAAAATCTTCATGCTACACCCCCATATACCAACATCCATTTGTATCATTTAACATCCCAATAACCGGATGATATTTTCCATCTGCCCCTTTACTTGGAAAAATAACAGACGAAGTAATATGCGTCATATAATGCTCTGCCACATATATTTCATATCCATAATCCCAAAACTTACTTGCCAAATAAATATCCTCTGAAATAATATCACTAAATACCTGCCCGCACCTAAACCATGGATACGATAACTTTCTAAACACTTCTTTGTTTATTAGCATTCCCGCCGTGCCAACCGTATCCCCATAATTTAATCGCATTAACCCTTTTTCATCAAACTTAAATTCATCCCATTTATAGCGATGCCCTTCTCCAATAGGCCCATGCACTACTACAGAATCAAACGGAAACTTTCGTGCTGCCACCATCGGCACAATAATATCTTTTTTATGAGCTAACAAATTTAATAACAAATCATTATCAAACGTATGGTCGTCACCCAATAACCATATCCATTTTTTATCCTCTTGATCTAGTACCGTTTGCACCATATTATTTAAATTGCGGACAAACTCAAGCCCGCTTGTATGAAATAAATCTGTTCCCTTTGGTACTTTTATACTACCAACTGAAAGCCAAAATTCATTATATCTCGCTGCCTCACTTGTCGGAACAACTATAACCCCCGCCTCTAATTGAGTTTCAACTTCTCTCATTTTACCTCCCTACTCCAATTGAATTATTTGATATGCCGCACTCCATTCTATTTCACCCGTTGTGTCCGTCACAAGTGATAATGCAGTACCCGGATATAAATCAATATAAGCAGGAAGAAATTTTAAATCTAATATATCTCGTATAGCTAATGCCCTTCTAAAACGCTCAACTGCGGATTGCTGATTTAACTCTCTATAACTCCAACTTACTTTTGTGATTGTCGCATTCATATTCGTTGCAAATAACATAAACAAACGATAAAAAGATGTTATTTGTAATGCAGGCAATATTGTCGTTGTCGTTGCCGTTGTAATTGGTGTTGCATTTGAAGAAACAATTAACAAATTTCCATTTGTTGTGTAAACACTATTTGTTCTATCTACCGCAAATGGTGAAAAATTCCCACCATACTTTGATAATGTCTTTACACTATCTAAACGAATGCCATATACTAATTGTCCACTTCGTATTTCAGCCGGAGCCGTTCCTAATACTTGCCCACCACTCCCACTACCATTATTTAAATTAATAGAAGAATACCCAAATCGGTCTTTAAATACTAATGGCATAAATCACCCTTTCTCTAATCATACGGCGAAGCATACAGACACCCAAAACATCCCATACTCCCTAATCCGCTCTCACACGGACACCCTACTCCCCTAACAGACATTCCTCTATTGCTTACATTACTCGATGTTCCCGTTGTGATAGAACCTGATTTAAATGCCGAGTAGTCTAAACTTGGCTTTACATTTGACGATATTTTTGAAGAGCTAAAAAATTTTGGCTTATGAGACTTTTTATGAGAAATTGATTCAAATTCCTGCCCTGTTTTTGACGCCTTTGTGGATACATTACTTTTTGTTAACGCTTTTACTGGACTTACTCGAAATGGATACCCCCTACCATATATCGGTAATGCAAATCCTTCATCGCCTAACCCCGACAACATAGATGTTTTATTCTTTTGACTAAGATACGCTATCCCTATTAATATGAGCCATGCCCATTTATTTTTCATAGTAACCTCTATAGCTCAAACACATACAATGTTATACTTGATTCTGCAACCGCATACAAATCAGTATTTGCGTCTGGTAAATATGGAGCTATTTCACCTTCTACAAATGGAAATCCATTATTAACCGTTACATTTTGATTCCCTAAATATATTGTATTTGAACCACCAACCGACGTTCCCCCAATGTTATCTTTTAATGAGTACCCTATTGAAAAGGTATGCGCTGTTCCTGTCGTTGTCCATGATACTGCAAATTGCGATGTAATACCCACACTCCCTAAATATACATAAGACTCTCCAACCGATGCAGGCACTACTATTGCGCTTGCTGTCGCCGTGTACTTTCCTGATATTGGATTCTTTGCTTCCGGGGTTACATTTAATACCGCACTTCCCGCCACTGTTACATTTATAAACAGTGACATAATAACAAAACTCCCTACTGCTAACGGATTACTTTGTGTATTACCACTTGTAGATGATTGTGAAGCTAATAATGTTCCTTCACTTACTACCCCTGTTAATGCTCGTCTAGGCGGACTTAATAAAATTCTTGGGCGTAAATCTACACCTTCAATTATCTTAACTGGGCTCGTTCCTATTGTAATTTGCCGGCAAAATAAAGACCGTGGCAATATAGAATATGACGCAAGGACATTTATACTCCCCGCAATAACACGAAGATACTCTAATACTGCATTTCCATCCTTATAATCTCCCCCAAAATTATTTAACGGGTACGACTGTAACTCAAATGGAGAAAATGTAGTTTTCATTTACTTACCTATACTTACCTAAATAACTTTTCACCGTGAAACGCTAATCTAATATCATTTGCACTACCCGACAAATCTGCTAGCGTAACAGTAATACCTGTGCCACGATAAATCATTCTAGGGGCCTCAAGAATATGTGGCTTTTGTCCATTTCCTACCATATTCCTAATACGCATTGCCCTATCCATCCAAATTCTATCTGAACCACCATCCTTAATCAAAATTGTCGCATTCCCATCCATCCATGCCGTTATTGAATATACTGCAAAATCTGCATCTTGATTAATAGGCAAATTCATTGGTATTGCGCCGTTCGCTGCAACTTGAACTGTATCAGAATACACAAATGGCGACCGACGTTTATAATTTTGTAACCAAGGAGCCTGCCCTTTTCTTATCTTTGCCCCATGCATTGTAAAATATAACGCATTTGTGCCACTGTTATTAAAATCTGCCGCTTGCATAGTCACAATCGGCCCACCATTTATCCGCATAGGGCAACATAACGGGCAAGCATAATACAAATATTCTTCCGCTTGCCCGCCTACTGTGTTACCAGCAATACCAGAACCCGCAATACTTGATACATCACATGCACGGTTATACAAATATTGTCCAGTATCCTCATTTATAAAACGAACCAAAATATTCGGGTCAGTTGCAGAATATACATTTGCCAATGCCACAAAATCTGCATCTTGATCTATTCGTACATTTGTATCCTCAAACAATGTCCCCGTACCCGCCGCAATCGAAGTATCTTCCCAATTATAACAAAAATATTCAAGATATTCTCCGGGCAACAATAAACCTTTTTGCACAAACGTATCTTGCTGTGCCTTATAATAATCAGGCCCCCACATTCTTGCATCCATAAAAACTCCTTCCTATCTTACCATTACTAATAAAACCATCTATTATTTAGATAGGTGTTTTTAACCTGAACACCTATCAGTAAACAGGATGAAAGAGGAGAGACAGTACGGTTTTTTATCCGTTTACACGGCCTTGAACCGCTAACAAGGCTCATACTATTTAACTTCCCTAACTACTTATTGTCCCGGCCTACGAGTAAAGCTATGCAAGAACACATAAATATCCGAAGATGTGGTTAATGTCGTTGTTCCATCAAACGTCAACGTCACATTAAAATTATTATTCTTTTGAATAGTAATAGGAACAGGCAAACGATAAATCGCTTGTCCTGCACCACCACACGCCTCAGAATAGATAGCTAAATCCGTTGCCGACGTAAACGTAGCGGCAACTGCCATAATAGGATTTAAGCACGGAATGGCTATTAATGGAAGAATAAGAATATCCGCATCCACCACTCGAAAACGCATATAACCATTACACGCCACTAAACGCCTATCAATTGCAGGTGTCCCTAAATTAGTAGCAGACGAAGCATACGCCATGCCCCAATTAACACCCATGCAAGTAAATTCCTTAGACGGTAACACGCCACTATTTGTCATAGACGTATCCCTATCCGTCTTAGTCACACTTGCAGTCGCCGCGCCACGAATTAACGTAATACCACTCGCACCTTTCGCATTTGCAAATAACACATAATCGCCCGTTACAGTTGTGCCAATATTCACACGATCATACTGCGGCTGAAATAAATCAACCGGCTGCCCCGGATTCACTACTGCAAACTGATTAGGATTCCACATAAGTAATAACTCCCAATTAAGCCACTACAGGCACTTTTGTTATACTGCACTTACCACAAACACCTACACCAACATTTACCAACTATCAATTTCAATTATACGGATCAGTAAACGCCCCCACACCCGCTGGATAACCAGGATACGCTCTTACTCCGGGATAATTTCCCGGAGGATACTCGCCGCCGCCCATACCACTAATACGCTTATTCACAAATGCACCCATACCAGACGTTCCCGGCGTAGGCGTAACTACAGGTGTGCCATATGAAGAAAGAATCCAATTCTGTAGCAACTCACTTACAACCGTACCACCAGCACTCGCGGCCCACACGATACCATGCTCCCTATTCAAAAACTTCGATAACAGCATGTATCCTAACACACCGCTACCAACTTGCGCCCCATATCGCATCCATTGATTATTATTAACAGTTGCACCTAAAAAGTTAGGCACTAACTTTGTCACAATAACAGACGCACCCGCCGTTGCCATTAACGGCAACATTGAGCCAAAACTAAAGCCACCTAACGATAAGATACCCGCTGGATTACTCCGACGCTTTCCATATGGATTTGTCAATATACGCATATGCCCTAACCTATATCCATGCACCGGCGACCATCCACTACGAGTACCAACACTAACACTTCCCTTTGGACGCCCTCTCTTATGCTTTCTGCTATGCGAACCTTTTGGCCTTCCCGGCCCTCTATGTTTTGCCACAACACTACCTCCTTTTGATTTATGTCGCTTAGACCTAACCCAATCCATATATTCAGGTGAACCAAACGCTAATTTTCCGCTTGGGCCATACCCTTTTGCCACTACTTTTACCCTTTTTACCTTTCTTTTTGCCATACCTTTACCTTTCCTTTCTACAAATGCTTTTGCCGCTAATAACTCAGCAACTTTTGACGCACTTATTGTTCTATGCTTTACTCTATGCGTTACCGCCTTACGTTTAGCCTTAGGTGCATTTAATAATGGAAACGCCCCTAATCCAACTACACTTAATGGATTCCAACGTCTAGTCATAGGCGTAATTGTATAACGCTTATTAGAATAAGATTTAGGCCGTATATATTTTTTACGCTTAATTAACGTAGGAATGCCATATGACCCCTGCATCTGCCTTGCTAATGACAACTCACGCGGTGGATTCACTAAAAATGGTTCCCGTATTCGCATTCTTTCACCCCCTTTCTTTTTATGCCCTCTTAATTTTCACCAGCTTCAATAAAAATACCGTCTATAATCTGCATTGTATTCCAACGCCAATTTTCATACAGACCGTATTTAAACGACACTTCATAGCGATTTGGATATGTTTTCCATTTCTTCACACTTGAAGATACCCTACAGCGATAAGCAAATCCATCATTTCCAATAAACCAATATTCTTGTCCATGTCTCATATACGGTATCTCTTCAATCGTAATCGTTCGCAAATAAATTATCTCAGGAACCCTTACGCGTTTTGTGTAGCCTATTTTAAACTCATACGCAGGTGTCATTTTATGCTTCTCCTTATGCTTCTCCGTAGTCAAACATTACCCACAGTCGTTTGCCGCTATTTGACTTAATTATATATCGCCCATCTTTTGCTGTTGTCATTACATTTCTAAATTTAGATATATGCTTAAATTTTTCTCCGGGCCACCATGACTTTTCCCCCTTTGTCGCAAATATTTCTTTTACGCTATTTAAAATAACAATTCCTGCTTTTACATCGTGCATTTTATGAATAGGGTGCCATATCACTAACTCCCCATCTTGCGTTCCACTTATTCTTGTCCCTTGTGGAAATAATATCTCAATAATATGTCTATCATATTCTCCAACAATGCGTTCTAAATTGTCATAAATAACAAGCATAACTATTTCCTTTGCCGATCATCATTACCAACTAATTCAGTAACAAGTTTAACTTTTTTCATTCTATTTATTGCAAATTTTGTTGTTCTGTACGCTCCCCAATAAAAACTCGCAATACTTGTCTCCCCAATTCCCATATTATGAACAGCCTTACTATAAAATAGTTTTTCATACTCTCCATAATCGGGCTCTGCCCCTGTTTTCTTTTCAATCTCAATAAACTTCTTTTCAGCCTGTGTCCCCCCGCGACAATATTCATCTATATCTTCAATAACTATGCTTTTATCATGTAACAATCCCCCCGCATCTTTCCATTTTCTATTTTCCATCTCCCAATAACGTATCATACCCTCATGCCAAGAGATTGATGAATTGCGTTTTGTTTTCATTTTCGTAACCTCCTTACTATTAAAAGACCAGCTAAAATTCCTGCCCCTGCAAATAACATCATATTAAAATTATCTTCTGTCGTTATCGTCCCACCATATTTCCGTATATAATCGTTTACACTATCTATGTGCCATGCTAGCTGTGTTGCAAATAATGAAAGCATTGCCACATCTGAAACTATATCTAATCCACTACGCACCCCACTTTTTATCTGACTAATGGTATTAAGTTTATCTTGTAACTCTCCCTCAAACTGTATTTGATCATTATATAACCTATCTATTTCATACCTATCCGCTGACGATACATTTTGATTACTTTGTAACTCTACTAGCTTAATCTTTTGCCCTAAAAATCCGGCTACTTTTGCTTGTATTTGTGCTTCTACATATTGTACAGTAAAATAATTTTCACCTAACATTATAACGCCTCCTATCAGAATACTTCTCTAATTTCTTATACTCTAATATAAGACACTCTTTACAAATGCCATGCGTTACAGACGTATCATTATATGGTGCTTTCTCTCCCATATCCTTACCACAATATGAGCATCTACGAATCATGATAAATAATAATCTCCTTCTTTTTTTAACCCGCCTTCCCAAAATCCATTAACAGGCACGTTTAATATTTGTATTAGTTTCATAAGTTACTTCCAAGTAGTAGCATGAATTTTCTCTAGTACCATATTATCTTTATTATTCCAATAAAGTTTAAAATAATCTTCCTCACCACAACTAACAATGTAATAACGCCTATTTGAATCACTATTAATAATATAAAGCTGCCTTTTACAAAGTGGGCAATACAAATCAGCTTGCTCAGAATAAGCACGTACTTTATGCATTTTTTTTACCCCCATTTTTTTTACCCCCATTATTTAACTATTATACTATCCTCTAACCACTTATCACTCATTCCTTTTAATCCATGCACTAACATATACATTTTAATTGGTACTTCATCTTTATCTATATGAGCAAACTTTGAACCTAATTTATAGTAAAATTTTTCGTTGATTACTACTTTTTTCTCTCGCTTTAACGGTATCTCATATATTGCCCCACCCACACTTGTTGTTTCAACAATAAAAATATTATTCTTACTTTGTAAAATTGCTAACGGATGATCGCATTCAAATTCAGCATTTAATTCAGCGATACCTACACTTGTAAACGATAACCAACCCGCAACAAAGCATACAGACAATAACATGATTCTTCCTCACTCTTGAAATGTTTGATCTATTAACTTCTCTTCTCCCATATGTTTCATTATTATGTCTGTATGGCAATAAACTTTATAGCCTACTGCCTTTGAGCGTAAACAAAATCCAACGTCACCAGTAATAAACTTATCTGTATTCTTTGGCACTAAGTCTTTTTCATTCCATCTAAACCACGGCTCTTCAAGTGTGTCAAATACTTCCGCTTTAATTAAAATCGCCCCATCACCAACTACATCAACATCTATTTCACCATTATACTCACAATGCTTTAACTTACACAAATAGCCTTCTTGGTCAAATCGAAATACACATGGCAAATATGGACTTCTACGTTCACAATAAAAAGCCCCAATAATATCTCTATTTTGGGCTTGTAACTTATATAGTACATCTGAATTAAATACCATATCTTCGTCTAAAAAGAAAATATGTGAGCATCCAGCTTTTAACGCCTCATGCACCATATAATTTCTAGCATCTGCATAATATGATCGTGAAATAGGAATAAATTTAACTTGTTCTGGTACTAATAATTCTCGCAACGACATTGTAAACAATGTTGGGCACCAATTTATACGAAATGCTGTGCAAATTGCTGGATAAAAATTTGAAGGCCACTTCATTATTTTAGTCTCATATAGAGCATAAATCCACCAAGTGCTAATGCCCCAACCAACGTCATTTGCATAATGTCTGTCAACCCTTCTATAACAGATGGTTTTGAGTTTTTTGCTCCTTCTAATATAACTTTACCTTGCTCTGCTGATAGCGTCCCATTATTAAAACTTTGTAGCACTTGACTTAACGCTTCATTTTCAAGCTGATAATACTGATAAATTGCATATACGCTTACTAACGCTGTTACTGCACTTCCGCTTAAAATCAATAGTGGAATTGCTCCTAATCCTTGTCCTAATCCTTGTACGCCTTGCGTTGTTTGCCCCGCTTGTATTTCTTGATTTACCCAATCAGGCACATAACTATCTAATAATTCTCTTAGCTTACTTGCATATCGCCGTTGCTCTCGTAATATCGGTAAAATTTCATTTTCAATGAATTGTACTCGTTCTGTATCTCCTGCTGCTTGTGCTTGTCGTTTTAATGAACCCCATACAACTAATCGCCCTAATGATTCTTGTTCATATCCATACATCTCATTTATATTACTTTTTAGCGTTGACCATAAATTTGTGAACTCAGATAATGTCATAATAGCTCCTTTGACCCATTTATTTCTTTTGACCTATAACAAAACAAATATCACGAAATATAAGCTGCCCATTATTATTTACACCTAAATTTCTTGGTGCTATTTCAAATAGAATATCTTGCCCGTAATTTAAAGAGACATCATATATCTCTTGTAGCGCGGCGACAATATTTTTACTAATATGCGGAGACAACTTGCATAAAGATATAAATTCTTCTATTGCTTGATAGCCAATAATGCTTTTATATTTTGCTCGCTTCCATAATTTCTCTAGCGTACGATATTCTTTCCATGCTACTCTATATTTTAAAGTTAATGGCCTATAATAAGGCATTAAATAAATATTAGTATCATATCTCCATATCTTAGGAACATGTGGATTTGATTTGTCTGCGTATAAAGCTAATACCTCTTTTATATAATCTGTGCTGTATAATAACACATATGGGCCATTACTTGTTTGAACAATATAGGCTTTAGAAAATAATCCTTTTCCTAAATAAATAGCTGAATATTTATTATCGTCTAATTTGATAACTACTCTTTGACCTTTTCGCATAAGCTATTTTTCTAAATTTTCAAATTGATACAAACCATGCCATACGCCAGTAATAAATATATAACACTCTCTAAGAGTACCAGTTATGCAAGTTCTACTTTCACGATTACGATCTATTGCATAATAATCATATCTGTGGCTCAAATTAAAATCAGTGCCATTAAATTTATTTATGTTATTAATAATAGCTCTTACTTTACTTATTGATACTCTCATATTGCCCCTTTACGCTCTGTCTGCCAATCCACGGAAATAATAAATCTGCTTCTTTAAATGAAGCACCCGACAATATTAATTTTGCTATTTTTTGCATACTAACTCCTTACTTTAAGACACGTTATCCTAAGACACGTTGCATATATGATAAAGCAAACTGTTTTGCTTCTTTTAGTGTTGGCATAATTGTTATTGTTCGTAATTGATTATTTGTTTTTACCAACGCAATTTCCCACTGATGATATTGCCCCGGATATGTTTTTTCTGGATATGATTTTATTACAGCTACAATATTTCCACTATCGTCTAATACACCATATTCAGAATAATATTGATATTGATGAAAAGTACGTTGCAATTGTTTTTCTGGCCTTGCTCTTAATTGTAACGATAGCGGATTCAATCGTGTTATTTGATATTGTTTTTTCTTTAATTGCCGGCGTCTTGTATTTGCCAACATATCTGAAAAAATATCATCGTAGCTATCCACTGTAAATTCATCATCAATATATACAATTGATGGCCTTGCTTTTTGCGTTTGCCTTTTCATATACTTCCTTTTTAATACCCTTAAATATAAACGATGGATTGCGCATTAGATAACTTCCCTAGTATAGCACCCAAACTGTAGTTTCATATCTTATTACTTTTCGTATTTTGCCTGTCGTCCATGTTACCCAACCTATCCAACCTCTTCCATTATCGTTATAAAACTCCATTTTATTATAAATTATTCTATCTTTATGCCTTACTAAATACTTACCATAAAATATTGTCTCTTTTTTCATATTCATTAACCTCACAAAAAATAAGCTAAACTAGGAATATTATCAATATCAAAGATGCCGTATCGCGTAACGCCGGGATGTTCATAGCCAGCATAAAATTCTTTTTTTATTGCATCAAATGCTTCCCATTTTCCATCAACAAATACTAAGCCGTACACATGCGTAAATTCTCTATCAGGATGATATGATACTATTTTTATTGCAACTGGAAATCCTATTGATCGCAATAATGTTAAGCCTAACACTGTCATATCATCACAATCACCAAAACTCGCCCCTTTTGTTTGTATTTCATGCAATACTAATTCAGGCGTCTTTATCCATTCCCAATTTACTGCATCTTTTGTATATCGTACATTTTCCTGAATAAAATTATAAACTGCACCTATTTCATATCGTGTCTGATAAGCTTCAACTTCACCTACAATTTGTTCTGCCCACCAGCGAATATATGGATGCACTGCATATGTTTTTATTAGTTCTGCCATACGCATTACAGTACGATATATGGCAGTATCACCTTGCCCTATTGCTTCTTGCGTATATAAAATATTATCCATTTAACTTCCCAATGTATCATTGTAATTTATTATTTATTGCAATTAAAAGATTTTCTTTCGATAATAGAAAATCCCAAGACCTGCTAGCCACCAAGGCCATGATATACCAAAAAATGATAATTGTGAACCCCCAACTTGTGCTTGCGTTTGAGCAACAATAGCTTGTCCTAATACATATTGCGACATCATTTCATTATATACTTCTTGATACGGCCGTCCCTGTTCTTGCGAAATTTGTGTTGCTAATGTTACCATGCGCCCAATTTCTTCTTGTGTCATAATATCCTCCAAGTAATGTTAGCGTTAATCTCCCTAATCTTCTTTATCTAGCGTTAGTATTAACTTCCCTAGGGCAGTGTTAATTCTTCTTCTATATTCATGTCATATGGGTCACCTACTACATATGTATTGTCCATCTCTACATAATTTAAATCAGAATCAATATGCCATACACATTTACATTTTCGGCATGTAAATCGTGCTTGTCCTATTAGCATATCGCATAATTTTGGATGCCAGCGACAACAACATCGTACTTCATTCTTATCATTAATAATTGCGCTTTTTGGATATTCAATTATCATTTTAGCTCTCCATCGCTTTTCTATCTCGTATCTCTAATGTACCCTCACATTCACCTGAGCCACCATAAGAATCTATTTGCACTGTTTCTGTACATTTTTTAATTTGTAATGCGTTAAACTCTTCTATAGAAGCAAACATAAACATTGTTCCGCATTTATTGCACTTTGTTAAAATTTCTTCCGGCGAAGTAATAGGGGTAACAGAAGCAATAGGAACTTGCGTTGATTGCTCATATTTTGTTTGCTCTTGCGATTGTCCTCTTTGTACCCATACAATAAAATCTTTTAGATAGGCACTAATAGCATTTGTATATTGCGAATCATTTAACCCAACAGGTGTGCCAAAAGTTTGAATCATTGACATTAATTGTTCTTGCGATATTTGATTCTTTAACACCGCGTCAATAAGTTGCGGCCCCCCTTGCATGCCAGTTATTACTTGTTTTAAAAATGGAAAGAAACTTTTTTCTTGTTTACCAATTGCATTTTTTAATTGTACTAAAAATTGCTTTAGCATTTCATCTTGTGCTTGCTGTTGAGGTTGAACTTGAGCTTGAATTTGCGATTGTCCTGATTGTCCTAATTGATTAGCATCTGTTCCTATACGTGGTTTATTTAATTCAATTGCATTATTTACTGTATCTAAAATCTTTGGAACAAATGGTTGCAACGCATCTGTTATCACTTCCATTGACGACTTTTCTTTTATTGATCCGCCGCTTATTGATTGTACCATTTCTAACACATTCTTCATATCTGTCAATTTCTTAACAGGGTCGTTGTCCTCTGGCTTTGGCATAAGTCCTAATACTTGCAATTTCCCTAGTGTGCTTTCAAGTGTATCTGCCTTTGCAAAAAGGCCTGTTTCTTTTAATAGGGGAAGTACGGCGCCAATAATAGATATAATGTTATTTGTGTTATCTATTGGCACTGGCACTGGTATATCGTGTTTCTTTTCCATCGCTGCAACTAATAACTGTGTTTGTTGTTGCGATGCTTGCTGTTGCATTTGCATCATTGCTTGCATCATTGATGTAAAGATTGCAACAGTTGAAGAACTATCTGAGGCTTTACTTTGCTGTCCTGATTGAAAAGCGTCTGATATGCGCTTTTGAAATTCAGTAGGATCAATAAATGACTTAATACTATCTAATGTTTCTGCTACACTATTTGCGCTTGCGTTTCCATTATCATTATTACGCCCGTATTGTCCTTGTGGGTTTGTTAATTCTTCTTGGGCGTCTATATGTAATTCAATCGGCTTATAATTACTTCCCCTTATGCCGCCTTCCTTCCACCATACAATTCGATATGTTGCTGTTCCCCATTTTTCAGGTGATCGCCTTGAATATTCCTGTACAATGCGACTTATTTCATATTGTAAATCGCCCCACTTATGCCAATCATCATTGATACGCAGTTTATATTGCCATTCTCCAGGACGTATTTCTTTTTCTATCTTAATGTACCATCCTTCATTTTTTGGTACGCTTAACATTAACTCGTCTATTGCTGTTTCATCTACTGCCTCTTGTAACCTGCGGATATGCTCTGGCCCGCGAGTATGTTTAAATATAGAATCGTTACCATTACCATTATCGTTTCCCCCCTTCCCTAGTGTAATCTCTTCATCTAATATATCTTTATCAGACATTTGGCTTACTGTTTCTTTTACTATTTTTTTAATCGCTTCCCTGTTGTTTCGGCTCATTGTCTCTCCTTGTGAATACTAATTGATGCTTATGCTTTCGTTGTTTATCTATTATTCCCTGTCCTCTTATTTTCTCTTGTTTCTTTTGCTTTTCTTGTTCCTCTTCTTGTCTATATTCTTTTGTACTTAGCGTTGTTTTTATGACATATACACCTCCCCTTCGTAAAATTGTTCGCATATAAGGGAATTTTACCCCTATAAAGAAGGTCGCGCCACTCTTTTCCAGCCCGGCCCGGCCCGGAAAATAAATAATAATAAATAATAAAAGTTGTTACTCTCAGAAAGAGGTACCCCACACATTTTCATTTTTATATTTATATTTATTTATTTATATATATATATATATATATATAATAATAATATATAATAATATATAAAGAGAGAGAGAGTGCATGGCCTCTTTTCCTGACTGACACGTTTTATTTTTTATTATTATTTATTTTTCTAGTTACTGAGGATAGACTAGGGAGAAGGCACTAGCTTAGAATTACTTACATAAAACATGAAATACAAAAAAAAGCCAAGAAAGCAAACAGGCATAAACAGGGCTTATTATCAGACAATAAAAAATTTCTTATGAGAAACAAAGTACGAGAAACTTTTTTTTAGTACATTTTTTTTTGCTTGACAGCGGAAAGTCAAGCTGATACCATCCTAACGCCTCACAGGTCTAGGACACCTGCACCACCATATAAGAGGCAAATCATCCAAAAATTACAAGGAGAATAAAATGACACGTGTTCAACAAAATATTATGCAAGAATGTTTAGTAATAGTAAGAGACTTAATCAGAGATATAGGAGTATGTGAGCATGATGTTAATATTTGTACTTGTGGATTGCAACGATTAGCAAAACAGATACAACATGAACTTATATGGGATGCAAAGCATAAAGTACAGCGACTAGCAGATCAGATATAAAGGAATAGAATAATGGCAAAAAGAAAATTGTTAAGTATAAAAGCAACAAAGCAATTTGAAAAAGAAATTGAACGTAGGTGGGCAGTCAACCAAGCAATAAAAGAACAAGTAAGTAATATAATAATACAACCGTCAGAAGTGCCATACAAAAAAAAGATATATGGTGATATATTTCAATTGCCGTATACCCCATACAAAAAGGCTATTATTAAAGGGGGAAAAACAGGGAGACCGCGACGACAAGGACATAGTAAACCACCTGCGTTGCAAACTATTCATAGCTTGTTAGCTAAAGGGTTTACGCAAGCAACAGATGGTTGTCATTATCCTATTAAGAATAAAGTATGTCGTCATGGTTGTCACTCTATCATTAAGTTAGCGCAATACGAAAATATAGAAAACGCAGAAAGGACGCAATTGGTAAGATCATCGCAATCAACGAAAGAGCAAGAGCAATTAAGAGAATATTGGTTAAAGGAAATAGAAGAATATAAAAAGTTTGCAGACATACCATTATCAAATCATACATACGATAATGAAATATTACGAATACTCATAGAAGAATAAAGGAGATAAGCATGAGCCAAATGACAGAAATAATGATAACTGGGGTAACAGAAAATAATATAGAAGTTCTCCACTTTATTAACGCTATTATTAAGCATGATGATCGCTGTAGTGGCGGAAAATTAAAAGATGTATCTGTTTATTGTGGTGGAACTAAGGCAATGGGAAATATTTATGCTGGAGCTTTTAATTATTTGGATACTGATAATTTTTTAAAAAAAATAAAGCAAGCTCCTTTTACTGATAATGATTTAGATTTTGTTCAAATTTTCATTCGTAAAGATAGTTGTGTAGATGAAGATAATCTATTTATTGCATATAGACTAAAAGATTTAGCTAAAGGAGAATGACATGAAATATGAAGGCATTGAAGATATGTTATGGATTCATGAGTCAAATGCCATAGAAAATATCTATGACGAAAAAGAAGACAATAGAAGCTATAAAGCATGGATAGAATTATTAGAAGTTGACAATCTTACAGTAAAGAATATTTTAAAACTACATTATGACATTATGTGTAAACTTAATCCAAAAATTGCCGGAAAAATTAGAACATGCGAAGTTGTTGTTGGCAATTATTTATGCCTTCATTATTCAACGCTCAATTCAACGCTAGATACTTGGATTATGTCGCAAGCATTTGATGATACATTTTTAGATATTAAAAAATCTCATATTAGCTTTGAAAAAATGCATCCATTTGAAGATGGTAACGGAAGAGTAGGAAGAATGCTAATGAATTGGGCGTTAGTGAAACGTGGTAAACCACCTTGTGTTATTTTAGAAAAAGGTAAATATATATATTATAAATGGTTTAGATAGAAGAATAAGGAGAATAATATAAATAAAGGAGAGATCAATATGTTCATGTTAGCAAAGACATTACTATCTTTTAGTGATATTGAACGCCCATCTGTTTGGATAGTAGAACCAAAATTAGATGGAATGCGTATGGGATATATGAATGGGAAGGCTTTTAGTCGCAATCAAAAGCCTATCTATAATATAGATCATATTTTACGTGAGTTGGAGGAGTTAGATATATCAGATAATGTTATGTTAGACGGAGAGCTAATGGCGTCTAATTGGGAAGAAACAATGTCATTAGCAAAAGCAAGGGTAACGTCAAAGCCAAATACTGCATTAACGTATGTTGTTTTTGATATTGTCTTGCCGGAACAATTATCATTGATGTATCGTAAAGAATTATTGTCTCAATTTTTTAATCATCATCGTTTTAAATATATTCGCAACATACATTGGGAGGAAAAGAAACCATTTGATGCTTTTTATAAGTCCTGTTTAAAAGCTGGATATGAAGGCATAATGTTAAAGCATCGGCTATCATATTATGAACCAAAGCGATCAAGTCATTGGTTAAAATATAAGCCAACGCTAACAATGGATTGTAAAGTAATTGGGATGAAAGAAGGCAAAGGTAAATATGAAGGCACATTAGGGAGCTTAATAGTAAAGCAAGAGAATAATAAAATATGTGATGTAAGTGGCATGACTGATAACTTGCGAAATTGGTTTTGGCAACGAAAGCATAAAATTGAAAAAATGGGGATAATAATTGAAGTTGAATATCAATCATTAACGCCAAAGGGTATTATGCGTTTTCCACGGTATATTAGACTGAGAGATGATAAATAACAGTTAAAGGAGGAAATAATGTATAGACTAGTGATGGTTATTATGCTTATCTTAGTGTTAGCGTTTTTATCTATTCAAGCGCAATCAGCCCCTATTGGACAAGAACAAGTATCATGTGAAGATAGAATGGATGCGCTATTAGCAGAATATGGAACCGTTGTAAATCGCATGGCAACGCTATCAGGTGAAAACCGCAAATTACAAAAACGAGTAAGTGAATTGGAGAGTAAAAATAAAGTTGATGATAGTAAAAGTAAGGCGGAAAGCAAATGAAAATACGTTTAAAGAAAAAAGACATACAACAAATTAAAGCAAATGGAGGGAGTCTAATGGAAAAGGTAACTGATTTGAACACTGCATCAATGCGTCGGTATGTATATTTAATTATCGTAAAAGATAATAATTGGATGGTTGGGTCTTTGCATTATGACTTATTTGAATCAGAGATTTCAGAAGAACAAGTAGTGGTGCTTGATGATGTTTGTGATTGTGTTAAAACAGTAGTGCCACAACAAAACGGTATTGCGGTATTAGTAAATATGGCGCGTTTAGGAAAATATTCATTAATGGGGGATGATGCTGTTATTGAGTTGTCAAAAAATAGTGCATATTATAAGCAATATATCACAGTTATAAGTGATATTGCTATTACAAGTCAACTGCCGGCAAAGTCTGATATATTGTCACACTAGGGAGGTAAATATGAAAAATAAAGCGCAAATAAAAGTGGGAAATATAAAGCATAGTTTGATGTAGAATTAGAAATTAAGGCTACCAATATGTTTGAAGCAAATCAAAAATGAAAACTATTATGGTAGCTGTAAAAGTAATAAAACCAAAAGAGGTTCGTTCTTTAAATTGTGAAATAAAGAAAGTACGATTTGAGCAATTAGAAGAAACAGAAATGAAATCGCCAAAAAAGATTGGAATAAGGCAATATGGATAAAAAAATAAAGCAACAATGTGAAACGTGTCGTTGGTTTTTTCAAAAGCAACATGAGCTTAGTCACAAAACACATTTTTATTGTACTTGGCTAGATTCTCATAATGTTCCATATTTTCTTTTTGGCAAAGTAAGTAGTTTAAGAGTGCTCGGTGAGGTTAGAATTTTAGGGATGGCTTGTAAAACTTGGGAGCATAAAATATGAGCAATTTAAAGCGATATTGGGTAGATAGAGAACGAAAGGAGGAACATGAGTACAAATAAACTTAATAGTAGCTCTTTGAAGTTTTTTTGGGATACCGTGGGTAAAGGTGCTATTATGATTAGCATGACTACGCTTATAATCGTTTTTGTATGTATTGCTGTTTATATTTGGATTTCAAACGCTAACGCAGAGCATTCAGTTCCATATTGCTATGGAAACGAAACAGGATATTGGATGCCTATACAGAATATAGATAAAACAATTAGTCTTGTAATAACAAAAAAAGATGATTCTTTAGAACAGCATAATGCAATTTGTTTTGTACGAAACAATCAACAAATAAAAGCAATATTATCTGAAACTGGCATATAGGAGAAAAAAATGACTAATTTAACGCATTTTGACATGCTTCTTACTGCTATAAAGGATGAAGTAACAGCTAGTTGTGCTTTTGAGCAAGGCAAAGATAAGACATTTTCTTTTGTTCCTCAAAATGAAAATGGTGTATTTTTTCAATGGTATCGTGAGTGGAATGATGATGATGATTTTGATTGGGACACATTTGTTAATTTTAAAATAAATCAGTTACAAAAAGAGCAAGATGCTTTTAAAAACAACATTAAAAATATTATTGCATATGCAACATATGATAAGTCTAAGTAGGCGCAAAATGAAATGCCAACGATGTGACGGCTTATTAATTTTAGATCAAGTAGATAGAAGTTGGGAAGATTTTGAGTCTTTTACTTGTTATAGATGTTTAAATTGTGGTAATGTAGCAGAAAAAGGAATATTTATAAATAAGCAAGCGCAAAATGGAAAAACTACAAGTGAGAATAAAATAAGAAGAGGAAGAGGAAAATACCATACTTTGAAATATCCCAAAAGAAAAAAAGGAGAGAAGCATGTTGATTAAGTTAAGTAATCAAGTTATCAATTTAGATTTTATTAGCCAGATAATCTGGTTAAAATCAGACGATAATCATTCTTTTGCAAGATTATATTTATCAACGTCAGGGCAATCAGGAAATGTAGCAGGAATGCCAGAGATAATTGAAGTAACAAACGAAAACGATTTAGAATTGTTACGGGATGAATTATTATCAGTGATGATGGTGCAGCGAGCTAAAATGGAAAAATATGTAGACATGCTTAAAGAAGATGAATTGTATAAAAGCGCAACATTGTTTTTAAAAAATAAACTTTTGTACTGCTAAAAAAGGAGAAGATATGAAAAAAATTACAAAAGACGTTTTATTTGCTATAAATAGTCAATGGTGTGGGTATGAACAAAGTTAATACTTGTCTAAAATGTGGGGTGCAAATAGTTTATAATGGGCCTTTTGCACATCATGTTAAAATATGTGTTGGGGTATATAAAAAGGGAGTATCTCGACAGCGATTATGGCAATTAAGAGCAGCAAAGAAAAAAGTATGCGTGATATGTGGAAAAGCGATAACAAAAAAAATGCCAATCACGTTAAAAAATGGTAAGCTACGGAAAGTTTTTTATTGTGACTATCATTGGAAGTATATGCAAAAGCGTTACGCGCAAAATAAAAATAATAAGGAAAACACGAGAAAGGAGCAATTATGCGCGACGTGACGCGGTACGTCATCGTAGGTGACGGTGCGATAGCTCCAGAGTGGCCTGAGGCTGACCCTGTACGCAACCGTTTTGTCCTCGCTTCTGACCACGAGCACATCGTGGCCAATCTAAAGGCAAGTCTCGTTACGCAAGGCGATGTAATAAGTGTAAACGTATTGGTGGGTGTTTACATATTATTGGTAATTGGTCATGTTGTTATGATGATGACTCTTGTGTGTGATAGATAAGGAGAGGCATATGAAGCTATTTTGGAGAATTGACCAACATACAGGAAACCCAAAGTGCTCAAAATGTGGGGTTATGTCAAAAGAAGGAGAATGTGGTGGAAGATTTACATGCACTTGTTGTGATAATTGCAGAAAGCAGTGTAAATATCCAGCATTTATGGATAAGATGAAAGAACAACAAGATAAGCGTCAGGATAAATGTTGTGGGTGATAAATATGCCTATGTCAGAAAAAGACATAAAAGAAGTTAAAGAGTTTCTTGAAAAGGTTAGTAAATCTTATGCACAATCAGTAAGCGCAAATAAATTGCGTTGGTGGGCGCAAATGTTAAAACAGCATAAACCGCTAATTGAACAGTTGTCAAAAGCTGATAAGGCATTGTGTGAAAAAATATTTGCTAATTTGCGGTAGTTACATATGAATATTATAGCAATAGACACAGAGACAGCAGATCATAAACCTTTTCTTGCAACAATGGCATGGTATGAAAATGATAAAATTAAGGTTCGTTTATGCCGTATGGAAAATCGAAATGACTATAGTTATATTAAGCGTGTTATGGAAGATAGTGCAATTACAAAAATTTTTCACAATGCGTCGGCGGACATATTCTGGTTACAAAACATAGGTATAGGTCTTAAAGGAAAGTTTGAAGATACCCTTATTATGTCTCATTTTGTAAATGAGCTATATAAGCCTGCGGATTTAAAAAAGTTAGCACAAAATTATCTTGGGGCCGATACGTCAAACGCGACAAAGTTAAAGCGATTAATAACAAAGCATAAAAAGATTGCTAAGAAGGAAGAACGAGAGTTTAAATGGAGTGATTTGCCGCGCCAAGAATTAGAATTATACGCATTAGATGATGCTGTTTTTACATTACAATTGTGTACAAAATGGAGAGGGCAAATCAGGGAAAAGTATAATGATGCGTATATTTTTGAAAAACAAGTAACAAAAGTAGTGGTAAAAATGATGAATAATAGGGTGGGAATTAATCGCCCGTTAGCTATTAATATGAAAAGGCTATATAAAGAAAAATCAGATGAATATTTGTTAAAAATTAAACAATATTTAAAAAGTGTAGGTTATGAAGATTGGGAAATATATAACCCGCACCCATCAAGTCCTCATACAAGACGAGTAATTGAGCATTTAGGATTAGAGACGGGTGAGACATTTAAAGGTCGCGTTCGTTCAGATGCAGAGTCTTTATCTAAATATACAGACCATCCATGGGTGGCGTTGACATTTAAATATCGTTTTTACTATAAGCATTGGTCAACATATTATGAGCCATTAGTTAATCATTATACAACAAAAGATAATTGGAATGCTGTATTTATGGCGTATCAGACGAACGCAAAATCTGGTCGCTTTACATATGAGTTGTTTCAAACATTTCCAAGAATGGGGGAGTCAAAGAAGTCAGACGAAAAGCATGAAGTAAGAAAATGTGTTGTTGCAAGGAAAAATCATCAATTGGTGTGCATAGATGAAGAACAAGAAGAAGTACGATTAGCTGCGTCATTTGCAAATTGTAAAAAGATGCTACAAGCCTTTAAAAAGGGTGAGGATATTTATCGAAATACTGCGTTGCGATGTTGGGGTAAAGAATTTGTAGACCAGTCAGACGAAATGAAAATTATATGTCGAAAGATATTTAAAGATACTGTGTTAGGTGTTATTTATGGACTTGGGGTAGATAAATTAGTGTATTCTTTGACGGTTCGGTTAATGGATATGGTGTCAAAAGAGGCATGGAAGCAATTAGCAATAAATGAAGAAAAAGCGCGGGAGATACTACAATTTTTTCATAGTGAATATCCAGAGATCAGAGACTATATGCAAAAATTGATACGAGAAATATGGCATACTGGAAGAATACAATTATGTTTAAATTCTCCATATTATCATTTAATTAGGCATTATAACGTGCCAACAGAGTTAGCTTATAAAGGATTAAACGCTATTGTGCAAGGTTCAGCGGCATATGTGTTAAAAGGGGCGATGCTTAGGTGTCAAAAGTATATAGATGATAATAAGTTAAATAATCATTATAAATTAATTGCAGTGGTGCATGATGAACTAATATTTGATATTCCTATTATGAATGATAAAAAGGAGGAATATGAACATATTATGGCCTTAAAAACAAATTGTGAAGATCATGTGACTTTTCGTGTACCACTTATTGCAAGTGTTAAGATTGGGCCAAATTGGGGAGAAATGAAAAAATATGTGTAATTTATCAAATGGAGGGCAACATGGGATGCTATGATTATTTTGATGGTATTTGTCCACATTGCAGCCGACCTTTTTATATTCAGACTAAACTATTTGAGTGTGAGTTTCAAGTTATAGGTGTTGGAAAGGTAGATTTAGATTTAATTAATTGCAGGATGAAATTAAAAAATAATTGTGAAGAGTGTGATAAAAGTATTGTGGCGGTATTTAATGAAAATGGGGTACTTACAAATTTTGAAAAAGATCACCCAACACAAGAAGAATTGCTATACGGCAGCACGAATAAAATTTAATCATCTAAAAAGGAGACAAAATGATAATATCGCATAATAACTTGATGAAAATGGGCGCAAATATAGTAACACCGCTTAATGAAAAAATGGTGAATATCGCGTCTATTGATATTTGTGTTGGGAGTAAAATTGTAGTTGAGGATTTGATTTGTAATAGGGACGGAAAAGGGTCACGCTCATATTATCGAACGATTGACTTAAATCATTTGGGTTATACGAGTGAAGAAAAACCATATTATGTAAAGCCGGGAATGTTTCTTCTTGTGACAACGTATGAGCATGTTAAAGTGCCAAACGATTGTGCTATAGATTTAAGGCTGAAAAATATGATGGGGTGGAGTCTTTCGTCAGGCTCTTGGTTCAAGCCTAATGAGGAAATAGACGTAATAGAGATTGCAAATATAACGAAATGGCATGTATTAAAATTATGGTATGGTATGCCATTTGCACAAATTATTACTCATAAATTACGTTGGGGTACGTCAGACTTGTTAAATGTATTTTAATATGTTGGCCCGTAGCTTAATTGGTTAAAGCACTCACCTTATAAGTGAGGGAGTATTGGTTCAAGTCCAATCGGGCCAACCAAAGGAAATATAAAATAGTTAAATAATTGCCGGTGTGGTGGAATGGCAGACACAAGGGACTTAAAATCCCTCGCTAGTAATAGCGTATCGGTTCAAGTCCGATCATCGGCACCATTTAAGGAGAATAGTATGAAAAGCATTTTTAAAGTAATGAGCCTTATATGTTAATCTCTATTGATCCGTCAATTAATTATTGTGGGTATGCAGTTTGGGAAGAAACAATTGGAAAGACAATAACAATACCGCGTGAGTATGGTTTAATAAGGCCAAATAACGGAATAACAGATCAATATGAAAAAGCATTTAGTGTATATCACAAGATTATAAAATTAGCTGATGGGTTAAGTGAGAAATATAATTTGCGTGTAGGGTATGGATTAAAGATGGTAATGGAGGTTCCGGCGCATTGGAATATTGAAGGGTTTATTGCAAGAGAATCAGGAAATTTGTATAAATTAATATTTTTATGTGGGCAGTTATCAACTGTTACAGATATGGATAAATGCTTTTTAGTGTTTCCGCATAAGTGGAAAGGACAAATGAAAAAAGAAGTAATACGAAATAGATTGGCACAAGATTATGGTAAGGTTGATGAAGAATTTGCACAAAAGATTATGGATATGAATCATAATATTATGGACGCGATAGGAATAGGGTATTGGTATTTGTATAAGCGAGAGAAAGGAAAAACAGTATGAGTCTTAAAGTTAGAAAAGACTTTTTTGAAGAGAGAAGTAGAAGTTTTGTGCGATATATTATAGAAGATAAGGATAGGAACATAAGTGTACAGACTATTGATTTTGCTCTTTGGCATACCCGTTATACGCCTATAACAATAACAGTGGTTGACACAGTGGTGTTTTGTTCTTCTTTGTATGTTTGCCAACAAGTTACAGATTTAAACATATATGTTTATGGTGGACAGCTATTAACAATAGTTACTGTATTAGGAATGAAAAATATTAAGATAGGGTATAGGTGTAAGGATAGTGAAGAGATTAAAAAATGGGAGGAAGAATTAGATGCACATACAAATTGAAGGCGGCAAAGCAATACTAAAAGACGAAGAACGAGTAATTTATGAGTTTGAGCAGGATAAGAAGGATAAAAAGAAATACATAACGCAAAAAGAAGAAAACGGAATAGTAAAAAAGTTTATTTATGAGTATAGTAAATGTTACACACCTAAGCAAGCAACAGAGTTTCTTCATTTGGTGCTAAAATGCTATAGCGTGTCTATGACTATTGTTTTAATTCAAGAGCGTTTATCGGTTGATAGGCAAACGGCAAAGAATTTATTATGTGTGGCAGATGAAAATGAAATATTAAAAAAATACGGAACGTATTGGAGAATAAATAAGGATAAGTTAAAAGATTTGTATAACTACATGGAAACAGAAGGAGAGCAAAATGCAAAAGGAAAATAATATAATTGATCATCCGGCGCATTACACTTATGGTAAAATTGAGTGTATAGATGTGGTAGAAGATTGGGATTTAGGTTTTCATCTTGGTAATGCGGTAAAATATATTTGTCGGGCGGGAGTTAAAGATGGCGAAGATGCAGACGTATCAATTAAAAAAGCAATTTGGTATCTACAGCGGTATGTGTCGTTGAATAAGAATAAAAAGACAGATAAGGTGTATGAAGAAAAAATTATGACGGCTATTGAGGAAAGGTTTTAGGTGTAAAATGGAAGGTGCGTATTTTTCAAAACAGCATAATCCAATAGTGCTTAGGTTAGCGATTGATGAAGGTTATAAATTGATGATGGAGCTAAACGATAAAAGAAGTAAAGTGTCTCCGCATATTGAAGTGCTATATTGGGAGTTAAGAAACATAATAGAGGTATATGAGAGGACGGACGCATTAAATGTAGAGGAAAAATAATGATTTACACAAAGCTAATGCCCCATCAAGAATATAGCATTAAGTTTTGTCAAGATAAAAATTATGCGGGAATTTTTTATGATTACGGAACGGGTAAAACGCTAATCGCATTAGCTTTAATTGAGGCAAAGAAATATAAACGAGTATTAGTCATATCTACGAAAACAGCAATAAAAGTAACGTGGCCAAGCGAAATTAAAAAGCATACAAATTTTCAATATGTGCTATTGGAAGGGGCGCAGCAATCAAAAATAAGATCATTGCTAATGGGAGTAAGGCGAACAAAAATAAATGTATTTAACGCGGCACCGATAACATTGTTTTTAATAAATTTTGATGGCATCAAAGATGAACAAATAGTGCAAAGCATTATAGACGCAAAATTTGATTGTGTCATTGTAGACGAGTCTACAAAAATTAAGTCGCCAAAGACAAAGCGCACTCAATGGTGTTGGCTTCTTGCAAGGCACATTGAAAATAGGTTTATACTAACAGGATTTCCTGCAACAGAAGGACTGCATGAGTTATATTCACAAATAAAATTTTTAGATCATGGGGAGGCGTTAGGAAAAAGTTATTGGTCTTTTTTAGGTAGATGCTTTGTAAAGTGTGGGCCTAGATTGCTAGTAAAGAAAAAATCTATGGGCTGGATAACAGAGCAAATAAAACCATTTTGCATTAGGGCAACAAATACTATTTTAAAATTGCCGCCGGCAATATATAAAGAAGTAGGAGTCCTTAAAACAGTAAAACAAGCATATTTGTTAAAGACTTTAAATGACTATTTTAGGTTAGAATTTGGAAAAGTGCAAATAGACACCCCATATGTCTTTACACTTATTCAAAAGTGTTTGCAGATATGTGATGGATTTGTATATGGGGATAATGGAGAGCTTGAAATAGTAGAAACTGAAAAAGATGATGCTTTAGTTGAGTTGGTAGAAGAGATAAATCCAGCAAAAAATAAAATAGTGATATGGTGTACTTTTAAGTTTTCATTGGTAAAGATATATAAGCTGTTACAAAATTTAGGGCATAATCCGCTATTGGTAAAAGGGGATACGCCTGATATTGATAAAGTAGTGTCTACTTTTAGGGTGTCACCTAAGCATAATATTTTAGTAGCGTCGTTAAAGAAGGCGCATGAGTCAATTACACTAACGGAATGCCGATATGCGATATACTATAGTAATTATTGGTCACATGACGTAAGGGCAAATAGTGAGGCTCGTATTAGGCGTAAAGGAAGCGAACAGCATGAGTCAATTATTTATACGGATTTAGTAACAAAAGGCAGTATTGAGACAAAAGTTCATGCGGCGTTACGGCAAAAGAAAAATATTGTAAGTGCTTTAAAGCAAGAGTTTAAAACAATGGAAGCAGAGAATGATTGAAATAGAAAAAATACATAATATAGAGCGCATTGTTATAGCTAAATGTGTTTTATAAACGGTATCCCGTGCGTATTATGGATAAACTTAAAAGATTGGTCAGTAGTGTCTGGAATATTGCTTATGTTAATGTTAGCAGCTAGAATTGGGAGGAAAGATAGATGAAAAATATGCTATTTATTTCATTTACATCAATATCTGATTTTCGTAAATGTCCTAGATATTATTGGTATCGGCATAAAGAGAAACTGGAAAAACGAACATTGAATATGCCGTATTTTGTAGGAAAAGTGGTGCATGAGGGCATTCACCATTTGTATAAAAAGTCAAAGGCAGCAGTAAAAGAAATGTTAAAAATGTATGATGACTTAAAAAAGAAAGCGATTGGAATTTCGCAAACAGAAGAGCAAGAGCTTGTTGAGCAACGATATGTAGTTGAGGGTATGGTTAATGCGTATAGTCGGCGATATAGTGTGTTTTTAAAGGCGACAAAATTGGTGCAAAATGAAGTACCTTTAAATATGCCTATAGGAGAAAATTGTACGCTTGTCGGAAAAATTGATAACTTATTAGAGCATAAAAAAGCGTTAATTTTGCATGAACTGAAAACAACAAAGGCGTTGACTCCTGAATATGTGCAAAATATTCAAACAGATTTACAGTCTTCTGTTTATTATTTTGCATATAATGCAACGCATAAAAATAAGATAAACAAAATTTTATATGATGTAATTAGAAAGCCGTCAATTAGGAAAAAAATGAATGAAAGCTATAATGAGTATTTGCATAGGCTTTCATCTTGGTATGATGATACACATAGTGAAAATGTTTTTTGGGTAGAGCCTATTACAACGCCAAAGATAAAAAAAGAAGAAGTAATGAATACGTTGCAGCATATTGCAAATGATATTTCTCAACGTGAAACAGTAAAGGACTTTTATCAAGACTTTGGGAGTTGCTTTAATAAGTATGGAAAATGTGAGTTTTATCAATTATGCCATGAGGGAGGGCAGAGTAAAGAAAATATGTTGTTATATCGGCAGCGTGAAACGCATGAAGAAAGAGAACAAAGAGTAAATGATTTAAATAAGCAATTGTCTGAGGACAGTGAAAAGGAGAAAAAACATGCCGATTTTGACAACGACTGGTGAGGCTTCTATTGAAAATATTAGGCTATTTTTGCATGGTATCGAAAAAGTTGGAAAGTCATGGTTAGCAAACGGTTGGCCTAATGCGTTATTTTTAGCAACTGAGCAAAGGCATCAACATTTAATTGGGGCGCATATTTTAAGCCCAAAAGAGCAGCCAATTTTAAAAAATTGGGAAGAGGTATTGTGGGCAACGGAAGAATTAAAAAGAAGTAGTTATAAAGCAAAGTACAAAACTATTATTGTTGATACAATAGATAATACTTATCCGTTTTGTACTCACGCAATATGTAAGAAAAGAGGATGGGATCATCAGTTAGATGCTGGATACGGTAAAGGGACAGACATGGTAGATGCAGAGTATCGAAAATGGTTTCTTAATTTGATTACTTTGCCATATGGGTTTATTTTTATATCGCATACAAAATCAATCGTTGTGGAGGGAATAGACTATAAGAGAACAAAATTTGTATCGGGCTTAGCAGACAGAGCAAAGAAAATTGTGTTGCCACCTATGTCAGTAGTAGCACATATGTATATGGGACAATGGCTAACGAAAGGAGAAGATGGGAAGCTAAAGTCCAATGAGAGAAGAATCATTAACTTTAAAGGGGGTGATATTATTGAGGCAGGTGATGGAGAAGGGTATTTGCCAGATAAGTTGCCAGTGCTAAAAGACAGTAAGAAGATGTATGAGGTTTTAAAAGGGTATTACAGTAAAAAACGAAATGGAGAGAATAAATGAGCGACCAAAAAGTGCAAAAGGCATTGTTAGGCATTCGTAAAGCATGGAAAAATAGTGAGGCAATTACCGCAGGGGCAGGATTGCCACTTGGGGATTATCAAGTGGCAATAGAGGCTATGACTATTGGTTTTTCAAAAGGAAGCGGAAGATTGCAAGTGGATTGTGAATATAAAGTGGCAAGTGGAGAGCATGAAGGACAGGCGCAACATGCTTATCAGGGGTTAGATAATGAGCAAAGTATTGGTTATTTTAAAGGATATTGTCAGGTAATTGGGTTAGAGTTACCGGATGATCCTTTGGAATTAACGCAAGAGATGCTGGATGAATTTGTTTCAGGGTGCGAAAGTGTATTTGATTTGTTGGTGTATAAAAAGGGTGCATTTACTAATTACTTGATAAAGGGAGAAACGCAAGGAGAAATCGAAAGTAGTGAAAGCGAAGAGAGCGAAGAGAGCGAAGAGAGCGAAGAGAGCGAAGAGAGCGAAGAGAGCGAAGAGAGCGAAGGTGAGGAATGGGAGGAAGAGAAAGAAGAGAAAAAGAAAGAAGAAAAAAAGCAAAAGCCACCCTTTAAAAAGAAAGGATTTGTTCCAAAGCGTAAGTAAATAGAATGCAAGCTAGGCAATAGCATAGGTTATTGCCTAGCTTGCTATATTTAGGAGAGAAGTGTGAAATATGATAAGTTTTCCGAAATATCAAAAGCTGAATATTTCAATAAAGAGATAGTAATAAAATGTATAGTAGTTGGAAAAAGTATATCTCCATATTATGTGCCGTATAAGGTATTAGTTAAATGCTTAACTGAAAGATGTAGCTGCACCTATAAAGAATTTACAGAATTAACAATAGCAGCGACAAATCCAAGGATTTTGTCTTTTATAGATGTGTCGGAAGGCAGGGTGCAAACAATTTTACAGCAAGTCTTAAAATTGCCATGTAAAAAATTCGTTTATTCTAAAAAAGAAGTGTATACCGTTGAGAGAATATTTATTGGGCAAATAATGGGAGAAGATAAAGCAAGTCATGATGTTCAAACTGCGTATTTTGTAGGCCACGGGCTAGAGGCAAATACCGCATATGTAATGAAAGGATATACAACGGCAGACCCATTTACGCAACAAGTTACGCACGTATTTACAGGGTGCGAGCATATTGAATCTTCAATAGAGACTTTTTCATTAAAAGAAACGTACTCACATTTGCAGGAATTTCAAGTTGCGAACCCGACAGCAGATAAAATTTTAATTAAGTTAGATGAATTGTATGACACTTATGCTAGAAATATCACAAAAATTTATGGTCGGTTTGATTTGCACTTAGCAATAGATTTAGTGTTTCACAGTGTACTGTATTTTAGGTTAAAAGAAGATGCAATTCAAAAGGGTTGGATAGACGCGATGGTTATAGGCGACCCGACAGTAGGCAAAGGATTTATTGCATCATCACTTGTAGATTATTATGGGGTTGGCGAAATTGTTTCAGGTGAGGCATGTTCATTTGCTGGATTAGTAGCAGGCTTGCAGCAATTTAATAAACAGCATTATGTTGTAACGTGGGGTAAGATACCATTAAATGATACTGGTTTATTAATTGTAGATGAAGCGGCACTAAACCCTGAAATGTGGTCACATTTGTCTCGTATTAGGAGTGAAGGTAAAGCGGAGATCACAAAGATACGAACAGCAAAAACGGATGCAAGGACACGTTTAATGTTCTTATGCAATCCTATTAATATGACAATATCAAATCATTCATACGGAATAGAGTCATTATTAGATATTATTAAAACGCCGGAAGATATACGCCGGTTTGATTATGTGCTAGTAGTGGCGCATAATGAAGTGAAAATAGAAGAGATAAATAAAGAAGTAAAGCAAACATCGTTTAAGCATCCAAAGTATTTAGAACAACAATTAATTTTATGGGCTTGGAGTAGAAAAGTAAATGATGTTGTATTTTCTGATATTGCAATAGAAAAAATTTATAGCTCTGCTATTGTGTTTGGGAAAACGTATGATTTTAGTTTACCGTTAATACAAGGCGAAAACATACGCATTAAGATTGCGAGAATAGCAATAGCATTTGCCGCAAGAGTGTTTAGCAATAAAGATAAAGGGAGAGTGTTATATGTGGATGCTGTGCATGTTGAGTGCGCTTGTACGTTTTTAAATATGATATATCAAAAGCCTGTATCGGGATACTATCAAAGGTCGCAATTGAAAAAGTTAGAAGAGGCTAATGAAAACTGGCAAGCATCGGTTGATAAGTATATTAAGACGTTTGCAAAAACAGAACGTATATATAAGTATTTTTTGACTGCTAGAACAATTACGAGTAACGATATAATGGAATGTTTAGGAGTACCAAAACCGATTGCAAATGAAATTATCAGTAAGTTGATTTATCATAATTGTTTGCAGAAAAAGCATGGCTACTATATCAAGAGCATGGCCTTTACGGAATACCTGAAAAGCAAAGTGTTTACCTAGGCTATCTTTTTGGATATAAGTAAAATAACGAGCACGAAAAAAGTGAAAAAAAGTATTGACTAGCTTGAAACCGTTTGATATGCTACCTGTAGATAACGCGGGAAATTTCTCTTGCGTTAAACACAATGGGGGGTGGCAGTATGGCGAAAGAAGTGGCGACGAAGGCAGTTGCAGTGGCGGATCGCAAAGTGTTCTCAATTGATAGTTTAGAGTTCGTGGCACGTAAGGGCCGCGGGGGTGCGCCGTCCCCTATCGCGGAAAAGGCCATGGGGTTGAAGCACGGGGAAGGCTTTCGTGTCTCAGAGAGTGAGTACGGGCTTGCCGACAAGAGTCATTTAGTTGGGGGTTGGGGTTTGGTCAACGTGTTCAATGCGGGAAGGCGCAAGGGTTACTCTTTCAGGTGCCGAAAGACCACGGACGGAAAGTTTATCCTGTATCGGGACAGCAAGGTAGACGAAACTATCCGTGTCAACAACTGGAAGGTGAAGAAATTGGAGAAGAGCAAGGCCGCAGTCGAAGATTTAGATTAGGTAATAGACCCTAGTAAAAGGTAAGCAGGTAAAAACCTGCTTACCTTTTTTATTTATAGAGAGGGGAAAACAAATGGAGATTACATCGTGGAAGACAGGCAAAGTATTATTTGAGTTTGCATGCAATACAACAAAAGAGGCAGTAGCAGAGGCAATAAGGCAAGGTGCAAAATTGCAGTGTGCAAACTTGCGATATGCAAAATTGCAAGATGCAAACTTGCAAGATGCAGACTTGCAAGATGCAAAATTGCAATATGCAGACTTGCAAGATGCAAAATTGCAAGGTGCAAACTTGCAAGATGCAGACTTGCAAGATGCAAAATTGCAAGATGCAAAATTGCAAGGTGCAAAATTGCAGTGTGCAAACTTGCAGTGTGCAAACTTGCGATATGCAAAATTGCAAGGTGCAGACTTGCAGTGTGCAAACTTGCAATATGCAAAATTGCAAGGTGCAGACTTGCAGTGTGCAAACTTGTACTATGCAAACTTGCAAGATGCAAAATTGCAAGGTGCAAAATTGCAGTGTGCAAACTTGCGATATGCAAAATTGCAAGGTGCAGACTTGCAGTGTGCAAACTTGCAATATGCAAAATTGCAAGGTGCAGACTTGCAGTGTGCAAACTTGTACTATGCAAACTTGCAAGATGCAAAATTGCAAGGTGCAGACTTGCAGTGTGCAAACTTGTACTATGCAAACTTGCAAGATGCAAAATTGCAAGGTGCAAAATTGCAGTGTGCAAACTTGCGATATGCAAAATTGCAAGGTGCAGACTTGCAGTGTGCAAACTTGCAATATGCAAAATTGCAAGGTGCAGACTTGCAGTGTGCAAACTTGTACTATGCAAACTT
>ERZ1292625.839-Hain-H41-01um-R1-839-length-41588-cov-5_pt1 | contig 41588 bp, 46 predicted proteins | sample MGYA00564400_ERZ1292625 | MGnify/ENA primary metagenome ERZ1292625 (study PRJEB36523, sample SAMEA6512639) | groundwater metagenome | collected 2019-01-08 | study: AquaDiva: Metagenomics assemblies of 32 groundwater samples
ATAATGAGAATTCGATCCTGGAAGATAGATGCCATCATGGTGGGTGCTTCACATGAAAATAACCTGGACTAACTGCGCCGAGCAGATGCCGCCGGACGATAGATGCGAATCTATAATAAAGTTACCCGGTGGTTATTATAAATCTATTAACCGTGATATTTGGAATGAAAAACATCTATATGGCACAGGCTTAATTTTTTGGACACCCTATACACCAGAAAAATGGAATGAGTTAAACAAATGAGATATTACTTAATTGGACTAGTTATATCAGTTGCGGGGGTTGGTATCGGAGCACTATGGGGTTTTATAGATATACGATGGGTTTTTGCAGTAGGTGCGCTTGGTTTAGTTATACATTTTATTTTAGAAATGATTGGAGTTAAATAAATGACAATCGGAATAAGTAAGAAAAGACTGAGCGAATGGAAGCGTATTTCTGTTCAGAAAGGTCTTGATGGGATTAAGTCAATGGAGTTATTAAATCTTATTATCAAAGAATGCAAAGAACTCGACCCATGGCTGCCGATTGACGAGAATACCCCACTAGACGGAAGGGATTTATTATTGCATGACGGTATTGATACAGTCATAGGGTTTTGGGAAATCGATTCATGGTATACAGAATCAGGACATGTTCATCCAACCCACTACAAACTATTATCGAAATGAGATATATTCCAAAAGGTAGCATGTGCGTTATCTGCAAGAATCTAAAATCAGATTGCAGCAAATTGGCGTTTGAGAAGATGCAAATTCTACTGGATGACGGCTATTACAAAGTTGTAAAGTGCTCGAAATTTAAACGTCTATCTCCAATGCCGCCAACCGAACAATCTGACACCAGCCCAAATACCGTAAGCAACCCATAGACAAAGGATATTTAGAACGCTATCGAACGCAGTATCAGGATACCCAATTCTTAAGCTCTCGTATGTTGCACCACGCAATACTCTATCGGCCATAGCTCGTGTTATAGTCACACCGGGTATTGATTCATGTGGCGGTGTGTAAAGTTTATCGTGCAGTACAGCAGGTGCCTTACCGCGATTGCCGAGCAATCTATAAAATATAGGTACGCGCGGAGTGCTGTCCAGATCCGTATCGAAGTCAGTCTCTACAATCACTAAGCCGATATTACTGGATCTATAAATCAATGGGGATATTAGTTGATAACGTGGGCGGCGAAACATGCCGCCCGAATCGATTTCCCGCAATTCTAACTGTGTATAAAATTTACCCATTATTATTTAGGTGGACACATAGTTAATTGCTCATGTCGATCTTGACAGTAATCCTCAGCGCAAGCTTTTGCCGACACGTGCATCCAGATCAAATTCTCAACTATATCCCGACCACCACACGCAAGTGGCACAGCGTGGTTGATATTGAAATCTTTAGGGTTTAAATGTACCGGAAGAGGATATAGTCTTTTAAATTCCTGTAGCACTGTGATGCTACGCACAATGCGACCGTCATTATATCTTTTAACCTCATCGTTGCAGCATCGAATGTCTGCGTATACAGGATCACTGCAAGCGGATGCCGCAAGCAATATGAGCATTGCGAACAACCTACTTTTTAAGTTCATTGACTATCTCATCCCACAGTTTAGAAACCTTAACTATCTCTCGTTTAACTATATGTAAGTGATAAAGCATATTTATTCTTCTACCGATTATGGCATACTGTTCATTAGTTGCTCGCATTTAAGTTCCATCCGTTCGATATCATTGATCACTTTGTTAAACTGTTGTAAAGCTCCTGACGATAATTCCGTCGTACCAGTTCCCCCAATTCCTCCCTCAGCTTGGGGTCGACTTTTATCTGCTCCGGGCACGGTGTTGCTACCGGCACTGATTGGACAATCTGCTTTGATGCGCAAGCTGGTAGCAACAGGAGTATTGCGCTGAGACTCGTAATGAGCAACATATGTTTTGATAGCATTTTGCACCCTCTCTGACTGTTGTTTGTTTGCTTTATCCACTTCTTCCTGGCGTGCCAGTTTAAAGTGTTCGGCTTCGATACGGAATTTGGTGCGCGATTCGTTGCATTCGTCAACTACTTTATCACGTGCCTCAGTCGCTACCTCATGTTTCCAGTAGTAATAACCGGCCACGAGAGACGCCACAAGAATTAAAGCTGCAAGTATCTTTGTACCGTATTTTGCGGCAAGAATTGCTAATTCATCTTTTCTCATAATTTCTCCGATTTACTTAAGTTACATTAGACGGTCTGGTTGTCACCAACCCACCACTGAATGTGTGGTTACCATCCATTGAGTTCAGATATTGCACAAAGTCTTCATCTTCTGGTAACCCAGATCTGCTATTTACGCCGGTTTCATAAGTTATCATAATATAACTACATCCAAGTTCAGTTACACAGAAGTCTATAAGCTGCTTCTTTGATGGTACGTAGCCTGTTGAGTTACCAGCTGTCCCTGGGTCGTAGGTAAATGATACCGAGGTTTCCCCGGCACCACCATCTGCTGTACCAAAAGGATAACCACCAGCCGGAGCTAACTCTACTTGAGCTGCCGGGCTACCTAATCCGCTAGCATTAGCTCTAGCAAAAGTAAGCGCGCCAGCTGCTAAGCTTGTTGTGATAGTTGTGCTTGCCACAGTCTGAGATACGCTAATAGTATAAGTACCAGTACCACCAGCCCCAGTTCCAAACGCGGTAATAGTAGCTGCCGTCACACCTGATCCAGATATAGTGGCTCCTAGGAATACCCTCTTACCAGCAGGTACAGCAGAAACTGTCATTGTTGTACCTGCTATAGACGCTGTAGCAGCACAAGTTAATGCTGACCTATTAGTTACTGATAGATTATTAGCACTATCTACACTGAGGATATCGTAATAACCCTCCGGAACATTATTAACGGCATTCTTTACTTCTATCCCAGCCGCAGCATCTGATGTATTAACAGTTTCCCCGCCTGTCATACCGTGCACACCGAAACCTTGCCACTGCAACTTGGTAGCATTATCGGCCACTGTTATAGCTCCCCAAGTTGATGCGGGTCTTTTACGATTAGGCAGGTTACTGTACTCCATTTCAGGACGCTGGATCTCCATGATCTTACCCATTATACCATCCCGTTTCTTAAGGTGCTGGAACTCCCCTATGTTCGGATTAGGATTAATCGATAAACCATCCTCATCTTGAGCAGAGTTTGGGCCACCTCCAAGATGTAATCCATCAGCTACCACAGATGGTACCCAAGTATCCATAATATCCCTAGGATAGTTAAATACCGCTCTGATAAGTGTAGTAGGTAGGGCAGTTTTTAAAGCAGCTAAACAAGTTCTAACTCCCTCGAAGTGCACATGTTCATCAACAATTCTGTCAGGTGTAGCCCCATAAGACGATTCAGGAAAGCCAACAATATGCACTCTAGGATTATCCTTATACCTGCGACCAATCTCATTAGCTAAGGCAGTGAAACGAGCAACTACATTAGCGTTATCAAAGCATAGTACCCTACCTGCTACAAAACCTGGTTGATCTGGGTAATCATTCTGCCCACCGTTATATGTACCGGTAGTAGGATCATCTAACATATATGCCGGTACGATATTCCAGCTTTGGTGAAATAGCTTTGTATTAATCAAGATGCTGATATCTCTTGGGCCACCATCAGCTATAGAGAAGTTGGTATCTGATAGGTATTGATCTATATTAGCCCAGTCAGCTCCTGTATATAGGCCTAGGGTACTTTCAAGCTGAGACCAACCTACACGAAACTGTACAATACGTAGTCTTTTGCAAGACTTGAGTAAGTCGGAAATGACCGAGCTACTGAAAGGGGCTGTCCATCCTGTCGGATCACCTGTTTCTGTAGTCCTGGCAACAGCCAACCCAAAGCCGGGTCTGAATCTTACTTTGTTGCCCGGAGATCTGCCTTTGAGTATCCGCATATTAGTATCTCCAATTTACGATAAACGATACTAACTCCATAGTGATATCCACGCCCGTAGCTGACTCAAAAGTAACTACTAACTCAGTAGGAACATTAGTTTGTATAGCTGGTAAAGGGTAAGCAGCCGCACCAGTTCCCGCACCCAGACCCGTTGCGCTCGTAGATGTACCCACCAGAACATTCACGTTAGTAGCGCCTCTATTTTGCATACCAAATCTAGTACCTTGTGTAGTGGCCGCAGCATCATTAGCGCTAGACAGTAGACCAGTTACTGGCAGTGTTTGTGCTGCAAGTGTTGCAATAGTAGTACCGGCGGCACATGCCCAAACTTTACATCTATGCTCATTCGCAGCTACGTAACTCTTAACACTAACTAGACCTTCAAAGCCGCCGTACTCAGCTAAGGGAGGTACAGCTATTCTCAGCACTTCTGTCAATCCATCCGCTATCTTAGTTATGACAGGTGTTCTTAAATTAGCATCGTATGGATAGAGTACAGTTAGATCGTTAATAGTTGGAACATCAACTAACCTAATCCATCCTACAGGCCAATCTATGCTACCTAACCCTGTGCTACCAGATATATAAATATAAGTGGTAAGCCCTGTAGTCTGATTAGCTGCGGTAAGAGCATGTGCTGTTGCCCCACCATCTATTATGGTTTCTCCTGTTCCACCGGGAGATAAAGAGCCTGGAGTCCAGGCGGCGGCTGGCCATGTATGTCTCTTACTAAAAGCTTTAGCGTAGAGGAGTGCTGATCCGTTTTTTAGATACCAGCGTGAGTTCATTCGGAAAGCGTCTGCAGGGAAGTAATTTTCTACATTGTTGGCTGGATTCTTCACCGTCATACTCTGATCATCATAGGTTGCACCAGTCAACGCAATCAGGTCTGTCATAGTATTAACAAAGGCATCGGCTATTGGATCACCAGCATAAGTTTCAAATAGACCAGTTACAGCATCGAGTACTATAGCTTCTGGTGGCATGGTGCCGATCATGCTTACACCAGCTGGCCAAACTCCTGGAGTAACACTACCCTTAGGCCCATATAGGAAACTTGTAGTAGTTCTTATGTAAAAATTACCGTCTACACCCTCAGTTGTAGGTGCGGCAGTACCATATAATACTGTATTACCATCTGTGCCTGGAGTACCAGCACCACCACTACCGCCACCTGGAAATGTAGCCATTTTCAAAACTCCTTGACATCGCCGTCAATAAGGTATAATATACAATTATACCTCAATCTCAGGAGAATGGTTATGAAACTATTAATGTTCGCCGCACTACTTGTCGGTACCAGCCACATTGTGGAAGTTGAAGCGCAGACATATTACCCACCGGTATACTCTGGTTATTCGCAAACCGTACGCCCCGCAGGTGGTGTTGATCAACCGAACGCGCAGTTCATCCGCAATCAAATGGAGCAACAACGGCGTCAAGTTGATATTGGTAACGCACAATTCGAGCAATGGAACAACATCCGAAACTATGAACTCATTAACGGAAGAAACGTTCGATAAATGGTGCGAAACGCTGCGTGATGATAGCCCATCAACAAGGTTCGAGTCATTCTCAGCGTTTCGCAAATTTGCAGCAGCTTGCTTGCTTTACCATAACGTTAATATAACTGACGGTAAACCTCGATGGTCTGATGACGGTAATAAATTTACGGTTTGCGATGGTGTTATTTTAACTTTGAAGCCTTAAAGATCAATACGCCGCTGAAATCAAGCGAGAAAACCCCAACGCTTCACCACATGAACTAGGTGTGATGGTAGGTAAGCGTTTACGCAACGAAGTATTGGAACAAACTCGCCCCCTTGTTGAAGCTAAGATAGCGTTTATGAATACAATAAGCCCGGCATATACTTTTACTAGCGACATGCGGTATTTGATCCATGTCCAATATAAACCGGAAGATCAATTCATACTTGACCAATACGATAAAAATATAAAAGATATGCGGATTCAGCTACGTAGATTGGTGATCACTCCTGAGACCGACTTCGAGAAGAAACCGCTATCAGTCAAGATAACGATTGGTTCGTTCTACGAGTGCCAGGGCGGTTATGTGCGTCAAGGTAGTGGTCAAAGTTTGATACTTAGGGTTTTGACGATGATTAATACGATTTGCTTATTCCTAACTTCGCCTTACCCAAAGAAAGAACCGATGACTAACTATCTTTCCGATTTATGGTTGAAAACTTCAAATGATTACTGTACTCAGAAAAACTATAAGTATGCGAAAGTTTATTTTATTTTATACTGTGATATTATGGAGTAGTGTTTATGCTTGAAACTTTATCTGAAATGTTTAAATGGTCAATACTTTTACCAATATATACCTTGATGATGATGCTTGGGTTTATAGTGACATTCTTCGCATTTTTCAAGCTGCTGGATTTCTTATGTAAAGACAGGAAGCCTAAAGTTTTATATTCACGGAACAACCCCGAGCAATTTTGGGATACTGAATATTTTCAAGGTTATGGTACTTTAATCGGCAAACTTAAAGGTAGAATCGTCATATTCAGCAATGATCGATCTCAATACAAATTTGTCGATGAACAAGATTTTATTGCAGCAAACCCTAACGCTTACTCACCTGATAACCCATATCTAGTGTGGGGTAACGATAAGATTACTAGAGACCCATCTTATGTAACTAATCGATCACCTGTGCTTTGAAGCCTTAAACACGTCAAGATATTGATCGTAAAATTTAGCTTCAGTCGCTTCCATATCTTTAAGCTTCAATCTTTTCTCTTGTACCGATAAGTTCTTATCTGCCCGTACCGCGTCTTGCTGGTCACGGGCAGCGTCTATTGTGGCCGCCAGCTTATTCGCGTAACGATCAAGCGCTATCAGTTCTTTCTTATCCTTCAACACGGTCTGCATCTTGGCTACGTCGTTGTCCCTGCGTGCCCGATTAAACTCTTCTGCAGCGGTACGTGCTTCCTCTCTAACCTTGTAGTACGCCGCACGCTTGTCCTTGATACCCAATTCCATGTATCCTTTACGCACGAATGGGATCTCTTGCGTATCCAGTTCGGCACCTTGTGATTTAAGCATCGCAGCACTTATGCCGGTATCCACAAGGGAGCCAGCGCCACCAGTACCCGTGCGAGTAATATACTTGAGAATTTCCGGGGACACATCTATCCCGGCAGCATCCAGCCATCCGGCAACTGTGTCGTACATTGTACCCTTAGTGCTGCGGAACATTTTTTGACGATCCGGCTGCGACTTGTCGAACTGAGATTCAGGCATTAACTCGCTACCTGTGAATAGCTGCTTGTTGAATGTAGGCTGTGCAACAATCTTCATAGCTGTCGGCAACAATCCCATAAACACCTGGTCTGATCTAAACTCTTCATCGCTGCCAACCACAACATCATTGAACGGTGTGAGCTCAGAAATAGCTGACGTAGCTAAGTGCCATGGTAGCTTACCCCATTCACCAGTACGATGTGCTTCAGCCATGTGCCGACCGAAGTTCCAGAAGAATCCATAACCGTAGGGAACTGGTATTTTAACGTAACCACCACCTGACTTGATCAACATGTTCCGTTCTTTGGTGTAGTCGTTAATCTCATCCCAGTCATCTTCGGATCCACCACCGAACGACGCCGCCATCATGTAACCTACCGCAGCCATGCTGCCAGCGAGTGCCCATGCTTGACCCTTATGCTTACCTTTGAATAGAGCATGCACCGTGGCAGCCGTGCCCTGTATCGAGGCGTTGTAGAACAGCCAAAGCGCAGGAGTCCACTGCCGCTCGCCCTTTCGATTAAAGTTAACCGTAATGTTCTTGGCCACCTTAGCCGCTTCGTTGACCGTGCGCCCACTATCAAGCATAGCTTTGAATGCAGCCAGTCGCATAGCGTTCTCACCAGCCTGGTTCAAGTTATAGATCCATTTGAGTGTCGCGTTGAACACCTTACGACCGGCAGCACGGGCAGCATTAGCGGTATCACCTTGCTTCAAGTTCGACAGCACACCTTGATACGAAGCGTACTCAGTTGATACTTCATTACCCAAACGTTCCATGTCGCTAAGATACGCTGCTCCGGTGTTGCCGCCGTTCGCGCGGTACGAATCGATCCACTTAGTGCTAGACTTACCATTCGTCGCTGCGTATTTCAGCAGGTCAGTAAACATGCGTGGATAGTTGGTCAACGCCTTTGTGGCCATACCGAAACCTTGCTCACCGGTCAAATTGATCGTACCTGACGAGAAGTCACGGACCATATTGGTCAAGATGAACTCCGGATTGTACCCAGTGTAAACCTTGCTCAAATATCCATTAAGGATACGTCCGGCACCCACAATATCGGAGAATTGTTCTACGCCCATTTTGGTATACGCGCGTGCTAACCATTCGTCCTTGATCTGTACCCTGATAGCGTGACCGTTCATGTAAACGTTAACTTCATTCTCCGCGAGCATCGGTGATGCGCTAGCAATTACTCGCTGATCTTTGGTTTGATTGATAGTGATCGCGCTCGGTGCAACCTTCGGCATACTTGCTGCGTAGAATTGCTTGAACATCTTGGCTTCTTCACGCGACTTGAATACACCCTGCACCACACCGTTGGCTTCCACAGTGTATGCTGTGTCGGTCTTGAGTACTTTACGTTTCTCAGGCTGATTGATACTCAGGATATCCGGACGCTGCATTTCGGCAGCCATCATAACCAAATGCTTGCCGACGCGATTCTTCTCGACTTCCAGTATTGCACGCTCGTGATCCATCAAGATATTCTCGATCACATGCTCATCACGCAAACTGTGGCCGAGACGGCGTTTGGATTTGAAGTTAGTTTTGAGTCCTTTGCCAACTCCGCGAGTCGAGTCAGCTTCACCTTTGACAGGCACGTAATGTTTATAAGCACCTTCCCATGCGTCAGTAATGTCAGTATTCAGGATGCCAGCATCGAGTCGCAGTTTCTTGGTCTGTTCAGTAATGGCGCGAAACTCATTAGCTAATGTAGCAAGTTTCTCCGGCGCTTCGACCAGATAGTCAGCAGCTTCCCGATCCTCTATACCGTATGCTGTAGCGTCAGGGTTATCGCCGAGGGTTCTGATCTGAGCGTTCGCTTCCTGTGCGTGCTGCATCTTGAGAAACACTTCGATGTCACCGAGCGTATAGCCAGCTTTCTGAATCTTCTCGATCAACGGGTTACGTTGCTGCTCGCGGAAGTCCTCAAGTTGATTCGCAGCCATTGAATGATAACGTTCTTCTGCACTATGCACGTCAGCCTTGTCTGATAGTGCCTGACCGTTTTCAGCGAGCCATTCCTTGATCACAGTGAAGCGGTTAAAGCTGTCCTGGTTCATGCGCTGGAATCGGCGCAGGCGGGTTTCTTCTGGTGGGGTTATTGCCTTGCTAAAGTGTATATCGTTATTGGTTAACGAGTAGTCACCGTTGTTGCCTATGGCTGACTTAATTTGATTCGCATTGTAGGCAACATAGATCGTACTTGGTGCACTGCTTTTCTCGTTAGCAAAATTACCAGTCGGGCCTTGATCAACAACATTATTGATTATCAACCCGTCGTAACCTTTCTGCCTAGCCCATCGAGCGATGTCGTCCGTACTACCGTAATCATCCATATATCGGAAGTCGTCCGGCAGCAAGCGCCCTAATGTCGTGTTGCGTGCTTTGAGTTTGCGAGTGACACCTTGCTCTGCGGTACGATCTTCTAGTTCAGCAAGCAAGTCCTCATCGGCTTGCGCGGATACCGTTACCGGAGGTAACGTAACGCGAGTATTCTTATTTAACCGATTCCAGTTAGCCCCCTGAGCATCCAATACAGCAGGATTCTCCATGCGCAGATAAACTGGCATTACGTTACCACCATTTGCTCCATGAGTATATGTGGCCGACGTATCTCGATTAGATGAGAAGAATGAACCGGTTCCGTAAGTCTTACCTTTACCTTCGTTAGGATCGAACACGGTGATGTCTCGACTCGTACCGTGATATACGACCTTTGGGTTACCTTGATCATCGACGACTTTGCTATTGCCGAACCATCGATTAAAGTTATCCGCACGACTAAACAAAGGTAAGTCCTTAATCTTCATCTCAGGCGTAACGTAGAACCCCGGCTGGCCGTTGATACTCTCGACCTTACCGCTCCCGACGTGCTTGAAGATGTCATTGGCCGCTTGCGATATGAGCGACGGCTTACCTTGCAAATTGAGTCCCTGCTCGTTGCCGTACATACTTTGCGCCCACTCCCCACCCATCTTCAGGTCAACTCCGCGCACCGTATAGAACGCCGGGTTAGTCGAAGCACTCTTAGGCCAAGGTTTATCTTTCACAAGGTCAGCACCAGCTACGACTTTCTTAGTCAAGTCTTTGCCTATTACTTCTTCCATTTCTGCAGGAGTAACTCTCTTACCGCTACGCGAGTATGGATCTATTTCATTCCCAGACTTATCTTCAACAATCAGATTATAGGTACCGTTGTTGTTGCTTATAGCAGATACCATGTTAATTTGCTTACTCAAATCATACCGCTCACTTTGTTGATCGCCCGTTGTCCACGATACGCTAGCGTGATCGTTACTCACAGCTTCGATCAGTGCTTTCTTCATGAGCAACGTGATGTAAGCGTTCGTTGCTTTATTATTTGAGTCTGACACAAATGGTGCCGGTGGGACATGCCTGTTGCGTTTGAACTCTCGTTCACGCATATCTAAAACAAACATGTCGCGTTCGGCATTATCAATAGAATCCCAGTAGCTGGAGCTTAAGCCAAAATAACTCTTGGCTTCGTTACGTTCAGCTTCCGTTACAGGCCCATTCGCACTTGAAAACCCCTTGCTCCGACCTTGCTGCGCACGCTGTGATTGCAGCTCTTCGATGAACAACCCGCCGTCCCGCGTATCCATCCTGAGCCATCCGATGCTGCGTCCGCCCCCCGTGTCCCCGAAATGCGTGGAGTCACCAGCATTGTGCGGTTCGATAGTCGGTACGGTAACCACAAGTTCCCTGTAGTCCGTGCCGCCCGGTAGGGTTAGCTTATCGTTGTTGTGTTTGGGTTCAGTATTCTTTACCTCGCGTAGCCTCTTCTCTAACGCAGCTTGTTCGGCTTTGTCGACTGGTCTATCTTCAAGTTCATCGAGCATCATGCGGTCAAGCTTGTCGCGAATAGCATTAAACTCTTTATCGCCACCCAACGTCACATCCTCAACCTTAACCCCATTGTTCCGAACGAACTCGACGACCTGTTGCTTACTAACCTTACCTTGAGCGTCTAACCAATTGTCGATACCTGACCAGTAAATCTCATCCTTCTTGACCCCCATCTTTCCGGCGTTACTTTGCAGCCACAATTTGACTTGCGGCCCGGTAGAGAATATCTTATCGTTCGCCGCTTCGAGTGCTTGCTCTAACTTAGAGTAGAGTTTCGGTGCGCGTGAGAATTTGACATCAGGTACTTCTAAATTCTTACGTTCGTCGGCAGTAAACTCTTTTGACTTAACGTATATATCCTCGATTTGTTCGGTAGTTAATGGTTCAAAATTTTTCTTCTTGAATACAGCGAAACTCTCACCGTTTTCGTAACGCACAATGGCGGCAGGATTAAGTACTGCTAATTCTTGTTCACCGCCTCCTATATCTACAGCGTCTACTCCGTCATTCCATAACTGAACAACGTGATCTTCAATATCAGCAGCATCTTCTATGCCGGGAATTGTTTGTACGTTAGCTCCTTTTCTAAGGATAACCCCATACACAGTCCCGTAGTTCGATTGTGCTGTAAAATTAGACGCAATCTCCTTACTCTTAGATAAACTTATCGCCCAGTAACGATCACCATACCCACCCCCGCCGGAACGTTCAGCTTCAGCTTCACTCATGGTGATGCTTGGCACTAGAGATTTGTCTACATAAGACCCGGTACCATGATAGTAAATGTGATCAGCAAACTCTTCGGCACTGTCGAATTCCGCAATCGCCTTCAACACGGCAGATTTACCTGACGCTTTATTCCATACTCTACTTTTTAACGCTCTGAGTATCTTCTCTTCGGTCCACCCAGGCTTACGTGGTACTGGCATCCATCTGCGCAACGGTGCACGACTAAACTTAGCCGTAATACTCACATCCTTATCGTCGAATATCACGTAGTTGTACGCGCCTTCACCCTTGGCTCGGCTGGAGCCGTCGAGGTATTTGATACCACGGATACCTTCACTCCGTAGGTATCCGGAGGCTTTTTTATCGCTACCTAACTCCATCTTCAATACACTGTATAACCCTTGACCGTTCATACCGCCAGGTATCTCAGCGCCAATCTTACCGTTAGCGCTAGCGTACAGCATTGAACCGATGCGTTTGGTTTTGGTATTTAGTGACTCGAGTTGTCCATTCAAAGCACCCTTAACCTTATCACTCTGCTCGGATAATGGCCTATCCCACAGTAGGTACTCGTCTTGCTCCGGGGCCAGTTCGACCTCGTAGAGTTTGCCAGCATCAATTATTTGCAATCTGCCACTCTTGATGAAATTCTTAGCCTTATCTATGGATTCTGTGCTTATTCCGCTGCGGGTCTGTAGAAAACTTTCAACCTCTTCAGCTAAAGTGTTTAAATCGGAAGTTCTAGTTGCGCCATATAACAAACCTCTGATAGCTAATTCCTCGCCTATATTGGATGGTTTAAACAACTTCCCGTTATCGTCTCTGTACATCCCGCTGTCGTCTGTCGTATATAGGGTGTTGTCAATCGTAACGCTTTTTATGGATAACGCTTTCTTATAATACTCAGCGACGTCCTTGCTCTCGGCAAAGTAATGCCCAAAACCATAAGCCTGCGCACCTTCCCCCGTACCGATCTTGCTGCTCTCGAACTTATTGTGATCGTGCGGTGAGCCGTGGAACGCCTTATGAAACTTAGGTTTACTCTTAGCATTAACCGGCGCAGCATCGCTCTCAGTATATTGAGCGACCGCCTTAGCAATAATATCCTGAGCCTTAGTAGCATCCTTGACCCACTGCTCAGATCCAATGCAGTTCGATTTGGCCTTAACGATAACACCTTTCAACCATTTGATAATCGCAGCGGCGATATCCTTGAACGCTTCTGGATTGGCAGCAGCAACTTTCTGCCAGAACGACTGTTCGGTAAAGTTGTCACCCATCAGGTCGCCGACGATCTCTTTCGTTATCTCAGCTTTAGTCGCACCTTCAATACCGTATTTTTTAGCATACTCGGCTTCGTTGATGATCACTGTTTTGAGAGACTTGACCAGCTCCTTGTAAACTGCAGGTTTCTCTTGCTCCATCCAGTGCGACAGCTCATGCGCCATGATCGCATCGAACGCTTTGTCGGTACGAACATCAACAAAGATTGTGTCAGCTATGCTCGGCACCATTACGCCGTTGATGCGGAACGGCCCGTCAGCCTTGACAAATACTACTTTCTTCTTGAAGAGTTTGGCTTGCTTTTCGGCAAGTTCTTTACGCGCCTTCTTTGTGCTATCCAAAGCATCAATGTCCCGCACACTGGCTGGTTCGACTGTAAAATCATATCCGTTATCTTTGAGGTGTTTCTCGAGTTGCTTAACATTGTTGTCACCTGCTGTTTTAGGTTCTACGCTCCGCAAGGTATTTTGTGGAGTATCTGGGCTACTGAACATATCGTCGCTGGTAGTATCGGTCTCAACAAAGTTACCTTTAAAGAAGTCAGTCAATTTCTTTTGGCTGCGAACATTGGTATCGATGAATCTCAAGATACCCTCAGTTTCTTTGCTCAATCCCTCACTGAACGCGTCTTGCTGTGCCAGGAAGTTACCTCTAGCTTTCAATTGAGAATAAGTATCGACCGCTTCCATTAGCGGCTTGACGTCACCCTTTGTTTTGATGATGTGATTAGCCGACTTTGTAAGTGCCCCGAGAACGTTACGCATGTCGGTATCGGTCGACTCCACAAGTTTCTCAAGTGTCGGGCTGCTACCGTAAGCTTTAGCTAGCATAGCGTTACGAACGCGACGCATGCCTTCTTGCGATAACTGACCACCTTTATCCACCATGGCACCTAACTCAGTACCGACATAACTGCCGAGCGAATCCTTCAGTTGCGTCAAGTTACGTGGAGTAAGCGCGATATCACCAAGATCATTTACATCAAGGTTCTCGATGCCTTTCATACGTTCAGCATCCAGCTTGGCTTGTTCCAATGCCGACATTTGCAGTGTCGTGCCGGAATTAGAAGCAATCGCCATCTTGCGAGTATCGACCGGATCAGACAATTGGCGAACCAATACCGGCTTTGCGATACCTTCAATGCTCAAACCTTTAGGCGCGGCATCCTCGCGTAACTGGTTCATGTACTCAGTTGCCGTACCTTGCTCATATGCCTGCGACAATCCGGCGAACCGACCGTTACCTGCCACTATACGACCGTCCTGATCGACTACAGGCGCGCCAACGTCCATTACTGGACTATCGGATAGCCTGCGGTAATCAGGCGCGTTAGCGATACTCTTAATCTGAACGTCACTCACAGCACGTGTGCGATCCCGTGGCTGGTTGACATCTTCTTTCATTGATGCCGCAAGTTGATCAGCATCCACAATCTTCCATTGTGCCTTGACCGATGAGTTATCGGGTAACACAATTTCGGTCGGTTGTCCAGCTAACGGTGCTTGGGCGCTTGTTAGTACTTCGGCGGCTTGCGGTTGCCCGGTGTCGATGGTTGTTTGCGTTTCATTTTGTTGTGCTCCTTTTAAGTCGTCTAAAGTAGGATCTTCCGTGCGTATCGCTTCGTGAGCTGCGACAATTGCGTCGTCAAGTGTGGGTGCGTCGGCAACAGGTCTGAGTTTAGCAATGCTAACTTGTGATGCCGCTCCCGTAACTGCGCCAGGGAACGAGCCACCAATCGCACCCATGGCGCCACCAAACGCTGTATCAAGTAAATTCTCTTTGCTCGTAGGATCTTCATACGACGCTAATTGCTCAATAGGGTTCTGAACGATCTCTTCCGAACCTTCAACTAACGCACCCTTCAACCCACCTTTAATTGCAGCTTCACCAATAGTTGTGGACGCAAACTTACGTGCCATTGCTGCACGACCTTCTTTGGTCAACATTGCGATAGCCCATTGTTGCGGACCAAACGCCACTTCAATCGCACCAACCGCGGACGCGCCGATAGCAGCAATAGCCTTGCTCTTAGCGTCAGATTCGTTCTTCGGGTCTTTCAATATCTGGGCGTCACGTATGCCGCTGTAGGATGGTAGTGCCGCAACCGCAGCTGGACCTAACCATTGCACGACAGTGCCAACGGCAGCCACGATGGGGGCGGCAGGGCCAGTTAATGGTGCGAGCGATGCAATACCAGCACCGACCGCACTGACGCCGACCATGGCGCCCATCGATGGTACGGAATTACCTGACGCTTCTTTGAACGCCAGGAACGGCTCATCCTTAATGTCCTCAAGCTTGTTAACCCATAGCGGATTGTTGTCGAGCAGCTTCTGACCGTACTGAGTGATAGCGTTATCTTTATCGGCATCAAAGAAATCCGAACCTATCTGACCGGCACCTTTGATTGTACGGCCTGCGCTATTCAATGCTGACTGAGTAAACCCACTCTCGCTAGGCTTCATCGCTTCGGTGCGCAACAGCTCAAGCTCTTGCTGGTCGGCTTGCCCTTTGATATCATCGTTAGCTGCGTTAGCGATACGCGACTTGATACCTGTGCCCGACACATCGCCTTGGGGATTGAGCAACGCTTTGTTGTAGGTCGATTGACGAACAGGTGCACCAGCTACTTGCCGAGCTGTGGTATTTTCACCTTCAATCGCCGAGGCTTCTGCTTGATCGGCAATGCTCGGTGACGAAGTGAAGGTGCGAGCGACATCGGTGCTATCCACACCAAGATGTTCTTTAGCTAAGGCGTTCAACTTGTCGCTAAGTGGAGGCTTATAATCAGGATTAAGAACGTGTTCATTTGAACTGATAGCTTCGGCCATATCAGCTTCACTCATTCCATCAGGGAACTGTAGTATCTGACCGTAAGCTTTGACCTGTTGTACCATTATTCAAATTTCCTTGTTTTAGGATTCCATTCTTTTAAGATACTTTGCTCTTGTTTAGCAGGTTGTTTGTTGAACAATTGACCAGTCATATTCTGTGCGGCAGGAACCGTACCGTCAGTCAATCCTTGGATTGAGTTTGCCGCTTGACTGACCAACCCTTTAGATACGACAATGTTAATCGCTTCATGGAGATCGTCAGTAACTCCGCTCTTTACGATATCGACAGCCAGCTTGTATTCAGGGCTGTTCGGTGTGAACGTCTCGCCGTTCGGTAGCTGTAGACCCTTAGATGATCCGCCGCCATCAACCTTCAGTCGCTTATCAGCGCGTGCGTTACGACCCGATTCCCTTACGCCTTCCAATTGCAACTTACGACCAAATTCCGTTTCACCATCGACCCTCTTATCCTCACGATTCCGTTGGTACTCCATGTCACGTAGCGCACCAGCAGCTTTGGCATCTTCTCGCTTCATCGATACTTCTTTGTCGAAGCGTTTGTTAAGATATTCTTCACGCAACGCATCGCGCTGCATATCCCGACCGTGCTGCATGTTCTGCGTCTCGACCTGATTCTGTGCTTGCACGTTCATATTGGAAGCGTTGGCCGCACCTTGGGCTGCACCAGCAGCAAGTATCCCACCTAAGTTCATGGTTGCGCTCCTTGATTGAGTATTCCGCCGGTCTGAGGTTGCGGTTGTTGCTGACCAAGCGACTGATCCATCCGTTGCTTAAAGCTTGGGTCCAGCGTACTATGTAATTTCACAGTGTAAACGTGCATCGATTCTTCATAGTCGTCGTCGGTCACAGGTATCATGCCGGATTGACTCAAGAACGCACATGCTCGCGATAGCAATATAGCTCCCGTCGGCATCATGAGCTCAGGAGGCATTGTATATCCACCACCTTTATACAACATCATGAGCAATGTGAACGCTCCGTTACCTAGATCACCAGGGATATCTTTACTATCCTTCAACCCGTCCATCAACTGGTAATGTGTATCTTTACCAAAGAGCAGCTTGTTACCTTCATCCAGAACACGGTCGAGATTCTTGATCTCTTCAGGTTTCATTTGATCCTTAATACCTTGTTCGATCTGACTTGGATCAATAGTGAAGCCTTCCTCTTGGTCGCCCGTATCAGCGTCAGGTTGCAACGGCACATTAGCTTCTTGCTCACCCATTACGCACCTCTCAACATGCCGCTATATGCGGTTGAATTACGCCCAGTATTTGCCGCGCTTATCGAAGGGTTGATCCCTTCAAGCACAGTTCCGTTATTTGTGGCAACCCGGTCGACAAGTTGCTGCTCAAAATCCAGCCGCTTGTCGAGCAGGTCTTTCTGTAGATCCATTTGTTCACCTTGCATGTACGCTTGCCCCATACAGCCAGCAATGTTAAGTGTCGTGTTGTACTTGGTTAACGTATCGTTCGCTCGCTGAAAGTATGTTTTCTCAAACTCAGGATCAAATTTACCATCAAACCCTAATCCAGCAGAACTGTTATTGAAAGCATCAACAGGTAGCGGCCTTGACGCGTCTATTGGTGCAAACGTCTTAAGCCCACTACCTTTGGTCGGTGCGGACAGTGCAGTCTCAATTCCATCGGCAGCCAACAAACCCTTCCCCCCTGTTGACATCATACTCGCGCCACGCATACCGTTAGCAAGAGCACCAACGCCACCAGCTAAACCGATGCCCATGCCGATCTTGGTGAGAGTCTTATTGCCGGTGATCCCGCCGATCACACTCATGCCGGTGCCGACTATCATCGCACCTTGAGCCAACCCTGCTAGACCTACCGTACCTACTGCCGCCATTGCTGACGAAGCGGCTGTCGCTATGGCTGCGGCTATTGCTGGAAATGGCATAATTCCTCCTTGCTGATACCGTAAATAAACTGATCGTATAGTACGCCACCTTTCAAGAATGACGACTCGTTATTACCTATAAATTTCATGCCGCAACGTTCAGACAACCGTCTCGCAAGCACATTGAAGCTAGGTACATGTGTGATTATCTTCAAACAAGGTGTGCTGTAGAACATCCAATGCAGCGCACCTTTAGCAATATCTACCGCTTTACCGCGTGCTTCAGGCAACAACATTGTGTGCACCTCGTATGTCACCGAATTGCGCGGCTCGCCCACGAACAGGCCGTAATCCCCAGCACGTAACCACAGTTTACCGTCCGTTTGTACAAAGAACATATCTGGATTAACATGAATCATACCATCGTCAACGCGTGCCGACCATGTGATAGGCTCAGTTACGCACTTAGTGATAAACTCGATATCCGTTGTCGGCTCGTAAATTATCATCGATATACGTAGAACATCGGGTTATCGGCGCGCATAGTGCCTGGGGGATGAACCGGAGCAAACATCTTATCGAATAGTTCACCGGGATACTTTACGCCATATTTCTTCATCAATGCGTCAGTATCGTAAGCTGTGCTAGGATTGGTCATTTTGCTGCTGCCGTCCGACGCAGTATAAGTGACCCCTTGTAATGGGCTCATACCCATTGTTTTGAAGTCCATAGCGAGAGCTTCTGGAGCGACACGCGATCTGTCGACCGTTGTTCCTGTCGACCGTTCGTAATTAGCGACTTGGCTTAATACTGAAGGTTCGACTTGATAACCCAGTTTATTAGCTGATGCTGCTGGATATTTGCTTGAATCGGTTGGTGTTGTACCGACATCTCCCGTGGCCGTCGATACATTGGCCTGTTTGGAGTCACCGAACGTTAAACCTTTTGATCGCATCTCAATGCTGGATAACAAACTTGTATAACCTTTCACATACTCATCGACTTTATTGACAGATGCGGCCTTAACTTCAGGAGTCATGTTAGGGTCGGATATAATCTGAGTATACGCAGCGAGACCTGCTTTACCCAAGTCTCCCATAATACCGCTGTCGTTAGCCATCGCTTGGATGTTGGCGATTGCCAGCTTGTTATTAGTATCCATGTTGGCGGTGAAGATATCTTTAGCTGCGCCAGCATTAAACATGTTTGTACGTGAACCTACGTCAGCATTGAATGTATCAGCAGTTAGAGCACCTTGCGAATTCTGTTGTTTTGCTGCGAAATTAGTTGAAGCGTCCTGTTGTGCTATAGGCATTGATCGATCGATCATGGCACCTACTGCGGCATCAGCGCCAATGCTTGAATCGAGCATACCGCGCTTGTTAGAGTATTGCTTGCCTAATGTCGACGATCTGACGTTCATTATACTATTTGGGTCATCCAGCATGCTACCAAGCTGACCTTGCACTGTTTCAGTTGAACCTACACTTATCGGCTTGAACGTTACTGGTGTAGGGGTCGCAGCCGCCTCTGGGACACTATATTGAGCAGGAGTTTGTTCTTTAGTAATACCTTGGTCGGTCAGAAACTTATCGACGTTTGGTTGAGAGAAGCCGGGGTTGTCCATCATTGCTTTGCTAATCTGATCGGCAGATACGTTATTTGCCAGCGCTTTAGACATAACGTCTTTATCAGTTACACCAGGAGTTTTTATATAAGCACGGATCTCATCGTCAGTGATCTTACTGTTACCTCCGCCGTAGAGAATGGACGCTCTCGGATCGACGTAAGATGCAGGTGTGGACGCCAGTAATGCTGCCATTTATGCCCCCAATTGTTTCGTGATTATAGCAATATACTTGCGCCATTGGTTGACTATTTGATCAACAGTATCAACAGACGCTGCGTTGCGGATATCTTCTTTCGCTTTGAGCCGCTTTGCTCGCATATCTGATTGAACAGCGCGCCAGCTGGCTGCCGTCTCAATAATGTTATCAGCAGCCCATTTCTGATCGGATTGCTTCGCCTGCGCCCAACTGTCCACATACGGGTAAGTATCACCCTTGTAGTTTGCGTCAATGTATGCTTGCGCCTGTTTCTCAGCCATCAGATACTCGGTATCGCGCCTACCGATCACAGTGGTTACTACAGCGTCCGACAATCCGTCAACTTCCATTAACGCTTGCTTTGCATAAGTACCCAAGTCCCGTGTAGCAATCTCGGTAGCTTCAGCAGTCTTACCCCATAAACCGTTGGAGTAAGTAAATAGCCCCGGAACAAATCCAGCAGGTAAGTCATCTACTTTCTCCAATACCAACTCGCTCGTAGGTATTTTATCGAACTTCCATCCTTTGCCGCTGCATCCACTCTCATCAAGCACCAAGTCGTCACCCTTGAATATGACAACATTATCAGACTTACGCTTTATGATGTTCATACAGCCACCTCAAGAGTTTTAGCGCTTAGATACCCTGAACTATTACGGGTAGCTTGCATAATGTGCGTTGAGTCCAATGCTGCACAAGTTGTGTAGAACTGACTTGCAGCGCTATCGGCGTCAAGTTTAATGGACTGCTTGCTTAACACAATTCTGTCGTCACTGGTTACACGGATGATCATACCGTCAGCCTTTAACGTACCACTGGACCAGTTAAGGAAGAAAACCCCAGTACTCAGTGTAATAAGGTTGCCGATATAAACCGAGTTATCCCCACGCCATGTATTAATCAAAGCGCACCCAATTGTAACCGGTGTTGTAGTCGTAGTATCAACCAGCGACAGATAAATGTCACCGTAAGTGACATCCAGCGCCTGTGCGATAAGCACTCTGGTCGTACTTACCTTGACTGACACGACAGGTAAATTAACATCAGTGCCTGGAGCAGATACTTGCAATACGCTACCAGCCGCAGTCAACGCGCTACCAGCTATCGTCATTGTCTTAACTTGTGTAACCGAAGAAGTATTCGGGAAGATGACTACTATCTTTGCTGCGCTCAGTACCTGTATACTCAAGAAAGAACCTTGCGATGTCGTGGCATCCACCACAGTCTCAGATCCCGGTGTTATTGCACTAGCTGCAATATCGAGAATTCTGGATCTTATGGTGCCAGAGCCTGCAACTTGATAAACGCACACTATCTGGGTCGAGGACACTACCGCTAGATTGGTCCCTGTACCACCAGCTGTCGCATCTATAGTAGCAACAGATCCCGGTGTCATAACGTTCCCCGATACGTCCAGCACGTAACCTTTAGTCACACCTGTCGATGTTTTGTATACGACTGTGGCTTGGGCGCTTGTTTGTGTTGCAATGCTAATGTCAACGCTCGCCTCGGCATTAATCGCTGACGGAGTACCTGATGCCGATCCGTAATTCAATATGACTGCATTTAAGAATGTTGTAGTGCCGTTTCTGAATGCACATATGGCTTTCGTAGATGTCAACATTGCAACGCAAATATAACTCGTAGCTACGGCGTTCAGCACCTCCGCTGTATTACCGCTATATACGCGGTCAATACTATCACCGCTTGTACGCCAAACTCCGGCGGCAGTACTTGTATCACTACAGTGAGCGGCCAGCACTTGTCCAGGGGAAACGTAAGCAAGGAACGTACCGCCGCTCGAATGTAGTGAAAACCGGTAATCGCCGGTATTACTTATGACGAATACGTTTTCGCCTTTCTGCAAAGTGGTTGCCGCAGGCAATGTCACTTTCTTACCAGCAGCACTCATTGCTACAAGTTGTAACCGTCCGCTGACTGAAGTCAATGTGATATCTACCGCGCTGCTAGTGGTATCTGATCCCCCTAACTTACCTGCGTACTTGATGAACGTTAACTGAAACTGTGTCGTTGTAATTGCCCGAACATTCACAATATCGTTAGCTGAACACTGCAGCGTATTGCCGCTGGCTACCCCTTCGATAAGTAAATTAGCTCCGGCAGTAAACGAGCACGCACCCGCGCATATCAGTTCTCTCGTCGCTCCGGCCTGAGGTGCGGTAGGGAATGCTGTAGTCGTTGCCGTTCCGGTCCAGTCTATCTGGTTACCTAACGCATTCCAAATATCGGCAGTAGTAGCGTGCGATGCGACCGTAGCTCGCGCAAAGTTCTGATGACCAGTGAATGTGTTGTTAACTAAAGTCGTACCAGCAGCCGATGAGACTGTAACGAACCAGCTCGCTATCGTACCGCTGCCGTTAAATGATGTAATGTCGGCGTCCATCAGGCCGGTATTAATCTCATAACTGCTAATAACACCATACATATTATTAACCGACGGAGCGACCGAAGACGATATGAATACCACCTCACCGGCTCCAAAATCTTTATCACTCTCAACTACGAAGGACTTAGCGCCCAGCCCTATCACCATTGACGTTGTGCTCACTGATGTGCGAGATAGCTTGTCGCTTTTGGAGTTAACGGCAGTCTCGACCAAACCAAACTCATCACGTATAACTTTAGATGTATTCCAAGAACCGCTTGACGGTTTGCTGCTTACTGTATAGTCGCTCATCTGGTTATTCTGCCCATTGAATATTGCGTTTGTATTGAGTTGATGGTAAACGTTTCATCAACAGCCGATTCATTTGAGATTACTAGCGATATGCTCGTACCGTTACCTGGTGTATCGATAGTTACTTCCTGAGAGTATGTTGCATCCCAAAATAACGAGTCCCAGTACGCACTATCCCAGTATGCACCGCCGCCACCGACAGTTTTGCTGTATGTATCACTATAAACCGAATCTCGATCACCGAACGACAGATCGTATGTAACGCTTAGATGTGCCGTAGCTCCGGCACTAAATCGTAACTTACATCGACGATATGCTTTGCGATAGAACGGATTCTTCGAGTGGTGGAACGCCATCACCATAAAGCTGTTGATCACATCGCCGTCAAAGCTTGTGCCGACATCTAATTCATAAACATATCCATCGGTTCCAGCACCGAACTTGCGCTCAACTCCGTTAATATCGACAACCGAATCAATAGTGTTCATGACTCGATCGCCGTAATCAAACGGCATGATATCCCCAAGTCGCGGAGGTGCACCAGCGTAGCTGTTAGGTTGCATTTGAATGTGCAATCCAGTTCCGTCGCTGAAAAATATTCGATATAAATTCTTGTTACGCACAATACAACTTGATATCTCCAAGCCAGCTTTAGCATCGATATACGGCTGCACTGCGTTAGTCAATACGTGCAATTGGAATGATCCGAACGCTTGACTTGCTTCTAGTTGAGTAACGCCTTTTGTATCTAAGAAGTGAGCAAACCCTATGTTTTGCATGGTATATGCTCGACCGCCGCTATCCGGCGAATGTACTACCAGATTGAAGTCAGTAGCATCATTACCGTACAGAATGTAAACTTTCTTTTCGGTCAATACTACCAATACGCCTGATGTAGCTGTACCGACTTGAGCCTTTAAGCCTGTAATAGTTTCACCAGTTGCCGCCTGAACTGTCCCGGTAAGCGGAGTGAATGAATAAGGATCGCCGATGCCGGAGATAATCACCTCACTCTCTATACCAAGCATTAAGTGTTTCTTGTGTCCAACTACGAATTTGGGATTGTCATCACCAACACCAGTGCGGATCGGAACCCAACGAGTGCCGTCGAACTCACCAGCGTGATTAACTCCGTCGGCACAATACATTCGTTTGGAATCTACACCGCCGCCGAAATTTACAATGTCAAACTCAAATTTACCGCCAGGCAATAATGTGATATCCGTACATAACGAACTGGCTGTGACTTTTGTCACACCGCTAACTTGAATTGCATTTGTCGCATCAAACGTGCCCGTAATTGAATCGAATACCAACGTGCCTTTACCCGATGCCGACCAAGTGCCGGTTCTGAGCAACGCTCGCTTAACGACACCAGTCGCCCCGCTGGTTACTTGAGTAACCGTATCGCCTTCAAATATCTCACCGACCGCAGTCGTAAATTGAATCTCTTTGCCGAACGTAACCTGTATCCATCCGGCTGCGCTTGCAATGTGCATGACACACTCGGTAGCGGCAACATTGTCTCGGAAGGCATATAGGTTACCATCATAATACTTGACGCCTCGCACATATCCTGAACCTGGGACTTTATTGATGTAAGCCCGATACAATTCGGCAGCATCATATTTATACTCGGCGTGTAGTTGCTTCGTAGAAGCGCCGTATATTGTGGCTTCAGTAATCGTACCATAGGCGACAGCAGCCACAGTAAACGTCTCCGCAACAAATGTTCCTACAATCTTGCTTATTACAAATCTCGTCGCACTTTCTAACGCAGCGACATATGCGGTTGCTCCGCTAGTAGCACCTGTAATCTGTTGCCCGACAACTAATGGGCCGCTAACTAAACCATCCACAGTGTAATAAACCGCATCCGATGGTCTTGATCTACCATCGTAACGTTCGATCCCTGCCATCCTGCGATAGCCACCGTTCAAGTCAGGCTCGAAGTTAACCGCAGATATAACCTTCCCTGGCTTAAGTCCGACAGGAGGTGTTACTAGATCAAGTCCGCCCTGTAATGCAAACATCTCAGGTATGACCTTGCGTAACGTCATAGGAATCCCCTGCTCACCGCAACAGATGGTAATTGATTGTGTTCCAATCCAGCTTTAAGTTTCTTGTATTCTTTGGTTCCACGCGCCAGCATCTCTGGTGCATTCTCATACCAGCCGCCGCTTATCAACGCTCCCCATACGATCATCATATGGAAGCGAGTTGGCATTTCAGGTGTATCAGCATCTGCCGATAGCGTCGACGGTGCGGTTTGATATTGACCGGATATCACATAACTGGTGTCATCAGGTGGCAACGCCAGTATGATCGATTGAGTAGGGGATATCGTGAACCTGGATGGATATGAGTAACTTGTGCGTAATGATCCGATCAGAAATTGATCGCGGAAATGACGATATTCAAGATGCGACAAGTACGTTTCGTTACCAATAGAATCTTTATAAATACGGAACGTATCTTTATCCCATGATGCAAAATTAGTCAACGACAGTGGTGCTGATGCGTAAGGATATTCAGCTTGTTGCGCTACCGTATTGAAGGAGAAGTCGCTCCGCATCCAATTCCAAGCACCGTCATGCTCGTTCTGTATATCCTGCCACGCTTGGTTTACCCAAGTAGTGAACCGCAACAGTTCGCCCGTAGCACCTTGCACTGTGGTATTTGTGACAGGCGTACCCGTGACTCCTGATTCCATCACCGTGCGATTAACAAGCTGAAGTAAATTCATGATTAAGAGTAATTACTCATTTTATATTGCAGCCATTGCCTGCCGTATTCGCCAGCAGGATCTTCGAAGACTTGCACAATAACATTGTGTACTGGTATCTGATCTACCCTTGTCTGATCAAGACCGTTATCGTCTTTAAATTGCACTGTTTGGGTACGGAATGATGTTTTTATCAACGAATCAACAAACTTGCGAGCCACTTTATAAGTCTCTCCGCGTTTGAAGATCTTAATTATACCGTTGTTTCCAGCGGTGACTGGGTCAGGAGCATACGGATCTTCTGACTTAGATACTTGGATTGTCAAAATATCTTCCATGAAAGCGGTGATACGGTTGAACTCTTTAACGTGAGGGGTGTTCAGGTCAGCATCGGTGACAACGGCCAAGTCAGGGCGCTCGATCTCATCCAATGTGGACGACAGATCAATCTCAAAATTTTCAGGACCCTTAAAGTCACTTGTGGTATGTGAAGGTAGTTTAGCTGCCATGTTATTGTTCTCCAAATGAACAAGGGAGCCGGAGCTCCCTTTAGGTTTATTACGATACTTGCGGTCTTGTTGGTAATACCATTACGTCCACATAGGTGTGAAGTACGTTGGATGGCGGCCCAGTCAAGTTGCTTGTACCGAACGTCCAGCTCGATCCTGATGCACCGACCTTAGTGATAATATACCCAATTGGGCAAAAATCTTCAGGTAGTGACGGGAACTGCGGAGGTGTCAAGAAGTTGGCGTTCGCTCCGTCTGCTTCAGTAGTCAGATCGACCACCGCACCTTGAGCTACTTTCAAAGTACCAGCTGCGTTGTATCCAACAACAAACGCACAACCTTTGCTTGCGGCAAGAGCCACAAACGCCGCAGCAGTGGTCGCATCGGTCGTAGGGGTAGCAGTATTACTCAATGCTGCGTGAGAATACGCTTTACCTTCGATACAGAAATGCAGCGTACCGGTGCTGCTCAATGTCGACGTAGTACCAGCAGCAAGAGTTGCCTTGCTCGTACAAAACGTCGAACCTCTAAGTACTAATGATTCCATTGTGATTCTCCTTGAATTAATCTATTACTGCTGGCGGGAACATCGAACCGACAGTGTTAATGTACTGAACGTCCGTAGAAGGTGTTGTGAATATAGTGGCACTATCCAACACACCGCTCGTAGCATGATTGCCTATAAAGTCCCCCGTACCCGTAACATGAATCTTGATAAACCCCAAGATTGCGTGTTCGCTATTCAACTTTGGCCATTTCACGGCAGCTTCGGTAGCACCAGCAGTACCCATAGTAGCAGCGAGTGTTCCGGCAGAATTAACAGTAAATACGAATATATTGTATGCACCATTAGCTACCGTACCACTTAACGCAGCCATATCAGTTGCCGTTGCAATCTGCCCGTTCTTACCTTTGACCACATAATGACAAACGTTAGCTCCTGTTTTGACTAACAACCCGCCGGCAGCCTTAATAACAAGAACCGGCGAGTTAAAGGTAAACGTGCGGAACCGCTCGAATGCTGGCTTTAGCAGCAAATATATCGCGTAACTTATAGCCGGATCTACAACGGATTTAAGCCTTTGTATAATAGGTGTTAACATTATGTTTCTCCTATTAGTCTGTCAGCGCACGGGTGGCTACTTCATAAACAGCCATTTGAAGGTTGTTCAAAATGACAGCGTGATAGTAGAACTTGCAACCAACGTAACCGCGTTGACCCAAAGGATCGTTCTTATCTTTGTCTTTTGGAGACATTGATGTAACTTCCATCGAATCCTTGTTAACGCCAATGTGACCCCAAGCATCTTCTGATCCAACGATAACTTGATATACGTCAGCGCTAGTACCAGTCAATGACTGTAGGGCGGGTACAGCGCCGGCTACAGCAGCACCAGCATCTTGTATCGCTACAAGCTCAGGTGATGCAATGAAGCGAAACTCTTCGCACTTACCGACTTCGTTATCAACTGCATAACTGTCGCCGGCACCATACGCTTCCACTGGAATGAACCCAGGAAGTTCGCGCAAGTCAGGCATTAGGTCGGTCGATACCCAAACCGGGAAACAACGTCCCACTGGAGCAGTAGCGTACAAACCAGCTTTACCACGTTTCAACATGCGGCTGATGGTCGTAGCGTGATTAGCGTTCAGTGACTTAGCGATTTTACGAAGGCCGGTTAAAGTGATTGTACCGTTCACTGTTGCGCGAGTTGTTCCTGTACCGCCATAGAAGCGATTGGTACAAGCTTTCAGCACGCCGAACAATGCCATTTCCATCACTAAACCTTGGCGCTCGCCGGTAAGCTTGACCATTTCAGCAGGGAAATCATCTTCGCCCAAGTCGAACATCTTATCTGTGTAACCGTACAGAACAGCATACTGAACAACAGTAGCTGAAATATCTTGCACAGATACGGTTTCAGCGGTTGGTGTTACGCCCTCAGATGCCAGATGGCCCGCTACATAACTTTGCGTACGATCTACAAGCGTTGTGTCTTGGAAAAATCTATTGTATTGTGTGGTTGTAGCACCTTTAGGTAACACACGACGGTACTTTACAGTCTCGCCTTGATTACGCTGAAAGTCGTCATTGATACCCACAGTGCCCAGGGAAATAACAGGCATCGCGCGTTTCAGCATTTTACCGAGGATGATACCTCGACGCATTGCTGGACTATTTAACGATTGAATCGTCATTTTAAAACTCCTTATCGGTTAATCTGCCATGGCCGCAGCGAAAGCCGCGTCCTCTATTTCTTTATCCGTCAGCGTTCTACCTTGCAGTCCGTTACCTTTCGGCAAAATAGCAGCTTCGAGAGATGCTTTCTTATCCTCAACTTTAGGTGGCACGAGAGACTTCTTGTATTCAGTCAGGATGTCGCTGAGGTCATCAGGGTCTTTTGATCCAGTCACCGTATCGAATTTGTCTTTAGGTTGGTTAGCCAGCCAGTTGCCAAATTTAGGATCAGGGAATTTCACAATACCATCTTCAACTTTATACAAAGCGATGTCTCGGAAGTCTGGGTGAACTCTCGCCAAACGCTTACGTGAAGCTTCGATTGATTCAACCTCACGTTGGGCACGATCTTCAGCAAGTTTCGTTTCGACTATTTTGAGTACGTCGTCACTGTTGTTACCACCTTTCAAATCTTTTGCAAGAAGCTCGGCAATGTCTGGATACTCCTGCTTCAACGCATCCAGCGTAATACCCGAAGCTTTACCTTCATCGGCGGATGCCGACTTAAGCGACTCGATAAGTTTATTCATTTCAGCTAAACGAGCACCATACGTACCGTTAGTTGTATCGATTGCTTTCTGTAACTTTGGAATCAAAGATAACTGATCTTTCAATTCCTCCTTAGTGAAGCCTTCGATCACTTCAATACGCTCTGGTTCTTTTGGTCCCTCATCTACCGGCGCGACTGGTTCCGCGTCCTCGACGACTATTGGTGTAACCTCTTCGTCGCTCATCGCTGCATTAAATGCCTTATCAAACTCTTGCTTTTCTGCTTCCATTTCGCGGCCTCCCGGTCACTGTTTACAAAAATACGCTACTCAACCCATGTAGGATCAAGTCGCAATAATTCTTTGATTACCACTATCTTGCCACGCAGAGCAGCCGTATCGACTTCGTTCTTATGCGAGTCGTTGGTCCTGCGCAATTTGCCAAGCTTATCTTCATATTCTTTGCGCAGCTCCTGCCACAGTGGGTTGCGGAGTTGTTCTTCGGTCAGCTTCATTGTGTAAAGCTCTCACCAGATTTAGCCAGTCCTGGTGGTTCGACGGGCGGCTTAGGCAGCATGTTAGCCGGAGCGTTAAGTTCAGCCAGTTCTTTGGTTGAATTAATTTTCATCGCATCACGGGCAAGCTGTAACTTAGCATCATCCAGACTAAGCTTCTGTTGATTAGAGTATTCAAGTAAGGCCAACTCGTACTTAAATTGAAGTTCTTTGTTTTTAGCATCGATTGTAGCTTGTGTTCTCGCAGCCACACCTTGTTCGAATATCGCGTCACGATCCATCTCCTTCTGAATTTCCAGTTGCTTAATCTCAGCATTCTGAGCAGCGATACCTTTATCAGTCTCAGCTTTGATCTGGGCGACCTGAATACGTGGATCAGGTGGCGCTTGAACCTCTTGCATTTTCTGCTTCTCTTCTTCGTCCAGATCGAACTTGTTCGGGTCGAAGTGAAGCGCTCTGAGTAATTCTTGTGCAGCTTTACGTGGCGACATCTCAAATGCAGGGTTCATAGCCATTTGGATAATTTGTGGCAGTTGCATCGCTTGCATCTCAAGTTCAGCCAGTTGCGATGAACCTGAAGCTTCGATCATTAAATCACCTTTCTCATCATCCTCGCCGTGCATGAGTAGCCATCCGTAGAACCGGTTAATCTTTGGCTCGGTCACATTCTCGTCGTAGATACGCGCCTCACGTCGCAGCACGGTCGATGAGCTGCGAAGCATCATCTGCATACCACCGACAGTATCAGGCGCCGCACCTTGCTGACCTTGCATCAAGAATGTGATGCCAGTTGAATCTTCCATCGCCTTCATACCGAACTCAAGCAACGCCTGAAGTTCAACTTGCATGGCATCTATTTTAAGAACCTGTATAGCTTGTTTAATATCAGTAATACCCGAATCTTCTTTAATATCCCAAGTTTTACCTTTACGTAACGTCCAGTCACCGTCAGCCGGATCGATTGCGCTACGCAACAATGCGATCATCGGTATCGAAGCGAGACCCATGTTCTCCATCAGGGTGCGGAACGCTGCGAGTACGGTTTTCTGAGCGACTCGACCTTCACGAGAGACACCGATGCCGAACGGTTTGCCCGGTACGCGCTTCCAGATCATAACGTCGAACGGGTAGCCGTAGTTGTCCAGGGGATTCTTAACACCCTTGATCACTGTGTTATTCACCAACACAACTATCGCATTAACGTAAGTGTGATCCTCATCTTCGCTACACCTCTCAGCATAAGTAGAGTCAAGTTCTTTCAGTTCATGCGATTTGATAGTTCCGTAGTAATACCAAACCTCAAATCGATCATCATGTAATGTTGTTTTCTTACCAGACTCGTTACGCATACCAGGGCCTTCCTCCAACACCTTGTGTATGGCAGCGGCTTCGTATCCTGGTACGTCTATTAATCCGCTCAGTTGTCTTGCAGTAAGATACGAGCGTTCGATCACATAGTCGCCATCCTGAATATCCTCACCACAATTCATGTCGGGGAAGAAGTCCCAATGACTTATATATTTTGCTTTAGGTACAATCGTTTCTTCAACGACGAGTTCAGTACCCTTCAGTACCTTAGTTATCTGCTTATCAGGATAAGGTCCCTTGAACACTCCAGTGCCGACCATGGCCGCACCGTCGATCACCTTACGACTTTCTTTCTTATATCCGCATTGAACGAGCCAGTCCTTTATGCGACGGTCAGCCTTAGCGACTACCGCACCGACCCGCTTGTTACGATCCTTAATGACATCACCAAGTGCGAACGGTTGCCCGGTCTTTGGGTCGACGATCTGCCTATCGCTGTCCTCGTTTTCCTTAAACTCAGGTACAGGAGTCGCTTTGATAGCGAAGTTCCAGTCGTTGGCAGGCAACAATATGTCGCCCATACGAGCGCTGGCAGCATCAACGAAGGGTCTGGTTACGTTAAGGAACTCTACGCACTGAGTATCTGAGACGTTCAACTTAGCCTGAACGAGTCCACCAGTATCTGAACGCGGCTTGATGTACTGAGCAACGTTACGATTTAGGTCGTCAATCCCTTCGTAATATTCCTCGTCTTCTTTCCATTGGCGCTCGAATCCTGACTCTCGCCTAGCAGTCACAGCTTCATCACGAATCTTCGCTATTACTTTACCAAGACTATCAAGTTTCTTTTCGCGCTCGGAAGCCAGTTGCTCTCGAAGTTCTTCGAGCACTTCTGGGGTTATGTCTAACATTAGTAGATTGCAGGCATTGTCTGTACATCAAACCAACAATCAGCGGAACCTATAGTTTTGGTAGGTGCTGTGGAGCTGTTGCATACGACAATTCCAATATCAAATGTTCTACCATTGACTCCGTAATCAATTGCAAACTTGCTAGATGCAGCAACCTCAAATACAATTTTAGGTACGGCGGCATCGGCAGGTAACGCAGCGGCATCATGAATCTGTATGAATTGCGCAGACACTTTAGAGTTATATCCACTCAAACCAACTAATCGTACCTTGGGTGTCGATGATACGACCAAACTCGCTGCATACGCGGTTGTCGTGCGATTCTTTACTTGTGGCATTTTACATCCCCATTCCAGCTACTGCCGGTTGTCGTGGTTTAATTGGAACCCTACGCACGGATTCATCCTCATTTGTCATTTGTTCCGCTACTAAAGATAGATACCTGAAGTCATCAGCTCCATGCGAATATTGGTCGTGTAAGGGTGAACCAGGTTCGCCATTACGACTTATAATCCGCTTATATCGCTTCAAGCATTCAATCAACCTCGCGGCTCTATTACGATCGAACACCATATTCCTGAACGCCATCCTCGCGCCCTTAATTCCGTCCTCAACGCCGATGTTAGGTACTTCCTTAGGCTTACGACCGAATGCTTTAAGTATTTCTTCAGCACTCTTACCGGTCTTAAAATCTTTGTGGAATCCGTCGTGCGGCAGGAAATCATAGCCCCAGTTATACCGGCGAGTCTGTAACTCAGCCACATACCAATCAAGAGTCTTGTGACTGTCCTCAATCGTTTCGATGATAGTTATCTCTGATCGAAGCTTCTGAGCCAAGATGATAAACATCGAATCGTTCCAACCTAGATCCCATATACAATGCACCTTAAGCATTGGATTGTACGGAACGTTACCAATCCTATTCTCACGTACAGCAAGCTCTACGTCCTTGGCGTAAATCGCACCAATAACCGCCGACCTGCATTTACCTTGCCAGATCGTTGGGTAATCTTCCACATTAACAATCTCACAATGCTTGCGCTCTTCTTCCAGAACCTTCGGAAAGAACGTCGGCACATCTTCGTAATTGATAAAACAAACATGTGAGTTCGGTGGCGGATTAACGACAAAACGAATATATGTTTCGTCAGTATCCAGCTCAGGATTAAAGCTTACCCATATTTCAGAATCATCCTTACGAATCGTAGGTATCAGCGTATCCCAAGACTTCTTGGTTACCGTCTGCGCCTCTTCAACCCAAACGATATCCACACCTTCGTAAGACTTCAATGAAGCCGACGTGATGTTAGATAAACCTGCAAAGTTGAATTGCGTACCGTTGATCCCAGTTATCTCAGTATCAGTTATCTTGTAGAACCATTCGAGTTCTAACATCTTGATCTGGTCACTGAGCAATAAATGAACCGACTGCTCAATCGACTTCTGCACCTCACGGGCGCATAGTATTCTTAGTTGTTTCTCTGACCCTTTAACCAATAGTGCTCTTGCGAACGACCATGACTTAGTTGATCCACGACCACCATAAGCGATCTTATAGCGATACGGATCGAACAGAAACCGCAGCTTCTTCGGAAACCGGGCCGGTATTTTTACTTCGTTCATTATTCGAAGCTTACTGTTATTCTTGCTTTCTTATCAGCGTCACTGAACGGATCGGTATCTATTTTGTAAACCCTACGCTCAAGCTCAATTTGAACTTTATTAGCATCTGTCAGCTTTTTAGCACTATCCACACGGCTAGGAAACGATATAGCTCTCATATACTGATCGTTTAGCTTATCGTTACCGTAAGCGTCTGGATTACGCATCATCTCGCCGAGATTTTCTAAGTCATCCTTGTAATCAATCTGCCCCTTCAGTTCCTGCATCAAACTGGTAAGAACATCTCTACCGAACGTTACGTCATCTCTCTGCTTGATCTCTATCGTAAAGTTGTTGACGGCGTTGGCAGTAATTATCTCTGACTCTAAAATTCTTTTCTCTTTGGTACCTGAATTGGTAACCATGCTCCTGGTAACCAGCTCCGCGGCCTTAGCTTGTATCTTCGCAGTCAGATCCCTGACCCATCCATCTCTCTTGGCACGCTTGTTTACAGATACATGGCTAATGTCGTGTTCCGATGCAATATCCCTGAGAGTTTTAATCCCCGCACGGTAATCAACCTCGATGCGATCCCAATCAATATTCTTCTTACTACTCATCCCAACACCTTCCAAGCCGCAGCTATCGACCCAATGCCGACCGCCAATCCGACTATCGTTGCCCACAGTTTCTTATTAAACGTCCAAACGATACCCATATCTCTATAGAATTTAACCGCTGGTTTTGCGTCATCATCATTCTGAACCAACTTTGTGATCGTAATGTTAATATCAGCAACCGCCTTAGCCAACAAGATTGTCGATTCAGTATTTCTATTCAAACCGTCCTCATGCCTACGCTGCCTATCCTCACCTAGCTTATGTAGCTGATCGCATTCTAGTTTGAAGACTTCCAACATTTTTATCCTAACTTCTTTCTCGGTTGACTCAGCTTCAAGTTTGTCGACTCTCTTTGCGGTATGTTCGAGCATGGCTTCGTGATCTTCAGTAAACTTAATCATGATATGTACGGAGTGCCCATCACTGACCCTGCTCCAAAAGTATAAATGAAAAAAGCCCGCGCAGTTTCCTGGGCGAGCTTCGGTATCTTAGGGTTTTGATGGTATCAGCGTTACTAACTACCTGTCAACCTCATTTCATTAAATTTACTTTCCAATCCACTCATGGCCTGGTAATGCACACCATCCATTGCGTCATACACTTTCTTCTCAATCACCACAACGTCACGTGTCTGGCAGCGCAATGCTTGACGCATCTGCCGCTTGGTCACCGTATCGCCTACGTAAGCACGCACGACGCAGCGAATGTCACGGCGGTTTGTACCTTCAATCGCGTGATGAATGTTGGCCATAACTCGTTGAACTATGTCATCTACTTTGGATTTGAAGAAATATTTGGCTTGGATGTACTGTACGCAAACTGGATCTTGGATGTCGCCTGCGTACTTGATGATAGTATCGGCTTGCTGTTGCGCTTCTTGCGGAGATAATCCTCGAAGCAGATCATTTGTCGTCGCCGGAGTCGGCTTGCCGCACATATCGTTGATCGAACTACCGTCAATGATCAACGTGCATTTGATCTTTGCTGCCCACTTCAACGCACTATCGGCTGACTGGAACACTAGAACCCCCTACAGATTAACGGAATCATATCAAGGCTGCGTTATCTCTACTCAACCTATACCCGAGTACCAATTTAATTAACACGAACCAATTTTACCACTTCTGATGCGTTCAGCTCATTCAGTTTTTTATTAATCGCATTGATGATTTCTTGCTGCTTATCGACGTTCAGGTATTTCGTAGGAATCATATCGTCAATCTCCCACTTACCGTTTGATTTAAGCAGCACAGCGGCCATGACGACATCATCCACAATGCAGCCGACGAGTGTTTTCCCTAAGCGTTTGAATTCCATGTTCATTGAGTACTCCTGGTTGTGGGTAGTCGATCAACAAGCCCTCGGCTCCTCAGCCACGCATTCGCGCACTTGCCGATCAACTAGACCGCATAGTAACGAAGCTGTCATCGTTTGTCAATGCCCCGTCACTATCTAGCACTGGTGCGGCTTTGCTGGATTTCACACTGCTGGGGTAGTCCGGGCTTTCCTGGGGTGGGGTACTCTAACCCCTTGTTTCTTATTCTCTATTACTCTATATTATATATAATACCCCGTAATAATACAATATTCATAGCAGCTAACATATACATAATGATGTTAGTAATGTATCTATTATTAATGCATGTAAAATAGTTATGGTGGGTTTAATCTGTGCGGGTTAAAAGGTAAAATCTCTGAAACGTAAGCCCACAGTGTGTTTGCAGCGATAATGGGTCTGGGGTATTTTAGACCTCGGGGTTAGCGTTTTTGTTAATATGTTGACAAATCTAATCATAATTATATACAATCGCATACGTGTTAATAATTTAAGGGAATTATTATGGAATACAAAAATATTTCTAACGGAAAAGTAGCTCTAGTACCTTGGTATAAAGATGAGGCGATTGCTTTAAATGTAAGTAGATATGTCACCGATGAGAAGTGCCCTGAGTGTGCTACCGAGCCTACCGCACGTTATACAGAGTCAGACGAGTGCGTCCAATGCGCATCAATCCAAGCGAGAGAAGATTGGAAACTGTGGAAAATGGGTATGCCCGGCAGACCGGAACCATTCACTACTACCAAGGAAGAAGCCATTAAAGCTGGTGTTAACTACTACTATATAAGCACGCTATGTAATGGTGGCAATCACTTTATCAAACGCAACATTAAAACGATGAAGTGTATGGAATGTGTCGATAAAGCAAATCCTCCTAAAGTTGAATCAGCACTCAATGAATTTATGAATAAGAATCCAGACATGGTAGTCACCAAAGAATATGCTGCAGCTTTGGGCATACCTGTGTTTCGAACCGGCCAACCGTGTCGAAGGGGTCATAAGTTCTGGCGGTACGTAAATGGTGGTGCGTGTATCGCTTGCATGCGTCCGAACTCATATCCTGCTGTAATGAAGATGCGAGACAACAGTAGTCCACCGCTTTCAGTGGAAGAGCAATTATCGTTGTTTATTGGATACGCATGGCATCAAGGTAAGATGTTAAGCTCCGACGGCAGGCGCCTTAATGCGGTCCAATTTGACGCAGGCTTCGATATGTATCGGTTCAGCCTGCGTAATGGCGGTTTTACTTTCAGCGCGACGGCTGCATTTAAGGAGAACTTCACATGACATTTTACTCAATACCAGACCAGCTTAAGTTATTCACGGGGCACGCTCTCAATATGGACACGATGAAGATACGCTTACCGAATGGGTCGTTGGTCAATTCTACTGCGTTTAACCGATTGTATACCGGTGATCAGTTTGCTATGGATGTTAACAACGATCGTATCACTCAGTATGCTTATGCAGCATACACCAAGAACATGGCGTACCGACCAGTTATGTATTGGAACGAAACTCGCAACATTCCACCTATGACGGAGCGCATCCCATGATAACCGCTAAAAATTACGCAGCTCAGGCTATGAGAGGTTTGGAAGGATTCAAGGAACTGCTATTAAGATCAGACGATAAGTATGGTGTTGATGTGGAGGCAATAGATGAGGTAATTGCTTATATAGAGCAAGCCCAACATTTTTCTGTAATAGACGGAGGTAGGCTCCTTGAGTTGAAAGATTTCAAATCTCTTTTGGATCGACCTTTCAGACTACCATATCCGATAACGACCGTAGAATTTTGCAATGGTCAAAAGAATCTCACGTTGGCACGCGAATATGTTGATGTAGATACCGGTGAGATACGGATAGCGGTATATATCATTATGGGGGATGGGGACTCCTGGGTAATCTTACCATTGGGGGGAATACTTAGTGAGAAAGTAGAGTTGGCTGACAACGATACGTCAGTAGTAACTTACGGTTTTGATTGTCTACCTGAATTTATAAACAGTACCAGGAACGGTAAAAACTTTGATCTGGAACAACTCAGGAACACCGTCGCCGCTCATGTAATCCCACTATGTGAATTCATCGCAGCGCTCTCATGCACGAACGTTGGCACCGAGACGCACCAGGAAGCGTACCGTGACAATGCGAAGCGTATATCTAAAGGGAAGCTACCGATCTACGAGACAAAGACCCTGACGATCAATGTAACAAACCGTCAGCCGGGTAAAGGTGGCTGGTGTGGTTCGTCAACACCCAAGCGCCAGCACTTCCGTCGCGGCTACATAAGACACTTGGCGAGCGGCAATTATTGGGTCAATTCGTGCATAGTTGGAAAGAATCGTAACGGACGCATTGACAAAGATTATGTCGTGAAGTAAACTGACGGTTCTGTCAATAAGGAATAAGCAAAATGGACATTGAACAAAGAAGGTTCTTTAACGTAACACTCGCCGACTACGGCGCACATATTAACGAGGATGATCAGTTCGTTAAAGGCGACAAGACCATAACGTCGGTGAGAATCAAAATAGTGAAAGGTAGACTCAGGTTCGAGAACGCAATGACTGATGAGCTTGTGATGAGCGGTACAATATCATCCAAGACGATTGAAGGTTTCGTTACAAAATTTTGGTACTGGGAGAAAGTAAAATGAACAATAAAGACCAAGCTGCAATTGATTACGTTGCAAGTATTAGCAAACATCATCATGCTGCTATGATTGTTAAATGGCTTATTACTGGATGGGATGTAGAAGTAAAAATAGAGAATGATTGGAAGCATGAAATTTATACATCATGGAGCATAGGTTACGAATACCGTCTAATAGAACCAAAGCCATTTAAACCAGCGTATAGAGTTTATAAAAATAAGCGAAACGAACACACGTTTACTATTGACAAAATTGGCGGGTTAGTAGCGAGCAAATTACCGACTGATGAGGATGCTGTATTGATTCAGGATTGGATAGAATACGACCCGCCAAAGAAATGGCCTACTCCACTCGTTGAACGCATAGCAGCAATAGACATCAAAGCTGCGGAGTGGATTGTTGATAATTGGAATGACTTACTTGAAGAGAGATATACTAGAAAAGGAATGTACGATAGAGAATCTCATCTACTGTCTCACTCTTTTGATTGGTCAGAAAGTGATCTTGATGACAATATTTGGGAAGAAATATCAACAAAACTCGGCGAATAACTATACACCCGCTTCGGCGGGTTTTATTTTCTATGATAACCGTGCTCTATCAATAACCTTCCGTGCCGCCCTGTTACCTAAACTCTTGTCGCACTCGGTTAACATGAGCACCATAAATGTAATATCGTCGCCGAACGCTACGTGCATTTCCATCAAAGCACACTTAGTATCCTCCGTATGCGGCACGCCCTTCAAGATCTCACGGCAATTCTCACCAGTATATTTACGTACCTGACTCCCGTGCCACTTGGTTGCGAACGCTTCTGGTGTCATGTGTAAGTCCTCCCTATTTCTAATGTGCAATTACACACAAACGCCGGTTCACCTCCGTATTGAGGGATAAGCCAAAGTTCAATAGCGTGAGGCGTACCGCCTTCTTCCGACAGCTCGTATATTTCAATAGTCTTGTCTGGTAACTCAGTTATTTGCAATGTCATTATTTAATCACCTCATCCAACGCCGCATTAACTTGTTTCTCAATATGACTGCGACCCTTACCTAACCTGAAGTACCTGTCAATTGAATCCTTCAGCGATGCGTCAAGCACTCTCCTAACCTCAGCATCTATAACGCGCTCAAGAGTCCCGTCAGTAACATATGTTTGGACGGTCTTATTGACTAACCCTTGTATCTCTTCAGCTCGATGCATAATGTGACCATGCAGTTGCTGCTCCATCATGGTCAAATCTATTTTTATAGCAAAAGTATCTTTCATCATCCGAATACCCTCTCAGCAATTACATCATTTAATTTCTCATATTCCCGCGCCACGTCAGCCGCCACCGCTATCCCACGCGCAGGCGCATCTTTATGTACGAACAACCTCGGCTTACCGTTGTCCGGACGTACCGTATTGTTTACTCTACCATCTACCAGCGCCGGGTGATACTCGTAGCCCATATCGTGCAGCATGTCTTTCCGTTTGCTATGTGACAGCCGTCTTGCTGCCCCTATGCGCTCAAGTAATAGATTAAGCTGGATACTGCTAACAAAGCCACCAATAAAGCCAGGCACGCCCTGATCAATTGCCTCTTTAATCTCTTGTTCGATAGCACCAAGGCTAGCATTAATCGCCATCGTTGTGCTACTGGTCTGTGGCGCTCGCATGCATCCACCAGCCGGATTAAACTCATCAGGGATGGGGTATGTATGTAATAACTCCGTAACGATGGCGTACCCTTCACTCCTGAGCCATTCGTACAGTTTGCTAAAGTAGTCTCCGTCCATTCCGTCTCGTCGCAGGTCGGCGGCTTCTTGCTGGGCGGTAAAGAGCATAGCAAATCTCCTATCGTTTTTGGTCTTTCGTACGGCGTCCCTATGATTCGAGTTGAATATAAAGTTACCGCACACCCACGCATTAATTTGGTCGACACCCTTACCTTCAATTTCAAGATTTTCTCCCGTGATCATTGGTTTTAACTCTTCAATTACTTCCCGTTTGTGGTCCGGCACATAAATATCCTCGACGCCGTAGAACAATTTACCCACCAACCAACTGTTGAACTCCTTGGCCAACTTGCTCGCCTTGGGAAAATGAACGTATCGATCCCCGATCGCCTCGGCCACGCAACGTGTGAACAGCGTCTTACCGTTCCCTTCTACTCCCTGCAACAACGGTGCCCATTGGAACTTGATCCCCTTATGCTGCACGCAAGCTGCCATATAACACAGTAATATTTGTCGATCTCGCTCGTCAGGTAATACTTTAGCTAGATGTGTAAAGAACGGCGTACCGTCGCCTACCTTGCGCGGCACGTCCACCGGCCAGTACGTGTTGACATATGTCTTACCTGCACGTTCGCCCACGGCACCCGGTACTAAATTAGGTTTGAACCAACTGCTATCCACTTTCGGTGCCCGGAATGACTGCGACATAACGAACGCTTCCCAAGGGTCTTTCGTAACCTTTTCGTTGGCGCTATCCAAGGTAAACTGATAACCACCGTAGCGCGCACGAAACTGATCCGGCTTGAGCATGCTACCGCCCGGAACGAACACCCTATGAATGTCTGTAACATATACGCACCCTGCAAATAATCGCAACTGGTCGTCGCTATTAGCGAACGTTGTGCCATCAACCAACTTTGGGACCGGTTGCCCTTCTGCCTCCACCGGAGCCGCCGCACTATCTATCTCAACCAGCACCTTGTCAGACAATATGTCCACCTGCCGCGCAACCGCATTGCTTATTGTGCGCGGCAGATAGTCAGCCCGATCGAACTTATCCCGCACCAATCCGCTCCGTAACATCAAGCGTTCCATCCGCGCACAGTCACAGCCAGTCCAAAATGCCAAGTGTTGCGCGAGTGCCGCATCAGCACTACTGCTATCGTAGCCACGTAACTCATCCGGATATGTGCGAGCCAACGCTTCGACATTACCTTCCCACAGGTCTTGAAAGCTCGCTTTGTTACCGAACGCAGCGTTGATTGATTTTGATCTGATCGCTCTCCGAATCAACTCTTCGTCGTCGGTCGGTCCGTTCCATCCTTCGCAAGGACCTTCTGTCCAGCCGGTATTATCAGATCCGCTGATAGATCCCTCGAAATATGTAGATACCAATCCCCCAAGCAGGTGAGTGCTATTAAAAGTGCAATCCCCAATTGCGGATATCCCGGTAAGTGCCACAAATCTATCGCTGTCGTAAAACTCCAAACCCAAAGGAGTATTCTTGCAACCATGTGCAGGACACCTACCGCTACCAAATATATGTAATCCTTTTCCACTTTGAGATACCTCCACAGCACAGCCGCTGAAATAGTTGCATAATGATACTGCCAACGGTGACCATGTGTTGTCGGCCTGTAGGCAATTGTCGATGTCAAGAAACCAGAAAGGATCTTGATTGGTAAACGCGAACCCTACGCCGTAATTACTACCATAGTTTGCACATGCCGCTATTGCCGTCTGTGCGTCGGTCCAGTATTGAGGGTCATGTGCTGATACTACTTGACCGGTACGGAAGTCACACGGGAACTTCTGTGTCTTGACTGGTCCTGGTACTAGTTTATATAAGATGAACTGCCGATATGCCGCCATACCTGCGAGTGCTGCCGGTAACGCTAACATCATTGCAGCGTCGCAAGTGCTTTACTCTTAAGCTCAGGATCAGCTTTCTGGGCATGCTTATCGCCCATAGCCAACCCTTGAGCAATGACCGGCAGTATTGAATTGTGGACAGCCGCTCGCATGATCGTTCGTTTGAACTCAACCATCGTACCGAAATACCGGCTAACCAGACTCTCAGCACATCCAGCCTCTTTGGCCACGGATTGCCTTGATATGGTGGATAACCCGCCATCTTTGCTTGCAACGATCAACGCCGCACGTAATATTTGCAACTTCCTATCGTCCGGCTTTAATCTGCTCATTTCTTCCCACCTTGTATAATTATTAAAAACGGTGCGCATTGTCTCTCGCGTATCGCGGAAGGTATCCCACCAAATGTCGACGTTATTAAGCCGAAGGGAGATGCGTCAAAATTATATAGCGCTTGAGCGAACACATTGCTGAAGTATATTTTAGATATTACCGCCCCGCTGTTCACAATCCCTAAACCTGTTTGCTTGAACTTATCGATCATAATGTGCCTGTTTTATTGCAGAACTGAGCGTCACCGCCGTTCGCGTTAATTAATTTAACCCATGCCAGTTGCGCCAGCTCATGATCGTTACCCGAGTACTTCCAGTCACCCCTTTTGCACTCCCTGCTTACAAACTGAGCGACGACACTACCGACATGCGACTGATCTACACGCACCCGACGCCACCCAATAAGATCACCTGACTTGATGATCTTATTC
>ERZ1292625.840-Hain-H41-01um-R1-840-length-41573-cov-39_pt1 | contig 41573 bp, 49 predicted proteins | sample MGYA00564400_ERZ1292625 | MGnify/ENA primary metagenome ERZ1292625 (study PRJEB36523, sample SAMEA6512639) | groundwater metagenome | collected 2019-01-08 | study: AquaDiva: Metagenomics assemblies of 32 groundwater samples
CACTACACCAACCGGCCTGGAACTCGTGTGAAGGATAAGATCATCACCTTGCAGGAAGCGATCACCATCGACTTCGGCTTGGATGAGCCGGTCATGAAGAACTTCATTCTGTTCTTCAAGGGAGATGCTGCCGTCAATCAAGGCGCAGGCACAGCCGTTTCGACCGATCAGCTTGCTGACCTCGAAACCGGGTTTGCGTTTAAGTCTTTGCTCAAGCATGGTCCGATCTCGGCGTACTCGGCGCGTCAGTTCTTGGACTACTGCTATCATTTCGATGGGACTTCGACCTACACAGATCGAAGCGCAGAAGCGGACACGGTCGCAGGTACACCATTCGTGGCTGTAGCGAACGCGGTCTCGAAGCTGTACATCGGAAAGAAAACACAGTTCCAAGAGGTTCGCATCGAAGTCAACGTGGCCGCAGTCGGCTACACAGTCCCAACATGGGAATACTGGAACGGCTCGGCATGGACAACCCTGACCACAGCCGGTACCGCAGATTTCTCGGCTGACGCAACCTTCACCTTTACGGTGCCTGGTTCGTGGGCTCAGACAGTGGTAAACGGGATCACCGCCTACTGGCTCCGATTCCAGCAAACAGCAGCGTCTCCGGCCACACCTGCCACGGTCGATAATATCGGGCGTCAGGCGATGGTGGAGAATACCGATGTGGTGTTTGACTTGGGTACGCCAACATCAGATGCGCGGGTCCGGGCGATTGCAGCGGCCTCGCTGGTGGATGGAGAAGAGATCAAGGTGACCTTCACCTACCCAACCTACACATCACAGGTCTCAAACTTGGTGAAGGTGGGAACGATTGAAGGCTCCGCTCGGTTGGAAGTTCACCCACAGTCCGGGCGTGGGTTGCAGTTCGATATCGAAATTCCGAAGTGCCGCATTGCGTCGAACGGAGACTTGAGCCTGAACGATCAGGAGTTCATGGCGATTCCGTTGACCTTGGACGTGTTGGATGACACTGAGAACAACCCAACATTCCCATACGGCAGAATCATTGTGTACGACGCGCAGGCGTAATAACACGAGGCACCGAACACTGTGGCTCCTGAATGGAGCCACAGTACCCTCTCTACTACCCTCTCTACCATCTGAAAGGAACTATCTGTCATGGACGGCATTATGTCTCTTATCAACGCGACTGAATACGCGGGGTTTCAAGTTAAGGAATGGAACATCGTTCAGTTTTCCAAGCTCTCGTCGATCCTCTCTGAAGTGGCCAAAGAGTATAAGGCCCGAAACCTCTCATGGGAGAACTTCTCCTCTGCTCTCTCTGAGACTTCCACTGGCGGGATGCTCGATGTCTCTGAAAGTGTGCTCGCAGTCCTTGAGCCATTTACCAAGCACGCGGTGCTGATCCTCACTGTCTCGTGTAAAGCGTCGGTGGAGCAGCTTGAGAAGATCAGCTACACAGATGGTCTCGTCCTCTTGCTGCTCGTGCTGAAGTTCAACATGGAGCACCTAAGCCGTTTTTTCGTCAGTCTCGTCGGGATGTCCAACAGCACACCGACGACGGATTTGACACCGTCCTCGAACTCCTAACGAGTCGAGGGCATGCCCTGCACGCGCTGTTGGATGAGTATCCAATCTCGACGGTCCACGCGCTGGCAAAGGCCGCGTCGATCAATAAAGTGTACGATACGCTGGCGATGTCGAGCGCAGTGGCAGCCGGAGCGGTCCATGCGGTGGAATGTGGGTTTGGTGGGAAGTCTCCGAAGGCCCTAAAGAAATACCAGGAGGGTTTACTCCGGCAGGCCCGGCGGCAGCAGAATCGAGGGAAGGGGACTGAGAAGGACGCGCAGGCATTACTGAGTGGGTTTGGTGGGTCAGTCCCTCAGGAGCGAGCGAATGGCAGACGTAAAGATAAATCTAGAAGCAACGCATAAAGACTTTCTCGCTGCTCTCACACAATCCGCTGATGCTGCGAGGAAACTCATCGCAGTCATGCAATCTACCGCAGAGGGGCATAAGACCCTCTCGGCGGAGGCGACTGCGGCTGCCAAGAAGTCCGCTGAAGAAGAGCTCAAAGCAACCAAAACGATCCTTGCAGCCAAGGCACTCATTCTCCGTGAGGCGCAGGCGCTCGCGGCGCAACAGAAACAAATCGATGCAGGAGTCGCCGCGTCGGCCAAGCAAGCTGCCGCTGCACAACTGAGTGCCGCGACACAAGGACGCGGTACGTTCTCACAAATGACCGAGGCTGCGAAGGGGCATTTTGCTGAAGTGCGTGCCTCGGAAGCCGCCCTGTCTGCCACCTCAAAGCAAGCCTCACGAGACAGACAAAAGGCCGCCCAAGAGCTTGCGACACAGGCGCGTGGCGTGTACGAGCAAATGACCACCGCCGCGAAGGGGCATTTTGCTGAAGTGCGTGCCGCACAAGCGGCGACGGGTACGGCTGCAAAACTCGCGGCACGAGAGCAGCAACAATCGCTGCACGCGACAGCCACACAAGGTAAAGGTACCTATGAAGAGATGTCACGAGCGGCGAAGGGGCACTTCGCATTCGTGAAGCAACAGACAAAGGAGTTGACGGCACAAAATAAAAAGCTCGCGGAGAGTCATACCGTTACCGCGTCAGCCATCGGCCTTGCTGTACAAGCGTATAATTTATTGATCGCGGCGGTGCTGAAGGTTGTCTCCCTTGCCGCCAATTCGTTTAAGCGACTGCTGACGGACATCGATGACTTTAAGAAGGGGACCATCGGTACAGCCGCAGCCATTACGAACCTCGCAGACCCGACACTCCGGTTTGGGAAGACGTGGAATCAAGTCTTCCAACAGAATCTCAAACAAACGGAAGGGGTGTTCATTGAGTTAGAAAAACTCGCGGCACGGTATTTTGCGTCGTCCATCGACCTCCAACTCGCGTATAACGCATTTGCCCAGCGGGGTGTGGTGCTGAGGAGAACTGAGTTAGAACAACTTGCACAGTTGACAGACCTCATTCTGCTCCTGACACAGGGTCAGCAGAGCAGTATCCAGGTGCAAGAAGAAATCCGATCACTAGTCAACGGGACACTGCGACCGACGGCCCAACTGGGCCAGCTCATCAAAGCATTTGGGCTCGACCTGAAAGATGTTGCGGCACAGATTAAAACAACGCAGAGCCTCAAGCCGCTTGAGGGAGTCCTCAGAGGAGCAAAAGAAGCGACTACGGAAATTCAGAAAACATACCAAGCCTCACTCAACGGAATTCAGACACTCTTGCTGCAATTAGAGCGTGTGGGTGGAGCCGCGTTGTTCGGTAACGTGGTGGCGGCGATTCAGAAATTTACGTCCTTCATACAAGCGAACCAGAGTATTGTGGTCCGGGTGTTCTCTGTCGTCGGAACAGCCGCCGCGAAGGCCGTTGAGTTTGTTGAGAAGTTCATTGAGAAGCTCTTTAAGGCCAATGGAACAGCGGGCGACTCCGTGACACCCTTCTTACAACTTGCGGCCACGATCATCACGGTCGGTGAAGCAATCGGGAAGGTGCTTGAGGTGATTGCCCTCTTCATTGCGAAGCTGCCTGTGGCCATTTCCGACGCGATCCACGAGTTCTCGAAGATTAAGACGGCACTCGCGGAGGGTGAAAAACTGGCATCAGGGGACAGCTCACAGGGATTCTTTACCAATGCGGTCAAAGGGTCGGGGAAATTCCTCTCCGATACCTTCACGGCCAATAAAGCGATCAGAGAGATCGGAGAGACGACGCAGGCGACCACAGGTGCACTGGGGAAGCTTGGCAGTCACCTGGGTACCGCGTTTGAGGGAATCTTCGGTACAGACTTTGTCGCGCTCTTCAAATCAAATCTGAAGCGAATCACCGATGAGACGAACAGTGCGTTGAAGAATGTTAAGGCCCTGACCACTGGGGCAGTAGGGTCATTTGTCGGTACCCGTATTCCGTTTAAGGAAGGCGAAGATGAACGGACAGAGCGGGAACAGGCGAAGAAAGCCGTGTTCGAGTTACAGCGAGTCGTAGACCGGACGAAGCGGAACGAGCAAAGCGCGACGGTCATTGCAGACCTCGGCCTTGAGCTCGCCGCCCTGCGTCGAGAATTGGCGCTAGTCGAGCAAGGGTTCAAGACCGTGGGCCTCGAAGCCATCACGGGGTTTGACAGCGTTGAGATCCAGATCGCAAACTTTAGAACGAAATTCGCAGAGGCCTTGGCAGTGGGGGGCGCTATAGACTTTACTGAGCTCCAAGCCGGTGTGTCGGAAGCGTCTGGCAGTATCCAACGACGACAATTAGCCAACCTGGAACTTCAGCTCGCCAAAACAAAGAACGCCTTCAAAGAGTTTGCTGATGACCTGAACGGCAACACGCAAGAGGCGATTGTCAACGCGACACAAGAACTCGCTCGTGACGTGGAGCGCCTGAAGAACGAGGCGGCGCACAGCCTTGAGAACTTACGGAAAGACGGAGAACAAACGATCAAGATCATCGAGCGCCAGCTAGCGATTACACGACAGCTCCAGAACCCAGCCACAGCGCAGAAGACCAAAGACGTGTTGCAAGAGGGGTTAGGCACCGCGACAGTCAGCCTTGCACAAACGGAACACGAGATCCTTGCTGTGCGTGACGCGATGCGTGCGGTGGAACAGCAGGCACGGTCTGCCCCAGACTTCAAGGCATATCTTGAGCGGTCAAACATCAAAGCCCTGGAGACAGAACTCAGTGGCCTGTTCAACAGAGCGAGAGGATTCAGGGAAGAGATCGCGCTCCTTGCGCCTGTCATACAGGCGAAGTCTACGGCGCAGATCACCGCCTTGGTCGAGAGGCTGACCGGCGACCTCACGACCGCACAAGACACACTGTTCGCGGGTCTCCAGAACCAAGTACAAGCCAACCAGAAGTTGCAAGAGACGATTACCTCTAAAGAACAGCTGATTGCATTGGAGACACAAAAGCTGAAAGAAGCGGAGTTGTTCCGGCTGGCGAGTGGGCGTAAGAACATCTTGGAGCAGGAGTTGCGTATCCAACAGGCGATCCTCGACATTCAGACCAAGGGGATTAAAGCCGCAGAGTCGCAGACACTACTCGTCGCAGCACGGGTGGCGAAGACACAGGCTCAGTTGCCGCGTACATCGACAGAACAAGCCTTGAGTGGGATCAGCGAAGAGCGCGAAGCGTTTAACAAACAAGTCGCAGAGGAACAGACCACACTCAACGTAAGGACTGAGGCGATTGCCAAGCTCTCCATCACAAACATTGCGGCAGCGGCTTCAGCATATGTGTATGTGGACGCGGCGCAAGCGGAGCTGGACCAACGGATACTCACGGCAGACGCTGCATTCAAGAGTGCTGAAAATCTGGCACGTCTCCAGCTTGCGGTGCAGGGTGTGGGGACCGCAGCCACCAGCGCGGCGAATGGCCTGTTCGATGCCCTCCTACAGAGTTTTGAGGGAAAGAAGCCTGAGTTAGTACGCCTATTTAAGTCTGTGTCCGACCAATTGTTTAAGGACGCCATGAAGGGGTTTGTGGAGAGCCTCAGTAAGACACTCTCGACGGCCTTCAACAACTTGGCAGGAAAGATACCTGGTAATATGGCTGGCACACTTGGCCCAGCATTCTTAGCGGGCTTCGCGTTGATTGCCTCGTTCGTACTTGGTCAATTACTCAGCGGAGACAATTCAAGCGCGTCACCTGGCAGCGCCTCGGTTGGGATCTCAAGCACAGAACAAGTACGTGGCCTGATCGGTGGTGAAACACAGATCCCCATAGGGCTGATTGGGGAGAGTCTCCAAGACGCCTTGGTACCCACAAACCTCTTACTGAGCCGGATCGCAGCGGGTGTGGACCGGCTGAGTTTCGGCGGGATCGACCCCGCAGTGATTGAACAAACCATCTCTGCCAGTATCTCTGATGCCTTGCAGATACAACTGTCGGCCACATAATGAGCGCAACAATTACCGTGCCAGAGCATGCAAGAATGTTGAAGGGTGGAGGCACGATTACCTACAAAGGGAATGCAGGCCGGTGTATCTGGTGGGAGTTGGTGGGGGTCGATACTGGAGTCGAAGGCGCAGCCTACGGGGCAATATCGAATGCACAACATGTGACAGACCAGGACGGACGTGCAACCGTGTCGTACCACGCGCCACTGATAGACCCTGGTACGAACCGAAAGGACCGGATTAAAGTTCACGAGTCGGTATCGGTGTAACGATGCTCATCAAACTCTACGAATCTGCAACCCCGACTGTGCCAGACGCGCAGTCCGCATTCAGTATCAGTACCGCAGGATGGTACTGCCAGCGGTACGACTGTGCGGTGCATTTCGGGTTAACTCATATCGCCTCAGTGTATAAAGTGTTCCGCGATGGAACACTCGTGCGAATGGGGAATGGCTCGTTTAACCACGTCTACGGCTTCTCGATTGATGAAGATCTTCCTATCTCCATTGGGTCCAGCGTCGCGCCACTCCTAAATGACCCCGTTGGGATGAAGTATGACCCAGCGAAGTTTGCCTCATTGTCGTATACAGGAACAATAGGGGCCGGTCATACGAGGCCGTTGGTCTACAATGGGTATTACTATATTGGGGCGGGCACCGCAAACGTCACGAAGCGCAACCTGGCCACTGGCGCACTAGTCGAAACGATTGTGACGACAGGAGTGATTAGCCCGTTTGCTGTAGACCGTCTTGATATCACACTCGACGGGATTCTTGTGGCGATAGACGCTGACAACGGCACACACGGTGTAGTCCGGTTCTATGATTTGACCACTGGTTTGAATCTCTACACGTCGGCGTTCGCTCGGTCTCGCGCAGTGTATGTGGATCGGGTGCATAAGAACATTTGGTCAGTACGCCTGTCTGATAGTATCATGGAAGTATATAGCTTCGATGTCGCGCCATATGTCTTCAGTCCGTTTACGATGGGATCGAACAGGAGCCGGTACCGACAAGACGACCTGTCCGGCACACTGCTTGGAGCCCAAGGTGAGCCGGTACGGTTCTGGCCGGTCGGATGGAGGCTCACACAACCGAATCAAGGTGGGGGTTTCGTAGGTGATCTTGAGGTCGGCGTCGGCGCACTGGGGTCAAATGGGTCGTTAGGATCAAGTGCCGAAGGACATGTAGAGCACGACTACACAGAGACAGATGAGGGCGGTGCGACGGAGAATCTCTATTGTGGACCTGGCTCGGTTGACTATGTGGGTCAGTCCGCAACGATTGAAGCCTGGACGGGGTATTAAGATGGCACTCGAACTATTACTACGTAACACGAACTTCTATCAATATCCGTTGTGCGGGGCTCCGTACCTCTCCCCACTTGGGCCAGACACGCCTGCCTATCCGCCCTGTAGTATTGCTGGGGGCATCTACCGTGAGACCATCACGCTCATCGAATCGTTTGTTTACCATGCGGCAGGTGATCGACACTATCTTATAGTGTGGGTCAATAAAGCTGACTACCCAGGTTGGGATGTGGTGAGAGTCACGATCCACCCTGAGACGGGCGCCGTACTGGAAAAGGCGTATCTCGGAAGCGATTTTGCGGTTGTGAGGGCCGCAACCTCCTCATTGTGGAACGGCGGGATGAACAAAACATTTGCACTGTATACTGCGTATCCCTACTCGATTGTAGAGGTGGACCCACTCCGTGGATTCCCCGTTAGTGCACAAATCAGTAACCCCGTCGTAACCTCACTACAGATCCCCATGTTGAGTGCCGCAACCTATGTCAATCTCGTCTGCCCTGAACGAAAGAAACTCGTCTCGCTCTCCACGTCGGAGGGTCTGGTCGTCTATAGTTATGGGGCGTACCCAGCAGCCGGAGTGAAGCTACACGGGAATAACCCATGGCCCGAACTCCATGCGTGGAGTGGGGGGTATGAGGACGACGAGCAAGCATGGTTTCTCTTCTCTGGGTCACTCTTCGGCGCGGTGAGTCATACCAACCAAGCGTTGATGAAATATAATTTTCAACGTAATAGAATCGAGTTGCTGTCAGAGTTACAGGCCTCAGTCGTGCCAGACACGATGGGCCTCGTGTGTTTTGATACGAAGAGAAAGAAACTCGCAGCGGTGCGTATCAAGGCAGACAATCCAGACGGCTCACCCAACAACGCCTTTGAGGTCTATGCCCCGAAGCCAGCGATGACACGAATCACGGTGCCGGTCAACATCACACGACTCGCGCCAGACGTGAGAACAACCTTCCGCACACACCTGTTAGGGACGAAGGCCGAGGGTGGCGGCTCGCGGGTTGTGGAGGTCAGCAACGTGAGTGTACTTGGGACACTCACACGAAAACAAGTCTATACTGAAGAGAGCGGAGTCGCAACCTTCGACTACCAAAGTTCAACGGACGGAATGTCTGATACTATCACAGCACAATTTGACGAAGCAAAGGTGATCGCATGAACGATTGCAGCCGGTGCCACGTCGATCTCAATGATCTCGTGTTGCGTTCAACGCCAGATACTACGTGTGGGTACTATCGAGCGCTCGGTTGGCTTGAGTTTACTGATCCAGGTGAGTTGTTGGTGTGCGATAGTTGTATGCACAAAGACCCACGGTATATTGCCGTGTATGGTTCACGAGGTACACGATGAGTATTATTTCTTCTTCAATAATCTTTACGGTAGGCAACGCGGCTCCCGTGGCGACGACCACAGGGGACATTGTTCCAGCGATCCCGACCGGCCCGATCATTCTGCCGGGAGACCCAATAGGCGTCGTAGCCGGAGACCTACGACGCCTAGTGTACCCAGGCGGAACATACGCCCCGATTGTCTATGTGACGAATCCAGATGTATACACGAACTTTAATACGTCTCCGTTGGACAAACGGCCCCGTGCGATTGTAACACCAACACTCACAGATAACGCCATCATGGGTTGGATCGGGCAGTCGAAGGATGTGGCCATCGAAGAGAGATGGATGGGGAGCAGCACGAGGTCTCGTATGACGCTGGCGTTCTTCCTTGAACTACAGAACTATTACCAGAACCCACCCATGAACGGCACGTTCATTCAGTGGCATCCACGAGACCGAACGACCAAGACCTATAATGTCATAATTGAGGCCCTGTCACTCTCGACGACCGGCTCGGCGGGGGCTGGCGCTGGAGACTATGAGTTTGACTACATCGTGACGCGGCATGGATATTTAGCGGGCACCGTCGTGCTGCGGTTTCGAGTCATTTCGGAGGTCTCATGATTCACGCAGGGGGCGCATACAACAACTACCTGAGTCGGGAAGTCGTCTACCCAAAGTTCACGATACTCTCGTATGCGCTGAGTCAATCAGAGACTTGGTCTGAACTCATTGGGGGAACCTACAGCCAAACGCCCTTTGACCTCACGCCCTATATCCAATCGATTGAGTTCTCCTACGAGTCGCTGCGAGTGCAACTATCAGACGACGCGGCACTGCTCTTTCACCCCGATGCTGGCGCCTTGCGGTCTGTCCTTGCTCCAGGACGTGCCATTCGATTAAGGGAGGGGTTTGAGGGCCTACCTGAATCTGAGTGGTTGTGGACGTTCTCTGGCACGATTGAAGGAGCTTATTCATGGGTCTACGACCGTGGGAATAATATCGATGCGTCGTTTACGGCCTACGGGCGAGGGAGTAACCAGGCCTGGAAACGCCGCAACATCACCTCCCGAAGCTTTACAGTGGGGAGTGACTGGTCTGCGATGTTCCTGAACATCGTGCAAGACATTATGCTCCTCGAAGATAATGAAATCGACATTACGACGCCGTGGCAGGTGCTCTTCGATAAGAACTCAAACCAAGCCGTCAACTATCCACCGTGGGACGCGATGGAGCAACTGCTGTGGGGAATTAGCGCACGGCCATTTTTTAATGGTGAAGGCAAGCTCGACTCGATCTCGTTGGCACAAGATCGTGTCTCTCAAGTGTTACCAAACGATCACTATGTGATGAAGTATGAGGCGCGAGCGGGGTCTTCAGAAGTCGTGAACAAGGTTATTCTCGTGTATTTAAGTAACCAGCTCTCTCGTGTTGATGGTGCGCCAAATCAAGTACTCGGCACGGCGACGATTACGGCAGGGTTCCTGCTGAACTCCCAATCAGCCGAGGTCTATTATAGCGACGAGCGAAAGACACGGTCTGATAATCCGAGCCTAGTAGTCCTCCAGAGTGTCAATCAATCATTTCTACCTATCGGCACAGAGAGTATGACAAAATCTGATGAGTTTCATGTTCGAGTTGATGTGAACGTGCCAGTATGGGCTGGAGTGATATTGGTCTACCTCTGCATTGCGCTCGCGGCTGCCTATGTGTTGCAGGCGGTATCGGCGCAAGGTGGGTTCATTAGCTCAAAGGGGACTATTGCACTCGCAATTATCGTCGCTACGCTCCTTCTAGCGATTATTTTTTACCTCTCCACAATTGGCACAGGGCAATACGAGATTCGCGGCACGCCCTACGAAATGGTATACTTAGAACAGCAGGCAATTGCGATGAAGTCAGGGGTGGAGTTCTGGCAAGAGCGTGAGAAGGAAATTCGGAACGATTTTATCTCAACACTCGCACAGGCCAAGCAGCTTGTGACTGTGCAACTCCACTATGAAGTCATGAAAGAAAACCCACGTACCGTGACGCTACGATACGATCCGCGCATCGAACCAGGCGACGTGATTGAACTCTCCAGCACCGTGCGGATCTATGTTGAAGATGTCAAACGTGGGATGCGTCGTGGGACAGTCGATCCCTTAGCGATGACTGTTACAGGATATAAGACGGTAGTCTAATGCCTATACGAGAGCCGCTCATCCATCTCATTGATTCGCGTATTCGCCGTGGGCAGACTGACGTGATTGGCACGTCCATGTCGCCCGCCTATCGTTGGTACGATGGAGCCCTGGCGTCCTACCTCTGGGTCATGGATGTCGATCTCATCGTTGATGGGACTCGTCCAGACTCAGGAACCGCTGTGAAGGCCGTGCCGATTGCGGATGCGTCACATGGCGTGCATAAAGCGGGCCCTGGCACGAAGCTCCGGCTGCATCGCACGAACACCAAACGCGCCTATGAAATTATCGGCGTCGCGTCGGTGGTGGCGGGACAGATCTTCGTCATTGAAGTCACGTATGGAGAGGGCCAATATACCGTAGGAACCCCCACCACGTTTGGGTCAACGTGGAGAGCGCTGACCTACACCGAGCTTGGGACTCCGGCGCTGAATGGTGGGTTTACGTATGGGTCGTTGCCGTATGGGACGATTGGGAAGTTTGATGCGAATAATCAACTCGTCTACCTCTACACAGGATAAGGAGTCATCATGGCTGTTACTGTCTCTCTCGTCAAAGTGTTTCAAGGTTCAACGAGTTACGCCACAGACCACGAGGCGAATTATACCACCATCGAAGCGGCGATCAATGCCCTCGACCTGCTTGTGGGGGGTGCGTCAGCGTTGACAGATGTCCCACTTGGTCTTCGAGAGATTTTTGACCGGAGTGGCATCATTGGGAAGGCCTCCTATAAACCCGGCGACAATGGCGGCGCCGCACTTCCGAGTAACAACCTCACGATTGCCGACGGTGCGTATTGGAGTACGGCGTACTTTGCGAAGAAGACCACGACGACCATCCTCAATATGAGTGCGTTTTCCACAGGGACACTCTATGTCAATGTCCCACTCGGTGGAGTGCCGACGGTGACGGCCTCTCCGACCGCAGATACCGCATGGCAGTTTGCCTACGACCAAACGACCGATATTGTCTCGTCTGTGGCCCTCTACAGCACATGCGACATTCTCTTTGATGGAGACGACTACCAGGCCTCTATCGTTGGCTTTCAAAGTCTTGACGACCGGCTCGACAACATAGCGGCGTCTGCGGGAGCCCTTGGAGGATACTACTCTGAAAATGCTGCCGCGCACTCCGGGTTGAATTTTGGGTACAACGCAGGAAAGGTACACAACGATAATGTCGTGACAGACACCGCTGGGGGCACCATCCTCCTGACGAACGCTGTCTTGAACTATCTTGAAGTCCATCCTGGGACAGGTGTGGTCTCCACCAACACGACCGCCTTCACCGCAGGCCGTGTCCCACTCTTCCATGTCACGCCAAGTGGGGGCGCGATTGCTGGGGCGGTGGATAAACGATCATGGGCGCGTGCAGGTGCAGGTGGCGGTGGGCATGCACAGAACACGGACCTCGGCACTGATAACGCCGAGTTCAAACTGAATCGTCTCGTAGCCGGTGCGCCGTCGCTCAATGCCTCGTTCAAAGCGGAACGTGGCTCGTCTCCTGACGTAGACATTCGCTGGAACGAAGCGACCGATAAGTGGGAGTTCACCAACGATGGGTCAACCTACGAAGAGATCGGGACACCGGGCTCCTTTGACCCTGGCGCACAACAGATCACGAAGTATGTCGCCAAGCTCGATCCACCGATGATTATCGAGCGGATTGCGATCAGTACCGATGGAGCCTACGTCAACACCAACCTCGGACCTTCTGGAGATAACGTCATTACCGATGCGCCACAAGGCTGCCAAGCCTTGGTGCTCCGTGTGCAGTGTTGGGACACGGCTCCCGGTCTCACGATCAATGCGAAGTTCAAGCAGTACAACGGCGCGTCCTCACCGACGAAGTCGTACACGGTGTGGGCCGGAGCCAACGAACAGAGTGGGGTCAATACGATCCTTATCCCAGGGGACGATGGAGGCGCCGCACCGATTGTCGGACTCAGCCATCTCGTCACAGCCTCAGGCGCGGGCACCGCGAACGTCCGGGTCTTCCTGATGGGTTACATGGTGAAGGTGACCGGCGTGGGCTCTCAGACGAAAGACTTTAGCAGCACCGGCAATACCGTGGGCGCAGCCACGACCACGAACTTTAACAAGACGGGTTTCGTGAATCGTGGCCTCGTGTACAACTTGACCATGACGGAAACAGGCGGCACGATGACCGGCACGTATGATATTGAGGTCTATAAGAAGGATACCTTCCTCGCAGCAGACTTGCTGTACAGTGCTCAAAATATCGACGCCACGGCGAACAGTCGAGTCTACACTGATCGTCTTCCCTTTATGTATTTGGACGGAGACAGCACGTCAGAGCTGCATATTAAGATTCGTAATGATGACGGCGCACAGTCGGGCACCTGGACGATTGTGATCACCGCAGAGCAGTTCTTATAAGGAGTGAGTCATGGCCACATATTATTTAGATTATGAAGGCGGATCAGATGCCGCAGATGGTACCAGCTTCGCCAATCGGTGGAAGACGATCACCAGCGGAGCGACCGCAGCACGTATTGCCCCCAACGATACGATTCGTATCATGGGGAGCCCCGCGCCGACCAGCTTAGGGATCAACGCGACATGGACAAATAAGAGCACGACCGTCACGCTCGCTAGTGCGCTTAATGTGCTCATCGCTGAGTGCGACTCAGCGTGGACGGCGAGTGCCAACGTCACGGCCACGGTCAACACCAATACACTCTTCTTTATCGGGACGATGTATCGAACGGGAACGGGGAATGCGAAGCTAGCGATTGCGTCTGGATTTACCACCGGCAAAGTGGCCTACTTGGATCTCGGCTCGAATCAAGACTACAGCGCGTATCAAGGTGTGACGTTCTGGTTGCAGGTGGAGACGACCACACTCGCTGCGGGTGTCCTGACGCTCGACCTCTGTTCAGACACGATTGGCGCAACACCAGTTGATACACTCGCCATCCCCGCTGTGAGTCAAGTCGGGCAGTGGATTGCTGTTCATATCGACAAGGGGTCCGCCCTAGGGTCCGCCATTCGCTCCATTTCTATCAACGCGATTTCAGACCCCGGCACGATTAATGTGCATATCGATAATCTCAGCACCACCAAAGCGGTCGGGAATGATTGTCTCACACTCCAATCGCTGATAGGAAAAAACAGTGGCGACGAGTTGTGGTGGGCACTACGACGTATCAACGGGACCGTCTTGACGCTCGATCTCTGCCCACAGATGGACCCCTCCCTGGCTGGCCTTCGTGGGTATTGGGGCACGTCTGAGTCAGTGACCACGTACAAACGAGAGACGATTAAAACTACGCTTGTCGCGTCTGATGCGGCAGCGCAAGAAATACAGGATAGTGGGACTGCGGGAAACCTCATTACATTTAGTGGGGGGTGGAACCGCACGGATATGTCCTCGCAAACCCTTGACACCTATTTTGACGGCCAGAGTGGGTACGGAACAGGTATTGCCTCAGTCAGTAAATCGTACCTCTCGCTCACGAAGTTGTGGTGTGTGCGGTACAACTACGGACTCCATCTCACTGGCGCGGATAACGCACAGCACGGGACGCTCGGTGGAGGGCACTGCCGGTCCAACGGCATCCATTGGATGGCCTGTAACACCGCGACGGCAACAGAGCTGACGGGGTGGTCGTGTCTCCTCCCTGGGTTCGCCTACTCATCCAACGGTGCGGATTGGACCATCACTCGGATACGGAGTCTCTCAAACGGCTCCTCACTGACGGCGAGTGGAATGTCGTTTAGTGGGGGTAATGACTTCCGACTCACAACCTGTGATTTCCATAATAATGCCGTGCAGGGTCTCACCAGTAACGGATCTTCGCTAGCCTCCCATGTGTTGATCACCACACTGAACTGTCAGGACAATGGAGATGATGGGGCTCTGATTGATGGGCCCTGTCCCTACTGGCGGATCGTGACGGCATCGTTACTGAATAATGGAGGAGTCGGCTTAAAGACCACCGGCCCCGTTCATGGACAGCTGCGGATTGGCTCGCTCACAGCCACAGGAAATACTGAGCCGGGACTAGAACTCACGACGGGGTTTCTTGATTGTGAGATAGGCCTCCTGACCACGTCAGGAAATGGGACTGCGAGCCTCACCTTACAGACCATCTCAGGACACATCAAGATATTGAGTTCGAGCCTGGCTGAGGCCACGAAAATTAACCTCCTCTCGTCGGCCTACTCGAATGGATATCTACGGTTTCATAACTTTAACGGGACCGTTGACGACCATCGGACCTACTATGGGGAAGGGGTTGGAGGAGGAACCATCTTCTCTGAGTCGTCTGTCCGACATACAGCCAGCGGTCGTGCATGGGCGCTCTCACCCAAGACCGCCACGCACATTACGGCGAACATGCCGATGGCCCTCCCCCTCGCAAAAATTCTCTGTAACGCGAGCACGCTCGTGACCGTGAAGGTGTGGCTCCGCCGGACATCCACGTCACTCTCAGGCGTCTTGCGTTGCCGTGGCGGGCAGATTGCGGGTGTCACGAGCGATGTGACTGACTCAATCGGAGCCGCAAGTGACACATGGGAAGAGCAGACTATTACCTTTACACCGACCGTGAAGGGTGTAGTGGAGATTGATGTCCTCTGTTATGGAGGCACGACTCACACGCTCTATGTGGATGACCTCACAGTCTCGCAGGGGTAACGATGGCACTGATCACTGACCTCCAGACACTCGACTACGCCGGAGGGGGTCTCCCCTTCGTCGTGTGGGTGACGCCCGCACTACCAAATAGTGCGTCACTCGACTATATGGACGCGGGGCTGCCATTCTACGCACAATTTGATACGCAAGCATTGCTCCCAGCCGTCATTACGATCTCAGCCAACGACGCGGAGATTGCGACGGTCAATCGGAAGTTCCCCAACAAACGACAGGAAATGGTGGGAGAAACTCAAATTAAACAGGTGAGCCCAGCCTTTGGCACACAGTATGCGCTCTATTTACCCTAAGTAACACAACGAGGTATAATGAATCATGGCGAAACAACTCTTCACGAATTTTGCACGGACGACGCTCTCTGCGGGGATCGGCTCCGGGGACACGTCGATGACTGTCGTAGACGGCTCGAAGTTCGCGGCACCGACTGCGGGTGACTGGCAGATCGTCGTGATCGATAACGGCACAACCTTTGAGGTCGTGAAGCTCACGACACGATCCGGCAACACCTTCTCCGTCGTGGTACGCGGTCAAGAGTCTTCCTCAGCATCGGCCTTCTCCGCAGGCGCGTCAGTCATGGCGCCAATCACAGCAGCCTTTGCCAATCCCCTGACGGAGATCGACCTCACGTCGTCACTCGTCATCAACTCGCTACCGGCCACGAAAGGCGGAACGGCTCAATCGACGTATGCGACAGGAGACACGATCTACGCGAGTGCGGCCAACGTCCTCTCGAAGCGAACCGTGGGAGCCGCTAATGCGATCATGTACGTCAACGTCGATGTCCCCGCGTGGACCACGACACCGACGATTGACACCATCACCCTTGTTACGGCGCTGAAAGGATCAGCGACGAATCCCGCAGACGCGGGCATCATCAGGCTGGCGAACGCGCAGATCATCAACTGGCGCAACAACGGGAACTCAACCAACTTCGGGATGAGCCTCGATGCCGCTGACGTATTCAAGCTGCCGGACACGACGGTTCGCTTAGGTAACAACAAGCAACTCGTCGGGCGCAACGCGGCCAACGGAGCCGATATCAATATCCTCAAAGTGAACGCCTCTGACCGCGTGCAACTTGGTAATGCAGCCACCGAAAAATTTGGGATCGGTGGAGATCCAACATTCCTGTTGCACGTTCTCGGATCGTTCGGCTTGAAGATTCAACATCTCACCAGCGGGCCCACCACGATCGGTGACGCCACACTCGTGACAGGAGACGCAACCGGGGGAGCCTTCACGATCAATCTTCCCGCCGCCGCGTCCAACTCCGAACGACTTATCGTCTGTATCAAGCTCGACGCCTCAGGGAACGCGATCACGTTCTCAGGCAATGGTTCAAACATTAACGGAGGAGCCTCGGTCTCGTTGTCCGCACAGTACAACGTGGCGATGGTGTTCAGCAACGGGACGCAGTGGTATCGCATCGTCTAAGTAAGGAGCCGTGTCATGGACTATACAGTATTGATACTTAGTGTCACCTGCGGTGTGGTCTCAACCGTGATTTGGTGGGGCTTTCGTCGAATGATTCACGAACAGGACCGCACGGTCACCGCTGCGGTCAATGGGCAAGCGGAACTCGCACAGGAGCTCCATGCCCTGGCCCTGGCGATTGCTAAGATTTGTGGGAACGTGGAGAAGAGTGTCATGTGGCAAGAACTCCACGACAAGCAGGACCAAGAACGGCACGAGATGAACGTCTCTGACCACAAAGACCTTGCGGCCTCAATTCACTCAGCACGGCGTTAAGATTCCTGGGCGTGAATCTCTGAGATCAGCGCATCAACATACGACTTGCGCCGGTCGGGGTCAGCCATGTTGACCACGTAGACGTGTCCACACTGCCGGTCGAACGCATGCTTGCAGAGCAACCCATAGATGGCTGAGTCGATGAGATATTGGTGCGCCACATCCATCTGCCTCATCCCATCAGCGACCAGCGGGAACAAGCCCGCTGGAGTGTAGAACACGAGATCCATCCGGTAGAGATCCTCAATCGACGCCTCTTCCCACTCTTTTCGTACTGCCTCAGACATAGCCGACCCACACCGTCTCAACGCATAGACATAGTTATCCAGCATGAGTCGGTCGGTGACAAACGCAGGTTCACTGGCCCGGCGATCTTTCAACTTATGGAAGATGGCGTACTGTAATTCAAAGAGGGCTTCTGGGGTCATCGCGTTCTGTGCCGTCTCGTTCTCGACCCCTCGTGCCTTCATGACTTCACGCGCCACGCTCGACAACACAGGGAGGCCCCATGTCTTCGAGATCTGCGTGGCGAGTGTCGTCTTCCCTGTGCCGCCTGCTCCGGTCAATGCGATCTTCATGATGGAGCCTTCACGACGGCACTCTCAGCCCACCAGACTTGGACGAGGCGGCCATCCGCAGCCACATACCGCACAAGGTAGCTGTTTTCATTGTGTAGGTACTCCGCACGGGCAATCACAAGCCCACCTTCTGAGGTATCTTGACTCACTCCATCGGTGGACAGCATCACTTCAGCACCGAGATCAAACCGAAATACTTCGCTTTTCATCACGCCCTCCTAGTGTTTGATGTTAAACAAGACTGACTCAATCTTCTCCCGCACGACGGTCCATTTAGGAGTAGACAATCTCGCCTCGTCTCAACGGCCCATAGGCACACTGGGTATACATGAGATACTCAGACTCGTCCAAGAGAAAATACTCCTGGCCGTCCTCGTCAATCCCGACTGACGTGCGCATCACCGCGCCGTGTATCTGTCTTCCGAGCCAACTTGTACAAGAGACCATAAAGCGCGGCGTCGGTAAGCCCTTTTTGAGACTCCCCATTCAACCCTCCTGTCAAACGAAAGCCACTCAACGCAGACTGAAACGCGAAGACACGGGCCACGGACCACCCAGTCACAGACGCCGCCGCGTGGAGCCAACTCGGCTCAGGTGGCTGCTGCGCCAGGATCAGCTTTGAGAGCGGCCCGATCATCTGTTGGCCGTTCCGCTCCCATCGATCATTCACTCTGACAATCCCTAACTCACCTGTGTAGTGAGCCTGAGGGAACGTCGGCAGTTCCTTGACGTTCAACTCTCGGTCGTTCATAACGCAGTCTCTTTCCACAGTTGACACACCGGAACCACTCATAGAGCAGGTCACGAATGTTGTCGCTAGTCAAGGCGCCCTTGCACTTCGGGCAGGGTTCTTGAAATACCACAGGCTGTCCCATCATTATCGTACCGTGACGCCTGTAGGCGCACTCGGTGGAAGGTCGAGTGCTGGGATCGTCTTACTCACTTGGAGCGACTTCACACTCTCGTTGCCAGCCGTATCGTAGGCCGTCAGGGTGAAGTAGAACGTCTGAGGGCCACTCACAATCCGAGCAGGGAGGGTCACGGTGTACGTGATGACCTTACCGAGGGTCGCTACCGGCGCCGTGTAGACCCCGCTCGCGGTACTCTGGTAGACCTTGTAGCCCGCCAGGTCTGTTTCGGTATTGGCCGTCCAGTCGAGGATGGCCGTGTCTGCCGCTTGCGCATAGGCCGTCGAGACCATCATCGTCACTGCCAGCACACAAGCACTCAACAGCTTCTTCATAAATCCTCCGTTATTTACGACAGGCCCCAGTCCAATACTGAGTCCCCGTAATGGTTTTACTGACTTCCACTGATCGTCCACTTTCCTGTCCTGCAAAATCAAACGCGGTCACAACCCAATAGTAGCGCACGCTACAGCGTGTCCGAGGGAGGGGGACGGTCACCCCGATGACGGTCGGCTGCATCAGGTACATCGGCCCCGTGGCATAGCTCCCCGGACTCGTGGATTGGTACACTCGATAGCCCGCCAAGTCCGACTCCGTGTTCGCACGCCAGGAGATCGTCGCTTGGGGCACCGTCTGCGCGAGCGCCTCCGTTGAGAAGCCGCCGATAGCCCACAACGCTGCTAGGATCAAGAGTAATTTCACCATGCCCCACTATCCACCATCTTCATGAGCACCGTCAAGTCCTTCGGCAGATGGGAGAACCCAACCAAGCACAGGAAGACGACCCACAAGATGACGGCGGTTAGTATCCAGCCGTTTGAGTACCTCGTGGCTCTGCGCGGCGTGGTCCTTCGCCATCGTGAGAATCTCGTCCACCACAATCGTCCACGGTCTGAAATCATCTCGGTGAGCGTGCGTGGGTAGTACTGTGTGATATACGGCCACGTCATAGCCTTTTCGCGGACCAAGTGCAAGGCCAACAAGTAGTCCCCGACCGACACCCGCTTCGGCAAGGCTTCGTAGATGTTCCATTTGCAGTTCCGTGACATGGAGTTTCCTTTCCGTTTTACAGGACGGCAAGCACTTAAACTCATACCACAGCGTGAGCCCGCCAATCGCAATATCCATATCGGGGACGCCTGAGGTCACATAGTCCGCGTGCTTCTGGAACCGCACCCGCAAGCCGGGATAGTGTTGGTTCAGGTACCCTTGCGCCTTCCCGATGAACCATGCGCGGAACTTACTCTCTGGCTTGATCATAAACAGTAATCTTTCTGTAACGACTTGAGGCTCGCCATGCAATAGTGCCGGTTGCGAGATTCACTTCCTTAATCCCGTTGACGACTCGAATGAACTGGCACTTCTTCTTATCATCAAACAATTTGATTGTCACAGGTTCATGTATCCGCATACATATCTCCTCTGCAAGACCAGTGCCTAGATCCCACAGACTCCAGACGGGCAGTCAACGATTGGGGCAGCTGCGGTCTGGTGCGACTCCGCAAACCGTGTCTTCGCCTCTTCGAGTGAGATGGCCTTGAGCGGTGGCTCCTCCACGACCCCCTCCGCGTTCACAAACCCTCGTGTATTCTCTCGGTAGAACGTCGTGCCTTTCAAGTGTGGGAGATAGTCGAGCCACGCGGCCTCCATCTCTTCCATCGGGAGGTCGGCAGGAATGTTAATGGTCTTCGAGACGGCGTTATCGACATGGTGCTGGACAATCCGCTGGACTTCAAGATGATCGCGCACAGAGAGGTCACGCGAGCCCACAAAATGCTCTACTGACTTCCCGTCCTTCATGAACTGCTCAAACAAGGGATGATACACAAGTTCCGTGTGTCGTTCCTCTCCGACCCAGTACCGGCGCTCGTAGGCCGGTGCGAACATCGGCTCGATGCCCGCCGAACAATTTCCTGAGAGGATCGACACCGTGCCGGTCGGCGCTTGTGTCAAGATGGCACAATTGCGTATCCCATGTTCGGCAACCAGTGAGCGGATCTTGGCGGGCATGCGCTTCATGAAGCCGGATTCAATATGGAGCGCCGGGTCGCAGAGGGGGAATGGTGACTTCTCAACCGCAAGCAGGACTGAGGCTTCGTAGGCGGCTTTCGAGATGAAGCGGTAGAGCTTATCGACAAACTTATTCCCTTCGACGGACCCATAGCGATAGCCTAACAACGCGAGGGTGTCTGCTAATGCCGTCGTGCCAAGGCCAATACGACGCAGACTCTCTGACTTGTCTTTCATCTCAGGAAGGGGGAAGTGGTTGACGCTCAAGACATTATCAAGGAACCGCACGGCCAAACGGATCGTGTCACCGAGCAACGGGTAGTTGATCCCGTCGCTGTCCACAAACCGAGAGAGGACGAGATGCCCCAAACAACACGGCTCCATCGGCGCGAGTGCGAGTTCACCACAGGGATTCGTCGAAGCCAATTTTTCAATATAGTAGATGTTGCTTTCATGTTCGACGAGTTCCCAGTTGAGAAACCCCGGCTCTGCGGAGTTGTACGCATTCGTCACAATCATGTTCCAGAGTGAACGCGCTTTGACCGACTGCTTGTACCGGCCCTTCCATTGAAGTTCAATGTCCCCGTCATCTTTAATCGCTTTGATAAAGGCTTTGGTGTGCTTGCTCCGCACCGACACATTGGCATGGGTGAGTTGACCGAGGGTGAGTTTGGCGTTGAGGAACTCAGCAATGTCTGGATGGTCGAGGTCCAAACTGAACATCAGGGCCACACGGCGCTGCCCTCCGTTGCGGACAGGTTGAGCGCAGGCGTCGATGAGGCGCATGAGTTCAACCGCACCAGGCGCGAGGCCGCGCTGCCCTGCGATGGACGCGCCACGAGGCCGCACGTCTGAAAAATCGTCGCCGCACCCTCCCCCTCGCATCGAGGTCACGATCATGTTATACGCGGATCGGCCCCACCCTTCTGACGAATCTTTGTCAGGGTCGAGCACAAAGCAGTTCAGCATGGAGGGGTTCGGGCGTCCGGCGTTCGCCCAGATACGCCCGCCTGGTACGAAGAGGTTACTCACGAGGACGCGAAAGAACTTGTCGGCCCACATCTTTTGTTTGTCGGGGGGCTCGGCCAGGGCCATTTGGTTCGCGTCACGCCAGCACGCTTCGACCCAGTTCTCCTCACTCGTAAAGGCGTACCGGCTCTTGAAGATCTTGAGTGCAAAATCAATTGGGTTGTATGCAGAAATGTCCATAGTGCCCCTATCGAAAAGAAGGTTGGAGTGAAAAGAACAAACTCACAAGCCAGATCAAGAGGGGCTCCGACACCGGCCCCACAATTGTCATGACGAGAAATACGACTAAGATCACCGCGAGACGCTGAGGGGTCACGACAACGTGTCTTCCTCTTCTTCGTCCACACCACGCATGACAATATCTTCATCAACGTGCTGGCCGGTTCCGTCTCCGTTTGACTTCCATTTTCGGCGTCGGTTGATATCCATCTTCCGGTCGATCTCGTCGAACATCACCACGCCAAGGATCGACGCTGCATGATACCCGACTATGGTGGCGTCTGCAAGCTCCTCAGCAATTGGCTCAGCCAAGCGCAGTTGATCTTCAGGAGTGTGCGCGTACTTATCTAAATACCCTAAGCCCACACGGAAGGCTTTGAACATCGTGCGCGTGGCCTCGCTCTTAACGACACAGAGTTCCATCCCCTCAAGGACTTCATCACACATACGACGCAGCACAGCGAGTGGTGTGGGTTTCCCGAACTGCTTGACCGCCCATTCTCCTACGCTCTCAGGTGTCTCGATCATCATAATCCTCCGTATGTGTTGCGTCTTCCGGCCCCATTGCCGTGCGTCACGAATGTCGTCGAAGTAGAGATCGAGATGCCGACCCTTCACGAGTCGCCCGGTATCTTCCACCCGGCAAATCCCATACCCTGGCACATACCAATACGAGAACTTAGGGAGCACCCGCCAGTCTCCGGCGCATGAGCCCACCTGAACTCGTGTGCCAGACTTGGTGATTCCATGTGTGTAGTCTGTGCAAGGCTTATGTCCACAGTACCCCGTCGTCGTTACCGGCTCTTGAACGGGTTGCGACCACAGGGCTAGCGTGAATAACGTCGTTAGTAACATTTTCAAATATCAATTCGTTCGTCACTGTTCCTCGTTCTGCTTTGCTTTGCTTTGCTTTGCTTTCCACTCTTTCATATATACCGGCCTACAAGTTTTACAATAAGCGTGCCCAGTAAAATCTCTCGTCAATAGGTGACCGGCACGCCTACAATGAGTACGTATCCTTTGTGGGATACTTCTGCGTGTGTTCTCCATAGGAGTCACAACCTCTAAATGTGCCGGATTAACACACGCTCTGTTGCGGCATAGATGATCTATCTCTAATCCGTGTGGGATAGGCCCGTGCGTGAGTGTGTACGCCAATCTGTGTGCCATCTCATATTTATTGTGATACATCAAGCGACCGTAACCACCGACCTCAATCTTGCCGAGCCACGCTACACAATCTCCGGTGTACATAGTTTGGAGCCAAAATGTTTCTGGTGTCTTTCTTCTTGCTGGCATTACCGTCCGCTCCAAGACGGACCCACCGAAGCATCCCAAATCAACGGTACCTTCAGTACATTGTTCAGTAACTCAGGACTCTCTAACACACACTTCAATTCATGCACCTGTTCAATGGAAGACACATCCGCCAAAATCTCATCATGCACGCAGAGCCTCATGCAATCAGTATACCCACCATCATAGGTTTTCACGAGGGCGATTTTCATGATGTCCGCCGCCGACCCTTGGATCAACCGATTCAGTGCCACGTAACACTTCTTACGCATGGTTGGATCGAGCCAGTCAAAGCGACGGCCTAAGAGGGTCAAGGTGGGTGACCCGATCTGCGCCTTGCGTTTTTCCTTGTCTCGTAGCTCGCGTGCGGCAGGAAAGTATTGGTTGTAGGTATCGAACATCTCTTGGGCGTCTTTGATCGAGACGTTCAGTTCGCGTGCAAATTTGGGCGCCCCCATGTTGTAGAGTGTACCAAAATTGACGCTCTTGGCTTTCTTACGCGGCATGAGTCCCTTCAAGACTTTGTCCGCAACCAGTTGGTGGAAATCGACCGTCGGGTTATTGTTGTACTCTGCGATGAGTTGCTCATTCTCAGAATAATGAGCAAACAATCGGAACTCAATCTGTGAAGCGTCCAGCGACATGAACTTCTTGCCCTCTGCGGGAATGAAGAGTGAGCGAAGGAGATAGTCGTCTCCGATTTCATTGATCTGATTTTCCGTGGACCAAATCTGTTGAGGTTGTGCGCCGGAGCCCACACCCGCACACGAGAAGCGTCCTGAGACTGCGCCGGTCGAGCCGCCATTCTCGTCACGATCACGCAACTGGTTCAGGGTGAATCGCAGGATGGGGTTCGTCGGATCGATGTTCTCCACCCACGGAATCAAGAACGTGTGGAGCAACTTGTGAAGCTGACGGGCTTTCAGGATCGTCTTCACAAAGGGGTGATCGACTTTCGAGAGAAACTTTTTCCCGAAGTGTGGGGAGACCGCTTTCATTTCCAGCTTGCACTTCCAACAGATGAAGGCTTTGTCGTGTTTGTAGCTGGGGAACGCTTCTTCACACTCAGGATTCGGGCAGGCCCAATTCCACGGGTATTGGATACCGAGTTCGTCGCACTTCGGTTTGAGTTGCTTCCCTGAGTTGTAATTGAGTCCGTTGAGCCCACTCTCGACTTCCTTGAGGTCCACCTGTGCGAGATCGATCCAGGCTTTGGCTTTCGCGTAGTCGAAGCGAAGACCGTTGGCCTGCATCTCCACGACTGCTGGAATGACATCACACTCTAGTTTATAGACGCGGAGTAGTTCCCGCTTTCTCAAATGGCCGTATAATACAGGGTCTAACATCCACGTTAGTCTTGTGTCTTGCTCTGCGTATGCCCCAACTTCTGCTGGGTGGTACTCCGCAAGCCGCTCCTTATCGAGGCCGGTTACTTTACCTTGATCTTGCCCAAGATACCGCTTCGCTACAGCATCAAGTGAGTATCCGAGTGCGGATGGATTATCGAGAATGGCTGCGTGCATGGTATCTTGGAACGCATTGCACGGCGCTAAATTAAGCCCTTCATGTCTAAGGAATGGTATATCAAATGAGCCTAAGTTATGCCCAACAATTGTTTTCCCCTTGAGTTCTTGGCGCAGCCATGCAAACACCCTGTCCCTCGGAAGATTCGGGCCGACATTGTGCCCGTAGGGAAAATAGCGTATAAGTGATTCGGTGGGTGAAACCTCCACACCAATAGAAATGCCGATACTCTTATCGCCCGTATATACACCCAAACCTGTTGACTCGATGTCTAAGAAAACTTTACTGTACGGCGTGAGATCAAAAGGCCGTGGTAGTTTATATTCTGGCATGTTCTTCTCGGCTTTTCTTCAAATCACGGGACCGTTTATGTAATAGATGGTGGTATACATCATTTTCACAAATGACTAAGTTGCGCCCTATATTCTCACCTGTTAGCTCATTAACGTGGTGAACGACTACGCCAGGAGGTAAGTAGCGCCCTAGCGCACGTTCGGCCACAAGAATATGCTCAAGCACGTAGCCGTGTCTTGCTGGCGCTCTAGGGTGAGCGGGCTGGTGTATTAAGACATATCCGTCCTTGTCTACCATCCGGCCCCCTCGCCAATTATTGGAGTGCCCTGCATTGTGACCCAACTTAAACTTCATGGGCTCGCCCTTCACATAGTTCCGAGCGGCGTGGTTCCGGTCACAAAGTGGGGTAGGCTCCCCGCAGCCGCAGTGACATAGTCCGTAAGGTATCTCAGACATGTTTCGATACTCGTATGCCATTCTCGATCCTATGCGTCAGGCCCAACTGTCGAAAGGTTTCTCGCGCTTGATTCGAGGCGGTCCACCATGTACCAACCCTCACAAACTCCTCAAACTCAATCCCCATACTGGTTTCACGACTGTAGATGTACCGTGCCTCACGGCCTGGTACCATACGGTTCTCACGGCACCACACCACGAACTGCCCGTAGTTACCCGCCAACACCGCAATTGGTGGACCGTTCGAGACCGTCTTTGACACTTGTGCCATATTAATTCCTCCCGGCCCAATTACAGAACTCACAGGCCGGTCCTGGTGTGGGAGGCTTCGTCCGGTCTGGGTGATTCATGAGGATCGTGTGAATGGCTTCGATCTTCTTCATGGCGCGGTCGCCATCGGCGTCGAGTTGCTGGACATGGTTATCGAACGCCATGTTTGCAGACGGCACCGCCAGGTCTCCATCTGAGAACGACACAGGCGTCACGTACCACAAGAACGCTCGCTTTGCCGTGGGGAAGCCGAGCTTCGAGAAGATCAGATCATACGTATCCATCTGTGTGCCGTAGTACTTGGCTCCTTCTCCGGGCTCTGGCTTGCGTGCCTTCGACTTCCCATCGAGAATGGCGAGTGCGCCGTCTTCAATGCGAATCAACAGATCGTCAATCGCGCCAGACAGCTTGTAGGTCTGTTGTTCGATCTTGAAGGTGTGGATCGGCCCACCGTTCCACGCCCGCATGCCGTTGATCCAGCGTTGATCTTGGTGGAGCACGAAGCCTTCCAGTTCGGGTACCTGAGGGATCAGCGCCTTGAGGATCGGTGGGAGCGCACCACGGAATCGATCACAATAATTCTTCATCGCTTCATCGACGCCTCCCGGCAGTGACGGGAAGGGTCCGCTTGGTCGCTTGGTCTTAAACATCAGCTTGTCCCATAAGCAGCGTGGGCAGTCGATCATATTCATTGTGGTGGGTGAGAGCCAGATCTGTTGTGACATCATGCCTCCGTGGGTGGAAAAATGTATTGGTTTTGTCCTGCTTCGATATCGTTCAAGAGAATCAACTCGTCTTTCGTGCGCGTGACGGCCACATAAAACAATCGATGCTCATCGTACTTGTTCTCGATCCCACGATGCAGCTTGTTGGTGAGCGCCGAACACACATACACTCGGTCGGCCTCTCGCCCCTTTGCGCCGTGGATCGTCGAGAGTTCCAGCGTCGGATTCATACATTGTTCCAATGTGTTCACCTTGAGTGTCTGGTAGAACATTGACGCGGTCTGTGGCGCGAGGGTAGGGATAAACTCTTCCCACCACGCGCCGTGTTGAAAGTCCTTATGACTCTGGAAGATCGTGCGGAGCGCCGGGAGTCCCTCAGGCCGGTCCTCATTGGCCGCTTCATACGTGTCCCCAATCATCTCGACAAATGACGGTCTCAAGACACGCTTGACGGTCTTCCAGACCTTCGACGAGAGCGGCTCAGTCCGCCACGCATGGAGCGCACCAATCGCATGAAAGGCACGTCCTGCAAAGGTCTTGTCAGACGTGTAGGGAGAGTAGAGACTCTTGTAGGGTACCGCCTGCTGCATCAACACTCGTTCAATCCTTCGGAGCATATATTCATTGCGAACCAAATAGAGTTCCGTGGCTCGTGATCCGTAGTTCAGCGCCTCAACAGTGTTGATCCCTGCAAGGATGATGCCGGGTCGATCAGCCGACCGAATGACTTTGGACTGTCTCCCGGCTATTTGGATAGCGAGTCGGTTCGAGAAATCCAAGACACTCGTAGGGAGCCGGTAGGTATAACCCAAAGTACTAATAGCATCGCACGGCCACTCCAAAAATGCACGTACATCAGCACCAAGGAACGAATAAATCGCTTGGTCGTCGTCACCAACCACGTACACCGTCGAGGCTTTCTCATAGAGACGGTCCACCACTTTCCATTGGAGGGTGGTGAGGTCTTGCGCTTCGTCGATAATCACGACATCGTTCTGGTCAACCGTGCCCTCACCGCGAGCCACACGCATCAAGAGATCGGTAAAGTCTACGTAGCCTTCCTTCCCTTTCCACTCCTCGAAGGAATCAATGAACGCTTCTGTACACTGTGGGTCCGTAAATGGCAGTCCGCTGTACGCATCACACGACGCTTGGCCGGTGTTTCGTAGGTAGTTGTGGAACGCGAGTGCCTCAGAGATATGGTTCCGTCGTTTGGAGTTCCCTCGGTAGACAGAGTTGAGGCTCTCGTAGAACTTCGAGGCCGTCTTGGGCTTCTCAAACAAGGAATCGACGCCGATGTTCAGGATCTTGAGACAGAGGGCGTGGATCGTCTTGACGGTCGAGTTCTCAGGAATTGAGCCGAATGTCCGTATCATTCGGCTCTCCGCTTCGAGCTTCGCGGCGCGTGTGAACGAGAGGAAGAGCACACGGTCACCGGCCTGTAGGTGCTCACAGAGCAGGTTGAGGCAGTGGGTCGTTTTCCCTGTACCGGGAGGTCCGTAGACTTTAATTCTATGTTGTGGCGTGCCAACCATCTTCAGTTTCCACTTCAATGAGGAGATTCTCTGGGGACATCAGCCGGTCTACTCGCTCCTCAACCGTCTCTTTCCCTCGCAACTTCAATGCCTGCTGGCGCGCCCAAAACTGAAACTCTTTCGACTCACCCATTCGACGAAACGCCGCTCGCTTATTGTGGAGTTGATCTCGATGCTCACGAGACTCTCCCCGTGCGCCTGATGGATGATGGATGATCCGCACCCCGGACGAGACTTTATTCTGGTACTGCCCACCCTTCCCACCAGACCGGAACGTCTGGACTTCGCAGTCTTTGACCGTGGTGGTGAAGAGCTTTTCTTTTTTAGTCCCATAATGAGCCGAAGTGCTGTACAAAATCGACGAGCACGACCTCACGAAAGTTCTTCTCTTGCCGCTCCCACAGGTCGAGGGCCGCGAGCTTCTGGCCGTCGGTCATATCTTCAGAGAGATTGAGTTCGTCTCGCTCGTACCACTCAAACCAACTCGCCTTCTCGATGAGCCAGTGCTGCCATGCCTCCATGCACTTGTCAGTAAGCATTTCACCATCTGCACCGACCAGATCCGGCCTGTTGTCGGCAATCCAGAGCGGGTGCCCGTGCGCGTGCGCGGCCATGTGCCGCAGGGCAGGGGCAAGGGTACGGCAGAGATAATGATCGTAGCTCCATGTGTCCGCATCAGACCATCCACGCCATGCACGCTGAAACAGACCGACGAACTGATACCTGCAGGCATATCTCAGGTGTGAGGGGTAGATCCAATACGGCAGTCTCATGTCGCTGGCCCTTCTTCATGTGGCTCAAATTGTTCCCACGTCAGTTCATCGACGATGGAGGAGTCAAGACCAACTGGGGCCTCCATCACGATATGCCCATCGACTTCCTTCACCACATCACGCTTCTCGTCTGGAAGATCTGTGCCGTGGCTCACTGACCGTGTCCACACATTATCGTGTGTATGTGTGCCAATCGTCTTCGTGGTCTTCTCCCACCCACTATCTTCAAGGGCTCTGGCGACTTGCGGGAAGTCAATGTTACTCTGCACATGCTTCAGGCGTGAGTACAACTCGACAAATGAGATGTACACGTTCTGGCCTTCAATGAAGGGCCGACCAACTGCAAAGAACTTTGGATCTTTTGATGCACTTTGTTTAATCCACTCATCGATCACCGTCATCACGGTCCCACGTTTGGTGCGCTCAGGGGCCACGCGCATGGACGCCGAGAGGGTGTTAAACCGCACGGTGATGTACGCTTCCCAGTGAGGTTGCTTCACGACCGGCAGCATCATGTGGATCGTGTCAAGGACGGCTCGCTTAAATGACTCGTAGTCCATCAACGTGCGGCTACTACACGGCACCACACGAGGCGAGATGGCCAGCTTCACATAGAACAGGGTCTCTTGTTGATCGTCACCCTTGATTTCGATTTTCTCAATCTCTGGGACTCCACCAGGACGGGTTGACGCATGTGGTCCATAGAGGCGTGTCGCACAGACCGGCTTGTTACAGACTTCGAGAATAGGGGACTGATCGCACTTGTAGTTGTACTCGTGGCGCATGACGCTATCGATGATCGTATTGACTTCCACCTGGTCCAACGGAGGCGTGCAGGCCGTGTTGTTTAGGAAGTTGACCATCGTGAGAACCTTTGGCCGGTCCATGCGGTGTTTCTTTGTGGCGAAGACAGCAAAGTTGTAGACCGCGTCGTTTCGCATGCCAGGGGGTACGCCTGTCGCAACCAATTGTTCGATGCACGGAGGAATCTCGGTAGGGACTAGGTGGGTCACCTGTTCCGGCAATTGTACCAGCGACTTCGGATCAATGCGTTGGACAGTATTCAGAAACTCCTCTAAGGAGTATTCTGTGCCATCGGCTCGTATCGCTTTTCTTGGTGTAGCACCAAAGTACGGAAGGTTAATCCAGTTCCCAATCCCACCGGATTGTGCTTTTTGCTTAGGGAAAATTTCTCGTGCTTTACGAGGATCGACACCGAGAAGCGTCCGCACTTTCTTGAGATAGTCAATTAGTTGCGGAGCCTGCATGCCTGGTTCGGGCGCGAAGACGTAGGCGTGAGCGCCTCCACTCTTGCTCCGACAGATCATGAGAGGCACAGCTAACGCTGCCGCTTTCGCAACCAGTGAGGCATGATCGATGCCGGTGTACTGGTCGATGTCGATGGCGCCAAAGACACACGTCCCATCATCCCGCACTGGGACAATACCAAGGCCAATTTCACCACGCAGATGCTTGGCGTAGTCGTCGATGGTGACCGGCTCAGAAATGGTGGCCGCTTTGCCTTTGGCCTTCTCACCGATCACGGCTTGCGAAGGGTTCGTCGTGACGACGTACCGACCCTTCGCTCGCGTGAGACCAGCAAACAGAGCCGCAAACTTCTCTATGAGTATCTGCTCAATCACTACTCGTCGTGTCCCACTTCAGAGACCAATTCCCCCTTGAATGAACGGAAGAGGTCTGCCCCATACTTCATCATCTCTGCGGTGGCAGGCCCAACGACACGCACGACCGGCACATAGAAGTTCCCTTTTGGTCCTGGCTTATCAGCGCTACGAAGCTCGTAGACCGTGGCGAAAGCTGGCGCTGCGACTGATTGACCGTTGCCGAGTCTCATCCGACGTGTGCGGAGCAGCGTGCTCCATGTCTTCGAGACAACCAAGGACGCGGACTTGAAGGACAGGGACATCGGCATCCCTTGCGCCGTGTCAATGATGAGCCAGTTCCGGTATTCTTTACAGTCGGTCCCGACCCCTTCACGACCCGTGCCCCACTTCGAGAGAGGACAGTCCGCGCACAGTGGCGCGTGGTGCCCACCGTCGATGCCGTTCTTCGATTGGCATTCGAGCACATTGTTGGCAAACCGCAACCGGCTCACACTGAACTTCACAGGAATCACTTGCACCACGTCTCCATAGATTTCCTGTGTGACGGTGTTGAAGAACTGCCCGACCATCAAGCCGGGAATGTACTCCGGCTTCGAGCGGAGTAATTGAGGAGAGAGGGCTTGTGCGATTTGCAGGCGGGGAATTTGGAAGTCTTCCGGCCTCGCGTTCTCCAAGCCCATCACTCCATGATTCGCACCCAACTGCTCTTCGGTCATACCGAGAGCCGCCAGTGTTTCAGCATCGACCATCATCAACTCTCGACCCGTTGTGACCGCAGGAACCTCTGCCATAGAAACCTCCTTGGTTAGCGCACAATTGTTTTGTAATGAATGTTCAGACCGAGACCGTCACATGGCAGGCCCTCCTCCAGCCGTTCGCGCACCAACGCTTCGGTCGTTTTTGGTGCGACTGTGGGTTGAATGAGTGACTCAAGGTTATTCGATTTGAGCCACTCGTGATACACGACCTTATCGCTGGCCGACACATACAACCGTGCTTGTGCCGAGAAGGTACCAAGGCCTTCGACGTTCATCGACGCAATGCCTTCTGCATCCCATCGATCTGCGACGACCTGTCCAATCGCCTCAATCCGCTCAGAGAGGCGCTGCTTCTGAAGGTCCAGTTTGTCCATCTCCTCCCGCGTCGCCTGTAGGGAGCGCAGCAAGGCCACTGTGTCCAATGGTACCAATGCCTGTACAAGTTCCTGGGTTGCGTCCCTCCTCTGGTCCATGGAGTGGATCTGGTCTTTCCACGACTTGTTTCGCTTTGCCATGTAGGAGTCCTTTCACAATCGCGTTGACCAGACCTGATTTCGTAAACAACACTGGACGGTCTGGGTCTGCCGGGTTTGTCACAATCACTTGCTCGGTGTTCACCTGCACTTCCAGTGCCGCGGGCAGGGCAGGTACCGTACCTCCAACAGTATAGTCCTTACCAAGAGAGCATAACTCCAACAATGGTCTTGCCATTGTGACGGTCTTCAATACTTCGGTGCCGTCTTCATCCACCACGACGATCCGCAGCAGGTCTTCCATGAACGCAAGATTCACCCTGTACATTACAGTCCCTCCGGCTCTGTGTAGACCAACTTGAGTACATGCACCGCCTCACTGATACAGGCACATACGTCTTGGCACAGGAATGTGTACCACATATTGTTATGCACACTGCGCACGGTGAGTTGGATTTTATCTCCCATCTTCTCTAGGTGCCACGCTGCCACACGTTGGCTATTCAACACCATGATGTCTTCTAACGAACACCTCACTTGATACACAGGCGCACCAACCTGCTCTCTCGTTTCCATATACATTACAGCACCTCCTCCATTGTGTGTCCGAGGACCGCGTCACTCAGGTTTTGTTTCTTTTCGAGCGCTTTGAGGACCGTATGGTCAATCGTGTTACGCCCGTCGTGTGTCACCGCGATAATATCAATATAACTCACAGACTTATTTGTTTGCCCCGGACGATGCAGCCGGTCCTCTGCTTGCACGCGGGCCTCATGGGAGTACGCATTGGTCAAGAAGACAGCAGTGTCCCCGTGTGTCAAGGAGATTCCAATGCCCCCGGTGACGACTTGGCAGAGCACCACACGGATTCGACCGAGTTGAAAGTTCTCTTGGATCTGCTCACGATCCTTCAGGGAGGTCTCTCCGTAGATCATCCCGCATGAGATCCCTTCCTTATCGAGTCGCGCTGCGAGGTCTTGGATCTCGACAGTAAACATCGCAAAGATCACCATGAAGGGAATGTCTTCGAGGAGTTCGATCACCACGTCGAACTTTGGGTTCTGCTTAAAGCTGACAATCTGCGTGTTGCCATTGATACTGTTGACGATAGGCACATGCCCGCTTGTGATCTGTGACAGCCGGAGGATCTTCGTGAGTGCAATCTTCGCCGTGGTCTGTCCGATCACACCCGGCATCGTGGCGACGGCGTGCTCTTTCATCATGAGGTACGCCCGCTCTTGTTCCTCTGACAGCGGGACTTCCATCCGCACAGGGGGCATCTTCGGTGGCAGATCGGGGAGCGCCACGCTCTTATCGATCACTCGTGTATATGGCTTGATTTTCTCACTCAACTCATCGAGGTTCTGCCAACCCACCACTTGCACCGGACGGCCTCCCACCATGTACCCACCCATCTGTGCGTAGCGATTGCGGAACGCAATAAAGTACGGGCAGCGGAGGATTGATGGGCTCAGGAAATTCATCTGCGTATAGAGATCTAAGGGATTTTTCCTTATGGGCGTGCCGGTCAGAATGTACCGACGAGTCGCGTGTTGACCGAGACGCATCGAGACCTTCGACTGGATGGAGGTCCGGTTCGCAATACGTGTAGACTCATCGAGGATCATCGCGGACGGAGCCATGTTGAGGAGAAACTCCCTAAGGTAATCTTCTATCTTTGGGTTGCGGAGCGCCTCATAATTGACGATCATCCACACAAAGGCACGGCCTTTCTCAAGGTAGTACTCATCCATCTTGACGAGGCGCTTGCCAGACTCAATCCGATACACAAAGTGGGGGATTGACGCTGGCGTGTGCCGCGCAACCTGCCCCCACTCTGGATTGGCCCATGTTGACTTGACGGTGTTCGGACACACCACGACGGCTCCGAACAACGCCTTATCGTTGAACAGGAGGTTACTACCGTCCACGACGATCTTCGACTTCCCGCAGCCGGGTTGGTCGAAGAAGCCGTAGAACTGACGGCCTCGATACAACTGAATCCCTTCGATCTGGTGCGCGAAGGGTTTATAGGTGTACTCGTAGCTCACGTGATTTGCGGGATCGCTATTGGTGCAACCTCGACACTATTGCCCACGACTGCGGTCTCAGTGGGTAGCACAACTGGTAGGCCGGTCTCCGTGGACGCTGGGAAGAACTCTGCCCAATCTTCTTTACTCGCCAGCACATCGACCGCCATCTCTCGATAGATATGAAACTTGGCCGTCTGCCAGGTACATTTGTATTGGCGCATCGAGAGTTGAATCAGTTGATTGTTGAGCCGGAACGCATCAGGAAGGACGAACACCACAGGCCGGTGCTTGACACCCTCTCGTTCATACGAGGTATGGCTGCCCAAGAACCGTATGGCTCGCCCTTTACTGTGTCCAAGCTTCTCAAGGATACTGCATGACGCCTTGGCCGCTTCGGTCTTGCTGGCGAACGAACTCACGATGCCGACATAGAACATGGTATCCTCCAAAAAGTTTCAAATATGAAACCCAGTCCCACCTACCACCACGAGAAGTAAGACACCGACTGCAAAAACCTGGCGTCGTGCTCGACCAGCCACGCTAGACTCGGGTCTTGTCCATCGTGAAGCAGTTTGATCCACCACTTGAAACGGTCGGTCGCATGGGTACGAAACAGGGTACGCTCGCTCTCCAACTGCTTGATCTTTTCTTCAAGACGGCGGATCTCATCCGCCTTGTACCGCATCTGCCGTGCGTGCTGCTTCTCTTCCTCCGTCCACTTCCGGTTATTCATAGGTTCAGCTCCTGTTTCTGACGTGTCTCTTCGTTATAGACGCAGTATAGAATGTCGTCATAGCTCTAGCTCCTGGTCAATCGGGTAGGTACTTGTGATACGTGGCTCCGTGGCTGGTAGCGCGTGCCCCTCGCTGTAGGGAATACTTTCTTCGTGCATCTCTTGCCGATCTGTCTGACGCGACAGGGTCACAGTAAAATGGTCCACGACACGCCGACGATTGAGCAATCCAATCTGTTCTACGACCCACAACATCAACGCACGAAGGCTGTCAACTCGTACCTCAACATCGAACGACGCTGTCATATCACTCATCGAAGTCAACACAATGCGATATGTGCGCTTTGCGTTTTGCCACTTCTGGTTGTACCCGCGTGGAACTCTATTCGTCTCCTGCCTCTCCGTCGCTTTCGTACTCTGACGCCTCGGCTTCCGAAAATTCGGAATCCCGATATACTTCATAGGACGAACTTTCCTTGAGGGGGTAGAGGGAGATGCTGTCGAGGCTGGTTCCGGGGTATTTGGTATCGAACTGCTGTCTGTCATACGATCCACACGTATTCCATTGGTCATTACAAAGTTTAGCATCATACCCCTTGACTCCGACTGAGTCAAGCGGCTGATTCATTGGATCGTCAGCCCACGCAAACTCTGGATGCCCTCCACCACACCGTGCCAGAAGCAAGAACAGTGCCAGACCGACTGTGCGCCATTTCGCCCCACTTGTGACTAATATGCCCCGTATCATGGTCATTCCCCCTTGTTGTAGGCTCGTTGACCAGTCTATAGAGCAATTACCGTGCCTTGGCTGCGGCGTTCTTCTGTGGCTCCTCAGGAACAATGTCGGCATACAGGAGGGGTATCCGCTCCTGAAAGGCCGCAAGCAGTGGGATACAGAGTTCTTTGATCTGCGGGTGCGCCTCCCGGCATGTCCGCATCAGTAGGAAGTGCCGCCAGTTGCGTAGGTTGAAGGTGGTCACAATGGCCGTTTTGAGACCAGTGGGGAACACTGAGCGAGCGATCTGAGGGGCTTCCCCCAATGCAATGAGTGTCTTGTAGGCTTCTTCCGCGTGTGTCATCGCAGCTTCCCAGACCAAGGCCGACTCCGGCTTGGAGAGAGGGGGACGGACAAACTTGGCCGACCGACCGGGTTTCGTGTAGTTCACGAACCGCGTCGATTCTTGTGTATAGGAGCCGACACGATGCCGGACCCACTCATGAGAGATGCCGCGATCCATTGTCGCAATGACCGTGACTTTCTCGTGCTCTGTGATGGACCAATCACCATGCTCGACAACCCATGTTTGAAGAAACTTTTCCCATGAGGTTTCACTCTGCTTCTCTTGCGCGTCGTGGGAGTGCCGACCGTAGAACTCAATTTCACGCAAGAGATTGATCCCCTGCTGCCGGGTAAGAAGATGCCGAATCTCAAAGGAGGGCGTGATAACTGTAATCATATAATACCCACTCGCATACAGTCTGGTAAGTTCAGGTAATGTGCCAGCCTGTCGTTCGCTTCTAGGAACTGACGCCGTAGATCATGAAACTTTTGGTCTTTAATCTCAGAGAAGTCTGAGTAGTGGACAAACGCATAATGAAACCCCTCATTATTGACACGATCTCGGATCTCGTCAATATCCTTCTGTTTCATAGTTTCCTCGCGTAGTCATTTAAGACCTGTATCGGAGTTTTGAATTGCGTGAGAGTCCACACTTGCTGCCTACCTCGTTTGAACCCCTCAAGGTCGTACTCAACCGGCATGTCTCTCACGCCAACCTTGTAGGTGTGGGTCAACTGTTTCTTGGCTCGATAGGTGGAGACATTGCACTGGTCCGCGTACTCGGGCAACTTCATCTCCTGGTCACGGCGGGCTCGCAGCGCGTCACGCAGCGCCACGACCACCCCAAACTGGTATCCCCACGTCTCCTTCAGGTCTTGGGCCGATTTTCCCACTAAGACAATCACCTTAGGGGTAATCCCTGAGACGTATTCTGACAGTCCTCGTTGGCCCACCACACAGAACGTGCGATGCTGCCCGTGCCTCGTATCGAGAAACCACTCACACCAATAGTAGACGGCCAGTGACTCCCCAATCAATGAGGACAAGAGGAAATACTGGTCCTTCTTCGGCCAGTGCCCACTGACATAACACGTATGGATAAATGCCTCACTCATGAGGAAGCGCGAATCCGTTCGTTCTCGTCTCGTGCGGCATTCCGTTCGATGATCGTCTCAGAGAGACGTTGAATCAAGGCTGGGATATGCTCATCGACCAACGCATTCCCATATCCAATCTGTTCATCTCTGCGAGCCATCGCTCGCGCCAAACAGTACTGATCGAGCACCTGTTGTAGTGTCATAGTTACCTCTCAAATAAAGGGTCTTCTGACTTACATACCTTCGGGGTCTTTCGCTGGACCTCAGCCCAATCCAAATACTCTGCGATCCCTTGCTGCGTCACCATCTGATTGGCGTACTCAAACATACGATGGTCTCGCAATTCTTGATCAACATCAATCTCCACTTCAAGGATCTCATAGCTCGGCTCAATGTAGAGGACGTTGACCGTGGCTGGGTGCAACGACCCAGCAACAAACATCGAGTAGGTCTGTGTCCACCGGCCTGTGCCGTCTGTGACTGCGAGATCACTTTTTGCGGGCGTCTTGAAGAACATACCCTTCCTTCCATATTGCGTAGGCACTGGAGACAATCGCATCAACACGTTCAGTGGGGTAGACACAATCGGCCTCTGTGTAGCCCCGAAACTCCTCCGGCTGCGGCTTCTCGTTTACCCGCCGCGCAATCTCACGGTTCAGGAAGAAGAGATGCTCCACCATGTAGATCGTGGCTGAGAACGACTCCAAGAGCAGTGTCACGACGACGGTACGGTGTCCTGGGATATGCTGCAACGCGAGGAGCGCGTCCCGTATCTCGCGTCTCGTCCTTTGTTTCTCTTCCGGCACGAAGCCCTGCATCGAATACAACAGGCTCGCCTGTGTATTTCCCATGACACGGACATCCGTATCACTGAGTTTGACTTGGTTTTGCGCGACGACGGGGTACTCTTTTTCGAGCGCCATGATGTCTCGAAGGACGGGCCGGTACTGTGCGTGGAGTTCCTCGAACAGTTTCATCCCCAACAGATCCAAGAGTTGCATCCTCTAACTCCTTGCCTTCGATGAGTTTATCAGACCGCTCTTTCTGTGCCACGATCCGCTTCCGTGCGCCGTTGGCAATCAAGTGCCCGGTCTCCGTCTTCTTCGACTCTGGTAGGGCGTCGAAGTACTTCAACCACTTTGTGGTCCCCGGCCTACACAGAATATGTGTGTAGGGGCGAAACCCTAGTTCGTTCATCGGGACCGGCTGTTGGCACACATAACAGATCCGCATGTTAGTCGTGGCAGTAGTCATCCACGGTGATAGTGCCGTTCCGTTGTACCGTCACTTGCACACCGTCTCCAAAGGCTTCGTGCATCACGTCGTCGATATCCTCGAAGAACTTCTCCACCTGATCCGCGACTGCTGACAGTGGGTGTGCTCCCTCCCCATCCCACGCCTCGTGCCAATCCTCCTCGTCGTCGTACTCCTCGTCTGCGATAATCACCACACCAGTCGCCTCAGGCGAGTTGACCTGAAAGACACATGGGTCGCCGTCATTGAATGAGGGGGTATATTGAGTCCACCGCACCGCTTGGGCTTCTGGGTGGGCCTCAAACAAATTGAGGAAGAAGGGTTTGAACGTCTCTTGGCCGAACTCTTTCAGCTTATTCTGCATCTCTTTCTTCTGTGCTCGGTACGTTTCAATCGCGTCCATGTCAGGCCTCCAATTCGACTTCGACCACTTCATCCTCAACTCCTCTTCAAGGCTTTCAATATCTGTGCCGTTCGATACGAATAGGTCCGCGTCCTCAGCCAGTTATCTAACACAATTAACTGCCGTCGCTTCCCGATTGAATATGGGCCTACACATTGAATAAACTTCTGAATACCCTCAGACCTGCGTATATAGATATCAATCGAGATACCATCTTTACGTTTGTACGCAGACCCACCAAAGAACTCAGCCCACAAAGCAAAGAGTCGTATTGCAGGCAACGAAGTATTTTGGCCTATGGACAAGACTGGCCTCCATGTCTCCGTACTTTTATCATAATACAGACCTACAGTACCTTCCCCATCAAAAAAACCAGCACAGTAGGCGAATTGTTTAGAGGTCACTCAAGAACCACTCCGTAAGACGATCTCTACGTCTCGAAGATCGTGAGGGAGTCCCTCTTCTGTGAAGTAGAGAGAGACCGTACCCGCGTCGTAGTGGACCTTTGCAAGATGTGCGCCGGGAGGGCGGCCTGCAACGACCATGATCCGTCCGGCTGTATGGTTGCCGGTCGCCAGCATCTTCTCAATCAACTGTGCGGCCACTCGTACTCGTATCATACGCCTGCATCTCCTTCGTGCAAGGTCGCCAAGAACTCCTCATAGGACGCATAGTATTCAAGGTAGCCGCAGCTTCGGCACACGCCTGCCCCCTCACACGATTTCCATTCGTACACCATCAGGTGGTGACAGTGTGGGCACGTAATGTTCACCATCAGTGATTATCACTCTCCGAGATCAGGAGGTACTCAGGATTGATCGACCGGAGCAGCTTCCGGCCAATCCAACACTCTCCCTCGGTCACTGGTTTTACGACCACAGGGAAAATAGACTTCTCAAGGTCTGGGGGAAGGACGGAGTCAATCGGGAGATACACGGCCAGGTCTCCGGCCTTGAACGTCCCTTTCTGTGTGACACAGTGCCAGCCGCGGACCTGTACGAGGTCCAGCCGGTCGGCGTTCGGGTGCTTCTCCACCTTGTCGATCTGCACGATCAGCACTTTGTTGTCGATGGCATCCATGTTACCTCCTTGTCTTTGAGCGTTTGTAACTTCAAACACTTCAACTTATCTGCTGCTCGTCTGTCGTTCTTTTTCTTGGTTAAAGAATTGTGCTTTATATACCCGCGCCAACCCCTTCTGGCCTCCGGCCTATTCTTATGCCACTCAATAGCTACTTCTGATTGCCGTGCTTTGAAATAAAGAAAAGGCAGTACACAAATCAGAAACGTGCAGGCATTCTTGCCGCCTATCCGCCAATTTAGTTTCAGACCTCCACTCAAGGTACGTTGTTTGTGGTATGACCCACCATACTCAGAACACAAGAAATTGAAAAGTCGTTTAGTCTGTTCACACGAGTTTTGGCCTAATTGCACATGTAGACCATAACCATGACTACCGCTTGCTTTATAGATTCCTATGCAGCCCCCACCGTCGAAAAACCCGGCGATATATTGAGGAGACCAAGCTACCCTTTTACGCATAGTACCGCCTGGAGTTTTGCCTCAATTGATACAAGGTCTCTTTGGTTTGCCATGACCTCGTCGATAGGCTTATAGGCACCGGGCAATTCGTCGATCACACCCTCGTCTTTCCGACACTCTACTCCTGCGGTCTGTTCAGCCACGTCAGCAAGAGTGAACCGTCGCTTCGCTTCTGTTCGACTAAAACGGCGCCCGGCTCCATGCGAACACGAGTGGAAACTGTCTGGATTACCGAGGCCACGCACGATGTATGAGAATGATCCCATCGCGCCAGGGATAATTCCATAGTCTCCCTCCCTCGCTCTCACGGCTCCCTTGCGCGTGACAATGACGTTCTGCCCGAAGTGGTGTTCCCGTTCGGCGTAATTATGATGGCACGAGACGGTGAGTTCTGGCTTCAGCGGCTTGACCAGTTCGACCATCAAGGCACACTGCACGAAGTTCAGCATCATCTCCCGGTTACGTTTGGCATAAGCCTGTGCCCACTGTAAAGCCTTCCAATACCCATCAAACTCAGGGGAGCCTTCAACAAGGTACGCAAGGTCTGGGTCAGGAAGACTCACCATATATTGCTTCATGAGTCCCTTGGCCTTGTTGATATACACGTCCGCAATCATCTTGCCGGTGTGCCGAGACCCTGAGTGCAGCATAATCCAGACCTGCTGCGCTTCGTCGATGCAGAGTTCGATGAAGTGGTTGCCTCCACCGAGTGTACCAAGTTGGTGCATCGCCCGGACATAATCGTCCGAGACACTCTTCGGCATCTCATCAAACTCACTCCATCCCGCCCACGAGGACGCCATCCTATGGACCGTCTTGCGGCTCTCACGGCCTACAGGAATCAACGCTTCAATTGCAATTCGGATGTTCTTGAGGGAGTCTGGGAGATCGGAGGCGAATAGCGGCAGCTTCATCGCGTCCATTCCACAGCCGATATCGACACCGACCGCAGCCGGGATAATCGTGCCTTGTGTGGCAATCACGCTCCCCACTGTGGCGCCTTTGCCGACATGCACGTCTGGCATCACCGCCACATGTTTGAACACACACGGGAGATTCGAGAGGTTCGTCAGTTGTGTAAGGGCGTCCGACTCCACTTCATGCAGCGGAGACCACACCTTGACCGGCACTTTCCCCTTATTCATGACGTTGAACATATTACATCTCCAAAAGTTTCAAATATGAAACTATGTCCCAACTCTAATAGGCTTGAGAACGGTCGTGATGCAAGATCGGTTCCAGCTATAGACGAATGTAATGGAGGAGCCTTTGAAGATTCGAGTGACAAACTTTTGCACGTCTCCTGCGGTGTGTTCCATCTTGTCCGCACGCTCAAGGCCGATGGTCCCACACAGACTGTTGTACTCAGGACGGGACAACACGATCCCGAACCGCTCTTTCAGCCGGTGCTGCGTATGCCGGAATGAATAGGCTTTGTCTTTCTTCGTTTTCATTTGGCGAGGCGACTGGACTTGAACCTAGACCTTTCGTTTTGGAGACGAAGATGCTAGCCATTAACACCATCACCCCGTGCAATTGGTGGACCGACGAGGAATTGAACCCCGATCTTCCCGGTGCAAGCGGGAAATAATCCCTTTATACTACCGGCCCAAAAGAAAAAGCCTACCGAGGGAGCCGAACCCTACACCACAGCTACTCACGCGCTTTCGCTATGACGCTGGCGTTGCCTGGAGGTATGCCCTTCGGGGAGTACAACCCGATGCCGCCACTCAGCAGGCCGAAGTAATACGCTTCCAGGACAACGCGCCTCAGTAACTTCTTTGAGATCCTTCGTTTGGTTATGAACTTCATGATACCCA
>ERZ1292625.841-Hain-H41-01um-R1-841-length-41510-cov-15_pt1 | contig 41510 bp, 62 predicted proteins | sample MGYA00564400_ERZ1292625 | MGnify/ENA primary metagenome ERZ1292625 (study PRJEB36523, sample SAMEA6512639) | groundwater metagenome | collected 2019-01-08 | study: AquaDiva: Metagenomics assemblies of 32 groundwater samples
CGGTGACGGTGCCGGTTACGGTGGCGGTGCCGGTTACGGTGGCGGTTACGGTGGCGGTTCCGGTGACGGTGGCGGTTAATGGAAACACAAATGAAAAAAAGAAACTTTTACAGAGATGGGTTGAAAGAAGAAATAACTGGTCCGATCAAAGTTCATACGACATCGGACGGGCATGTCGTCGAATCGTATAAACTTGCCAGCGGAAAACGCCGATTCTTTGCGACAATTGCAGGGAGTCATTGGTGTGCTCATGGCGACACGATTGCAAGCGCGGTAGCAGACGCTTTGTGGAAAGATCCAGAGCGAAGGCCATCGGCTGAATCGCTAATTGAGGAGATCAAGAGTTTTGGAAAAGACAGAAAAATCACTCTCAATGAATTTCGGATGATTACCGGCGCGTGTTTAACTGGGTGTAGGACTGCGCTTGCTCAAGCCGGTAGAGATGAATCACCTTTTACGGCTCATGATATTCGAGCCACAGTATCTAGGGAGTGGGGAAATAAATTAATCTCGATGATTGGGTGGGAAAAGGTATGACCCCGACCAACAAAGCCCTCGAAGCGGCCGCTGAGAATTATGCAGTTAAAAATGAGCAAGCTACTTTAAATATTGAGCGCATCAAAAGGGCGGTTCTTTTCGGAGCCGCCTGGCAGAAAGAGCAGGATGCGGAACGGATGAGAGTTTTGGATGCAAAAATAATATCGTTAGAATCTGCCTTAATAAAAACACCTGAAGAGTTACACAAAATATCAGACACAGTGGCTAAATGGGGTTTCGGCGACCGAGCGAAGGGAGAAGAGAAGTGACGGACGTTTGTTTTTTCTTTGGTTGTAATGAATGCTTTTTATGTAAAGGATGTATTGAGTGTGATCGTTTTTCTTGTAAATGCACAGAGCAAGATTATAAAAAGCATAATGAAAGAGTTAAAATAGAAAAATCTGAGGCCGCAGTCGATAGAGCTTTTGAGGCCAAAATCCCATGACCCACGCCGAACGCCTTCAGGAGATTAGGAAGAAGCGTTATAGTTGCGTAGATACGAAATGGCTTCTTGTATATGTCGATCGGCTTGAGAAGGTCGTGGGGGCCGCTCGTTGGATGATTGACAATGAATTTGATGATGGCTTTGGGTGCACAATTTCCGATAATTATTGGAGTAGAGGAGAACTTGCAATTAGAAAAGCCCTCAAAGAATTGGAGAAGGAATGAGCGACGGAAAATGTCCTGATATATACGAGTGTCGGTTAGGCGGGGTCGTGGGCAGAGATTTACACCAAGCAATAATAGGTAAATTCAGGGATGAACTTTTTGAAGCCATAAAAACGACTCAAACCCTCCGCAAGCAGCTCGAGGTGGCGAGGGAAGTAATGCAAGATTGCAGGGAATTTATTTGTTTTTCAAAGTTACAGGATGTTGACCTATTAAAGCGAGTAGAAAAAACAATCGACGAGATCGGAAAGGCCGACCAATGACCGACATCGAAACGATTGAAGCGTGGCTGGTGAATGGCTTCCATAATTCCCGTGTAAATTTAGAACTAATTTCAGCAATCCGCAACCTAGTTGAGCGGAGTAAGAGGATGGAGAGGATTTTGGTGGAAATAGCTAAGGTAAACTTTGCTGGGCCATCAACCGATGAGCGTAGAGAATGGACTTGGGCTAGGGCTTATCAAGAACTTAAAAATTCAGAGGAGAAACCCCAATGACCACAGGTAGTGAGGGGAAGAGCGGAAAGCCACGCGCTAAATTTTGTTGGGAATGTGGGTTACAGCTTAGGCAGAGAAAGATTTTTGTTGAAATTGAAGTTGAAGGGCATAAAAGAATCCTCCATAAACAATGTGCCAAAAAGATTAAAAACGGGGATAGGACTGAGTACACCTGTAAGGGAGAAATTTTAGATGAAATTGAAAATGATCTTTGACCTGCTCGCCGTCACCTGCAAGCGGTGTTTGAAGAAGATGGGGGAGAAGTGATTGTTTGGAAGGTAAAAGCAAAAGGTTACAATGTCATATGGAAAAGTTTCACTTGGGCAATTGCTGACTGGCTTGATCTTAGGACTCAAGATGTAGGTTGGGTTTTTATTTACCCCAAGATTGTCGGTCAAAAAAAGTTTGCGTCAATGAAAGAGTCTAGTGGAATGTGAATAAGAATTCATGCGTCGGTCGTTTCATTCTGGGGCATGACTGAGATCCGGTGGGTGCCAGATAGAAAATTCTGGGTAAATGGTCGATGATCGACAAGACAAAGGCCCACTGGATTTTAACAGGAGAACGATGTTTACAGTAAACGGGAACTATAAACCCAAAGCTACACACTTTTACATCCTGTCAGTGTGTGTATATACATACGTGGATTGATAGGTGGGGGAATAAATGACACTCAAAGAGGCGATTAAGGATTACACAGAACCATGCGGCGCGGTATCGATTTACAAGAATCCATTCCACAAAAGAGTGTGTAGACTTAATGATATCCAGATATCAGAAGAAACAGAAAAGAGATTTTGGGACAAGGTTGAAAAAACAACAGAGTGTTGGAATTGGACAGCGGGGGTTTCTTATGGGTATGGGATTTTTTCCATAAGAGATCCGTTGTACAAAAAAAGAAAAAACGGATACCCGAGAAGGGCGCACCAAGTTTCGTTAAGACTACATGGAATTTATATAGACCCAAAAAAGGTAGTTGACCACATTTGTTTAAATAGAAAATGCGTTAACCCAAAACACTTAAGGCAGGTAACCAGCACAGAAAATGTTTTTCATGGATCTGGTCGTGCGCTCAAAAACAGAAACAAAACTCATTGTGACTCTGGTCATGCTTTTAATAAAGAAAATACAAGATACTATTTTTATAAAGGAAGAAAACACAGGGCGTGCAGAATGTGTCATAGGAGATTCACAAAAGAATTCAGAGAGAAAAAAAAACATGGGATCATTTAAAGATGAGATGTTCAATTATAAAGAATCAACAGGGGCGTTTTCAATATATAAACACCCGAATGATGATTCATGCGATAACTTATTACTTCAGACATCTTATTATTACCTATTATTAGAACACCGAAACGAATTGACCGGCGACGACAGAGAGAAGTTTAGAAAATATCTACAATCTAGAGAGATATGCCAGGGGTCATTCAAGCGGAAATCATTCGAGACCTGGCCCAGTTCCTTTGATGATCACACAGCCATCGCAGCTACGTCTAAATATTGGGCAACAAGAATAGCAGAACACGGACACTGGAATGATTGGACGTGGAATAATAATTTCTTAGGCAGAATCCCAGGTTTTGCGCCAGCGATTAAGGCCAAGGCGGGGATATCACTTAGCCCATTAAGCCAGTCTGCGGCCATCGCAGATTATTTAGGAAATCTGAGAGAACCTAAAGAGGATGTATCAGGAAAGATCCTCCTCTGGTTTAGAATGCAATGCTATGGAGATAAGTACCCAGCTATTAACGCCGCCATAGCGATATGGAAAGAGAGGATGAGAGCCCTATACCCAAACGGAATGTGCGACGTTTGGCATGAATATCTAAAGAAAGACAGCCCAGATCATCCGTTTATCAAATATTCAGCTCAGACGTGGTAATAGTTTTTAAACCAGTTAACGAATTTACGGATATTTTTTTTATTGTTTGATTTCAAATTAGCCACAGGGTTGGTCCTAGAATCAGCCCAGGCGCAAGAAATATCTCCGGTACGGGTATTTGAGGTTTTTAAAAGGTGTAATCTCTTATGCATTACTTTCGCGATCTCTTTAGCAACGCTTTCCATTGTAATCAGAATGGACCCAGCGGTGGTAAAAATATTATGGCCACGTTTTTTTGATTCTAAACAATATTCGATTACATCTACGGCGTCGTCTATGTAAGTAAAAGCCCTCTTATTTTCGCCCCAATTGTATAGTGTAACTGTTTTACCTTTAGATATCGCCTTAGCGAATTTAAACATAGACATATCAGGACGACCATAGGGACCGAAGACTGTAAAGAAACGAATACCGAAAACACTCATCCCATACACCTCAGAATATGAATGGGCGATTACCTCGTTGCATTTCTTAGTTGCAGCATAAAAACTAATCGGGTGACTTGTGTCTGATTTAATATTAACGCCATTAGCCTCGCGCCCATACACAGAACTAGAAGAGGCATAGATAAACTTAGCGCGTTGTTTTTTAGCGTGATTCAATACATTCATAAACCCGACGAGGTTGGAATTAAAAAACTGTTGAGGATATATAGCAGAGTCTTGCACACCCGCCCTTGCGGCTAAGTGGATCACGACAGAACATTCTGGTAGTTTCGGGGTATCAGCTAGGTCTAACCTTAAGAAAGAAAATCGTTTATTTTTCTCTAAGATCTTTCTTCTCGCGTGTTTAAGCGACACATCATAAGCGTCATTCTCGTTATCAACCCCGATAATAGTATGATCCTTCTTAAGTAATCGCACACAGGTATGGAACCCAATGAACCCACTAGAGCCAGTCACGAGTATTTTCATGTCAAACAACCTAACGCACGGATGCCTTGAATTAAAGTAAATTTAGTCCACAATTGTTGAATAATGGCTCACCCGAAATGCTCTGATGAGGATTTTATAAGGCTGTTCACAGAATGCGGAGCAACGGAGACGGCAAAAATTTTAAATATTACAATCCGTAACGTCCAAGCTAGACGACAAAGGCTAGAGCAGAATTTAAGCATCGCCATAAATAGCCCGAAGACCACGAAAGCTGTTGAGAGAAAAATAGGAAGCTATGCGAGACGACTCCACCACGAGATGGAAACCGGAACCATCTTAGTTGGATCTGATGCCCACGTTTGGCCAGGCGAGTTAGAACCAGCACAGAAGGCATTTATCCAGACAGCGGCAGAGATTAAACCAGATATTATCGTTTTAAACGGAGACGTTCTAGATGGAGCCAGGATCTCGAGACACCCACCACTACAGTGGTCGCACACCCCGACGCTTCACGAAGAGCTTGACGCGGTAGATAAATTCTTAGATCAAGTAAGACTCGCGTCTCCGAAATCCCAATTATTCTGGATATTAGGAAACCACGATTGCCGCATGGGGTCAAAACTTAGCATTCAAGTCCCAGAGTTCGCGAACGTCATGGGGACAAAACTAATTGACCACTTCCCACATTGGACGTTTTGCTTCTCTCTATGGGTCAATGACTCCCTAGTTATTAAACACAGATTCAAAGGCGGACTACACGCGACATTTAACAATACACTCTATGCCGGACGCAGCGTGACAACCGGACACCTTCACGCCCTACGCGTAACGCCATTCTCCGACTATAATGGGATAACCAAAGATAACGATTGGGCACGGGCTAGATACGGAACCGACTCAGGCACTCTCAGTAACCCATATGGCGACCACGCAGCCTACACAGAAGATAATCCACTTAACCATAGATCTGGATTCGTTCTGCACACATTCGTAGGAGGAGAGCTCCTCATTCCAGAGATGGCTATGATCATGGATCAGAATAGATTTCAATTCAGAGGACAGGTTAAGAAAATAGAATCTATGCCAATTCCAAAACCTTGACACACGCGCTGAGTCATAGTTAGCTAGTAGTATGACATGGCATAAAGGCCAATCCGGAAACCCAGCAGGACCTCGAGTAGTAATCCCAGAAGATCTCAGAAATAAAGTTGTAAAGCAAAGAGAAGAAACAATCGCCACGATCTGCCGTCTCGCGCAGATGAATATTAGAGATATCGATAAACTTACCAAGAATCCAGATCTCACTTGCTTAGAAGCAGCTCTAGCTAAATTGTGGATTGAAACGATTAACGATGGCGACCCGAAGAAACTTATGTTTTTATTCTCTTACTCGATAGGAAAACCGATGGAGCATATTGAGATAACGAATCCAGATGGGTCACTGCAAGCTAATCACGCGGCTATTTTCGAAGCACTTGAGGAGTATCGTAGAAAGAATTCCCAACTAGGAATAGAAGATCAGAACGAAGAGGGATAATGGCTGAGCACTATACAAAGAATCTAATTAAGACGATTAAAGATTATCCGAAAAAAGGAATTCAATTTAAGGACATCATGCCGATCTTTAAAGATCCTGTGGCTTTTGAACAGGTGATCTACAAGATGGTTATGGATATTAAAATGGATCAGATCGACGGGATAGTAGGGATCGAGTCTAGAGGATTTATCCTAGCCAGTGCGATTGCCACGAGTTTCTTTAAACCGTTTATTCCGATTAGAAAATTAGGAAAGCTACCACCTCCCAAGGTATCAGCAGAGTATGACTGCGAGTATGCAAAGGGATGGATTGAGATGAAAAAAGGTCATGGAAGAGTTCTGCTAGTGGATGATGTACTTGCCACAGGCGGCACACTGAGAGCGGCGATAGGGCTAGCTGAAAAAGCTGGATTTGAGGTTAGTCATGTCGCCGTTCTATTGAATCTAAAGAAGCTAAATAATTTTAAGTTCAAAGGGAAGCAAGTGAGGTCAGCGTATGTCGAAGGTTGATCTTATCGTAGCGGCGCTACAAGAGGAGCTTCAAAGCGAGTTTAACGACAAGCTCACATGTATTACTGGAGTCGGTAAGGTCAATGCGACCCATGCACTGATGGCGACTCTATATAAGAGTAACCAATTTGCTGATCGAGTTATTAATTTTGGGACCGCTGTATCTAAGAACCTAAAACCAGGCTCGATAGTTCAGGCCCTTGGTTTCTATCAATATGACATGAAATGCGCTCCTCTCACTGGATCGATAGGTATCACTCCGTTTGAGGATCACCCTACTATTATCAGTCAGAGGCTATTTGAGGACATTCCAGCATTTATATGTGGAACCGGAGACACGTTTATAGAACAGGGACACCCAGCTCTACAGCTATTTGAGATCTGCGATATGGAGTCATATGCACTAGCCAAGGTATGCCAGCGCGAGAAGGTTCCATTCTATTCGTTTAAGTACATCACCGACTCAGGTAGCACAGAAGATTGGAAAGCGAACCTCCCGCACGCGGCTAAAGAATTCAGAAAGATCTACGACCGCATTAGATGCCTGACCTAAGCAAGTATCTAGATAACCAGATCTGGAGGCTTAGGAACCTCTATTGCATCATAGATAAAAGCTCCAAACAGGTCCTATTCAAGCGAAACAACATTCAGAAGCTCCTAGACGAAGATGCAAACAAAAAGAAGATCATCTTAAAAGCCAGGCAGGTCGGCGTTTCAACCAATGAGCTCATCAAGCTCCTCGATTATACCCTATGGAACCGAAACGTAACGACGTGTATCTTAGCTCACGAACAGGATGCTATTGAAAAACTATTTAGAATCGTAAGGAGGGCTTATGAATTCATGCCGAAACAATTTCAGCCGGAGATCGACAGGGGTGGCGGATCGAAATATGAAATGTTTTTTCCTGGTATTAACTCTCGTATATACTGCGACCTTGAGTCTCGCGGTGATACAATCCATAGGCTACATATTAGCGAGGCTGCCTTCGTAGACGATCCGCAACGAATGCTGGCCACGATGGAGGCAGTACCTATCGATGGCGTGATAACAATGGAGAGTACTGCTAACGGGATGGGGAATTACTTCTACCAGCTATGGCAGGAGCCTGGCGAGTTCTCTAAACTATTCTTTCCCTGGTTCTTCATGCCCGAGTACTCGATCCCAACCGAGAGGATCTGGCGTACCGATGAGGAGGAGGAATTCTCAGCTAGGGTATGGAAACAATTCAAGGTCCGCATACACGATAGACAATTACTCTTTAGACGATCGAAACAAGCGCAATTAAAAAACCTATTCCCGCAGGAGTACCCAGAGGATGATCAATCTTGTTTCCTCTCTACCGGTGCGTCTGCTCTAGATCTACTTAAAGTTAAAGCGATGATAGATAACGCGTGGCCGCATGTATCAAAAGACGACACACTTACTATCTATGAGGGTCCGAGAGCTGGTGGGATCTACGTCATAGGAGCAGATTGCGCAGAAGGAGTTGGCAAGGACTTCAATGCTGCTGTGGTCATTGAGGCCAGGTCTATGAAAGTCGTAGCTGTACTACATGGGCACTTTAGACCGGAGAAGTTCGCGGTTAAGCTAAAGGATCTGGGCGCTAGATTCGAAGTAAGAAACAATTACCCATTACTTGCGGTTGAGCGCAATAACCACGGTCACGCTGTATTACTCGCCCTGAAAGAAGTCGAGGCATCTAAGTATCCCATCGGTATGATCTTTGAAGACAGAGACGAGAGACTCGGATGGCTAACCGACAGAATTTCAAGGCCGCTAATGATAGACGCTTTCCGAGATGCAATCGAGAATGCAAGAATCCAAATTTCTGACAAGAAGCTACTAAACGAGTGTCTTACATTAGTGGATAATAAGGGTAAGATCGAAGCAGCCGAAGGATACCATGACGATCTAGTTATTGCATCGTGCATTGCGCTTCAGATGGCTTTGAAGCATTCTAAGATGGTCGATCTGTATGATAATATAGGGTCAAAGATCCGTGTCTAAGGAGCTATTGGATGGCGATAAACGACGGTGGAGCTGGCAGTAATGATGTTCTTAGCTCTAAAGAACAGAACCTAATAGAGAAGCTATATCTAGGCGTTGCAGAGAAATCAGTCATGGCAAGCGCCTATGATGTGGATTCTCAACTAAGACCATATAACCCAGATGATATCTTTCAGAAGACCGGCGACTATTCAATCTATGAAGATATGATTAATGACGACCAGGTCGAGGTCTGTCTCAAGCTAAAGAAGGATCTCATCCTTGCAAGCGGTTGGGAGATCCAATCCGAGGATGGCGAGAATGAGGCAGCTAAGGAATTCCTAGAGATCGCGTTAAAAGAACGATTCAATGGATGCTTTGATGACGCGCTAGAGGAGATCCTTACAGCATTTGATTTCGGATTCTCTCTTACTGAAAAGATTTTCATGAAAGATGGAGCAGCGATTCTACTTAAATCGCTTAAGACGCGACATCCAAATACTTGGCTTATCCACACCGACACATATGGAAACATAGAGAAGTATGAGCAGCGAGGAGAGAGACAGAATCTCACGATAGAGCCGAAATCTCTAATCCATTTTATTAACCAGCCCAGGTTTCAAAACCCCTACGGCAAGTCGGACCTACGCGCCGCGTATAACGCGTGGTTTATTAAGCGCCAGATTATTAAGTACTTCGCGATATTCTTAGAGAAAGCAGCGAGTCCCACGCCGGTTGCAAAGTATGACACCGCCGCTCCGGCTAGTGCAGTTGACGCGATACATAACGCGATTAAGAGCCTGCAGACTAAGACCGCGCTCACGATCCCGAAGGGGATAGATATTGAATTCTTAGAGAGCTCAAATTCAGGCGATGCCTACCATAAGGCAATCAATCTTTTTAACATGTTCATCGGTCGCGCATTATTCGTGCCAGATCTAATCGGGCTACAGGGATCTGAGACCGCTGGCGGCTCCTATGCATTGGGTAAGGATCAGATCAATATTTTCATGCGTCACATCGCGAGACGAAGAGAGAAGTTAGAGGCGATAGTCAACTCTCATATCATCCACCCATTAGTCCTGGTCAACTTCGGAGATGTGAAGGGCTTTCCTAAATTCAAGTTAAAACCCGTATCTGAGGAGAACTCCCTCGACTACGCGAAGCTATTCCTAGAGGCAGTTAAATCGAAATTCTACAAGGTAACCGATGAGGAGATTAACCACTTCAGGAGCCTGATTAAGTTCCCAGAGGGAGAAATCGAACGACCAGAAGATTTATCAATGGCTTCTGATGGCAGCTCTGTCGCTGGTATTGGAGCGCTTGGGGATGATTTAGAACAGAAAACAAAAAAAGGTAAACAAGCAGCGGATAATGGGAAGGGCCAAAAAGGGAACGATGTTGTAAACGCTTCTAAAGATAGAGATGGTATGATTAATGAGGGCAGATACACCAAAGCTCATCAATCTCCTTATATGAAAAAAGTTAACTTCAAAGCGATCGAAAACCAGATGGAGTCTTTCTCATCTAAGACCGTAGACAAGACAGAGCCGATCCTAAGAAAGATCGTGGACGATATGTTTAAACAGATCGAGAGAAAGCGTCCTATCGAAACAAAGAGAGCAGATAAATTATCAGAGATTAGTTTGAAATATCTCCCAGAACTTAAGAAGGCGATTAAGGAACAATATAAACAAGCTTACAACGATGCTTATAATCTCGGAGAGAGAGAACTCAATAAAGCTAATTTCAGAACCCCAGTACCAGATGAGAAATTCATGGCGTTCTTAGAGGGAGAATTAGACGGCGCGGTTCAGGATTGGGGCGCTGGACTCTCTAAGAAAGCAAGGGTCAGAGTCTTAGAGGCGATTAGAGATGGTAAGCCTCTGTCTCAGGTTTTCGACGTGTTCGATGCTGATGATTTTCCAGACATGATTACTAACGTCGAAAGATTCGCTAGAACCAAATTCACAGAGATTATGAATCGAGGGAGAGTAGCGTCATTCAATGATTCGGGGGTTGTCGCGGCGTATCAATTTTCGGCGATTTTGGATGACAGAGTAACGGAGATTTGCGCCGGTTTAGATTCTAAGATTTTCGAGAATGGTGATCAACCGATTCCTCCGCTCCATTGGAACGCTTTAACAGATGACTCTTTGGTCACAACTAAAAACGGAGACGTAAAAATATCAGAAATTAAAACAGGCGATTTAGTCCTTACTCATAAAGGAAACTGGAATAGGGTCTATGACATTATGTCTCGATTCGAGGATAAAGACTTTTACGAGATAGAATTAACAAACGGTAAGACACTGAGAGCCACGGGTGAACATCCGGTTCTAACAAACAGAGGATGGATTCGAGCTGATGAGATCACAGAATCAGATCACATTATTTGTCTTGAGAAGGTTAATAATGAATTCATTATCAGATAATTTATTCTTATTAATGCGAAGGATATTTTTATTTACCGAGCGGAGATATTCGTCTTTTATTCTAGCCCTTTCTCGCTGCTCAATACCCCATTTAGATGTTGAATCAATCTCTATACAGAGATCAATGGATGGTATGAAAAAATCAACGATATATGTGCCAATCGGTTTTTGTATTTCGAACTCAACCGATAATGATTCTAATAGATTTTTAAACTTCAACTCTTGTGGGTATAAATTTCTTTTAAAATGCTCAGACATAGTTTTACTCATACGTATACGAATGTTCTCATTTTTAGTTGGGTTATTAGTTACCATCCGCTCGCTTGTGCGACGCGCCCACGCGCTGTTATCTTTTGTTTTTCCTAAATTTGGGTGTTTAAAATATAATTTCTTATTCCGACCAGACTCACTAGATGTGGCCAACATTAACCCGTTTCGCGCCGCTTCTTTGTATATAAAATCTCTACTCGTCTCTGCTAATTTAGACAACCAGAGGATCGATCTTTTCTCTTCGAAGTGCAATTTATGGATCGCTTCTTTAAATGCCAATCCGGTGTTTTTCTCAAACCTAGTTAGTGCTGTTTCTCTTTGGTTCATAGGCTCAACACTTAAATTGCCGAGGTATCTATGTCAAACGTAAAATCGATTATAAAAAAGAGATTAAGTACAGAATCATTGTGGAATTTAGCAGTAGAACAAGATGAGTCATTTATTGCTAATAGCGTGGTGGTTCATAATTGCAGATCTCTACTCATTCCAATCACTAAATATGAAGAGTACAAGGCTGACACGAAGGTAGGATCGAAGGATATCGATAAGTTCATAGAAGATAACAAGGGCGAGGGGTTCTCTCGATATTCTGAGGAGCATAAGCCTAGAGTAACTGATTCAGATACCACCTATGTGATTTACAGACCGAATCCTAAACAAGAAGTTTATGTATATTCTAAAAAAGGCGTAGAGTTTAAGCGTACTACAGTTAATTACAAGGATAACGCTCACGCAGAGATTTTGAGCGTGAACCATGAGGACGTGAAGCAATGAAAGAAAAGTTTAATCCATCTACAGGTAAGGTCGAGTTTATCCCCGAGGATAAAGAGGTCTATGTAAAAGGCGACACTGGATCACAAGGAGAGAGGGGCGAGCCTGGTAAGTTAGGTCCTGCTGGTCCTCAGGGATCTCAAGGTATTAAGGGTGACAAGGGAGACCGTGGCCCTCTCGGTCCTCAAGGTACCCCAGGCGTTAAAGGAGATCGCGGACCTTTAGGAGCTAAGGGAGATCGCGGACCTTTAGGAGCTAAGGGAGATCGCGGAGACAAGGGCGACATCGGAGCGCAAGGATCTGCTGGTAATGGTTTCATCGTTGTTATGGCGAAAGAACCGGATCCGAAACAAGGCAAGGAAGGTGAGCTCGCCTTTCAAACCTCATCAGGAGCTGTGTGGCAGAAACAAAAAGGTAAGTGGATTTATTTAACTAATCTCACAGGCCCTCGCGGGTCGAGAATTCCATTACCAGTAAGCGTAGGAGACGGTGGTACCGGATTTAATTCTGCTACAACCGGCGATATTATTTATGCATCCGCAACTAATACGTTTTCAAAATTAAGCGTAGGCTCTTCTGGTAGGGTGTTAAGCATATCTCCTGGTGGGATTCCAGCATGGGTTGATCTATTCAATCCGACGCTTCTAGCTGGTATTTGGGAAGAGTTTTTAATCACATATAATGCCACTTTATTCGGTGGTGGTTGGATCAGTTTTAGCTCTGGGGCTGGTGCGGTAGCTACCCAGAGCGCAGCTTATACCGGTGATCATCCCGGCGTTATCGATTTAAAAACAGGCACAACAACAACTGGGTATACTGGAATAGGATCGAACACATCAAACGGGATTGTTATTGGAATTGGATTAGGAGAAATTGCACACGAGTTAATTTTAAATCTAAATGCCCTGTCTGATGCTACTGACACATTTAATGTAATAGCTGGTGTATCAACCCAAGTTACTAGTGCGCCCATTAACGGAATTTATTGGACTTATACCCACGGAACCAATAGCGGCAAATGGCTGCTAAATTGTTCTAAGGCCAACGTCCACAGTACATCAGATAGCGGTATCGCTGCTGCTGCTGGTTGGGTCCGTATTGGTTGGGTTATGAATGCCGCCGGTACATCTGTCCAGGGGTATATAAACGGTGTTGCTGCTGGGTCTCCTATAACTACAAACTTCCCAATTGTAGGACTAGGCCCGTGGTGCATTATTAATAAAAGCGCAGGGACTAATACCAGAGTTCTCGGAATAGATAGCTTTAAATATTTAGTGTTACCAACTACACCTAGATAATCTCCAGCACATTGCACAATTCTACGAAGAGACTTAGACTTTCATAGGGGGATATATGGCATTAAAAGATATTTGCGGTGTAGAGATTTTCGCTACCGGCACATGGAATGGTGACGAGTATTCTGACTCAGACCTTGATGAGATGGTCCACGCGTTTAATTCTACTAAGGCGACGATTAAACCGGCTCTAAAACTAGGTCATGACGACAACCAGGCGCTATTACAGAAAGACGGTTACCCAGCTGCTGGTTGGATCGCTAATCTCCGAAGACAAGGATCTAAGTTAATCGCTGATTTTGTAGATATGCCAGAGAAGATCTATGAGCTGATTAAAAACAAGGCTTATCGCAAGGTCTCATCTGAGATCTATTGGAATATCGACATAGCCGGTAACCAATACAAACGTATGCTTTCTGCAGTGGCTTTACTGGGCCAAGAGATGCCAGCGGTATCCACCCTTAGCGACATCATGGGTCTCTACCACGTCAAATTCTCCGACACGATGGGGGGTTGCGCTAAGAATCCGAAAGAAATAACCTTAAAACAATATTCATTGGAATTAGACGCTGTAAAGGAGCAATCAATGCCTACTGAGAATGAAATCAAATTAGAATACAGCCTGAAAGAAGAGAAAGAAAAACTCGCCGCTCTTGCTAAGGAAAAAGACGATACCGATGCTGCGCTCATTGCACGAGATAAAGAAATCGAAGATCTTAAAAAGTTTAAAGCCGATGCAGAAGCAAAATCGGTTGAAGATGCCAAGAAACTCAAAGAATCTGAAATCGAAAATACCGTCGTTACCTTTGAGAAAGACGGACTTATTGTTCCCGCAATGAAAGAGTATGTAAAAGCTCTCTTAGGCGATGAGAAAAAAGAATATGCATTCGGTGAGAAAAAGCTCTCTAAGTCAGAAATGATTAAAGAGATGCTCAAAATCCACTCTGTAGCTAACGGAATGAACATGGAGAGCGGAACCGAAGAAGGCAAAAAAGATTCAAAGACTGCCGATGCTATCAATGCAAAGATTGAGAAGTACGCGGCTGATAACAAAATTAGTTATGCACAGGCTTATAAGGCTGTCATGAAAGAAGAAAAGAGGTAATCGATGAGCAAATCAATCGTTCAGAGTTTTAAGGTCGCAACCACACTCTCTGCGTATCGCGGAGTGGCTGCAATTTCTGGTACCGCTAATACGGTCGGTTATCCTGAGAGCAATCAAAAGCTCCCTTTCGGCATCACCGTTGACGACGTTAAGGATATTACCGAAGGCATTCCGGTCGTATGCGCTGGATCGATTGCAAAACTTTATTTCAACGACACTGTCGGTACTGGTCAACTTGTCGGTCTTGATAGTTCAGGACGCGGCGTACCATTCACGCTCGGTGCCCTGACTTCGACCTCGTTTACTTTGATGGCTGCCTATATCGGTGTTTTGGTTGGCCCCGCAGTCGCAGCAACGGCGGTCGTTGAAAATGTTCTTGTTATGCCTGGATACGCCAGGGGTACAGCTTAATTAACGGAGGATTAGAAAATGCCTATTCGTAGCCAGATTCACATAGATACCCTACTGAGTAATGTCTCAGTAAAATACGCAAACTCGGAATATATCGCGGACCAGATGTTCCCAATCGTTCCGGTTATGAAGAGCTCAGATCTTTACCGAGTATATGACCGTAACTTTAGGTTGCCTGAGAGCTCCCGCGCTAATAAGGGCGAAGCTCGCGAAGCACAGTTTGATGTTTCTAGCTCTAGCTATGTCCTTGAGAAACACGGGCTGAAAGAGCTAGTTTCTGACAGCGATGCTGATAATTATGATCTCGCTGATCTTCGCGCAGAAACGACCGAGTTCTTAACAGATAAAATCCTGCTTCGTAGAGAGAAGATGGTTTTCGATCTTCTTACCTCCACGAGCTGGTCGCTTAACGTTTCATTGGCTGCTACCGCTGCATGGTCGCTTGATACAGTCGCTTCGAATCCTATCCCGATCTGTGACACGGCTGCTACCACGGTCATCGCTAATAGCGGTAAGAAGCCTAATTTCATGGCTGTCAACCGAGCAACCTTCGTAGCTGCTAAGAACCATCAATCGGTTCTCGATCGTACCAAGTATGTCGGTCGCGAAGTCGATGTAAACATTCTCGCATCGTTGTTCGGTGTCGAGTCTCTCTTAGTTAGCAACGTGACCTACGACTCTGCGCAAGAAGGTGCTGCTGCATCTGTAGGCGCATTGTTCCCTGGACACGCTTTCTTAGGTTGGAAACCATCGTCTGCTAGTCCTCTTGCTCCCTCTGCTGGATATATTTTCCAGAAGAAAGCACCTGCGGTTAAGCGTTATCGCGAAGAAAAGCGCGATGGCGATATGATCGAGGTCAATATGGAGATTAAAGCCAAGGTGGTTGCATCTCTCTGCGGGTACTTGATTAAAGCAACCGTTTAAGATCCCTGGTTGACTCATGGATGAGTCTACTTTCAGCACCGACGCCGCTTTAGATCTACTTAGTAGATTTTGAGCGGCGTTAGTGTTTTAATTACTCGAAAGGGAGAAAATATCTAATGAGTGAAAAGGACTTTACTTCAGTACAACACGCGAACCGCCTTAAACAGGCTGAAGCAAAAAAAGAAAAGCCTCCGACTAAGATCGTAAAGGAATGGGTACAGGTCGTTAAGAAAAACGAATCAGCAGGGCCAATCGTTAAACACTTCGCACAGACCGAGAGCGGTAACGTGTATTCAAGTTATATCGGAAAACTAAAGCGCCCAGAGGTTGCCCAATATCTAGCAGATGCTAGGAAAAAAGGAATGGTTAGAGATTAATCGTGGGAACATATTGCACGACATCATCGCTCTCTCTAGTAATGATCGGTGTAGATTTCACCGTTGCGAACGGTACCACGCTCGCTGCTAAGGCTATTACACACGCAGAGGCAGAGGTTAATAAGTATCTCTCAAAGCGGTATGATATCTCTTCGACCACATTCCAGACCACTACCTCTATCCCCCCTATGGTGACCATGCTTACAGAGAAGTTAGCAGAGGGCTATATGTGGCGTTGGCTATCCAGAGGGTCTAAGGAAACACTCACCCGTGGCGAGGCTCTAATTAAAGATGCGAAGGAGAATCTGTCTCTAATAGCTAATTATAAATCGGATGTTCTCGACACGAGTGGTGATCCATTAGCAGATATGTCTAACACCGCGTTTAGCGTTAGATGTAATACCACGAGTTACTCGAATACGTTCGGAGAAGACGCGGAAACAGCCTGGGCGGTTGACGAAGACAAGGTGGACGATATCTCGGACGGTAGAGACTAATGTCTGAAGTCGCGATTTTTCCAAACCTATCTGATTCTGATAAGTTTATTAAAGAACTAGAAGATAAAATAGCGAAAGTAAAAAACGGAAATTCTATCTATAGGACACTTCTTTCTAGCATAGTTTTTCGAGACATCATGCAGCACTTCAAGGATGAAGAGGGATCAGACGGCCCATGGGAAGAGTGGAGCGATATGTATAGCGACCACATGATGAAACATGGGGGAGGTTTAGGTAGAATTCTACAGAATACCGGGAGACTTAGAAATTCGGTCACACCTGGTAAGGTCAGGAATGTTCCGGGTGGTTATCTGTGGTATAACAACGCGGTCACTGCTAAGAAATTTGAGAAGACTACAAAAACAACCACGGTCTTTGGTAAGACAATATCTAAAAAAACCATTAAGACACAAAAAAGCGGCGGATTTCCTTATGCCTATGCCCATAATGAGGGTGGTCCAAAACTACCCAAACGAGATTTTATGTGGTTAAGCGAAGAGGCTATGGATAGCATATCAGAACAAACATTAGCCTTTATCCTAGACGAGAAAATATAAATGGCTGTAATAGATTTCTCCGCAATTAAAGAACGCATCCAGTCTGTACTAGAGACGGCAAATACCACTACAGCCTCGACGGACCTCTCTAATGGCCTCTCTGCGAGGATTCAGAAGGTTGTTAAAATCAATCCAGAGAGAATTCCTATTCAGGCTAATATCTTTAATTATGTAACTATTTTCGTGGATTCAAAAGATATCGATGAGACTGCAATGGCTGCGAACCAAACGAATGTAAAAAGAAAAGCAACGGTGGATTTAAAGATCTTAGGCGTCGTGTGGAATCCTAATGTCACGGCATTAGACGAAGACGCAGCAGACAACGATTGCGAGAAGCTAATGGAGAATGTGGAGCATATACTACGATCTGATCCTACGATTAACAGTAACGCGATATGGTCGCATCCCACTGGGGTTACTTACCACTCAGGCCCAGTAGCGGAGGAGTCACACATGCGCGCGGGCATAATGAATTACAGGGCTGTTATTTTCTACTAGGAGACATATGGAAATAGGCGCGATTAAAGCTCAATCTGAAGCAGCTTATGGACAGTGGGCAGCACAATGGAGAGAACACGCGAAAATACATTCTAAGTTCTCAATGAAGAAATGGGATGAGCTAGAGAACTCTGGGATAGGTAAAGCAATTCTACTTGTAGGCAATGGATGGAGCTTAGAGAAAGAGATCGAGACGATTAAAAAGTATAAAGACCAGGTAGACATTATCTGCTGCGATAAATCCCTGGGGCACCTCATTAAGAACGGTATTAAACCAACCTACTGCCTGGTTGCAGATGCTAACGTGAACTATGAGAAGTACATGCAGCCCTACGAGAATGATCTCGACCAGACAACGATGTTCGTTAATGTCTGTGCTAATCCGAAGTGGACGCATAATGGTAATTGGAAAGAGATGTTTTTCTTTATCAATAAGGATGCACTTAACTCTGAGGTAGAATTTCAGAAATTATCTGGGTGTGAAAACATTGTCGTAGCAGGAACAAATGTATCTAATGCAATGATGATCGTTCTAACCCAGTGCGATAACATCGTAGGCGCTAGAAATTTCATGTCATACGATAAATACCTTTTAATAGGGTATGACTACTCGTGGAGCGCAGAAGGTAACTACTACGCATTCGATAAGACCGGAGGCGGCAAGATCAACTACATGCGTCATATATATCTCCAGAACCTCAGAGGAGATCTTTGTTTTACTTCGAATAACCTAATGTTCTCTGCTCAATGGCTGGATAAATACATAGGAACCTACAATTTACCAGTGGTCCAATGCTCAGAGGACTCCATATTTTTGACTAGATATAAGGGTGTCTTAGCAGATCAAATGCAGTATTCTTTTAAGAGATCAGACGTGGATTTTGTAAAAGAGAGCCTTAAAAAGCTCAAAGAAATTAATAAGGAGCGGTCACGGTTGACCCTCCAGCTTAGAGCCGTCGCAAGTTCACATCATAACGCGATGCTCATGAGCGTTAGCTAAGGAGGGTTTCAAATATGATTTACATATACAAAGGAACCCTTGATCAAAAACTTATGACACCAGATGCCAAAAGAGCCTACTGGACATGGAGTAGACAAAAAAGGCGATGTTCAAACAATGCTCACCCAGATTTTAAATATTATGGATCAAAGAATATAACTGTTGAATATACATCTCGTGAGTTTATCGGATGGTATCTGGAAGAAATAAAGAAAGTTAGTACCGAATGTAGAGATGTTGGCAGGATAGACCATTCTAAAAATTATAATTTTGGCAACATCAGCCTTCAAACAAGGTCCGAAAACGTAGCAGAAAAAAACGAACGAGTTGGAAACCCACGCGACAAGAAGCCAACCATAATGATTCATAACGGGAACAGAACATTCTTTAATAGTGTGTCTGAAGCCGCGAGAGCCGCAGGATTAAATCAAGGGACTGTTTCATGGTATTGCAGGAAAAAGTATATTCCTAAAACAGGTGGTCCAATTTTTCGTTTCAATGAAACCGGAGGCAAATTATGAGTGATGGACAAGGCGCGTTAGCAGGGGGTCTATCATATTTAGCCGTAGGACGGGAAACCACGTTTGGTACAGGAGTTACTTGCACCGCTGGGATTGATTTTCTATCTGCCAATTTCAAACTGACAAAAGAAAATAAGATCATTGAGCAAATCGAGAGATCTAGGACTAACTCGAAATATCTTACACTTAGTCGTAAAGTAGAAGGAGAACTAGAATTTTACTACGCTCCTTTACAAGATTCTCATAATTTTATTCTACAAAACGCGTTCGGTGGAACTATTACGTCTGCTACGGCCACGGGTGAGACCGTCGGCGGTGGTGCGATGGCTCACACATTTAAAATTGGATCGATGGACCAGAGCTATCCCTCGCTTTCTTTCAATATGAGAAAGGGCGGATCATCTGGAGGAAAGGTTTTCGAATACTCCGGTATGCGCGTAGGCGAAATCGAGTTCGCTGCTGAAATCGATGAGGCTCTGAAAATAAACTCATCTTTTATCGGCAAGGATGTAACGCTTACAACGAATGATGTCGAGGGTTCTCTCACTGTTTCTTCTGCTCCTTATCTCACTTTTGTTAACGGTCGTTTCTCGATTGAGAATACTTTCGGATCTCTTACCAGCTCCGCATTCTGGCATGTCCAGTCTGTAAATATTTCTATTAATAACAATCTCCAGTCAGATGCATCATCTCGTAGACTTGGTTCAGATACCCTGGTTGTATTGCCTCCTGGACTTGCGCAGATTGAAATGAAATGTAAGATGCGCTTTGATACGACAACCGCCTGGACCGCGATGATTAATGCTACTCAACTCTATGGCCAAGTAGAGTTTTTAGGAAATACAATATCAGGATCTATCGCTCGCCAGGGCATTAAATTTAACTTCCAGAATCTTAGGATTACTGATCACGGAGACCCAGAGGTTTCAGATCCAAGCGGTATCATCACGAGTGAGATTACTTTCGCTGCTCTGCGCGATGATTCTAGCTCTACTGGGTATGCATTAGAAGCTGTTGTAACAAATAACAAAGCGTCATACGCTTAATGCATGTTTGGCTGGTTCAGATCTAAGCGCCTTGAGGATGTACTCGGTAAGCCTAAGAAGGTATGGATTGACGGCGTACCGTTTAAGATCCGAAAGATCAACCCTTTAGATTATCTACAAGGCTCCAAAGCCATTGTTCAAATTTATCAGACAGCTCGCAAATTCGATCCGGATTCAGTTGAGGTAAAAAATGATCACACGGATAAGATCAAAGCTCACTACATTGATGTATTCCTTGCTTCAGTGGTCGAGCCTACACTCAAGCGAAAGAAGGACGACGGCGACGGGCTTCCTGTGGAGCATCTGCTTACGGATCTACAATTTAGTGATGCTCTCTATGGAGAGATCATGGCCCATTCCTACGGAAAAAAAAACTTCGCACAACTCGCCTCAACACTCAAAACTGCGTCGAAATCGACATAATCGCTAAACGATATGGGGTGCTACCATCTACTATCGCCAGTCTTGACATTCGGGATTTTTGTCTCGATCTAACCATTGCTATAGCAGGGATAGAAGAGGAAAATAGACAGCAACAACGTGCGATGAGACGCGCTAGACGATAGGGCATGGAGGCTCTTTGGCAAAACAATCTGAGGCAACACTACTACTAAAAATTAAAGAGGTGGGCGCTGATGCGATCGGTCGCGTTAGCTCTGCGCTCGGTAGTCTAGGACGAACTGCTGTGGCTGTCTATGCCGAGATCTCTGCTGCTGCAATGGTGGTTATTAGCGCATGGAAAGAACAAGAAGAGGCTACTAATAAACTTAACCGAACATTAATTAATAACGGATTATATACCAGAGAAGCTGCGAAAGCCTATGGAGAGATGGCTACAGAGCTATCAAAGTCTACTACGTTTGGAGATGAGGCAATTACCAATGCACAGGCCCAAGCCCAAGCCTATCTCGGAACAACGGCGATTACCAAAGAGTTAACTAAATCGATCCTAGATTACTCTGCTGCCACAGGGAAAGATTTAGCATCCGCTGCTGAGGCTGTGGGTAAGGCAATAGGAACCTCAACTAATGCGCTAGCTAGAAACGGTATCGTTCTAGATGAGAATGCGTCTAAGCAAGAAAAGATGGCTGCCGTTATAGGCCAGGTTAATGAATTATGGGGTGGCCAGGCCGAGGAACAAGCCAAAGGAATGGGTGTTCTACTTCAGGTGAAGAACGCCATTGGAGAAGTTCTAGAGGTCATGGGAGAACGGCTAGGCCCGGCGGTTCAAGTGGTCTCTGCTGAGATTAAAAAGTTCGCCGAGAATATACAGAATAATAAATCTGCCTTAGATGGTTTTACCACGATAGTTAATGTTGGAGTGGATGGTCTCTCATTTCTTAAAAATGCATTAGTCACAGCGGGGGAATTAATCGGAGCCAATTTGGGTTCTCTCGCTGGTGGGATGGTTCAACTTGCTAATGGTCAGTGGAAACAAGCGTGGGAGACGTTTACTGGTATCCCGGGTCAACAACTAGAAATAATTAAAAACAACTATAAGACTTTCAAAGAAGAGACTACAAAAATAGATGCCGCTTTTGTAGCGCAGAAGAAAGATAACTCAGCAAAAGAACAGGCCGCAGAAGAAGAGGCGATATTAAAGGGTGCTGAGAAACAGATCCAGCAGAATCAAATCGATTTAATTAATGCTCAACTCGCCCATGAAATGAAAATGGCACAGATTCAAATGCATAATCAGGAATTAGATAATCTCGAGTTAATGGCACAGGTTGCAAGGATCGATGCCCAACTTCTTAATGAGATGTCTGCTACTGAGAAATTCAGGCTCGAGCAAGAAAAGCGTTTACTGCTTCAAAGAGTAAACAACGAAGAAATGAAAAAAAGCCAGATGGCTTTAGCACAATTTCAGCAGCAGCAACGCGCAGCAGACCTTGCAGATCAGAATGCTTTTTTCTCAGCAGCTACATCGTTGTCTAATTCTAAATCGAAGGAGTTAGCGGCGATAGGTAAAGCTGCTGCGATTACACAGATCGCGATTAAGACTCCTCCGGCTATCGCATCAAGCTACGAATTCGGTACTAAGACAGGCGGACCATTTTTAGGAGCTGTATTAGCTGGAGTCGCTGGTATCGCCATGGCAGGACAGGCGGCTGCAATTGCAGGGGTGCCATTAGCAGAGGGCGGTATCGTGAGAGCTACCCCTGGTGGAGTTCCTGCTATCATCGGCGAGGGCGGATATGATGAGGCAGTGATACCTCTCGATGGGCCGAATGCTCCGAATATGGGCGGCGCTCTGACCGTGAATTTCAATGGCCCGATTATGGGAGATCCCTCTCAGGCGCGTGAGTTCGCTGCTGCTTTAGATAAGGAGCTTTTCAAGCTCCGTAGAGATGGCGAGAGCGTGGCATTTGATTCGAGGTTAAGCTAATGGAACTTCTATATGCGAACTATGTGAATACTACTACGCAGATCGGCCTTCAATCGAATACGATTCTAGCTTCGAATATCATAAACCCAGAGAGGCAGCTCCAATACTTCTCTGATGGCTATGACAATGATTTAACCACGACCTCTATCACTATTTCGTTTAATGCGACTACCGCCATTTCTCGCGTGGCGCTACTAGAACATAACCTAAAAGATTTTCAGATCTTCTATAACGGGGCTACAGCTAATTACCTATCTCTCACTGCGGGTGGGAATACTGGCACCGCTAACTGGTCTGCGAACTCTCTTACGAGTAACTATTTACAGTTAGCCGCTACTATAAATGTGACGAGTCTCACGTTTGACTTAAGAAAGACGATCGTTGCTAATAACGAGAAAGCGATAGGGCATATCATTGTTTCTGAAGTGGCGCTTAGCTTCGGTCGGTTACCCAATGCATCGGGCTACACTCCGAACATCACCCCTAAACAAGTTGTACATACGATGTCCGATGGCGGCATAAAAATAAACACGCTTAAGGAAAAATGGTCTGTGAAGTTGAGCTACCAGAACATAGACGAAACGAACCGCGACCTGTTAAAAGGCGCGTATGACCTTCATAAAGAGTTTATCTTTGTCCCGTTTGGTACTGCTACTGGTTGGGATAAGATTGCGTTCCCCTGTGTATGGCTCGGGGCGTTTGGATTCTATAAATATTCAAGCGATGTCGGCTCTGCTGGTGGGTACACAGGCTCGATAGATCTTAAAGAGGTCGCTACCTAATGGGTACGCTTGGGATCACCGGAGCATGTGCTAATCCTAATCTAAATGTTTACCGTAGGGCTTTTATAAAGAGAAAGAGTCTGTCTACTGGACTATTCGAATCGACGTGGACCGAGATCACATCTGATATAAAAAAATGGGGATCGGTCAAGATGACGACCGATGTAACACGTCCAGGAAAATTGACGATAGATGGTATTCGTTTATCTGTTCAAAACACGGATGGAAAATTTAATGCTCCTGATAACGAATCTTCTCTTTGGTACGGATACGGGAGCCAACAAAGAACATTGGTTAAGGTCTCAGCCGGGTTTTATAGGGACACTCAAAGCTCTAGCCTTATCTGGAACAGATTAAAAGCGCCTGGTACCGCATACTGGGATGAGGATAGATGGGACCAGGTTAATTGGGATCAAGATGACGTTATCTTTACCGGAATAATCTCAGGGGATGTCATTCTAGGAGATAATCAAGAGGTTCAGCTACAAGTTAAACCACTAATGCAGGTGTTTAAGGACTTCCCTGCTCCGATGCTGACTGGTTTAAACGATTCGATTACCGCGAGCGGGTTCATGACCTTGCTTCGTGATCAGACCGATGGCTCTGGTAACTTTCTATTTCGCCCATTCTTTGGAGATACCACTACATATTGGGATATCAGCGCGACATCGAACATATTCTCAGCGATCAGCACGAATACATCAGACTCTCTAAAGGGTAAGAGTGTTTTTGACGTGATGGAGAGTCTAGCAGAGGCTGAGAGGTTCTTATGTTATATCGACAATTCTGGGGTGTTTAGATTCACGCCTAACACTGCATCTGCCTCGGTGGATTTTCAATTCTACGGTGTGAATAAATTCAATTCTAATTATGGTCACGGGATTAAAAGCATTGGGAGATATTCCTATGACCAGGGGAGATACTACTCACGGGTAGAGGTTAAATTCAGAGAAGAATCTACGACCACGAGTTACTCCATAGTTCAATCTGGACTCACGATTACATCAGCCAACGCGGCGTGGCAGTATGGTCAGAAATCACTTAATATCGAGAATCTTTTTATCCCGACCTCTACAGCCGCGGCGACAATCGCGCAGAGTATATATACCGATGTAACCAGTCTAAGGCGTGTTCTAGAATTTAAATCTAGCTTCGTTCCACACCTAAACCTTCTTGACAAAATATCGGTCTATATCGATACGTCAGATATTCCATCCACTGAAACGCTGTGGGATTTAAACGACTGGGATACGGAGCTCACATGGGACGATTCTCGAGGAAACGCCATAATTTTGGAAGGTCAAGAGTTCAAATTCCTATCTATTGATATTAACTTGGATACGTTCGAAACTAGCTATGTAGCGAGGGAGTTATAAGATGCCGAGTACAGCGACCATCACTGGCTGGAATATTTTTGCAGCAACATCTGGAATTATTAAATCATCCGAGGTCATGGCTAACTTCGCACAATGGCGTGGGCACGTTCTCCCATTTGATCCATCTCTATCTGCTGCTGCTGATCAATCTTATGACCTTGGTTCTTCTGACCACCGTTGGAGGTATGTCTATGGAAAACCTGTCCTTAACATTGTCTCAACAACAGGGTCTAGCACTATTAATATTCTCAATGACCTTACTATTTATAATACTACTGCTGGAACCCTGACCGCGACTCTACCCGCTGTGTCTGGAAACGAGAATAAGCCATTTAGTATTAAGAACGTCGGGACAGGCGGGAAAACCATTTTCGTAGATGGTAATGCATCAGAGTTAATAGACGGGACTCTTACAATAAATGTAGTCGATAGAGAGTCTGTGACCTTAGTCGGACATACCGGAGGATGGTATTTGATATGAAAAATTTCATGCGTTATTTTATTTGCAGCGTCGGTCTTCTTTTTATCGCTGCGAGCTATCCGATCCCGCTACCGGGAACGTCTGGAAATGTGCTTACAAGTGATGGGAGTAAGTGGACTAGCGCGGCGGCCACATCGTCTCCGACGACATTCTGGGTTAGTGCCAATATCGCTGGCGCTAATTTCGATTTAGGAACATCTAATCAAGCGGCATACATAGAGATGACAAACGCCGGAATGACTCTAACAAATCAATCTGGAGCAACCACTGCACAGATCGCTTGCGCATCTGGCACTGCCTCGAGTGGGACTACTTGTACTGCTGCGAATGAAAGTAACGGAATAGCTTTTACCATTACCGCCACCGGCGCTTACATGGCTTGCGTAGGGTTCTCACATTATCTCGATGATAATAGCGGTGTAGCTAACATGAACCTAGAGACAACCTTTCAAATAGTAGAGACATCTAATACGTCCTCTGCTGTTACCACAGAGGGTCACGGAAGAATCCAAAGCGGTTTAATTACGAATAGCGCGGCAGGAGGTGAGGTTATCAAGGCCGATCATCCACTTCGTGTGTGCGCTCTTTTTAATTTCGGTAGCACTGGCCAGAAAACATTACGCCTAGAATACGAGCAATTTGTTTCTGGTACAACCGCCAGCAACCTTGTCGTAGGCGATGCGAACGCGTCTTATGGTCAACGCGATATCCAGTGGATTGTTTACCCACTTTAAGGAGCTGATATGAAAAAATGGTATCAAGATCCACAATTCTGGACAGGCATGGGGATTATCGCTTTCACATTGATCATTATGCAGATGCTTAATGGGTGCGCCGCTCCAAAGAAGATTATGAAGAATTGCCGCAGAGTTGACTCGGTATTCTCAGAGTGTGAAGAAGCGAAAACCAAAATCTACGTGGCTTGTTCGGATGATGAATACTACGGTCCTGCTTATATCGACTACTCTGGAGCTGAAATGGACTGGATTCTAGACATTGAACCAAAGATGTCCCCTTGTTGGCAGAACACAGAAGAGGACGACAAGTCAGACGTGATACCGGAGGATTACAATGCCTGAGACAATTACAGCCTTTTATAGTTTTTCTTCTGGAACTAAGGCTAGGTCAAGTTATGTAAATGCTAATTTTACTAATTATCGTGGGACTATTTTACCGATCGATCCGAATACTAGTACAGCATCGAATAACACTTATAATTTAGGATCTAGCGAGTGGCGTTGGTTAACCGGATACATGAGAACTCTCGATTTAATCGGGATGACTACTACGAATAATTTAACAATAGAAAGAGACAACGCAGTTACGGCTGGCGCTTGGGCTTTTAAAAACGGAGGTACAGAGTTCGCTAGACTTGGGTCAAATGGTTTCGAGGCGTCAACTCTTGGGGTTAAAGGATTAACTACCACCACGCATTTAACGCTCGCGCACGATAACTCAACAACGGCTGGAGCGTTTAATATCAAGGTTGGCACGGGTCAGATTGGGTCAGTTAGATCAGACGGGGTTTCTTTTAAGAAAAAAGTAACCTCATTTAATTTGAGTAATGTTTCTGTGTTGCAAACTACTAGATTTACAATGGGATCAATGTCTGTCACTACTTATGGTGGAATTATAGAAATAAGTCTTCAAAATAATACAGCTCTTCCTGGGTATGTTGGAATAGATGCGGGCGCTGCAACTGGAACAGCTTACCATGAGTTTTTAAGGGATGGCATCACGATTGCTAATTATCTATTTCAGGTTCCAAGTGGTAGATATTGGTTACCTGCAAGTACGTTCAGATTTATAGATGACAGTGTTACTGCAGGTGGTCACACATATGTTTGGCACACATGGGTAGATACGGCTACCGCAAATAGTCAGTTAGGGAACGTTAGAATTAATTATCTTGAATACTAATATGTCTGATTTATTGTAACCAGATGAACCTCTCTTATTTCTGGTATCGCTTTAAGTTTCGCCACGGCAAGAATCTACCACTTAGAACGCCGGTAGATGTTAGTTTGGAATTGTCGAGTGAATGTAATCAAAAATGCATTTACTGTTATCACGCTGCGTCAAATGAGCCTAATCTTAAATTCGTTAAAGGTCTCATGACGAAAGACCTGGCATTTAAAATCATAAAAGAGAGCGCCGCCATTGGTGTTAATAGCCTTAAATTTAACTACCGTGGCGAGTCTACGATTAACCCTCATTTCGCAGAGATCACGGCCTATGCAAAATCCCTGGCTCGCGGATCTACCTTTATTGACCGCCTAACTAATTCTAATTTCAAATTTATGACGAATCGAGAGGATATCTTCAAAGGTCTTGCTAACCAGACTAAGGTCAAGATCTCCTACGATTCATTTAACAAAGAAGTATTCGAGACACAAAGGGCTGGCGGAGATCACGCGAAAACAACTCGTAACATAGATAAGTTTTATAACCATCCGGCTAGAATAAAAAGCGGCACTGAGATCGTGATTCAAGCGGTGAGAACGAAGCTAAACAAAGACGAAGATATCGCTGGGTTATCCAAGAAACGCTGGCCAAGTGCTACGATCTCGATTCGAGATGTTGTAGAGGGTCGTCTAGATAATGAGATCGATGAGCTCGCAAATAAACATAGAGATACGAGTGAGAGGCAATCCTGCTTACAGGCGCATGTACGGCTAATGGTGCATTGGGATGGTAAGACGAATCCATGTTGCCCGGCAATTGATAATAATCTGATCATCGGAGATCTGAATAGAAAATCTGTTAAAGAGGTTTTCAATAGTATGATAGCCAAGGAGCTTCGTAAAGATCTTAAATCTGGTCGTGCTTTTAAATCTCGCCCAGCGTGTATGAACTGCTCCTCATTCGAGAGCTATAAGAATTTCGTTCCTACCTGGAATTCGTAAAATAAAGTTAATTAAATATTGCCATAGTAAAGTTTTGGCCACAATATTTTATTATGAAAATAGGTATTGTAATTACCTCGCGTCTTAACTCCTCTCGTGTACCAAATAAAGCAGTAAAGAAACTAAACGGGCTACCTCTTATCGCGCACCTAATGAACCGCTGCATGGACAGTGAATTGCCTGTTTATCTGGCTACTCCTGAAAACGATATCTCGGTGTTCGATAACATCCTGCGTCCGATCTTCGGAGAGAGATATGAGGTATTTGTTGGTCAGCCAGATGATCCGATGAGTAGGTTATTGAACACTGCAAGGTACTTCGGACTAGACGCTGTAATTCGTGTCTGCTCTGATAAGGTTTTCGTAGACCCTGAGACGATTAAAAAAGCTGCTCAGGTATTTGAAAAGAAAAACCTAGATTATCTTTACAGCTCAAAATTCACGCCAGGAACAGGATTTGAGATCATCTCAAAAGAGGTTTTAGAACTAGCGTGTGCGAAGTATAAAAACGTGGAGCATGTAAGCTACGCTGTGAAAAGCCTTACCAAGAACATCTTGGATTTTGATGTAGATGTTTCTCTGTCTACGAATCACAGATTACTTATAGACTATTCAAACGATGTAAGTTTAATCGAAATTATCCTATCCACCCTTGGTAGCGACGTAGATCTGGTTAATGTATTAGAGTTTATGAACCTAAATAAGTGGGCGAGCGCAATAAACAAGATCCCTGATATAAGTATATATACTTGTGCTTATAACGCGGAGCAATGGATAGATAAGTGTATGGGGTCCGTTGCGATGCAGCGACGCTTTGCGGACATGGAATATATTCTTGTAGACGACCACTCAATAGATCTAACTCCCGCGCTCATTGGTAAATTCATGGGTAAGTTTAAGAACGTAAAATTCGTTAGGAACTCCTGCAATAAGGGGCTGGCTTATTCCTCGAACGTGGCTCTGGGTCTGGCATCCGGTAAATACATCATGCGAGTAGATGCAGATGATTACCTGCTTAGAGGCTCAATCGATAAGCTCCTTCTTGAGATCGAATCATCTGGTAAAGACGCGATTTATCCTAATAACTATTTTGGATCGTTCCATAAAATTCAAAACGGAAAGGTCACTAACCATGTTGGTGGCGCTATATTCAGACGCTCTGCTGTGAACCATATTAAATTTACTGAGGAACTAAGGGGCCATGAGGGGTTAGATTTTTTCCTACGGGCCAAGAATCAAATCAATGTTGGATATCTCAATGAACCATTATTCCTCTATCGCCAGCATTCTAAATCTCTATCTAAGAATAACCTAAGCGAGAGAGCTAAGATTAGGGCTGAGATTGAAAACAGGTGCGGTGCGGTGTGAGTCGTAAATGGGCCACGATCCCGTTACTCCCGTTGTGGATAAACAAGGGGTCGTCAGACTGGAACCGGATGTTAACCGACTGTCTCGCCAGACACGATATACAAAAGCTAACCGAGGTCCGTTACGGGCTTATGTGCGGGATGGATGACCTAGCGAAACAGAAACTAAACACACCTGAGATATGCGCCTGGTTCGTTAGGCTTACAAAGTCTGTGGAGGACACGGTTAAAAAGATCATAAGAGAAAAACACAGAAGTAAATTAGACGATGCAGACATGGCTCGCGCATATGCGGGAGATCCATTAATCGATGCGATGCTTATGGATAAACGAAACCGTGACCAGGAGCTTGAGCGATTTTTAATGGAGTCTAGTTTCTAATGATTAAACAAGCGGCTATTCAATTGATTTTAGTCCTATGGATTACCGGTTCCCCTTTCCTATTCTTATGGTTCCATAAAAAAATCTTGGGCCAGATCTGGGACAACGATCTCGCGGATCGCGTAACTATATTTATATACTTTTTCTCCAACGCTATCGCTGGATTTCTCTCGTGGATGATACAAGAATGTGGGTCGTGTAAATGAGTTTAATAATAGTGGATATCGGCTCCAACGCATTCGGTAAAATGCACCTAGCGAAGGAGCTCATTAGAGCAGCGCACAATTCAGGAGCAGATCTCATTAAGGGTCAGGCGTATAAATCCGAGGATATTAAAACAGGATCTATGCCTGAGAACTTTTACAAGATGTGTGAATTCACCGAGGAGCAATATATTGAGCAGATCGACTTTGCACGCTCTCTCGGTAATGACATGTTTTTTTCCGTGTTCTCTTCTGGTTTTGATAGACTCAAGGAATATCAATCGTGGCATAAATGGGCCGGGTCTCAGAGTAAGGATTTTGTTTTAAAAGATGACACAGCAACATCTGTTGTTTCGTTCAAGGAAAACGCAATTCATAATTGTGAAGTGCCTCGTATGACAAAGGGTTGGGCGCTCTATGTGAACGAATATATGGCTGAGAAGCCGGATCTAAAAATGATCTTAAAATTGAAGGAACAGGTTAGGTGCTCTGTAGGCTATTCTGACCACTCGCTCGGAGTAGAGTCGGCAATCATCGCTATTAAAACTTACGGGATCGATTGCATAGAAAAGCATTTCACATTGCAGAAAGACATTGCCTGGTGGGGTAAGGTTTACCGCGACACGGTACACGCTGCCAATCCAAGGGAACTTGAAACAATCGCCAATGCCATGAGTGGCGTTACACACTGAGGAGAGCTATGGAAACAGCTAGATGTATTATCTGTGGATCGAATGACAAGTGGAAAAACGTAGATAAGTTTAGACTCAAGCCCGTGGGTATGGCGCTCTGCCAACAATGTGGAATGATGACATATCCAAAGATCATCTCAGATAAATCAAAGCTCACAGAATATTATGAGGAGGAATATCGCAAGGCTCCAGGCTGGGGCAATATGTGTAGTGCTCAGAGAAAGATGCACTTTCATGGCGCGTTTTTAAAGCCTCTTTTAGATGAATGGAAAGAGAAACAGATTACACCCGATGTGTTTGAAATCGGCGCAGCGTTTGGATCTTTCCTTTATTGGATGAGATCGTTTTTTCCAAAGGGCACGTTTTCAGGAACCGAGTTAACCAAATCATTCGTAAGAAATGCATATTGGCTCTACGGGTTAAACCTTAAAAAAGAATTTGATACATCTAAGCAATACGATCTAATCGCGTCTTATAAAGTCGCTGAGCACATGATTGACGCTGATAAAGAGATCGAGAAATACGCGGCCTGTTTAAAACCAGGTGGAAAGCTCTATATCTCTATCCCGGCTTGGTTCGATCGTATGAGTAATTTCGGTGCTGGTGGATTTGATATCGAATATTATTACAGCACGAATCATATTAATTGCTGGACCCGTAAACAGTTTGAATACCTGCTCGCTAAATACCATCTCAAGATCGTGAAAGAAGATCACGCCATGTATGACGATACATATCTCTGCGAGTATGACCCATCTGTAGATCCGATAAATAACGGGCACGAGAACGTCGAGGAGCAGGAGAAAAAACTAGAGGCCATCTTTAACGCAAATGAATTCTTTAAACAGAATAAGTATGAAGACGCGATAAAGACTTATCCTAATTTTCCTCTCGCCTGGTCTGGGTTCTTTGAATCTAACCGCGCTAAATTCAATGAACACGGTTACGAATGGATCATTGAGAACGTGATTAATAAAGCTATTGAGGCTTGTCCTAATAGTTTTGAGCCTTTGATTCTAGCTGGTGATATTTCCATGCGATATTCTGAATGGGAGAAGGCGTTGGGCTACTTCGAGAGAGTCGGGAAGATGCGTCCCAACGATCCCAAAATCCTGATGAATATTTCTAATTGTTTCAGGCATATGGCGCAGGGCAGCGATGATATTGGGATGAAGTTTAAATTCTTAAATGAAGCCAGGGAAATTACTAAGTTTTTAATCCAGGTCTCCCAAGAGGATATGACTCAGGGATATAATTGGCTCATGGCTGATAATGCCAAAATTCCCACACCCCACGAAAAGGCGTGATAAAATATTGGTGTCATGGATGACAGCAAATTAGAGACTTTCGTCATAAAAAAAATCCATGCCTGGTTCATGGCTATTATTGCTGTAGCCACTCCGGTGGTGACTGCTTTTGCCGCATATCAAAGCTCTGTGAGTGCATTGGACAAAAAGATCACCGATGTTCGGATATCAATGGCTGCGCTGCCATCCGATCCGGTAGGTAAAGCAGAGCTATCTGATATTAAACAGATGCTCAGATATATTTCTGAAACACAAGTGATGCAGGGGCAGGACATCGCCAGAATAAAAGGGTTGATCGAGCAGAGAAAGTAACCGATACTTTCCGCAAGGAGAAATATAAATGGCTACAATTGATAAAGCAGTAAAGGTTTCGAAGGAAAGTGAAGATGTTGCAAAATTGGTTTCAGATCTTGTTGTCGCGTTCAAGGCTAAGAAGCCGCTCGCTCAAGTGGCAGCCGAAGAGCTGCCCGCTTTGGCTACTGCCATTGATGGCGTTGGCCAAATTGGAGCAGAGAGCAAAGAAGATCTTGAGGCGTTCCTAAATACCTGGGCGCTGATGGGCGCTAAGGTTGCGGCTGCTTTGCTTACTCAGCCGGTGGTAACTCCCCCGGCAGCATGAATTTAGACTCTATAAAACCGCTCTGGAAGTCTTGGACTCTATGGTTTAATCTTACCTTGATGGGATTGGGCTTATGGGGTCCGGGGCTTTCAGAGGAGTCTAAGGCTATTCTACTAGTGACTGGCGGCTCTAATCTGGGTCTAAGGATTAAGACTAGGAGTAGGTTATCCATCCGCTAAGATTGTTTATTATTTCATTTCTATTCATCGCCTGTGCTCAATCTCAGATATTGAAAACATCTAAAATCTATCCAAAGAATATGTCCCTATCAGTGAATGGGGTTAAGGGTTTTGGGATCGTGGTTGTTCCGTCGGCAGAAAGGTATTCTATAGATGGGGAGTCAGATGGCGATATGGATCTGCTTTCCATAACGACGTGTCATAGAGACATTCAGATCCAAAATAATGATAAGAAATTCAATTATATTTATACGCCTGATCAATCTGTTGAGCGCGATTGCGGAATGGTAATTACTTCATTAGAAAAGAAACCAGGTAGACACTCTTGGGGCTATATCGAGTTCGAAAATTCTTATTATTCTGCTCCGGCGATGCTCCATTGCAACGGCTCTCAGAATCTTTTTAAATCAGTTTCTGTCTGCCAGGGTCTACAAGGTACGACGCAATTAATTGAATTCAAAGAACCCATGAGTGTATCCCCAGACCCTAAGTGCGCTCCAATAAAGTCGGAAGATAAGAAAAAGTTTTATGTCAATCTCTCTAGAGGAGAGTGTGTGTACGTTTTTATGACTGACGCGAAATCATTCCATAAACTAACAACGCTGGGTTATGACTCGGTACTGCTCAAGGACGATTAATGCTTGAATTAATTTTACCAATACTTTTGAAAATTTTCGGTTTCGTACTGGACAAGGTTTCTGAGGATAGAGAGGCAAAGCTTCGCTATCTGCAATTCGTTGAATATCTCGCGGAGAAAAATATCGTTCCAGTTAAGCTAAAGGAATCCGCCGAGTCTCAAAGAAAGAGGCTATTAGATGGAACCAAAACACCGCCAGGGTCTGTCTTGTGAGAAGTGCGAAAAGCGAGCTCTAGAATTACACGAGACCATGCAATATGTATGGCACGAGATAAAAAAAGAATTCCCAGATTGTCATATTGCCGAGGCTTGGCGCTCAGAAGAACAACAAAATTTAATATACGAGAAGGGGTTAAGTCTTGTTAAGTGGCCGCTTTCGAGACATAACCGGATGCGCGGTGGACTTCCATGTGCTGAGGCAATGGATCTTTTCGAACTCAGGGATGGGAAGGCGCATTTCAATATGAACTATTATCAAAGCATTTATTTACATTGTCAGAAGCTGGCCTTACCGATCGAGGCTGGATGTACTTGGCGCTTTGCCGATGGCCCACACTTTCAGTTAAAATAATTCTGGGGGAGTAGCTCAGTGGATAGAGCAGCACACGGGGGCGCTCGTGCGCTTGTCGTTCGTTCGATTCGAACCTCCCTCGCCAAAAAAAGATTGCATAATCGTCAAAACCGGAGACACTCTACTTACGAGGTCACGGAATGATTCTTGGAATAGCCGGAGTAGGAACTATAGGCGGCGCTCTGCGGAGCTGGTTACTTAAACATACACAACATCAAGTCCTTTGTTATGACCCCAGACTGGGGTACGCCGACGCGATAAGTCAGGCTGAATGTATGTTTGTCTGCGTTCCGGTCCCCACTGTAAACGGCGGGCAAGATCTCTCATATATCGATGACGTTTTAACGCGCCACTCCCATCAGGCGCAGAAGATATTTATTAGAAGCACCGTGTTACCTGGTACGGCGGATCGGCTGGCTAAGGGATGGGATAGATCGATCTACTCTATGCCTGAGTTTTTAACCGCACGGAAGGCTATCCAGGACGTGGATTCACAGGATATACTTTGCGGCGCACACCCGAACCAACACGCGGCTCAGTATGCCTTTCTATCGCGTATATTCGGCAACCATAAATCGTTCTCGATAATGTCTAACACCGAGTGCGAGCTCGCGAAATATATGCACAACGTCAACGGCATGGTTAAGGTCTTACTAAATAACAAGGTGTATCAATTATGCAGAGCGTTTAACGCGGATTATGAGCATGTGCGCCACGGTGCGCTAATGAGTGGATACGTTTCGAGACAGCATACCGATGTACCGGGGCCTGATGGGCAGTTCGGAGCTGGAGGAATTTGCTATCCGAAAGACACCCAGGCTTTTATCCATCTCTTAGAAGAGAAGGGGATACCCTGTAACGATTTAAAAGAGATGCAAAACTACAACTCATTATTGAGGGACGATCTTGATGAATCCTATATCTGGTGATGATCGGTTGATTGATACCTCTGGTTTAGATGAGTACCTCTCTCTGGGTATCGCAGTTCATTACTACGAGGTTAGACAGTTACTAGAGATCCACATGATCAGGGCGGCGATGGGTGCCACGCATGGAAGCATTACCGAGGCATCGAAATTACTCAGGATGAATAGGACCACACTACATGAGAAGCTCAAAAAGTTCGGAATTGAATGATAGCCTGGTTAGACTTTCCCTACCCTCCGACGACGAACAAGCTCTATGCGTCGATCTATCGAGGGGGGAAGATGTTGAGGGTGCCTACCTCAGAATTAAGAGCCTTCAAAGAAGAAGCGAACCGATGGGCCGTCTTACACTCTGTCACGGTGGTAAGGACGAAAAAAGAGATTCAGAAGTGGTACGAGAAAAACTATGCGATTCAATTAGAAATCTTTTTATCCCTTCCCTATTCTAAGTTATTTAATAAAGATGGGGTGGCTAAGTCCTATGACGCATCGAATAGAATCAAGGCGCTGGAAGATTGTATAGCGACAATTCTAGAAGTTGATGATAGGAATTTCTGGCGAGTTTCCATAGAGAAAACTGAGAGTAAGGATGGCAACGAATGCGCGATGATATTTATAAGACCGATCGATCTAAAGATAGCCGAGGAGATCAGGACTCATGCCTTGATGGAGACAAAAGCACCCTCGTAACAACGGTCCCTGTTGGTACCGAGTTATACATAGGTGGACAAATGTCGATACGAGTGATGGAGAAAAAAGGACCGTATGTGCGCGTATCGATCCGCTGTCCAAGGATCTGGAAGATAGATAAGAGCATACCGGAGAAAATAACGAATGCTGATTAGATGCGAGTACACCAGACTGGTACCGATTTCGGAATTGAAGGAAAATAAAGAGAATGAAAATCTTCACACCGAAGACCAGATCGCACAGTTAGCTGAGATCTTAATATACCAAGGGATCAGAAAACCGATCATAGTCTCTAACCAATCTGGGTTAATGGTCACGGGTCATGCCACAAGACTCGCTTGCATTAAAAACGGATATACTGATCTCCCCGTCTCATTCCAAGATTTCATAGATGAGGATCAAGAGACCGCGCATCGAATCGCTGATAATGCAATAGCAGCTCAAGCGATTTTAAGCATGGCTAAGATCAATTTGCAGATTCCAAAATTATCCCCTGATTTTAATTTAAAGATGATGGGATTTAAAAATCTAGTCTTAGACCCGTCTGATCTACTGGGTGATTCATTTAATCCGAGCGAGTCGATTTCTACAGATAAAGAACAGAAGAAGTGTCCCCACTGTGGCGGCCTTCTGTAATGAAAACCAAACAACTTAAGGCTGGCTCTATTATTAACTACGGTATCCCGTATCAGGGATCTAAAACGAAAATAATACCTTTGGTATCTAGATTTTTTCCTAATGCCGACAATTTTTACGATCTATTCGGCGGTGGATTTTCAGTTAGCCATTATATGTTGGAACATAGATTTAATTCGTATAAACATTTTCATTATAATGAAATAAGACCAGGATTATCAGAACTAATCAAAGACGCTATTGCTGGAAAATATAATTATAACGTATTCAAGCCAGAGTGGATATCAAGAGATAAGGTCATAAAAGAAAAAGAATCAAATGCGTATATTAAAATAATTTGGTCCTTCGGAAATAACGGCACTGATTACCTTTTTGGAAAAGAAATTGAATCTGAAAAACGAAGTATGCACCAGGCTGTTGTTTTTAATGAGTTTGATGATTTCATGAAAGACGTTTTTAAAATAACCGCATGGCCTAGCTCTCTCGATATTACCGGAAGAAGATTATATTTAAAGCTATTATGCAGAAAACGAGTTGACCTCCAGCAACTCGAGCGACTCCAGCAACTCGAGCAACTCGAGCGACTCCAGCAACTCCAGTTAACCTCGTTAGACTATAGGGAAGTAACAATAAAAGATGGGTCTGTGGTTTATTGCGATATTCCATACCAAGGAACCGCCGACTATGGTGGGTTTAATCACAAAGAATTTTTTAACTGGGCATCAAAACAACACCACCCTGTTTTCATATCAGAATACAATATTAGCGATGAAAGATTTACGCTATTGAAAGAGTTCTCCCATAGAAGCTCGTTTCCGGCTGGTGGGATTAAAAACACTCCCGTGATAGAGCGGTTATATGGGAATAAGACCGCGAGTAAAATTATTGAAGAGGCTAGAGTAAAAAGATTGTAAGCGATTATCGGTCAAGATAGCCCCATACCAGAAAACCAAAGATCATAAACCCGGTAAACACCAAGATTGCCTCAATCATTTATTTCATCATCTTTACTCTACGTCACATTGCCCCGCGCAACAGCGCAATACCCCGCAACGCTAATGAGTGGCTTTTATTTTAATAAACGAGTGATGTAAAGATAAATCGGGGTAAGAAAATTATTAATTACCCCGATCATCCTACGGCTTTACTAGACTGTGCGCTACCGCGCCTTACAATACATCGCTCCACGCTGCAGAACGAACCTTTTAAAAATGGATAATAAAACTCGTACAAACGGCGCCAGCTATTCCTAGACTATTTGCGCGCATGTCGCCATCCGAGAATTTTTTATCCGTGCTCTCTTTTAAAATCCCTATTGCAAATACGCCCACGCTAGAGATTAACCACGGCATCGGCGCTCCTCTGGCTTTTAAGAATTCGGTTCCCGCCAGTGTTAGTCCGTAACTAGCTGCGGCATGTAATTGCCTATCCTGCTGCGAGATTGCTAAGTCAGACTCACCAGCTCGAGCAGAGAAACCTATTAAGAAAGCGCCTAGAGTGAAGCAGATTAGAATTAGTTTTTTCATAGAGAAACTCCTTTTCTGCTATCCTTATACTATATTAGTCGGATAAATGTAATATGAATATGTTGTGGGTAACTAGGCGGAATTATTCGTATTTCTCCAGTCTGTTGAATACCTGTTCCCTTTTCCTATATTACAATCAACGCAAAGAATTTGAAGGTTAGATTCGTCTAGTTCTAGATCTGGTCGTAAAGATCTTGGTTGAATATGGTCTACATGAATTGGTAAATCATTACGTCTACAACATTCGCAACTATTACCCCTTCTTTCCAAAACAGAATATCTTAATTCTCTCCATTCTCTAGATAGATAAAACTTAGATTTTAGGTTTTTGCGATCATTTTGTATCCAATTATTTCTAAATATTTCTTTTCTTTTTTTTGATTCAATAGGATTTTTACTAACATACCTGCCTTGACGACAAAGAGTACACACTCGTTTTACGTGTTTACTCCCGTCAGAAAACACCAACGGTATGTCTATAAACTCCTTGCAGGCGATTTCGCATTTCTTCGGTATTTTTTTATTGCTGCATTCTTGCGAACAAAACTTTTTCCCTTTTGGTCTATTAATTATTTTAAAACACCCTCGACAGAAAGAATTTCGAGCCGGTTGGTCAGGATGACCGACTGGCTTGCGGGGGTTAGAGGGGGTGCAAGACCCCCTAGAATCGTTGTTCATAAGATACACCTCCGCCACTACCGAAAAGCATTAAGGTCAATTATAAAAGCGATTCAGGAACGTCATGTTCCGTCTAGCCAAGAATCGGCTCTCTGTCCGTCAACGTGGATTTACTTCTCTGACGGCTCTGGATTTCCCCTTGCAGGTATTCTCTTTTATAATTATACGACGCACACGCCTTGTTTTAAGCATATCTCCCGACATGAATTTTTATTTCAGACTATTACGTGGCTCCGTTACCTAAAGAACTAAAATAACTAGTTCGAAAATCATTGTTTCTGCGATGAGAGTGTGAGATAAAATCTCTTACTCTGTCGCAGGAGTTATCATTAGCCACCGGAGAAGATTTGTAAAGAGTTTTCTTCGGTGCGCTTCTAAAAAATACTTTACAACCAACCCCACTCGATTTAAGTACAGATCAAACATTCTCAGGAGGGGAGAACATGAAAACATCAGAACAGACCAACGAGATCTCAGCCGCGCTTGCTAAAGCTCAAGGCACGATGCGAAACCCAGAAAAGAACAGGACCGCGAGAATCCCAACGAAAAGTGGGACGACCTATGAATATAGTTACGCGGATCTACCAAGCGTCTTTGATTCGGCGCGCAAGCCACTAACCGAGAACGGCCTAGGACACTCTGCAAGCATTGATTATTCAGAGCAAGTGCCATATCTGAAAATGAGGTTAACGCACTGCTCGGGTCAATTCTATGAGTCTAGCTATAGATTGCCGACCGGATGCGATGACAAACAACTCGCCTCTTCGATAACCTATGGGCGTAGATATTTATTCTGCGCGTTAATTGGGATAGCCGCCGAGGACGATACCGATTCAGCCCCAGAACCTAGCGCGACGTATCAAGAGAAGGCAAAGAAAGAACAGAAACCATCCCCGGTTAAACCACTACCCACTCCAGAGGAGCTGGAAGCACAGGCGAGATTAAAAAGCCTTAATGACGCGATCGTTCAATCTAAGTGGCCAGCACCGAAGGTTGCTGAGCTCATGCAGAGCAAATTTAAAACGATCCGCTGTGGGCAATTAACGCAGGAGCAATTTCAAAGTCTGATAACAATAATTCTGGGTAGCACCCCGGAACAGGCGCTCTCGCAGGCGCAATAAAGAATCGGGGCGGGGGTGAAAAAAATAACCCTCTATGAAACCGCCTCTGCCCCGATTCAAGAAAGGCAGACATGAGCGATATGAAACAAGAATTAGAAGCAGCCTATAAACTACTCATAGAGAAATATGAATTTAATATGACGCAACTCCATACACTAGAGAACTCGATTAAGAATGCCAATCCGAACCAACTTCTCCATGTGTGCGAGGAACTTATAAAACATATGCGATTAAACATGTCATCCGAATTAACAGAGATAAAAGGATTAGTGCATGGACAATAGAAAATTTATTGAAGATGAAATGAAGCAAGTCGGGCGAGAATTAGCGCAGAGATCGAAAAGCCCTATTACATATCTGAACTGTTTAACATGTCGCGGATCTGGGACATTTCAAAACACGGAATGTGGCACATGCGGTGGGACCGGCAGGCCGAATGAGCTAGACCAGTGGTATGCAGATCATCAACCGAGTGAAAAACTAGAAGAGGATGGATGGGTGTTTATATGAATTTATGCGTTATCGAGGGTCGGCTAGCTAGAGATGTAGAATTAAGATTTACTCAGAGCTCTCAAGCGGTGGCTAATTTTACCGTGGCTGTGAATGAGACATGGGTAGATAAACAAGGAGCGAAACAAGAGCGCGTTTTTTGGGCGTCAGTAGTTTGCTGGGGCAAATTAGGCGAGCTATGCAAAGAATATCTTAAAAAAGGATCTCGCTGCTTAGTGCAGGGGAGACTTGCCACGAGACAATATCAGGGCAAAACCGGGGAGACTAAATACATAACTGAGATTATCGCCGAGAACGTGAAGTTTCTAGATAACCATGCGCCATCTAAAAATGCAGAAATCTCGAGCGGAGATCAACCGGCTTATTTTACGGAATGAAAATGGATGAGCTATCAAAAAATAAAAAGGATTATCGACGAGGAATTACTCGATGTTGTTAGATCCTTACCATGTGTTGCTTGTAATAAACCGCCTCCTAATCACGCCCATCACCTTTTCAGCAAAGGTTCTGGCGGCGATGATGTGGCGAGCAATATTATTAGTCTGTGTTTTTCGGACCATAGAGAGATTCACGATCACGGACTAACCGCGATGGCGGACAAGTACCCATCGGTGCGGTATTGGTTAGAGCTAGCCGGTTGGGAGTATTGCGAGACGAGAAAGAAATGGACACTCAAAATAAATAAAGAGGCGAGAAAATGAAAAAATATATATTAACAGAAGAACACAAAGCGCAATTAAAGCCGTGGGCTGATAGGTGGATTGCAAATGCTATGTCCACGAAGCAGATGGATGAAGAGGAGAAAAATATATGTAGAGAGGCCGTGAAAGGGTGGAAATAAGAAAACCCCATGACCCCAGACTTCGAGAAGATGGCCCTAGAAAATAAAAAAAAATAAAGGAGAGAAAATGAAAAACAGTCTTATCGGTAAAAAAGTAATTGTCCGTTCAAACGTAGCAGGAGTTCACGCCGGAGTTGTATCTGCGTTCTATCCCAGCATAAGCACCGTCACATTGACTGGTGCTTACAGGCTTTGGAGATTCTACACGCGAGATAAGTCTGGGTCTGTGAGTGACATTGCTGCAAATGGTCTTAAGAAAGACGGGCAGCATCAAATTGGAGCGAGATTAGCTTCGGTTACGATCGTTAATCCAAATGGACTTGAACTTAGCGAGATGACCGATCTTGCTTATGCAACGATTGAAGAATGGAAGAACTAATTCATGAGTAATAAAATACTTAGCGGTGACGGTGCCGGTGACGGTTACGGTGACGGTGCCGGTGACGGTGGCGGTGCCGGTGCCGGTGGCGGTGACGGTTACGGTGCCGG
>ERZ1292625.842-Hain-H41-01um-R1-842-length-41488-cov-6_pt1 | contig 41488 bp, 41 predicted proteins | sample MGYA00564400_ERZ1292625 | MGnify/ENA primary metagenome ERZ1292625 (study PRJEB36523, sample SAMEA6512639) | groundwater metagenome | collected 2019-01-08 | study: AquaDiva: Metagenomics assemblies of 32 groundwater samples
CAACGTGCTCAAAGTTGTGCTTCAACCACGCCCCCCCGTGGAGACAGTTTGTTACAACAGCCCCACCGTGAGTTCCAAAGCGACGTTCTGATGCTCCGCCGTTCCATCTTCAACGGTAACAAGTACGGCAATGGAATCACCGACAGTCACAACGAACGGCGTTGCAAGAGTCCAGGAGTCATATTGCTTGTTCAACGCCCAGGTAAGTTCCTCGGAGACAAGCCCCGTGGTCTGGTTGTAGAGTACGAACTTGGGGGCTACCGTCGAAGGGAGCGTTTGGGCGGAAGACACGCCACGAATCTTGAAGATCGTGCCGCTCTTCGGGCACACAAACGCGTCGGTGACCGTAACGATCTTATGTTCTACGGAGTTCGTAGCAGGAGAAGTCGTCATGTTCGCCGCAGTTGCCAACACACAACGAACCCAAAATGCCGATTGGCTGTTCACCGTGGTTGCCGCCCAATCGGAGGGGGGCAAGAAATGAATTGCGCCGTCACGGGTGAAGGGCCGCGCACCGGTCTTCGTCGCCGCGTTGGTATTGTCTTGCACAATCGTCAACGCTACCCAAGCCGTACCGTCCCAATATTCCCAGGAAGCGGAGTCCCCCGTATGTACCGCCACGGTGGCAGACATGTCGAAGGCGATTTCCGCGAACGGCGTGCTTTTCCCGAAATAGGCGGCATCGTCGTCCGCGGGAACCGCCGGAAACAACGCGTAAGTTGCAGCAGCAAGCGTAGTAAACACGCCGCCATCGTCAACTTGGCAGTACGCCGCCGCAGCCTCGGTGAGCGTGACGTCCGAGGCGCCTCCGCAGACCAACCCGCCGCCATTTGTGTGCGCTCCGTCGTTGTCGATAGCCCACAACCGACCAAAAGTCGGGCTCCAGTATTCCCGAAGACCCGCGCCGCGGGCTTCGAGCGTCGTTGGGCAATATTCGAGCACACCTACTGTCGCGCTCGACACCGCGACAACAGCCACCGGACGCGCGCCGGAAGTTGCCAAAGCACCGGCAGCCCCCGCGTAGAGAATATCGCCCGCGGTGTAAGCGACCGTGTTGATGTTTGCGCGAACCTTGTACGGGACCGCCCGAAACTCATCCCCTGCTCCGGGATTTCCAGTGCAGATCAAAAGCTCCCCCGTGGAGAGGATTTCTGCCTTCCGGGCTCCCCGAAGAATTCCTGCGCCAGCTTCCGCGACAACTTCAATGATGTCGTTTTCGGCGAGCGCTTCGATTGCGTACAATCGACGAGCCTGCGCGTACGGGATGTCTCCAACGGGGCCAACACTCTTCTGATCCTGTGCCATATTAATCCTCCAGCGCCATCAGCGCCGTTACGTAAAGTACAGTTTGCACGGCGGCGCTTGCACCAACAGCGGTAATATCCGCATGGATATAAAGGTCGTATCCCTGGGGGAACGACGCCTTCTGATCCACAATCTTTTCGTCGGACGAAGCTACAGTTGCCGACCCAGCAAGAACCACGGCGGCAACAGAATGCACAGTATTCGCACCCGTTGGCGTTGTGCTGTGTGCCGCGTCCGCAAGCACCTTCGTAACATATACAGTAGCTTCAGTGCCCTTGTCCAAGGCAAGGTCTTCCCGGACTGTAAGTCGGCGGATATGTCCGCCATGTACTCCGGAAGAAAGCAGCAACTGCGCATCGGTTAAGCCAGTAGTTGCCGCACCCCTAGTGAGCGTCACTGTCCGTTCGATAAGACCCAAAACGCCCCCTAACGCGGCGGTGCGCCGCGTGCTTGTGCTCTAGCCCGTTCCACCGCTGCGTGCAACCCGGCGGAAGTCGCCTGGGATCGTTGGGTGAGCATTGCCTCGGCGTTCAAGTAGTACGGCCGGCCGAGCCCCGAGACGTTGAACAGAACTTCCGCGGCGGACTCCACAGCGGGTTGCCCCCCGGCGGATAAGAAAGCGTTTCCAATGTCCAACGGGCCAGAAAGGAACATGCTGCGCCCAAACAGTTGCCATATTGCTACCATAAATCCCGGAAGAACCGGAACTCCATCTTCCCCCCTCCCTATCATATCCTTGATAATTGGAAGACGACTGAACATTTCTACTTCAGCGGGCTTCAAGGGCCAGTCCCGGGCAAACAACTCCGAGCTTAGCACAAAATCCATGTACGGATGGCTTACTACAGAAGTAGCGGCCGTAATCAGAGAACTAAGCCCATGGGTCATTGTTGCGTGCGCCCGAGGATCCCCAACGGCATATTCAAGCAGAGCCTTACTGGAAAAGAACGCTCCACCGAGAGTATTAATCACAAGTTGCGCCGCATCCATCGCGGTGGAAGACGGTATAGCCCACGCAGTAGTATCTTTAATTCCGTAACCACGGTCACGCATATACTGCCGTTGAACTTGTTCCATCGGAGCGGACATTGCATAACGACCATTCATCCATTCCGGATGCGCGTACGTAAGCCACTGATCATACTCCCGCGTGTCGACCTCCGTCATCCCCCCAAACTGTGCCGCAAGCCGCGGAATTGCGGATGTTACTTGAACGCTTCGCGTAACACGAGCTAGCGAAGATTGCCCCAGGGCACCTTCCGTAATGCTGGGAGAATCCCATATATCCAGCATCTTGTTTACAATCCAATTTGTCTTCAGGCGGTGATACCGCCAGAACATAGACAATTTGGCAATTGGCCCATTAAGTTCAGACCTGACGAGTCCATGCTTCCAATCGAAGAGCGACGCACGCACCAGCTTCGCCGCGTGATTACTCTCTTCGCCTTGATTGAGAAGTTCCAGGAACAACAACACCCGCGTGCGTCGTTGCTGTTCGTGGGCCATCAAAGCGATAGACTCCGTCCAGTCCTCCAGGCGCTTAAACGCGATTGCCCCCAACCCCGCGCCCTGGCGTCCGCCGTGGATGGCCTCGGCGGCGGCCCCCGCGCCCGAAAGAACGTCAGCGGATACGGCTGTTTCGAGCACGCCGCCGCGTCGCATTATTTCGATAAGTTCGGTGGTGTGGTATGTGCGGGACCCAAACTTGACGTAGAAGTCCTCTCCGTCTAGCATTCTAGCGAGGGTCCGATTACTCATCCCAAGGCTCATAGAAGGAATAGGTTTTCCTGCCCGAACAAGACCAAGAGTCTTCTGAATGGCGGGGCCTATCCAGGGGATCATGCTAGGGGCCGAAGCCCATGTTACGCTAGTCGCTACGGTAGGACTTACCGTGGCGAGCATCGCGGAGAAATCCCCGAAGAAGATGTTCCCGAAGTACCGCTGGTTACGCATGAATATTCCATGCAGCAGCCCCATTCGGACTAGACGCGTCAGGTTCTTGCCGAACGGGCTGAACGAGGGCAGGGGGGCAACGGCGAATTGGCCCCCTTCCTTGATTACTGAATCCATCGAGGCTACAGCCTCGCGAAGCAGGTGCATCGGCACCACGGCCGCGTTCCGCTCGTCGGCCATCGCCACGAGCGTTACCGCCTCGACCAGCTTTTCTTGCCGGCGCATCCCTGCCCCGGCGTCGAATCCTTCGATTTTTCCGGTAATCATTGACTTACCCCAGCGGTTTAACCCCTGAAGCCCGGACTCAAAATCTTCGACTAGTTGAAGCGCATTGCTTCCACGCTCTCCTGCTACTCGATTCAAACTGATAATCTTGTTGATATCCCGGGCAACTCCCGGTTCAATCATACCGTTCTGGACTTTCCACATATCCGTGGCGAAGTCGTCCAAAGCGGCGGCCTGAATTACATTAACCGCCATGAACGTATCTGCGCGAACCGTGCGGGAGACAGTTGCGTTATTAAACACTAGCTTAATAGCCGCCGCCATATCGTCCTCGAAGTCGTATAGACTTGGAGATTTTGATAGAGATTCCTCCGCGGCTTTTCGTAACCTAAGGAAAGCTTCTTCTGGTACGTTGCCCAAATAGTTATCGGGGATATGACTGCGGGCGAGTCCGTCTAGAAGTCCGAGTTCTTTTGCGAGCACAGGGTTGTTTTTAATGAAGGCTACAGCCTTCTCCCAGAGTGGTGTTTCCCCGATATTCCCCCTAGTGCCTCTGTTCCCTAAGGTGCTTACTGTACCAGGGGCTGAAAGCAGCCCCCAATCTCCCCCAACTTTTATTTTAATCGGTGTCGTTGAGGTCAGATACTGACGCAGTTCCGTCGAATAATTGTCCCCGCTCGAAGCTTGAATGCCTCCGATCTCTTCCATTCCAAGTTCTGTAGAGGCAACGGAAGAACGAACGGCGGTGTGGTACACACCACGAAATTGCCCGAAGTTTGCGAGGTCCGCGTCGCCTTTTATGTTAATCTGGATGAAGCGCTTAATGCCGACTAAAATTCGCTTAACTAAATGTCCAGTGACAGGCGCGTATACATCCTCCATATTCAAGAGGGCGGCCGTCGCTAGAACGTTCCGTGGATCGGCGACGGAAGCCTCTTTGTTGAAGAGGTTCAGGGAGTCGAGTCCTTGCCCCAATTCGCTAAGTTGTTCGTCAGACAGTTTAGCGCTTGCGGTTGCGGGGTCCATCAATTGGGAAAATACCGGGAAATTGATTCCACGGGTTTCAATAAATTGCCGGATAACCCACCCGGAGATCCCCCCAGAAAGCATATTCGCCCGGAATTTTTCTGAATCTACGGTACCGCCCAGGGCGAGCGAATTAGACAGCGGATTCTTCACCCCGCGCCAAGGCTGGTCCCGCAACATCTGCTGAACACGGGGAAGCTGCTCCGCGGCGCGGTTATACACTTCAAGCAATCGTGCTTTTCCGCCACCTTCTACTGCGGCGAGAGCGCCGGATGCCTTCCGAAGCTTGGCTACTTCAGAGAATTCCCGCGCCATCAAGATCGCAACCTTACGCATCTCTGCGGGCCCGATTCCGGCAAGTCGCGCAAGCTTTTCTCGAAGGGGCTTCATCGCGGCTTTCGTTTGATCGCGCACCGCTTCTACGCGGGCAGCATCAAACAAGTCACGATACGTCTGAAGTTTCTTTAAAGGCGCACGCGCCGCGGTTCGCGTTCGCAACAGTTTCTTTTGAGAACTTGCCAACGCGCTCAAGATGCGTGCGCCGTCATCTTCAGCGGCTTTTGCAGCAACCTGCGCAGCCTTCAGCGCCTTTTGGGATAACCCAAGTGCTTGTTCGGCCGCATTCCGCGCGACCATAAGTCCAGCCGCCAATTCCCGGAAAGCATCATTTGTCCGTGCCGTTCGTGCAAGACGATTTACGGCGGCACCCACGGCCTTAGGGTCAGTCAGCGCAATTGCCGTTGCGGCAGACTCCCTAAATGCAAGCAATGCACGAAGACGATCTGCCTCACGTTTTCGTAAAGTTGTTGTTCCTTCTAGCGCTTTCCGTGCGTCTTCCCGTTTCGCCCCGTCTCGAATTAAATCAGAAAGTGTATCCGAGTAAATTTTGTCCAAATCCGCCACGTTCTTTGTAGCGACATCCACCAATTCGCTAACCCGCGGCATGAGCGCCATTACGTCTTTCTTGGACGTACGCGCCGCAGAAACAAGCTGTTCTGCATCTTCGACCGACTGTTTGGCGGCGGCCACACGCGCGGTTCCGTCCGCTCTAATAGCCGTCTTTGCCTTTAAAAGAAGGTCGGCAAAATATTTCGGGGTGACATCCTGGCCCAATCGCGTCGCCAGCAACGAATCGGCAACAGCATCCACAGCATCGAATGAAGCTTCATCTCCGGACTTCAGCACTTCTTCCAGAGACGTCCTAATAATATCGTCTACTTCAGAGATTGCAATACTGTATTCCGTGGAAGTCTGAAGGGCTTCATTTGCGGCCTCGTCCCACTTTGCCGGAAGATCGGAAACTTTGAGGTCTTTTGGCATTGACCCCGCGGCAGCCCGGAGTTCCACGGCGAGCACATCCGTACCGCGAAGAATATCCTCATACTGTTGTAGTTGGTTCTGTACAGCCTCAAGCTGTCGGCTCAAATCTCCTACCCCAACAACCGGCACAGCAGCGGGGGGATTTACCTCGGAACTTTCTAAGCTAAACTTTTCGTTACGCGCCACCATTTCCCGCGCACGGTCGATAGCGGCGGCAGGTTGCGTCGATGCCGCGCCGCCCCCCGCGGCGCGCTGCGCGGCCAGCGCCCGCTCCAGCGCGGCGGGCCGGTCCGTCCCGATAGGGCGGGAAGCCAAGGCGGGGTCTAGAACACCTTTCGCCTTCTCCCCCCGAGCGAGTGCCGCGGCAAGATTCTGTTTAATCTTTCGCGCTTCGATGATTTCCTGAAAACGCTTCGCGCGATTTACTCTTGTGTCTAGTGCCGCCGCACCGGAGCGCATACTATCCATCTGATCGATAAGGCGCTGAAGCTCCGGACGCTTTAGCGCCGCACGCGTCGCAGGATCGGCCGCCGCGAAAATCTTCTTCTTAGCAGACTTCGTCGTTGCGTCGAGAAGTTCCCGCGCAAGTTTCTCTTGTTTCGGCGAACCGCTGAAAAGAAGTTTCAACGCTCCGTAAATAGTAGAACGCGATTCCGCCAATGTCGGGGGAACATTAAACCCAGCCGCACGTACACTTACTGCCCTGGCCGCTGCCTGGAGTTCTTCCTTCGCGCCGATCCAGTTTCTCGTGCGGGCCAACGCGTTCAACGCGTCTTCATTGTCTAGCGCTTTCTTTACTTCCGCAAGCTCGTCTGCCGTAACTGCATCGGGAGTCTCAACCTTCCCCTTAGCAAGTGCTTCTGCAACCTCTTCGGCAACTTCTCGCGCGGTTTTGTTTAACGGGTCGATACCCAAGCGCTCCGCAATTCGTAGCCTGCCCCCCGTCAGCCGGTCGAGGGGGACACCGGCTTCAGAGGCCGTCCCCGCAAACTCGCGTGCGGTTTCCAGTTCCTTCCCCTTCAGGATGGAACCATCGGGCAAACGCAATTGACCGCTGTTGGCGACTCGCGGTTCTACAGCGGAAGGTACAACACGCCAGAGTGCTGCTTTTGCCGTGGCGAGTTTTTCTCGGGTTTTCCCGAGGGCAACTTGCGCCGCGTCGCGTTGTGCCTGCGCGGCTTGCAGAAGACGCCGTTCATTAGAGCGTATCGCCGCCCCGGGCTCTTTCGCCACATCGGGCGGACGCCCCGTTATCTCCTCCATTCTTCGAGCAAGATCGACTGCGTAGTGTCGAGAGAATACTACTCCGAAGATTGGGTCGCGCGACAAAGCTGACACTACTCTATTAACGTCTTCCGGGGGCGCGTTGTCCAGCAATGAATCAATCTTGCTCTTGGCGGCGAAAAGACTTTCCTCCAGCGCTCCAACGGGGAGCCCCTTGGCGCGCTTACGCGCGTCCAGATAAGTATTCGCAAATTTTATTGTTTTCGCTGCAACAGGAGCCACTACAGTAGATAGCGCATCCGGCGTTATGAAAATGGCGCCTAGTGTTAAGCCCGCACCGAGGGCGCTTTTCATAAACTCCGGGTACTCTTCCTGCCGTCTAAGTTCAAACAAATTGGTGTTGGGGTCCGTCCCTAGAACCAGCCCACCAACTTCTGCGCCCAATTCCGCAGCACCAGTTACTACACTGTACGAAGAACGAAACACAAGCCCCGCGGCAGCATTGGCGGCAAGTGCTGGAACTTGTGTATACCACGGCTCTTCGTTCGGCGTTGTTGTGTCGACACCAACCCCAGACAACCCTTCGCGAACCATCCGTTCAGCAATGGACTGCCGCGCAGCAAGATCCGCAATCTCCGGTATTGAGTTTATAATCCCGCCGCCGCGACGAACAAATACCAAATAGTCGGGGTCAGAAAGTTCCGCGCCGAACGATCGGGCAGCAATCATTGGAGTTATAGGATCGATTGCTCTCGCAAAAAACCCAATCCCCCCCTCCCCCGCAAGCTCTCGCTCGTCTAGCGTCCCAAGGTTTCGAGCGACCGAAATTGGGTTAGTGTGCGCCGCAACAAAGGCCGAAGCCTCCAAAGGATACATCAGCCGAGTCACGAGCCCGCGACCGAAATCCCTAGAAAGATCGTCGGAGAATCCAACCCCTTTAAGCGCGCTGACAATTGCTCCGTCAGATCCTTTCTCCCCGAGAAGCGCTTCGCCTACCGTACGCTTCGCTTGATTTACCCAAGCTAGGGCATCAGCCCCCCAATCGTTTCGGTCTATTTCATACGTCGGAATTCCGTGGAGTGTTCCCCCCGCAGATGTAACCTCCGCACGAATTATCCCGGCAACCCGATCCCCGATCGCTTTGTTGTCGATGGGAATACCGCGCGTACGATCTTTAACCGTCTCGGCGACAAGAAGCGCTTCCCGAATTGGAGCGATGTCAATACCCGGGGCCTTCCCGTGAGGAAGGAGGATGTTGATTCCTGGAGGAAGACCGAACCTTTCGCGTATACGTGCGTCCTGGTCCTTCCATTCCAGCAACGCTTGATTCGCCGCAGCGGCATCAACGACATTCCCGGACTGAAACTGCTGAATCAAGGCAAGGCGCCGAGTTGTTCCGAGTCTCGCGAGTCCCGCCGGATCCGAGGGCATAGGAACAGTTACACCGTCCGGGCCCATCAACATACCGGATGTTGACCCTGGCACCGGACGATCCAGGTATCCTTGTCGACGAATCTCCACGGGAGTAGTCGTCTGCTTTACAGTATCGAGATAGCTGTAATCCGGAATTAGCGGAGTTGGCACAACTGGAGGCGCAATGCTTGTTCTGGGGTCCTCCCCGGGAGACAACATCGGCGGGCCAGGAAATGGACTCGGGCGAGGAACCAATTGCGCCGGATGATTCAATCCCCGGAACTCCGCTTCGTGCGTCGCGAGGAGCGCCTCGGGGGGCAACGCGCCTTTTACGGCAGCGTCCTTGATCGCCAAATCATCGAGTAACGGCCCGCCTTGTAGATACGCCGGAGGCGCAACCCTATCTGCGAGTACTTTCTTTACTCCAGAAAACGGGTCACTCGGAGGCGGGGCCGGCGCGCCAGAACGCGCGGCGAGAATCGCGCGAGCTTTCTGCAATGCGGCGATCATCGAAGTTGCGGTCGGAGAGTTTACGGTAGACGCTGCGGCGGCCCCTGCATCGGCCGCCGGCCCCGGCGTAACCGCCGCCGCAGAAGTCGACAGCGGCTTACCTGTTTCGTCGTACTCTTCGGGATTGCTCATGGGGGCACATACCCCGGCGAAGCTAGATTAGCTAGAGCGACCGAGGACTGGTACGTTCGAGGTCGGATTCGTCCTGGGGGGACGTCGTCGAAGGCGCCATGGGTGCGCGCACGGGCGGCACCAGCGGAGCAACCTCCGGTATACGAGCCGGTACAACCCCGGGAAGCGTCGAACTCCCCGGAGCTATACGGTCACGGACCGAGTCCCGAACATATTCTCGGAAGAACTTATCGGTATTTAACGGCGCGGTAGAACCGCTTTGGGCCGTTCCGAGTGCTGTAGAAAACCCGGGGCGGCGTTCCAACGCCTCACGGAGAACTTCGCTATGCTTCTTCCCTATTTGATCGCGTAACGCTCGTGCCTTGTCGAGCGCAGCTTGTTCGTCTACATCGACGCCCGTTGAAGGAAGCGTAGAATCTAACGAACCGCCCGCCGTTATTGAATTAGGATCTGGCCCGTCTATGATGCTGCCGAGTTGCTGCATTAACGGCGCTGACGCGGCATTAAACGCATCCAACATCTTGTCGATATTATCGCCTCCCGCAGAAAGTTGCCGAGCATCGTTAACAAATGGTTGCGACATTTGCATCGCGGAAGTAGCTTGAGGGTGCGTGTATTCGGCCGCGTTGGCGCCCTCGGCAACTAGCGCTCGGACTTCATTAAGATACACGTCGTCATCGGACGACCCCGAAAGTCCGCTATCCAACAACGTTGCAACTTCCCCGGAATTGTCCAGACGACGCATTTCCGATATCAGCACTGCCCGGTCTTCGGGAGACGTATTTCGCAGCTTTTCGACGAACCCTTCTACGGAAGTCCCGTCCGCCCCCATAGTTGCGCTCCCGGTAAGCGTCCCTTGGCGAAGTTCAGAAACAATTACCGACGCTTTATTTGCAATGTCTCCGGTCGCCCCCCCCGCATCCTTGTAAACTACCTCGCCCATTTTTAAAAGGCCCGCACCAACAGTCGCCATCTTTTGCGCAGACCCCGTCGCGGTATTATTTGAATGCGGAACTAGCATTTCGCCAAGTTGCTTGAGGAGCTTTCCGTATTCTTGCAGCGCAACTTTCTTCAACTCGGGATCAGTTTCCGACATAGCCTTTCGCGCCGCAGCCGCGGCATCCTTTCGGGCACGATCTATATTTCCGAGGACTATTGAATCAGACGCAGCCTCCCGGGGATCACCTTTGATCCTATTCGAGAATGCGTCCCGCCCGTAAACAGCCTGAAGGGCGGACGTGGCGCCTTCACGAAGTTTGGCTCGACGATATCGTCGAGCGAGGTCGTATTCAACTTCCTTTTCGTCAGCCATTTTTTTAGCCTTTCAACACAGATTCAATACGAACCGGGTTGGTAGCCATCAGTTTCAGGAAATATGGACGGGGGCGCTACCGTCGGAGGTACAACCGCAGGCGCAGGAACCGCGGGGAGATTTGTTATCGCTTCCGGGGAATCCACGCCGGGCTTCAACAAAGACGCACCCTGCATCGCCGCTTGTGCCGCAAAACGCTTGGCGTCTTGAACCCGCATGTACTCTCGTTCAATGCCGTCTTTAATCGCTTGCGCAGCACGCTCCGCCTGATCTGCCGATGCCTGCTGAACTCCTCGGACAGCCCCCGCTACGCCCGCCGCCGCGCCCTTCGCCTGATCCGCCGTAAGACGGAACGCCTCTCCAACCGGTGCCGCAGCCCCGAGCGCGGCTCGCGCCGTCTGCCCCGCAGCCGCAGCCGCCTGCTGTCCCACTGTAGCGATTTGTTCCCCGGCTTTCTGCCGCTTCTCTGCGTCAGTGAATCCGAGTTTCCCCGCGAGCATATCGGCAGTTCCTTGACGAAGGAGCGCCCGATGTTGCTTCTTGAAGCCCAATTCCGAAACATCAATGTCGGGCGCTGCCGTTAGCCCTTGTGCGGCATTTATAACCGACATTTGATTTTCAAACATAGGTTACTCCTTCTTCTGCGTCGCGCGCTTTGCCTTACGTTCCGTATCCGTTTTCTTAGCTGCGGCTTGCATGATTGCGCGCATCTTCCGATGCATTGACTCTGGGTCCGAAGACAGACTATTAGGATCTTCCTCCTCGTCGTCTTCCTCATTGTCTTCGGCGTCATCAGGTACAGGCGCTTCCGCCGTTTTTTCTACTTGCTGCACTTTCAGATCGTCCCGCATCTCCACCGTCGACCCAGACGCCGGGGGAGTTTCCGCGGGGAATAACTCCGCAATTTTCGCATAGGCATCAACCGATGGGTCCAGCTTTGACTTCGTTCCGGGCTTCACCGTGGTCTGTTGTCCGGTCTTCGAGTTGAAGACAATGAAGTTTTCTCCGTCCTTCTTGTAGGAGTAGGGGTCCCCCTTGGGGGTAACCCAACCCGCGCCCGTTGGGCGAGGATGAGAAATTGCAGAATCGACTTCCGTCTTAGCAGCGGAGCGCGTAGGCTCCGTGCTTGCCGAAGAGGGTTTTTCCCCTGGAGGAAGATTTTCCGCAGGAGTTTTAGACGCTTTCTCCATAGCCGCCCAGACCCGCAAATAAGGAGACACACCACCTGAATTCATAATATCGGTATCGCTTACAGCATCTTTCTGCGCACGTTCCGCACGCTCCCGATCAGACATGAAAAGATCGGCGCCCGTTGAGTTCGAATTATCCACAAAAACCCCCAAGAGTCTACAGGTACCCTATAACGGCCAACCCACGAGAACGCAACCTCGATTGATCGGCGTCCGAGGCCACTCCCACGTAAGCGCTATGCTCACCGAGCGTCGGATTATCGATCACGTAGAACATCTGCCAAGTACGTTGGAAGAAATCCCCGAATCGAATACCCGCGTGCACAGCCGGGGGAACACCAGCGCGAAGATTTTGAACTACGGCACCATCGTAAAAGAAGCGAAAAACAGACCTAGTTCCCGTCGCCTCATCCCCGTCGTTGGCGCATGTAACATGCGCAAGGAACAGCAGTTTTGAATAATTGGTTTCAAGGACAAAAGTTTTCGCCAAACGAGGGATAGGAAGAAAACTCAACGCCCTGGAGTCTTCATTGGCGGCGGCCCGATCTCCGTTTACAAGACCCTGCCACGCATCGGCGAAGTAATCTAAATTCCCGGTGCCCCCCACCATGCCCGCCTTGGCGACGGCGCCATTGTGGATCATATGATGCGTAACATTGACGGAGGCCAGTTCCGTCGACCCGATGTTTCCGTTGATGAAGTCTAGCCCGGTACCGCCAGATTCTACCCCAGCGTTCAAAACATCGGCGCCAACGGTAGTGGTGAAAGTCGGAGGAGTGTACGGCATTAGAACGCCCCTCGACGAGGGATAATCGACAAATGCCCTCGTTTGGTTGTTACCGTCGGCACCCCGGCCCAAAGGGCGGTCGCGTCCTGAAGCGAGACGTACACCCTTACCCCAGATATAATCGGGAGGTCGTCAACGGTTATCAATGTAGCCATCGGGACGTAACTTTGAATGCGTGTTACGCCAGTAGCTAGTCCAGGCGCCGCCGTAGAATCTTGAGATATCGGGCGTGCCGTGCGGGTCAAAACAGACCATGCGCTGAATTCGTCCCTAACCCCAATGGCAAGGCTAGCCATCTGCTCTTTTCTGATTAACAATCCACTTATCGTCCACACCTCAACGGAGGCCATGGCGATAATAGCTTGGATGTAGTCCGGGGTAAGCATCCCAAGATTTACATTTCCGTTAAATATAATCTCAAGGGCGCTGCCGGTAGTTCCATCCAGAACCGGCGTCCAAGTATTCAACGCTGGAGTATATGTACGCAGTACACCATCTGTCCCCACTTCTGCCTGATGCGCCCCCGCTACGGCGGGGCTTCCGGACGGAATATGAAAGTTTCGAAAAGCAGGACTTTTAACAGCGGCATCATCGAGAACTATATCCGCGGCGAACTCCGTAAAAATTGCGTTTAACGGTGCAGCAGCAAACGCATCGCCGTCTTCAATTCGGGTAGTCATAGTTGTGCCCCCCCCGGGAGGAGGTCAACAATCAACTCCCGATTAAACACTCGCGTAATGTGCAACGCGTGTCCGTTGTCAACACGCGCCATTAAGGAAACACGATGCGAACCCTCGAAAATCGGTAAAACAAGGAACGCAATTCCGGAAAACATGAAGCGTGTGAGCCCTCCACGACTCGCTTGCGACGCAGGCCCCGGAGGACCGGCTTCGTTTTGAACCTCATAGGCGCCCGGCCCGGACTCGGGTAGCACCACTCCGTCGACAGCAATGGCCCAGGAAGACGAAGGTGGACCCGTGGTAGCGCTTGCGGCAACGTTGTCGATGCACGCGGCGAAGCTTGCAATAGCGAATATGATCGAAGGCTGCTCGAACTCCATGTCTTTTCCGAACACCTCCTCCCAAGAACCCGTCTGCACGAGTTCAACTACGTCCGCGGGAAGAGGTGTAATCGTTGGGTCGTAAGGGTCTGCAACCTCTTGGTACTTCTGAAACAACTTTCCAAAGCACAAGTCCGTCATTGTTGTGACAACAACAGAATTCGCACTTACGTGGTGTTCCCCAATTCCACCGGACAGCACAGACCGAAACGGGTCAACCGCCCGATGAAGGCGTTCCGGATCGGCATTGTCCCCTGTGCGAAATCGTTCCATAGTATGCCGGTGCATTATGGTACATCCCCTTCGGCGAATTCTCGGGGATTTTCGTTAACGGCCAGCCCGAAGATTTCCCAAGGACGAGAAGTTGTCCTCGTTGCGCTTACACGATAAGCCATACCCTGCTGCACTAGCTGGGGGGCAGACCGCCAGATTGGCATTGTCTTTGTCCAATACGCGTCGGTCGCTCCTAGAACGGTTGTCCCAAGAAGCGCGGACTCCGCACGACCATCACTAGCCGGAGAGATATCTTGCGTAGAGACAACTCGGGCGCGATAGTCTCTTTCAATAGAGATTGTTATATCTTCCCCCGAGCCTTCGTACGCCCATAGATACGCGTAAAAAACATCCGTACGGGTCGGGCCAGAAACAACACCAAGCCAGCCCGTGGCTATTTTACACACACGATCTGCGTTGTCGTATGTGTAGTTCTCCACATTAAACGACCAGACACCGCTGTTACCGGTGGTAGCCGCGTCTACATACGCGCCAACACGATACTTACCTTGTGCTTCGCCTGAATATAGAAGCTCCCCGGTTTCCGGCCAAGCTATGAATTGCGTAACTCGATGCCCTACGTGACGTCCGAATCCGAACCCATCGTAGGAGTAGAGTATATTATTGGTTGCCCCCTGCTCCGCCACCGCGCAGAAGTAGATACCAGTCTTTGGGTCGATTGCGCTAACGGCCTGGGGGATTCGAGACGGAGAAATTCGCTCAAAGGTTTCCGTCAAGTCCTCCTGAGAAAACACTGAAACGATCCCGCCCTTGTACTCGGCAAAACCGTTGTAAGAAAGCCAAACAACGCGCCCATCCCCCAGCGTCTGGACTGTTGACGCGGCGGGGCAACCAACAATATTCGACAAAATTCTTGAACTAAGGTCCTTCGTGAGGACAGATACGGAGTTTTCGGTGAAGACGAGAACCCCCTCGGCACACCGGGCAAGCCCCGTAACGGCTCCAGGCACACCGGAGAACGCGTCTACGTCAAAAGTCCCCCAAAGCCCTTCGCGACTTGCGAGAATCCGGGAGGGATTCGACCGAATCCCTCCAATTATCAACCTGCCGAAAGCGTGACACGCGAAACGAAACTCCGGAACGGCCTGTACTGCAATCGCAGGAACCACTTGCCAAGTATCCGGAACATTATCCGGAACATACGTGACAACATTGTCTGGAAGAGTTGCCGTGGAGAACGCACCGCCAGCCGCGTCAAGTGAAAGCTCCCAGAGTTCCGAAGAACCGGAGTTCACAAGGTCGCGGGATACAAGCAGAATACGCCCAACGGTATTTTGGGGGCCGACTGCTACGCTTTTCCACGCTATATGCTTCAGAACTTTGTCAACAAGGACGTACGTTCCCGCGTCATCGGACGTCTGCTGCGCGAGTAAGACCGGAGCAGAAGGGGGGGACCTCGCAGAGAGGTTGCCCCAACGGTCTTGAAGTTGCACCGCCGCGCGGTATTCAGACCGAAGCAGATTACCTGCGTTCGGAGTCGCTTCGCCGACGGTTATGTTTCCAGTTGTTCCTGGAAATATCTCAACCGTCCCCTTCCTTCCATTCCCAAATTCACTGTGCCCCGTGATATTGTCGTGCGTGTACCCCTGATCATTCGGTGTACTGACTGTCTTGGGTCCATCTCCGATGGGAGCCGACGGAGTGTCCGCCGCAGAGTACCCAAGATACCCCACAACGTATCCGTCAAAGAACCACGCCCGTCCTGACGGGGGGATAATCAAAATTCCGTTAGGAAGCCCCAACCATTGTATGGGACAGTGCGGCCCCGCAGGGGGAGAAAGGTCCACAACCCGTAACGGCGTTCTTGAATTTGGCCCTAGAAGGCAGTCCCCTCCAGATTGAAGCCCCCCATCGCCCCAATCTTTGGACCACCCCTGAAAAACTCGAACGGAATCCGCGTCATGTATTAATACAAACTCTCGGTCACGTATTTTATGCCGAAAAATTCCATGCACTGTCCCGAAATAGCTGGGCTTCACCGGAACGAAGGTGGGACCCGCGGCTACAGTGGACAGGGCGGGAAGAAAAGGCAAAGGCCCGACGATAGAACGGAGCGTTCCACGTCGAGTCGGCAACAAATTCTGAAGAACCGACCCGAAATTATCCGGAGCGACAAGTTTGTCCGTCATCGCACGGACGAAAACCGGCTTTGGCTTCGTTTCGGAGGGCATTACGCCTGCTTGGGCTTCAGATTACGCCTTCTTGGGTTTCGGTGCTTCCACAATGGTGGCAACCGGCGCTGCTTTTGCAGCTTCAAGACGCTTGGCGAACATCCTCTCTCGGAGCATTTCTGCCAACTCGTCCAGATGCTGCAATAGGAATACAACATTTTCGCGTGGACGGGAATGGTATGGCGCAGGGTCTGACATCTTCGCAGCAACGACTTCAAACATCGACCCGACGATCTTCAAATCCTCCCGTTCAGGTGCCGAGTTTGCCCCAGGACCCGCAACGAATGCCGTATTCCCGGGGATATGGACGAGCACATCCGGCCCGCGAGCCATATCCCCCCCCGTAGTGAACCCGAACTTCGTGTTTCCGTTGATATCCTTCAACGTAACAATGGAGAGCGGTAGCAGGGGGAAATTGGGAAGAGGTTTGAGCTGTTCTGGCGCGTTCAGATCCACTTTGATTGCCATTTTAGTATCTCCTGCGGGGAGAAATCCGCCGCGGGGAGATCATAACCGGGCGCTGGGCCGGTATCAAGGTACCTGAATCAGATCGAACAGCATCCAACGCCAATCGAGCAGCGTCCTCCCTGTCCCGTTTGGTTCGGTAATCCTTGTCAATGCCCGCGATAGCCGCCGCAGCAAGGGCCACCAGTGCGGCTTCTCCTATGTCCTTAATCGGCGGGGCGTCCGCGTCGTCATACATCGGGGTTGGCGCAGCTAAACCCTCGATTTGAAGGTACGCCGTCTCACTAAACCGGGGTGAAATGCGAACAACGGTAGAGCATCCAGGCACGTTCAACGTACGGGAATAATCCGGGATAACTGCCCCGCGCCATTCGTATTCGCTGACATACCCGTCGACAACATCCAACAAGAAGAACTGATTCCTCGCCTCAAGATTCGCCGTTGGAGTCGTCGCCCCCCAGCCGGAAGGGCGCGAAGCCCCGCCCCCCAGGCCCGCGGCATAGGCCAAGGGCACAGGACGCACCCAAATCCGAGTCTTCACCCCGCTTTGATGGTTCCTGTACATCCCATCCCCCCCGAAACCGAGCATAAAGTCGATATCGGGAAGTCCAAGAAGGATACTTGCCGTAGTTGTTGACGTGGCTTGAACACTTTCCGACGGCTTGGACTCGACCAGAGGCACCCCACGACGATATGCTAACGTCTGTGTAGTCGTACTGGTCGGGGATAGCTGTCGTATCGGAGTGACTTCGCCGTGATAAGAGTCAAACAATCCGAAACTATGCGTGATACAAAACTCAAACGTGCCCGTAGGATGCGGCCCCGACCAAGCATTGTTTGTCGTGCCCGCTGTCGGAGTGTACGCAGCCCCCGGGAGGGTCCGCATAGGACGACGCCACGCATGACGGCACAGAATCGACGAAGACAGCGTGGCAGAACTCTCGATATTCCTCCCGTCCTCTTCCGTAATGATTGTAACGGGAATCTTCCCCCCGGTAGAAAGAACAGAGATGTCTTTGATTCTACCGATCCGCGGGGGAAGCGGATAGTCGTCTGTTACAATTTTGTATTCTAGTGTTACTGCATCCGCGTAGGGAATCCCTGTATTGTCCCAAGGCTCCACAACGGAAATCATTTCGTAGGTCCCTAACCCCTTCCAAGAAACCGAAAAAATAGAACGAATTGTACGTCGGTGTGTGAATCCCGCAGCGTCTGTCACCAGAAGAACACGCCCGGTCCACGTTCCATTGGCCTGCCACTCTGTCTCTACGCTTCCAATCACGATATCCCGGATAAAACACCACGGGTCGGCCAAAGAACCATCGTTAACGACAGAAATCGTGTCCCCTTCCGGGGGCACGAAATCTGGTTGGACACGGATTATGTGATCTTCCCGAAAAAACACGTCGGGAATCTCGGACGCCAGCCTAACCAACGCTTGGTTAAGGGCGTCGTTGATGCGCGCGGTATTGGTAAGCGTCTCGGTGGGGCTATGCGCAAGCGCGACACCGACCAAACGCCTAAGTTCCTTGCGCATCAACTCCCCCGAAACTTTCTATCGCGGAGCGGCGAACGGAACAAGCGAGCTACGAACAGTGAGAGTTTCCGCCGCTGTTGCAACAGAATGCGCGTCAACGAGGTATCCGACAGATACCAAATCGGCAGTTTGCGTAATTCCAATCCCGGCTGTAGCAGCAGACGGCTTAACCGAAGTTCCGACCGACAACGCGCCAGCGTTGTACACGGAAAGTTCCACATCCCCGGTGCGCTTCACCCACCCACCCTCATTCTGTAGAATGGCGGTGTGCTGCACAACGCCGATGATCTTCTCCATCGCCCCCGAGGTGGGATTGATCACCGCAACGCCGAACGTCGTGCTAGTAGTGTCCTGCGTGGCGAAGTTGTACAGCGCAATCGTGGTTGCACTGTTGTTCTTTACGTAAATCCACTGTGCGCCGTCTTCGTCCACAACGACAGATCCGATGAAATCGGTAATCGCCGCAGCGTCAACGTTCGTAAGATCAAACACATGTGCGCGATTCATCTTTGTTTCCTCCAAGCCACGGCAACCTTAGTAGGTCGCCGTGCCTTCCAGACAGAAGTTGGTGCGAAGATCCAGGGCAGAGAACTGACCCTGCCAAGTCAAGAGCGCTTGGTACGTACGCCCGCCGTCGGCAATCTTCTCCAGCGGGGAATGCGCGAAGAACTTCTGCTTCTTCTGGCCCTTCGGGGTAATGTACGTCTGCCCCGGGAGAGAAATGTGGACGAGACTCTTGGGGTTCAAGCAGTACACAACGCCGTTACGCCCCGCGCCACCATCGAACGCGGCAATATCAATCGCCGGCTCGTAATAGCAAGGAAGCCCAATGCCCGGCATTGCAATGGCAAGACGCCCGTACTTCGGAAGTCCTGCGTCCGTTTCCATCTTGGTCGGAACGAAACGGTCGTAGTACGAACGCCAGAAGTTCAACCAAGACTCGCCATCGGCTACGGCAACAGTCGGAGCCGCCTTCTCCTGCCAGCCAAGACGAACGCATTCCATGTACGCGTCAAGCGCCTTCATGGCACCGTCAACGCTTACGTTCGTAACGGAACGGTAGACGTTGTAGTGATTCGGAACACCACCGGCCGATCCTTGCCGAAGCAGCCCGGCAAAAGTTCCGGTCTGACTCGCAGGAACCGCAAACTGGAACAATCCGGTCGGCGTATCCCCGTCCCCCGGACTGTACGTCTCATCCCCATTAAGGTGCATGATGTTGGCGTAGTTGCCATTCGCTCCCATGAGGAACTGTTGGCACGTCTCGGCGTAAACGTCCGCCATCGCCGCCACTTCCGACCCGGCAAGCAGCGTCTTGACCGACGCGGTATCCTGGTCAAACTGAAGCTGCGCGCCGTCAATCAACCATCCGTAATCAATGATGATAGGAGCGTTGTGGTAGCCGACAACGCTGATGTCACGCCGCCCACCAGGAAGCGTTCCCCCAGGAGCGTACTGCTTGGCAGTACCCGGACCATTCGTGTACCGTACGTACTTGATCCGATTGGAACGAAGCGAAACCTCCTTGATGCCCTTCTGAAGAACCTCATCCCAAATGGGATGATACTCCGAGAACATTTCGGCGGCGGCCCCGTCGAACTCCTCCACTGCATTGTTGTACGTCTCGATGTGCTGGAGTGCTGTGCGTGCCATCCCCCCTCCTCAACCTACAGGTTAGAACAAACTTGCAATCCGCTCTTGCGGACTCATCTTCGACCGATCGAGTCCCCCGAGGGGGGCAGGAGACTCGACACTCGTACCCGGCATGAACTCAACACTATCACCTGGGGAGGGAAGTGCAAGTGTCATCGCCGGGTATTTTGCTTTTACCGCGGCAAGGGTGCTTTCCCAATTGAAAGTTTCGTCAGTGAGCTTCCCATCGCCGAGAACGAACGTCGCAATCTCGGTAAGAGGGACGTCAGCCGCCTCCGCAACCTCCCAAAGAGAGGCAACTTCCGACGGAATAAGCCCAAACCCGTCCTTAGTTCCGAAAAGACGTAGCGCCGCCTCTCCGGTAGCCGGGTCGGACGTCATACGATCCATGAACGGCTTGTTTGCGGCGACCCAACGGTCGGTATCTAACGCAACCGACTGTTGAAGAGTCCTAGAAAGACGCTCGTTTTCCCCCCGGAACGTATCCCGCTCCGTAGAAATACCAGAAAGCTGCGCCTCCAAGGCCGTCAGCTTATCTTGCGCCTCCTTGAACGCTTTGGGGTCCGCCCCGCCAGTATTCAATTGACTCAAAAGCGAATCCCACTCCGTAGAGAGTGCGGCTTCTAACTCTCGTTGCCGACGAATCACCGGCCCGTGAACCTTACGTAAGTCCTCTGACAAAGAATCTTCGGATCCATCCCAGGAATCCCAAGCAAATGCGGGCTCCTTTGACGTTGCAGCGACATCCTTTGACGCTGCTACATCCTTTGACGCTACAGCTTCATGTACAGCGCCAGGAGCAACCGGCGGAGCCGGTGTCGAATCGCTGCCTGAAACGCCACTAACGGATGTCGACGCGCCCCCACCGGAAACAGCAGTTGAAGCGCCAGCACTAGCACCCCCAGCAGGACTCCCGCCAGAACCGCCTCCCCCGACACCGCTGGAACCTCCTCCACTTGCACCCCCACTTGAAACTTCAGCCATTTAAGCCTCCTTTTAAGGATTTTAACCCCGAGTGCGCCCTGTGTAAAGAGGAACCGCCGCCGTACGCTCGGCCTTCTCGAAGATCGCCGAAACACGCGGAGCAAACTTCTCGGAAATCAAAGAAGCGGCATTCGGCAACATCGGAGGGAGTGGCGCGGCAGACCGCCGAACGGCCTTAATAGCCTCCAGCGCCTTAGCAGCCACCTGTTCCGCTGAAGTGTCCGTAACCTTTCGCATCATTTCAGGAGGAAGACCAAGCACAACAAACGGACGAACAACATCTTCGATGTCAACTCCCCGCTGCGCCCAGATCAAAATCTCGTCTTCGTTGTAGAACTGCGAAGCCAACCCCTCGAAAACAGGCTTCACGGGTTTAGCCACCGATTCTGGAGTGGTCCGAAGAAGTGCAAGCCTGACACGAGTAGCCGCAAGCTTCTCTTCTTTAGCCGCCCACACCTCATACGCAGCAGTCTCCGCCGAACGCTGCTCATCCGTAAGTGAATTCCAACGTTTCCGCTCAAGCTCCGCCGCACGCTCCGCGGCTTGAACCCCCTCCCCGTCAACAACACCAAACACTTCGGGAAGTTCCCGCGCCCTCGCACCAACCAAGCCGTTCATTTTGCCTCCTGACGACGCCTATGCGCCTTCTTTGTCTTTTCCAGAACCGCCCCGCGGGACATCCCGTGCTTCTGCGCCAACTTTTCTTGGTCGGCGATGATTGAAGATTCCATCCTCTTCGCCGCGGCAGACCCTTTCTCGACAAGAGCCGTATCCGGATTTGCCGCCTGCCAAGTACGAAGCGCCGTATTGGAAGAAAGTTCTTTGCCCCAGACACGAATCGGAGCAGAGGGAGAAACGCCAATCAACCGCGGACCTCCCGAGAATATCGACTCCCGTTCTGCACCACAGTGGGGACAAGCAGGAACAACATCGCGTGTCCTTACAAGTTCTTCTTCAATAAATTCGCATTCATAACACATAACATCAACCAACATATCCCCTCCTACTTAGGAATCCCGGGCATAGGCGCGGGGAATCCAGCGCCTCCTGCCATCCCCCCCATGCTCGGGGGCTCGCCGCCAAGCGCCAATGCCCCCGTTGCAACGCCATCTTGGCCTGGGGCCCTCGGCTCCAGGATCCCCGGCGGGGTTCCCGTCGCCGCAGGGAGCAGCCCCGGAGGAGCGCCCAGAGGACCGCCCCCGCCCAAAAGGCCGCCTGCCCCCCCCGCCCCGGCCGCTTGCGCAGCGGCGGCCTGGGCCTTCTCTTGCATCTGTTCTTCAGAAAGCAACATGTCGGGGCGCGAAGTCCCGGCAACAATTGCCGCTGTAAGGATGCGCTGGTCGATATACACGTTGTCTTTCAAGAATGGGTACCGGGAGATGATTGCATTCCCGCGAGCGAGCGAATGCGTCTCTGCGCCAGAGTATGGAATCGGCGTAACGTCATATTCATCCTCCCAGGCGAGGTCCCCCCAAGTCGGCTCCGTCCCCTTCTCGACTTTCTTTGGTTGCGGTAACCGCATCGTCTCCCGGGACACCTTCTGGGGGGGCTCGCTGGAGTCCGACCGGAGGAGCATATGCCCTTTTACAGGGAAGAACTCGGCATCCAGACGAATGATAGTCCTCGCGATATGCGCGATTACTAACATGATTTCATCCACGCGCGGAGTCTGCTGTTCACGGCGTAGAGCGTCGGCTACGGCAACTTCTGTTGCGATTTCCGCGCCACCGATTAGACCTCGTGCTACGTCCGGCGTGGCGGTGAGCCGTTGGATCTCCAGAGACATCCGGTCTGACATCTTGTAGGTGTCCGCCATCACAGACGGTCCCCTGCTCCAGGAGATCGCGTCTTCCATTCGCGTTCCTGTACCTTCGATTTCCAACGCGAACGCACTTGGCCCGGCTGCACTCCGAAACGCAGAGACAATATCGTCAGCGTTTTTAACAACCCGCTTGTTGATGAACAAATGCGGGATGTTTGCCTTCATTTGCATGAAGCCTAGAGAATCCGCCTCTCCCTTGGCCGCCAATGTCTGTTCAATCACCTGGGAATCTGGCAACCCGGTGAGAGTTACAAGATTATCCACGAGGGAGATCAAGAAGAAGTTGTTCTCGACAAACTTGTATGGAAGTGGCGCGTCCATAACCGGCGTAGTGTCGCCTCGAACGAATACTAGCCAACGCTTCTTTACGAAGTCATAGTAATCGTACCGTACTGTGACGGTTTCCGTGTCCGTAATCGCGGAACCTCCACCAAACCGGTTGTCGTCCCGCGTTGTGGGTATCGAATCCGGCCCTGTTCCGTGTTCGATGATACTGTCAATGTCACTCCGAACCCAGATATCTGGGTTCTTTTCCGCCTTCGCCTTAAACGCCCGCGCCGAAGCTTGAAACTCCTCTGTCCTCGCCACGGATGACCAGATCACATAGCGAACGTCATCCCATTCGTCCACTGTCGTATCAAACCAGAACCTTGTACGGGGAACAATGTTGATCTCGATTCGTTTCCGTTTAGCGTTGTACCATACACGCCCGCCGGCATACCCGGAAAGCGCAGCCAAGGCCGCGCCGCGGCGAAGCTTCTTCCCAAGTGTATTCACACGAAACACTTTGTGGATTCGTGCTTCCCGCGCCCGAGCCGCAACCGTCATTGCCTCGGCTTCCTTTGGATCGTCCGAGTAAAGATCGGGCTCCATGGAAACTTTGGGAACCGACGGAACAATCGCGGACACCATGGAAATAATATGCGGATAAATGATGTTCGGGCGAAGGACTTCCGCCGCATCATCCTCTGGGGGAGACTGCCGACCCGCCCCCCCAGGCTGCGCCGGTAGGTAAGGACTGGAGGAGATATCAGATTCGACTTTCCCCCAATAGTCTTCCAAGGATCTAATTACGGCGTCGTCAACCGAGCTTGCCTTCCCGATGTGTTCTTCAAGCTGAAGACTGACCCGACTATGCCACGCCGTACGTTCGTGCTCTTTCATTTTCGTTTAATCCGATACTGCCAGCGAGAAGATTTTTGTACCACCGGGGCCACCCGTTCTTTCCGGATTATCATCCGTTCCACAAACCGTGTGTACCACTCCGCGTAGGAAATCGAAGGGGGGGCAATCTCATACACAGAGCCGAGCAAGAGAAGCGCTGAAACTTTGTCCCAATGGTGCTTCTCCCGACGCTTCTTAGATACCGTCCGACTTGTCGAAAGAAGTTCCTGCCGCACAGTCGGTTGAAGAAGCTTGTCCCCCTTGTACGTCGCCATCTGGGCGATTGTATCACGGTCATGTAGGGTTAGCTGTCCGTCCATTATCCATGTTTTCAGTCGCATCGACCGGCGCTCATGCACCGCCGTGCTAGTGGTGAACCCCGGGGAGCCTCGTTTGTCCCCCAGCAAGATCCCCGCGGCGCCCTTAGCTGTGATAAACGCGACGGGGCCTTCTCCTACACCATTCAATTCGATGGCGGCACGGCATCCGTACGCTTGGCATTTATCCAGAACCTTCTGCCCAAGGACAGACGGAGAAACGTGGGCGGAGAAGACATACGCTTGCTGTATTTTATCGGACCATATACGGAAGATGTGGAACGATGCGTGGTCCCTCGCCGCACTTCCGCAAGGATCGACAACAGCTATGTGCTGTACCGTATCGTCCGGATCGTAGAACGTGGATTCAGGCCCGTCCCAGGGCAACAAACGTCGACCTGCGCACAAGATCAACTGTTCTATGTGATCGGGGGAAAACTCGCCTGCCCCCATCCCGGGCCAGCACGTAAGATCGTCGAAGGGATAGAAGATGCGGAACAGTTGTGGATCGCGTTTAAACTCCGATGCCGTGTTCAACAGCATACGCATGAACGCTATGTTCTCTAACTGGAGCCCGTACGGCCCATAACGATCCATTAGCGTTATTTCGGAGTTGTCCAGTGAGTCCCCGCCCCGCCAAGGTCGCTTATTAGCATTCGAGTCCCAGAACGGGAAGAACGCGGAAAACATTCTACCGTCAGGGCCCGGACGAAGATTGTCGAAATACATCTGCCGCCAATCCTCGGCAGATGGAAATTTACCCGGAGCGGGAGTCCCCTCCAGACAGACAATCGCGTCCTTGTTGTTCGCCAACGCGGGGGACAACAACGCCCATGTTTCCTGCGCAGTCGGCGCGAAGGGCACCTCGGACCAATGATAGCTACTTGGCGAAGTACCCAGACCCGCCGCCCCCGCTCGTGCCGTCTCTGTACGCATCTTGGAGAACAGGGGGGCACCAAGCGACAGTGCCAGCGTCTGGGAATCCGTGGACTTCTTTGGTTTAATATCCTCCGGCAGATTTTCGTAAGCAAGCTGAACACGACCGTGCAGGTATTTAGCACGATCGTCTGTATCTGCCGTGCATACATGATCATAGTATGGAGTATCTAGCGCATTCACCAGCGCGCAGTTCTCCGCCATTGTAGATTTTCCCGTCTGTCGGGAGGCTACAATCAAACTCCAATAAACATATCCCGCGTCGTTACGCGGAGGATTGAAATACATCTCCGCGATGAACTGCTGTAGTTCTTTTGTCATGTCATACGTGTAAGGAACCACTGTACCGGCAGCGTCGTAGGGCTTGACCTTGATGAACTCCAACAGAGCCTGGAACTTATCTCGTCCTCCAAGACCAATCCCACCAGCAACTTCTTCGTCGGCGCTCTTCTTTCGAGCCTTTGCCTTGTCCGCCCGCAAGCGACGCAGACGACGACTCGCCTCCCTAACATCCTGGGCGGGACCAAAATCGTCTATAGTTGGAAGGTCGAAGGACAACTTAAAACTTCTCTCAAAACAACTTGCAGCAACTTAAAGCAGCTTTCCTTTAATTTACTCTCCTCGAAGGGCCTTCAGCTTATCCATGGGAGATAACGGCGGCGCCGGACCGGACGGCAGGTCGGAGACTGTACCCGTGTCCGACCCCTGCGCCACCGTTACGTCAATAATAACCGGGTCCTTAATAGAAGACACGTCTTCCCCGGGCTTTTCCGGACCCGGGATGGACATCACATCTGCCCGTTGGATTATTGTTCGTTCCCCTCCTGCACGTTCCTCTGTGATAGAGAGCGTTTTCGCCATTGCCCCCCCTCGCGCCCCGAAGAGCGATTGGCGGATCTCATCGTTAATGGCAACAGAAATGGCGATCAACTTGCTGGCGCCCAAGGCATCCAACAGCTTGTACTCCTCCACACTGATTGCGCCCTTAAGAAATCCATCCATTAGTGCAATGACTACTTCTTTATCCGCGGAAAGCCCCCCTGAAAGCTTGATTCCGAGCAGGCGTTCACGAAGGGCGGTCCGAGCAAGCGCATAAGCGGCAGTCTCTCTGGAACCCCGAGGCCCAGAGCGCTCGCCCACAGGTCCGCCCGACTCATCGTCCTCAAATGTTTCGTCAGATCCGCCCGAATTTCCGGATCGTCCGTCGCGCTGTCTATTAGCCATAGTTTCACAATCCCTAGAAGAACACCGTCTTCAGCAATTTTCCTTACCGTGTTGCCTTTCAAGTGGGCAAAGCTCGACCAATTCGTCATTGGTTGATGTTCCCACGCGGTATACCTCGGAGAAAATCCTACTTTATGCTTACCCGGTACCTGCCTATGCCACAGAGCGTTCCAAAAATTATCCACAGGAACATTAAAGTGCCTTGCTATATCCTCCGGGCTCACGCCGGTCCACCAGGACAGGAACTGAAGTGTATTAACCCCCGTCATAACACGTTCAACAGCCCCGCCAGCACGAGCCGCGGACCAATGCTGCCGTACATCCCCTGTAAATGCGGACGTCAGCGCACGAATACCCAAAGCGGCCACTGGGCTAAAACCTGGAGGTGGAACACAATACTCAATCCCCAAGGAATCGAACCAGATCAACAACGAAGCCGCGTCAACATTCCACGCGCCCTGCCCACTAAATCCGGAAACAACCTCGGGGACATACGCCGGACGTCGCCAACCTTGACGCGCCAACCAACGCATCAAGAAGTTCAAATTTTCTGGAAGAATCCCGTGCTCTTCTATGAAGACTTCTCTAAGAAACGAATCCCCGTCCTTCAACCCTTGAGCCATTAGTTCTTTGCTTCCAATCCAATCCTCCCACAAACCGGGAAACTTTAGATAAATAACACGTAAGGGATCCACCCAAGAGAAGAAACAATGACTCTTGACACGCGTGTATTCAAAAAACTTCCAATCTCCTCTGTCCCAAGGAAACAGCCCCAACTTCCCGAAGGTAGTCGAGTTTTTGGACGAAACTCCAGGAATGTGCATAGTGTTCATGATACTTCCTGTGGGCGATTGACCCAATACTCCGTTGTAGGATCCACGTACAGTAGACTAGTCCAAGTTTTCCCGTAAGAATCCACATCCAGAACAAACGACATCTTCCTAATCTTAGACCGTGCTACCGCCTCCAACTCGCGAAGCCACCGACGATAACCCATCGGAGCCTTGTGCCCCGTGCTCTTTGACCAACCGAGGTATTGGTCGTACAACTCCCGAGTTGTTATTCTTCGCCCGGAACCCTGCCGAGTGCAATCCATGACAAAGGAACGAACCGGATCGGCCTCCAGCATCACCCTGTCTACAATATCAGCAGACTCAAAGGGGGCTGTGAGTTTCCAAGACCAGTTCAAAACCCGCGACTCTGCGGTACGCGCCCAACGAACCAACGCGGCACGACCGGCAGGGCTAGAAAACCATGTCTTTATATCTAAGTCTTCCCTTCCATAAAACGTCTCCGGGAAATTTACCACGAACAAACGACGAGCCATGCCCATGCTTGCGTCGCGAAAAGCCGGAACCTTGTTCATCGAAAAGAACCACGCGGCCTTTGCGACGAATTTAGTCTCCTCTCCATACTTCACATCAGTGGAAACGGGAGAGCCGTCGACCAAACTCTTCAGCGCAACGTGTGTATGCACATCATCCGCGGAGATATCAGCCGCAATGTTGACCCGCGAACCAATGAGACTCGCCTTTCGGAACCCCGCAACTTCTTGCGGAGCCAAATGGGAGACTACCTTAGAATGGAACACTCCAGACACCGCATCCAAAAGGGTCGATTTCCCGTCTGCCCCCTCCCCCACCAGCAGCGAGATGCGCGGACGACGATCAGCGACGCCCCAAAGAGCGGAACAGACCTGCTCGGCGAGATAGTCAACATTCGCCTCGCGCTGTTTTAAAACAGGCCATACCTCGCGAAACCACGAGAGAAGCTTTCGATCATCCTCGTCAACATTAACGTCCGCTTCGTAAGGCACGGACAGCGCCTCTTCTTCCAAAACGTAATCATCAAAGGACACGCGGCGAGCCGTCCCCCCTCGATCAAGAACCCATCCATCGGCAAACACAAGACGAAGCTCGGTTTCCCTCCTCTCTGTAGATTTTCCGATCCTTCGTAGCTCATCTTCACTACGGAACCGGTTGATAATCAGGGCAACAACGCTCTTCACCCGCGCCGCGGACACATTTCCGCCAACGCTGCGCGCAATCCGTAGGACGCGCTCTCCGATAATGGCTTCAAGTCCTTTGCCGGTGCCGGACTTCCACAATCCGGCCTCCATTCTACGTAAACCGCCGTCAATTACACAAAAAGAATCGGAAACATCCGCCCACGAAGCGTCGAACAGTGCAATTTCTGGTCCAGACTCGTTGTTGTTTTCGTTTCCTTCCGAATTTCTAATATTCTGCCCGCTCGCCATTGTAGATTGCTTCCGGGCGTTAACCACCCAAACACGAAGCCCCGTCGCGAGGCTGGTAGCGGAACCAAACACCTCTCCTTCCCGAAACATAACGGACGGCCGACCCCTCCCGCGGTTCAACGCCGAGAACAAGGCGTAAATTCGCTCCATGCGCGTCGATGAAACGACTTTCTTTCGATCTTTTCCCGTCCCCAACGACACAATCGCCGTAGTGTAGACGTCCGACAGCGCATCCCGCGGAGGAAAGGCTGGCCCGGCTTTAGCTAGAAGCGCCCCCTCTTCATATTTCTCGATAACCTGTGCCGAACCCCAGGAAGAACCCATCTTGATTTCAACTTTGGGACGATTGTTCTCCGATCCCGCGGCAAAGGACCAAGCAGAACCGAAGGCTTGAACAATCGTTTCGATGGAACGCGAGACACCGGAAAGCGAGAGTACACGGAATACCACACCATCGTGCAATGGAAGTAGCGTTTCAATAGTTTTTTCTCCCCCAAAGAACCCTTCCAGAGATTCTATTACCTTCCCGAGCGCTTCGCCCTCGATCTTAACAAGCTCCGCCCCCGCCGCCGCCCACGGCTTCGGGGCGCCAAGCAGGCGCGCAGCCCGTTCCTTGTCTTCGATGTACCGCGCAGCCTGCGGCCACCACGAGGAGAACACTTTGCGTGTGTCCACAGCATTTCCATTCAATAAGAGATCCGCGCCAGCTTTCCCCTGCCCGTTTATCCAGCCAACGACGAGTTTCTTCGCGGCACCTCGGTCAACATTGAATTCCTTTTCTACCCGCTCATAGATTCCGGCTTCCACGTCCACTTTAAGTTGTGCATCTCCGGAAATGAACGCCAGAATCCACGGATGACTGTTCTTCACATCAGCCGTGAGGATCCAGCCGCCGGGTTCAACAATAAACTGGCGCATTCTTCTGGGTAGCGTTTGAAGAGGGGGGCCTACAGCGTAGATTCGTCCTTTTACTTCAACGAAACTGGAGCATCGAACTCGTCCGTCATCGTTGGCGAGGAAAGGCCAGAGTCGGACGTTGGCGGGATCGGGATTATTATCATCTGCATCCCTTCCAAAAAATTCCCGAACACTTCCTGTAATGTCTCCGGAGTTACCGGAATCCACACGTATTCCTCCAGGTATTCCCCCTGATTCTCTTCTATCTTTTCCGATCCAGCGGGCGATTGCTGCGGCGAGTCCCCCTCCTCCATTTCCGTCTCTTCCGTTTCCTTCTCCTCCGTTTCTTTCTTCTCCGTTTCTTTCTTCCCCATTCTGTTTTTCATCTTCCCCCCCAAAGTCCCATCTTTCCAGATCAACGAATAGCCCACGATTACGAATTACAGCCAAGTCGTCGGAATTCACGCGAGTTCCCCCGCCAGCTTCTTCTCCACCTCCCGCAGGATACTTTCATTCTCTGTAACTTCTGCTATAACCAAGGACACCACGCGGCCCGGAGGCAAACTACCGCCACCAAAACGAGAAACCCAAATGCCAAGAATCCGTCGATCAAGTGTCACAGAAAGACGGACATGGTCTTCTGGAACTACTCGGGGCCGTCCGGGACGTCGCGTTGCTCTTTCCGTTTTCCCTGCTTCTTCCATCACATTACTCCCGGATTCTTCTATTTTCACGTTGCCCCGGGCCCTGCCCTTCGGCCTCTTGGCCTTCGCCTCGTCTTCAACCTTCTTCAACCTCTTACCGCGGCCCCTACTTGCGTGCAACCAATATTTCATTTTAACGTATCTGCGTCGGGGGGTTCCCGGCCTAATCCAAAGTCGGCGTTAAACCTCCCCTTCGGCGTGGCGCCTCTCAAAGTTAGCCTCAAACCTGCGTTGCCCCCGCCCTCCCCCGCCGAGTTGGAGGCGCTAAATACCCCCCCTGGGGTTTGGGCTCCGTTTTTAATAAAACACTTTGCCAAAACGCAAGTTTCCCCTGGGTAATTGGGGAATTCCCCTGCCGAAAGTCCCTCCGAAAAAGCACTTCGCCAAACTGCCGCTTGAAGGAACTCTTTGCGCAATTTACCCTAGCTGAAATCGTGAGATTTTCGGGCTTCGGGGAAACCCCCCTCCATTCTAGGCGTAGTCCCCCGGCTTTCGACGACATGCCCCGCTACCCCCGCTGAACGACCCCACTTTTGAAAAGTCTCCCAGATCCAGCCATGATTTATTTATATCGGCATTAATTTCGGCCAGCCGGTCGGTTTTATAAACAAATCGGATCTGGATCTGAGGAGCGTTTTATATTCATGAAAAAATTCTGATTCAACAGGAATAATAGGAAGATATAGGAGTTTTAACCTGGGTTTTCGAGGTTTCAAATCCCGTGAAAGTTCGCTGAACTAGCGTCTTAGTTTGAGCCTCGGCGGGGGATTCGGCGGGTGTCTTGCTTCAAAAGGGTCGTTGTCCCTTGCTTTTGGATTAACGTCTTGGCGCGGAGGCCCCGGTTTTTACTTCGCTCGGGGGAGGGGTACCCCGGGACTCCATTCGAGGGCCCCCCGCCCCCCCGCCGGGGATGCCCTCTCGGGGGCCGGCAGTCGAGGCGGCACAGTCTCTGGACAGGTTGCTTTGCAGCCGCCTTATACTTGTAGTGTTCTTCATACGTGCTAGTGGGGCGGGGGTCGGCAACCGGGGAGTGCGTACGATGCGGGACAGTCCCTGTGAAGGTTGCCTTGCAGCCACCCTACACGTAGAATGTTTTTCATACGTGGTAGTCGCACGGGAGCCGCAATACGTCCGTGTCTGGTGCCTTGGCACGGGCCTTGCCGTGTCACACGTACACCTTGGGTTCGGCGGATATTTCCAGAAATTTATGGACATTCGCGCGCCATTCGGCAATACTCCTTGGTGTGGCGCACCCGTGCCGCCTACTCCGATCCTGACGGATCGAACGGGAGGAACCATGAAACGTATTAAGGACAAACCCAAACCGCCCGGTGTTCGGGAGATCATGGCGGCTCGTATGGCCGCGCCACACAAACCGACACCCGCGGAGGTTCAGGCGGAGCGGCTTGCGCGGCAAGCCGCGAGGCTCGCCCCGCCCGTCGCCCCGAGTGTCGCGCCGCCCGCTGCGGCGAAGACCGTTCCGTGGGGCGAGAACGGGCCCGAACGGCGCGACGGCGCCGTTATCCGGACCCGGGCCGCAGGGCCGGAACGGCATACGTACGATCAGACCGGGATCGTAGATCCTGGGGGCCCTACGGCCGACCGGCCGGAGCGGCTCCCGCGGGGCCCACGAAAAGGAGCATTGAAGCGCATTCAAACTGCCATATGCGGGGATCGGGGGACGTTGCACGTTACCCCGATCGAAGGCACCTTCGCCATGCCCTACCGCATGGTGCATCGGTGGGTTCCGTGGGATGATTTGTATGAGGGTATCGTAGGGCCCAGGGACTACCTTCCCCCCGACCGCCGCGGTGGCGACGGCGGCACGATCGTGCGGACCGGTACCGTACCGGTCCGCCTAGTACGTGTGGAACACGAGGGTACAATCGTACGTAGCGGGTCTGTCGCCGGGCCGGCGGTTCCGGTTCCTGCGGCGATTCCTGCTCCTGTTCCGGTTCCGGTTCCGGCCCGGACTCGGGTGGCCCCCCGCGCGGGCTATGCCGATGCCGTTCCCGTCGCCATGACGGGCCGTAAGCCGCGGTAAAGCGCAATACTCGCGCTGTAGCGCGGTCTGTTCCACGGGCCCTACCTCACGGTAGGGCCCTTTTCTTTTAACCCCCATATTTCCAAACAATATATCAAAATACAAAAAACACCTAAATATCTTTGAAAAGACTGTACACGCGGGGTTGATTCACTTATACTGTGTGCACGGAGGCGCCGGAAGGCGCTCCCGGCGCCGGCCGGCCCCTAGGGCTACCGGCCCCTGACATCGCGACGGGACGAGGCAACGGAAGGATCCGAAGCAACCGGAGCGGGCGACCCGAAAGGGCAACCCGCTGATTGTCGCGCGGGGAGGTAGAAATATCTCCAGAAAGTATGGACGCTCAACGCGAAAGCGGCTAAGCTGTCCGGAACAACGCGACGGACGGAAGCAACGGGACACGGCGAAAGCCGGCCAGACGCGCAGCCTGGAAAGTTAGAATAACTTTCAAAAAGATTGGACGCCCGCAAGGGGACCAGTTAATCTGAAAGGGAAGGCGCGAACGGTAGACCGGGCAAGGGAAAGGAAGCGGGGGAGCGAACGCGAAAGCGAACGCGAAAGCGAACGCGAAAGCGAAAGCTACCCTAATCCGAACCTAAGCCGCTCGTCTTCAAGCGATATTTCACATTGCTACGAAGGGAAGCGAACACGGGAATATAAGCCCGGTTCGGAGGGGGCCGTCAATCCACGGATGGATTGTGCGAGACGGCTAGCTTGGTTCCACCATAAGGAGCCAAGGGCAGGGGAAAGGTTATAGCAGCCTACCCGGCCACGGATAGAGTATCCGTTGAATCCCCTCCGGAGGTTTCGAGGAAACGGACCGAAGATATACCTTTGTCTTTGTAATCCAGGCGATCACAGATAGCCCGCGAGGGCATCTAGCCCCCTCAAAACCCTCTCGACTAGGCAAGTGCAGTAGAAGCGCGGACAGAAGGTAGGGCCTAATCTGTCTTTGATACTCCCGGGTTGTTCCAACACCCTCGTCTTATGAGATTGATGTGAACCCGCGCAGCGCGAGGGTACACAAGGGGAAGCGGGAAGCTTGGTTATATCCGAGCCCCCCCGCGGATCCTAAAGGCAAGGGCGAGCGCGCCCCTATGCAACGGCCGGGTGAGAGCCCCGGGGTTGTGCCGAGTGTACCTGGGCGCGCTACGCGCGGGGGGGCCAGGGGGGGCAACCCTTCTTTGCAACCGACACAAGGGGTAAGCGGGGCAAAAGCTACCGCTCTGCTTGGGATAGGGCCGGGTCAAAAGCCCGGTGCAAAAGAGGGGGTTGCTTGTACTTAAGACTGGCACGGACAAGTGTTGATATGGCCGACCGCCAAAGAGGTAGAATAGGGTCTGCGGACCCGGATAGGAGCGCAGCTAGGCTGTGTTTCCTGGTAACCTCACCGGTGGAAAGCTACCAACACAGTTAAAAGGCGGACGGGGGAAGGTCCCGGGCCGGGTAGTGGAGGGTAGCGCCCTTCCTGCTCACTGTGTTTCAACGCGAGTCTAAGGGGGAGGGGAGGGGAGGCTATATGGGTAGCCTACCCTCGAACCCAAACCACGGATAAACTGGTGCGAAGCGGGCCAGTACCCGGGTAATTTAGTGTTACTCGGGTCTAAGTGGGCGCAGGTTGGAAATAATGCGGCATTAAGCCGGCTTACGGGGGCGTTGGCCCGTATCCCGGGGAATAAATACCAGCGCTAGCCGGCGGTCATCCGGTGAAAGTGCGGGGGCTAGGAAATACTCTAGCGGTCAGCCCCCGGAAGGCACAAACTGGCCTGGACTCAACGTTCTCGCGGTGCGGGGCGTGGGGTTGAATATGCACAGCCGCTGTAGCAGGCATTAGCGCCGCTCCTCCGGCGCGCATTGACAACGCGCGTAAGTCTCCGGAGGATTATCTAGTCGCGGAGCGAGACTCTCCGCCGAACCTTTGCCAAAACATGCGGACTGGTGCCCCGCACTTTCAGTCTACCCACGAGGGGGGTAGCGTAAGCGTGCGAACGATAAGCGCATGGGAAGTGTCGACCTATGGACACCCTCGTTACCCGGGGGAATACGGGCCGCTAACCGGAGGGGCGTTATCCTCCGCCATCTAAACTTAGCTTAGCTTAGCGTATCTCTCTCGCGATCCCAGGCCCCCGGGGACGCGAGATCAACAGACAGTCGGGGGGTCCGCCGCGCGTCGGTAATCGCGTCTCTCCGCGGGTAATACCGCGGCCCCGTCTGGCGGACCAGGGATGGGGGCTGAACTCCGAGCGTGTGTGCGCTCGGACTGGACTGTATCGGTTGCAAGGGGCGGCCCCGTCGTAGGGGCATAGTCAGCGGACTAAACCCGCCGTCCTTGCGTGAGCCGGGGGGATCCACACAGACCTCACGGACACGCAACCGCCGAAGAACGGCGGCTGTAACCGATAGGGATGCAAAACCCGCCACCTCCACGTGGTGCATCCTGGACGGGCGATTATGCCCGGCGAAGGCGGGAAGGGGGCCCAAATGGGTCGCGCCGACGACAACTTTTTCACCAAGTCTTGCGTGGCCCCGCGGCGTGCGTCCGTCTCCCACGAATGGAGCGAGTGGGAGGCTGACGACTGGCTGGGGGGCGCCCCCTGGGCCGTGGTCGGGCCAGGGGGCGTCATCCGCACCCTGACCGATGTTGAGGTCGTGGCCCGTGGGCTGCGGCCCCCGGGTGGGCTGCGGCCCCAGGGGGAACGGGAATGAGAGCGGGTGTTGGCTCCGCCGCTGCCGTTAAGGTGGCGGCCACCCTGGCCCGCGTCGTGCGGGCCGGGGGGAAACTGGAGATTGTGGCCCACGACGCCGGGTGGGACTCGTCGTGGCGGCTCCGGATCGTGGGGGGGACTCCCCATGATCCAGAGCTGGACGCAACCGACCGGGCATGGCTGCCTGGGTGGGATGCGGATCCTGCGGCCGCTGTGCTGACGGCCGGAGTTGCCGATCTGCACGACGCAGTCTGTCGGGTCGGCAAGACGAGAAAGGGCGGGACGCCCGACGCGGAGGGGAAGATTTTCCTCCTCCTCCGGGGGGAGTCCGAATTCCGCGGCCCGCCCGCCGCGATCGTGGCGACGATCGCGGAGGATGGATTCGTGTCCGTTCGGGCCGGCAGTCGTCGGCCCGAATGCGCGCCGATCGCGGAAGAACTCCGCGCGGCGCTGTTGATGGGGGAGGGAGAACGATGGCCGACATGAGGTGACGCCGCGCGCCAGGTCCGTCGGCCGACGGTAAGCCACCGCGAAGAACGGCGGCTGTAACCGATAGGGATGCAAAACCCGCCACCTCCACGTGGCTCCCGGGGCGCCTTCCAGCGAGGGCCATCGTCGGACGGCCCGGAAGCTGGCCTTCCTGGTAGCGTTTAAGCATGAGGAGGGGGCGGATAGTCTCACGCTCACCGAGCTATGGGCTGCGGCCCACGGTTCTGGTTGGAGTGTGGACCTTGGGGCGCTAACCGAATGGTGGCGGTCCACGGAATGCCTCCCCACCTGGGATGGAATTGTGGAAAAGATTCTCACAATGCCTGGAAAGGAGGGCTAAAAATGGCCTTCGTAAAGTTGAGAAACTTCTGTCCGCACAGCATAACATTGTTTTGTGCAGAAGGACGGCGCGTCCTTCCGTCGGAGGGGTGTGCCAGGGTAGAATATTCCCCAGGAAGTCTGGTGTGTATTCTCGATGGCGTGCCGATATTCGGTGCGCCGGTGTTCGGCGAAGTTACTGGACTGCCAGCTGCTGCACCGGGCGTCTGGTTAATCGTATCGGCAATAGTCGCTAGTCGGTGTGGTCATCGCAGTGACGTTGTGTCGCCCGGTACCGGCCCCTATGATTGCGCCGTTCGCAGTGAGGCGGGGATTATTATGGGAGTGACGCGCTTAATCGCGTCACAACAGGCGGTGAATGGGATTGATCGCCTGTCCGTGCGGGCGCAACATTGCCTAGAAAATATGGGTGTGACGGACCTACGCCAGCTTTCGGACTGGCGTAGACGTGAAGTGTTGCGGACAAAGCATCTTGGCCGGGCCACGTTGGCGGAGATTGAATCCGCTATGGAAGCAGAGGGGATTCAGTTCATGTTGGAGGATGTAGTGGAAATAAACCATCCGGCATTCGGAGCAGACGATGGAAAGTAAAAGCTGTTGTTGGGCACTTGTTGGTGGCAAACAAAGGGATTGATGTCTACCAGAACCGGATACGGGAAACGAATCCCTACCGAGTACATGGTAAAGCTCCCGGGGTCCCATTGGCGCCGAGTCTACTGCTATATTTTCAGTAACTCCGGAACCTGCTACGTTGACGGGCCGAAGAAGCCCGACGGGAGTAAAGCCTGGATTGTTATCGACGGGTACCGTTGCATATAATGATAACTTGGACTGGAGACAACATGAAAAAAGCAGAAGCACAAAGCCCGGTTGCCCCCCCTAGCTCCGGGGTTGGGCCAAAGATTCGGGGCCGGTTGGAGGGAGGGATGTTGATCCTTACCCTCCCGTGGAATGCAGCGGGGGACCCTTCCAAGTCTGGGAAAAGCCGGGTCCATGCGTCAACGCATGGGGGAGTTCCGGTGTTTCTCGACGATAACAATGTTGTTGTCGTCAACGTGAATGCCTACTCTTAGTGGGGGGGCCGTCGCCTATATCGCGGCGTCAGTAACTGTTCCAACGGGACCCTGGACTAGTCAGCGGGTCACCGCGGGAGAATGTTGTGTACAAAGAATCGATCCTCGACTGGATGGCCGGGGCCTGGATGTTCATTGTATTTATTTTCCTGTGGTGTGTCGCCGCCACGTTTGGAGGATGAAATGAACATGATGAAAGCTGCGGACAGGGCCCCCTTGCGGAGCCGTCGTCAAGCGGAATGCGACGCTGTACGCTACCACCGATGGGCAACAAAGGACCCGCAAATGGTTCTGCGTATATGTCTCCGGGATATTCAATATCTCGACGGGGTGGACGCGCGTATCGTAGCAGGAGATCCGGACCTATCCGGGTGGGAACCCGCGGATTCAAAGGAGGGGAAATGAGCGCAACCTGTGAGCATTGCCGGTGGACGGTGACTCTTTGTTCGGGGGCGTGGATCGACAGCACAGCGGGCGACGTATGCGGAGTTCTCGGGGGAAACGAGGCGCATGTACCTATCCTACCGACGTCCATACGAAAAGTACGGGTGGACGCCGGAGGGTACCTTAAGGGACGGTACTTCGGGGCTGGTTCCCCTTTGTATCAGGCGGAAATGTCCGACGGAGACACGTTGTTCTTCCGAGGATACTACAAGCGGGAGGAATTGCACAGAATGAAGAGGGAGGGGATATGCCGGATAGCGCACCCGTAGACTGGGAAGCGGCGTTGAAGGCGGTACAGGAGGAGTACCGACGGCTGTTAAATGCGGATCCTAATCCGCCACATCACAGCTTTCTCGCTGCGGAAGCTATGGAAAAGATAGAGAAGGCATTCAACCTCCCGACATCCGGGGTTGAAGGCTGGTCGCGAAACTTTGGGCGAAGCGGGGTGAGCTACCTCAACACTGGAGATACTTACGGCACAACCATCGTGTGCAATTCCACCAGAAACGACGCGCGGTTTTCCGTTGGGTGCTGGGGGGATCACGTCTTACCGGGGGATTAAAATGGACGAGCATCGGGGCCCTGCCTGGCAAGCGGCGAGCGCACCCCGTCGAGTGATCACCGACCCCCAGGATATTCTGGTTGAATCCGGGGTAGAGGTGAAGCGCTTTCGTGTTGGGTTGCAAAGGCGGGACCTGTCTATCCGGTTAACCGACGGCGCAACGCGGAGGATATACGCCGCGATAGACAAGTTCTCCGAGAAACACTCATGTGAGGCATGGTACGTACTTGATTACAGCACACAAGAAGCTGTCATCATGATTTCCGGAGAGTCGATGACGCTTGCTGCGTGGGCAGAAAGGGAGGAAATGGTATGAAAAAACAGGAAGTTGAAATTGCCGTAGTTCGTGGGGGCTGCATCTGGTACGGCGCCGCGTACGTGCGGGTCGCGTACCGCAACTGGAACTCGCCTGGCCTCTCCGGGGACGACCTCGGCTTCCGCATTGTTCGGATTATTCGGGAGGCTAAAGATTGAAAACTCCACATACGGTAGCCGCGTTGCTCCGCGAAATCCGAGCAAGACCGGATCTTCAGGAGCAAATTCGGGGCCTGCTGTTAGCTGGTGAGAGCGCACCGAACGTGTGCGATGCTCCGGCGCAAGCATACAAAATTGTGCGGCCCTATCTTCTAGGCGGAACAGTGGAGCGACTAGTAGCTGTTGCTCTTGATAGGCGGAATAGGGTGCTTGGGGCACAGATACTTACGCAAGGTTCTGACGCCTGTACTGTGGTGGATCCACGGCAAATCTTTCGCTGGGCGCTGCTTCAAGGCCGCTCGGGGGCCAACGCAATCATACTCGCCCATAACCATCCGAGTGGAGATTCCGCGCCCTCTCGGCAGGACATTGAAGTTACTCTACGAGTAGCCGCCGCGGGCCGAGTTGTCGGCGTCAACCTCTTGGACCATTTAATTGTGACTGATACAACTTATACGTCCTTGGCCGATCAAGGCCATGTTCCAAGCGGGCCCGGTCCCGCTGCTTACCACACCTGAAGGAGAAGACAATGAGTGAAATCAAAATTCAGAAGACCCAACCCGATGTGATCGAGTTCGTTCCGGTCCCCGGAACGACAATCGCAATCGGGAAATACCATATTACCCGTCGCCAATGGGCGTTTGTGATGGGAACATCCCCCGGGAAAGCGCCCGAGATTTCAGAGGATTCTTTAGAAGACACGGAGGATTGCCCACAAACGGACGTGAGCCTGCTTGATTGTATGGAGTTCTGCAACCGGATGTCTCTGAAGGAAGGACTCCTCCCTCGTTACAAATTGGAGGGAAATACTGGCTTCATTATCGAAGCGTACGAGGAGGGTGACGAAGGATTCGAGAAGGCTGGACCGGACGGAGTCCCAACAGGCTATCGCCTACCGACAGAGGAGGAACACACAATCGCTGCAAAAGCCGGCACGGACTTTGTATACGCAGGCTCGAATGATGCGGACGAAGTTGCGTGGACATATGAAAACAGCGGCGGGCGGATCCACGCTGTGGGGTTCAAGAAACCGAATGCTCTTGGACTGTACGACATGAGCGGAAATGCGTGGCAATGGACCGAGACCCCTTGGCGATAAGGAGACAAAATGAAATTGAAACAGATTGATATTAATGATCTTTGCGTGGTGCGCGGTGGGTCCTGGTTCGACCTGTCCCGGTACCTGCGCGCGTCCGTCCGCCTCAGGCACTTTCCCTGGGACCGGCTCGGCGACCTCGGGTTCCGGGTGGTGTTGCCGTAGCTTAGCTTTGAATGGACTCGAAAGGAATCTGTTTAATGACAGATTCCTTTCCACGGCGAACGTCGCCACGGGGGTATCCGGTGTTGAATCTGCCGAAGGCGCGCGTCTGCTTCGGATGCAAGCGGACGTGTGGTGTGTTCGCGTACCATGGAGCCTATTGGCATTTGCGCTGCTTCCGGCGGGCACCGGCGATGCAACGTGAAGCGGCACGGCTTGAAATGCAGGGGGAAGAATGAGAACGCTTAAAGTTGTTACGCAGCTGGGTTGTGGCGGCAGCTTCTGGCACGACGCCGCGGTCGTGCGGGTCGCGGACCGCAGCGGGGCTCACGCCTGGCTCTCCTGGAACGACCTCGGCTTCCGCATTGTTAGGGGGGGAATCAAGGCTACTCCCAAACCTCGCGGAGTCTTTGAGTTGGAGATCAGGCAGGATGAGGACGCTCAATCTCCGGAGGAGTGGGAAGACGACGAGGTGTTTCTCTTGGCAGAACATAGGGAGTTCACGCTGAAGAGGGGGCCGGGGTGGTCGATGGCTCGTGCCGAGGCGATCTACGCAGGGGAGACGGGGAAAGAAGACGAAAGTTCCGAAGCGTATGCGGGCGATGTTGAGCGGTATGTCGTGTTCCCCTTGTTCGCCTACATCCACAGTGGCGTAACGCTGTCCCTCGGGGAGTTCAGTTGCCGGTGGGACTCGGGGCAGATCGGATGGCTTGTCGTCGACCTGGGGCCTGCGGCTCTTTTCCTGGAGGAGGCTGCGCATAAAGATAAAGAATCGATCCTCACCTGGATTGAGGAGTGTGGGGAAAAGCGTGAAAAGGCGCGGCAGCGTGCGAAGGCCACAGTTGAAATGTGGAATCAGTATCTCTCCGGAGATGTTTGGGGCTACGTCGTGTACAAAATCGAGATGTGCAGCTTGGAGCATAAACACCGGAATATCGTCGACTCCTGTTGGGGGTACTACGGTAAGGGGGAAGCAGAATTGGAGGGCGCTGCAAGTCTGAAATGTTTTCAAGAAGACGGTGTTTGAACAACCACATAGGAGTGAAGATGCCTATTGATTCCAGTCAATGACAACCTCATGCCGTGTCGGGAAGGCGCGGAAGTACGCGGACGAAGTTCGTATTCCAGGAAAACTTAAGTGAAAACAAACAGAATTTAAAAGGAACCAAAAAAATGAACGAAGAATTTCAAGTCGAGACGATAGAAGTAGAGACGTTCTGTCTAGTTGCAATCGACATCCCCGCAGGCCGGCACGACAGGCTCTCGCGCGGAAAAGGTTCCGTGCGGGACGCCCGTGCCGGGGCAACAGAATGGGGGGAGAGGCAGGACAACGGACGTTGGAGGGTGCCAACACGCGTAAAGGGGCACCGCTGGTACCAAAAGAGTAGCGACGGATTCAATCGGACTGTCGATTCTACGGTGGATATTGGCCCACGAGTTACTGTAACAATTCCCGCGGGGCTATCCAACGAGGTTGACCCCGCTACCCGCCGTTCCCCCAGGGCAAACGCCCTCCGCGAAGCTGCGAAAGCCGCCGGGCATATTATCGGCAACGATGAGTCTCCTGTTTGGGAGAAAGTATGATCACGATACTTAAGAACTGTGTGCGAATCTCCGTGCCTATCGTGTGGATCACCACTACGGAAGAAGCACGCGTCCGCGGAGATATTCTAGCTGCGTGGAAAGACCCTTCGGTAATGCCTGTTGTCTTCTGGGATTGCGTGGAAGGAACAGGAGCGTCCAACGACCCCGATGATGTTGTCGATCCCAACACGCTTATTCGGCAGTTCACAAAGGGGCCGAGACAAGGCATTTTGGTTCTCGGCGACTTTCACCGTTGGCTTGCTAACCCAGGAACGGCGCGACTTTTGAAGAACCACGCACTTGCGTCACGCGAAGAGACGAAAGTAATAATCATCATTGCCCCCCCGTCCGCCGAGATTCCCGCGGAGATTCAATCGTACGTGTACCCGATTGAATGGGCCGTTCCAGACGCGGCGGAGCTTCGCGCGGCAATCACCACGGAGGTAGAATCTACGGTAGCTTTGTGGCGGAGCCAAGGACCGAAGGCGCAACGCTTCGCTGAAGAGTTGTCCGGGGACCTCCAGGAAGAGCGCCTGTCTGCGCTTGTTGACGCCTGCACAGGCATGACTCTGGTACAAGCGCAACGTGCCTTGGGGTTTTCCCTCACCATTGAGAAGAAACTGAACCCCAAACG
>ERZ1292625.844-Hain-H41-01um-R1-844-length-41346-cov-19_pt1 | contig 41346 bp, 46 predicted proteins | sample MGYA00564400_ERZ1292625 | MGnify/ENA primary metagenome ERZ1292625 (study PRJEB36523, sample SAMEA6512639) | groundwater metagenome | collected 2019-01-08 | study: AquaDiva: Metagenomics assemblies of 32 groundwater samples
CGGGGCTTTGAGCAATGCCATACCTCGCCAGTATCCCATGAAAGCACCCCCCCCCCGCTAGGATGGGGTGTGGATAAGAAAGTTGGGGCGTTGATTGTGCTAACCAAACATGCGAGGATGGCGCTCATGCAACAGCCAACGAACAACTACGCATTCATTGACGGGGCAAATTTGCATAAGGCAATGGGTGATGTGGGATGGGATCTCGATTACCGAAAGTTGCGCATATGGCTTACCGAAAAATATGGCGTTGGTCGCGCATATATTTTCATCGGTCTCATCGCGAAATATAAAGACCTGTATACCCATCTCCAAGAAGCAGGCTTTACGCTTGTCTTCAAAGAGGTCGTCTACGATGGCGCCGGAAAGCCAAAGGGAAACTGCGACGCGGATTTGGTATTACAGGCGGTGCGCGATGCCTACGGGGGTGTATTCGAAAAAGCAGTTATCGTCTCAAGCGACGGGGATTACGCAGGTCTCGTGAAATTTCTTCAAGAACGCAAACAACTTTCATGTATTCTCTCTCCAAGCATCGAAAGGAAATGCTCAATTCTCCTCAAGCGCACGAACGCCCGGATTGCCTACCTAAGCAATCAGCGAGGAATTTTGGAATTAAAATGAAAAAGCCCCCGGTAAGGACGAGCCTCACAAGGGTCTTCTTCGTGGTGATGCGGGCAGTATAGCATGGTGTCTTGGAGTTGTCCACGGACCCGTGGGAGGAGCGGTGGGTCGTGGGCGTTTTGATGTGAGGTTGTCCACAAAAAATCGTTTACAAAAAGGGCTTCTCGCGTATGGTGACTGCGTATGGTGACTGCACCCACAAAGCCAGATATAGCGGCCGAACTGGAAAAGAAGCTGTCCAGTATCGGAGAAAAAGAACAAGCGCTTTCCGCGCAAGCGCTCGCCACGGAGCTTGGCCTGCCGTTTGTAGATATTCAAGGCCTCCCCATCGATCCGGAGGCGCTCAAAATCGTTCCTGAAGCACAATCCCGAGCCGCCGGTCTTGCCGTTGTGCAAACAAAAGGCCCGGTAGCCGTTGTTGCGGTGCTGGACCCGCGCACGCCTGAAGCCAAGACGCTGTTAGACGACCTCGGCACCCATTACACAATCCTGAAAGTGCTCATGGTCGCCCGTGCGACCATGGAAACCGTCTGGATGCGCTATGCGACCATCAAAACCATCGAGACATTTGAAGTGGGCGCTATCAGTGTGGACGATAAGGTGATAGCACAGGCTGCGGAAAAAATTAAAAACATCAACGACCTCAAAGGGCAGCTGGGACAGATTCCCGTAACCCAGCTGTTCGAAATGCTCGTCGCGGGCGCGCTCTCGACCCGCGCATCCGACATTCACTTTGAGCCGGAATCCGACCTGTGTCGTTTGCGGTACCGTCTCGACGGCCTTCTGCATGAAGTCGCCACTATCGACAAGGCGCGGTATCAGCGAGTGCTCAACCGCGTCAAAGTGCTGTCGAAAATGAAGCTTAACATCACCAAGGCACCCCAGGACGGCCGGTTCACTATCCGCCAAAGTGATATTGATATCGAGGTTCGTGTTTCTGTTCTGCCGAGCGAATACGGCGAATCCATCGTTATGCGTTTGTTGGATCCGCGCGGCATCAGGGCAAAACTGGAAGACCTCGGCATGCGAACCGATGTATTGGAGCAAGTAAAAGCTCTCTTGGGTCGCCCGCAGGGCACCCTGCTGACGACTGGCCCCACCGGTTCCGGAAAAACCACAACGCTGTATGCGTTCCTGAACTACCTGAATACGCCGGACATGAAAATCATTACGGTGGAAGACCCTATCGAATATCATATCAAAGGAGTCAATCAGACGCAGGTTGAACCTTCCAAGGGATACACATTCGCCGGAGGATTGCGCGCCATCGTACGCCAAGACCCCGATATTATTCTTATCGGTGAAATCCGCGACCTAGAAACGGCCAGCATCGCGCTGGAAGCCGCGCTCACCGGCCACATGGTACTCTCAACCATTCACACCAACGACGCCGCCGGCACTATCCCCCGTCTCGTTGACCTCGGCGTCAAACCGGAAACGGTCGCACCCGCGATGACAATGGCAATGGGGCAACGCCTTGTGCGCAAGCTGTGCGAATCATGCAAAAAAAAGTTGCCACTGGAAGAAAAAGACCTGAAAAAACTGCAAGAAAACATCGCTTCCATCAGTAAGCGATTTGAGTTGCCGGAAATCAATGCATCGCTTCCGGTGTACGGTCCGGGCGGTTGCAGTGAGTGTAATAACATCGGCTATAAGGGCCGCATCGGAGTATACGAGGTATTTGAAGTGACCCGCGCGATGGAGCGGTTGATTCTCGAAAATGCATCCGTTACTGATATCCGCGACCTGGCTATCAAGGAGGGCATGGTCACCATGCTGCAGGACGGCTATCTCAAACTGATCCGGGGCATCACATCGGTAGAAGAGATCCGCCGGGTGTTGGGGTAATCCTCGACAGGACGCTGGGACAGCGAAGAACCTTTATAACCTGTAGGCAATATCCACGACCATAGGGTCACGGGACAGGATAATTCCGAGGAGAGATCCAGTCGAAACCGAATCTTCCGAGCTAAGAGAGTATCCCGACTGAACCGGCATGTTTAGCACACTGGGTTCAGTTGCCTACAGATTATAGAGGTCCTTGCTGAAGTTGTTAGTTGTTAGTTATAAGTTTACAGTATTTGTTATGAATGTCAAGGACCCCCAAACTATCCCCCAGAGCGGTCCTGACGACCAATTGCTCGACCTGACCCTTCGTCCGAAGAGCTTCGCGGAGTATGTCGGGCAGGAGAAAGCGAAGGAAAACCTTCGTATCGTACTGGGTGCGGCCAAAAAGCGCAATGAGACTCCCGAGCATGTCCTCCTGCATGGTCCTTCGGGTCTGGGCAAGACGACGCTGGCCTATCTGGTCGCCCGTGAGCTCAACGCTAACATGCGCATGACATCCGGAACAGCTCTGGAGAAAGCCGGCGATGTGGGCTCAATTCTCACGGGGCTGTCGGACGGTGATGTGCTGTTCATCGATGAGGTTCACCGTCTCAACAAGATGGTTGAAGAAGTCATCTATCCGGCAATGGAGAACTTCAAGCTCGACATCGTCATCGGCAAGGGCAACGCGGCGAAGACACTCCAAATCGATCTCCCCCGATTCACGCTGGTCGCCGCAACCACCAAAATATCGATGCTTTCGGCGCCGTTTCGCTCCCGATTCGGTTCTAGCTTCCGTCTCGAGTACTACACGCCGGACGAAATCGAGCGCATCATCACTCGCTCTGCCGGATTGTTGGGTATCACGGTCACCAAGCCTGCGCTCACACTTATCGCCCGCTCGGCGCGTGCCACTCCGCGCGTTGCCAACCGGCTTCTCAAGCGCGTTCGTGATTATGCGCAGGTGCACAACATCGCGACCATCGACGAACCGACCGCGCAGGCAGCGCTTCGGATGCTCGAAGTAGACCCGCAGGGCCTAGAAGAAACTGACCGGAAAATACTACTCGCCATCGCGACGACATTTAGCGGTGGTCCGGTCGGTTTGAAATCAATTGCCGCGTCAATTTCCGAAGAAGAAAGTACCGTTGAAGATGTCTACGAGCCGTATCTGATGCGCCTGGGCTTCATCGCCCGCACCACCAAGGGGCGCGTCATCACAAAAGCGGGGCGTGACCATGTCGGCGTGCCCGATCCAGCGTCCCTGAAGCTGGATTTCTGATGCCCGCTCGGCTATGCTTGGTTTGTTATGTCTGGTCACTCAAAGTGGTCCCAAATCAAACATAAGAAAGGTGTCGCCGATGCCAAGAAGGGCGTCACCTTCGGAAAGATTGCTCGCGCAATCTCCATTGCCGCACGCGATAATCCAGACCCGTCTTCCAATCTCCGGTTGAAGGCTGAAATCGAACGGGCGCGCGAAGTGAACATGCCGAGTGAAAATATCGAACGGGCAATCAGGCGCGTCGTGGATAAGAGCGCCTCTGCCCTGATAGAGGTGCAACTCGAGCTCATAGGTCCCGGCGGCGCGGCAATCGTGGTCAACGCCATCACCGACAACAGCAATCGCACCATCAATGACCTCAAGCAGCTCGCCGTAAAACTCGGCGGCCGGATGGTCGGCCGGGGTTCGGTGCTCTGGATGTTCGTGCGATTGCCGGGAATGCTGACACCGACAACAATTATTCCGGTTACCGACCTCAACGAGCGCTCACTCCTAGACACACTCATCAAGGCGCTCGAGGAACACGAGGATGTGCAAAATGTGTTCACCAACGCAGACTCCTAACAACATTGAATGCGCTACCTTGGCATTGATCCAGGAACCACGATTATCGGCTATGGTATCGTCGAAGACGTCGGTAGTTCGCTACGGCCTCTGACCTGGGGCGTATTCCGTAATCCGGGAACCGACTCGGTGGCAGACAAACAAGCGACCGCCATTGCACTTGCCGACCTCATCACTTCATACAAACCGCAGTCCGCGGGTGTTGAGCGCCTGTTCTTTATGAATAACGCAAAAACCGCGATGGCGGTCGCGGAAATGCGCGGAGTCATCATGCTCACGCTGGCGCAACACGGGATTCCTGTGGTCGAATTCACGCCGCAACAAGTAAAGCGTGGTGTCTGTGGAAACGGACAGGCAAAGAAACCACAGGTGCAGGATATGGTGCGGATGTTATTGCATATCAAGGAAAAAATCAGCCCTGACGACGCCGCTGATGCGCTTGCGCTTGCGTTGTGCTGCTCGACCGCCCGGCAGAAGTATTGACATCAACAGCCGACTGCCTACAATAACGCCATGAACGAAGATGCCTATCTATTCAGTGCCGTGGAAGAGCCTGTTGAAGAAGAATTCGACGACAAGGACGAAGAGGATGAAGAAGAAGAAAAAATGAAGCAGGAAGAGGAAGAAGATGAGGAAGATGAAGATGTGCCCCTCTAAAAGAACACCCCGGGTTTCCGGGGTGTTCTGTATCAGACGACGCGGACGAATTTTCCTTTTCCGACTCGTATCTCGTCCCCTATTTGTATGATGATATCCCACCGCTCGACCCGTTCCCCGTTCACCTGAACCGCACCCTGTCCGACCAGCCGCTTTGCCTCTCCGAGGGAAGAAACGAGGCCGGACTCTTTGAGTACCTGTTCCAGCGATCCTGTCTGCCGTATTTCTATGGCCTGATCTGCTTGACCCACCGCTTCACTGCCGTGATACATCTGTATCAGTTCTGCGGCAAGCTCTTCTTTGAACTGCTTCGGATTCTCCCCTGCATCAACCATCGCCTGTCGCTGGCTGATCCATTCTTGATTCTTTTCCGTGCATAATTCAAAAATCGTTTTTATCATACCGTCATCGACAGCAAGAATCTTCCGACGAATCTCCTGCGCGGAGTCATTGATGGCAATGAGCGCACCTTCAGACTTACTCATTTTTCTGCCGGTAGCGACATCAACGAGAAGCTTAGTGGTAATCACGAACTTATCTTTGCCCAACAATTCGCGCTCCAGCTCGCGCCCCATTAGCATGTTGAATGTCTGATCATTGCCGCCAATCTCACCATCGGTGCGCAATGCAACCGAATCATATCCCTGCATGAGCGGATACAAGAATTCGTTGAGGTATATCGGACGCCCTTCCTTCTGGCGGACTTGAAACATGTCGCGCTGCAGCATTTGTTGAACCGTCACCATACTCGTGAGGCGGAGAATCTGCTCCATATTCAACGCTCCGAGCCACTCACTGTTGTAGGCAATACGGAACGCCGTTTCCGGAATAATCTTTTTTGCCTGCTCTCCGTAGGTTGCCATGTTCTGGTCTATCTGTTCGGGGGTCAGCACAACGCGCGCGGCATCTTTTCCTGTCGGATCTCCTATGCGCGCGGTAAAATCCCCGATGAGCAAAACAGCATCATGCCCGAGCGCGAACAACTCTTTCAATAGTAGCAACGGAATGGTGTGGCCGAGATGAATCTCCGCCCCGGTCGGATCAATACCAAGATAGATAGTCAGCCGTTCGGCTCCGGCCAAACGGACCGCAACTTCTTTCTCGGACGGGTAGACCGCTTCGACACGCCGTCGGAGCATACCAGCCACATACGACTGTCGTTCTTCTGATGTCATTGAATCATTGTACCGTCATCGGGAATCATTGTAAATACGCATTTTTTGTGGTATATTCGCCTTGCATGCCCTATACTCCCTGGCTTCGTATATCGAGCATAAAACCGCTGACGCGGCGCATCCGCCGTGGTCGCACTTCTTGGCGAACATGGTTGTCCCATGTTCTTGTGCTCGTGGCATGGGTGGTAACACTCGGCATCATCGGTGTTTCGCTGTTTATTTTATACGCAAAAAGCAAGGTCCCCGATCCTGAATCGATTGTCTCGCGTCAGGTGAAAGAGTCGACGAAAATCTACGACCGGACCGGCACCGTGGTGTTGTACGACATCTACGATGAAGAGCGTCGGACCGTTGTCGCTTGGGATAAGATAAACGAGACCATTAAGAAAGCCACTCTGGCCGTCGAAGACAGTGGTTTTTATGAACACAAGGGATTCGATCTCAAAGGAATCGCTCGTTCCGTTTATAATGACTTACTTATTGGCGGTGCGGCACAAGGAGGGTCCACTCTCACCCAACAGCTCGTCGGCAATGCGCTTGTGGGACGCGAGAAGAATATGATGCGTAAAGTTCAGGAGCTTATTTTGGCGATCGAAGTTGAACGGAGATTCACGAAGGATCAGATTTTTGAGATGTATCTGAATCAGGTCCCCTACGGCTCAAACGCGTACGGCATTGAATCAGCGAGTCAGACTTACTTCGGCATCCCCGCGTCCGATCTTTCGCTGGCACAAGCCGCCGCGCTCGCCGCGATGGTACAGCGGCCATCGTATCTTTCCCCGTACAGAGCACATCTGGATGAACTGCTGGCACGGAAGGACTATGTCCTTGGCCGCATGCGTCAATTGAATTCGATTAACGAACAACAGTACCGTGATACATTGGCGGTACGGTTGGAGTTTAAACCGAAATCCGCCTCAATTTCAGCTCCGCATTTTGTTGCCATGGCGCGTGAGTATGTCACCTCTAAATACGGTGCGGATATCGTATCCAGCGGCGGATTCAAGATTATCACAACGCTCGACGCGGAATTACAGAAAAAAGCAGAAGAGTTGGTGGCAAAATACGCGAAGATCAACGAAAAGTACAAAGCAACGAATGCGGCATTGGTTGCTATTGACCCGAAGACGGGTGAGGTGCGCGCGTTGGTTGGTTCTGCTGATTACTTTAATGTCGACAATGAAGGAAACTACAATGTGGTCACTGCACAACGACAGCCTGGTTCCGCGTTTAAACCCTTTGCATATGCCGCCGCATTTGCCAAAGGATATCCTGACAGCACAGTATTGTGGGATGTGAAAACAGAATTCAATCCTCTGTGTCCGCCCGACGCTTCGGGCACAAAAGATCCCACCGGTCAGGATTGCTACCACCCGAGAAATTACAGCGGCACATTCTCCGGGCCGGTGACTATGAGACAGTCACTTGCGCGGTCGCTGAATGTCCCCTCGGTAAAAACACTCTACCTCGCGGGTATTGATTCGGTTATCGATCTGGCGACCCGCATGGGCATCACTACACTGGGCGATCGTTCGCGGTTCGGCCTCTCGCTGGTGCTCGGCGGCGCAGAAGTCCGCCCCATTGATCTTGTCTCCGCGTACGGCGTGTTCGCCAATGAAGGAGTCCGTGTGCCGTGGGGATTCATGCAACGCATTGAGGTCAGCGGCGGAACACTGCTGGAAGAACGGCACATAGATTCAGAGCGTGTCTTAGACCCCCAAACCGCCCGCCTGGTCAGTGATGTGCTTAGCGACAACAACGCCCGTGCTCCGGCGTTCGGCTTCATCAACTCCCTCTACCTTCCCGGACGCGATGTGGCCGCCAAAACGGGCACCACACAAGAGAATAGGGATGCGTGGGTTGTCGGGTACACGCCTTCGATTGCGGTAGGTGTCTGGGTGGGAAACAACCACAATCAATCCATGACGGCAGCCGGCGCCGGTATCAGCGCATCGGGGCCACTATGGAATGCGTTCATAAACGCAGCTCTCAAGGATTCCCCCGCTGAAACATTCGTTAAACCCGACCCCATTATCACGAGTAAGGCGATGCTCAATGGCACACCTGATACACATTCGATTCTGTATTTCGTGTCGAAAGACGATCCGCTTGGACCAATCCCCCCGACACCCGAGATTGATCCGCACTATGCGAACTGGGAGTGGGCTGTCCGTTCGTATTCCGGTTTCTAGAGACTACCGCACAACTATCCGCTCAATGCGGATAGTTCGTGAAATGAGATATGCCCGGAGTTCCGGTGTGTGCAACATTAACTCTCCCGCGAGTGTTTTGTTCGGTGTCACAATAATGAGCGTGCCGTCCGCATCCTGATAACGCACCGAAATACGGGCGGAGGTATCGGAGTAACCCTGTTGCAGAAACTCCAAAACCGCCTGCTGGGTAATGTCAGCGACATTTTCTTGCCGGCCTACCGATTGTTGGCGCCGGCTAAGTGCGCTTTGTATTGATTTAAACATCAGCTCCGCAGGGGCATAATGAGATACACAGACTCACGCTCGTCTGTGTCTGGTCGCATCACAAAGGGACTCCCCTTCCCGGTAAACTCTAGGATCACTTTGTCCGTTTGGACCGCCTTGAGCCCGTCGAGAAAATAATGAAAATTCATTGAGACATCAAAGGGGTCTCCCTTGAGGTTCGCCTCCACTCCGGCCAACGCTTCTCCTTTACTGGAATTCTTTCCGCTGATGCGCAGACCCTGTCCATCGCATTCCAGTTTGATATCAGAAATACTCGAAGAGAACAGTGCTGCAACTTTTGCTGCGTTCTCCAGGTCGTCGCGGCGCACCAGTACCTTCGCAAGTGCCCGTTCGGGAATTACCTTCCGGTAGTCCGGATAACGGCCGTCAATGAGCCTCGATACAATCTCAAATTCTTCATGGGAGAATGATATCTGGTTATCCGCAACGCGCACCATTACATCGCCGTCGATGTCTCCCAGAATGCGTCCGAGTTCGGAAATGGTACCCCGGGGAACAATAACGGAACTGGAAGTCGCATACTGTCCCACTGCTTTGCGCTCTGCGAGGCGGAAGATGTCTGTTGAGGCCATCACGATCTCATTGTTATCGAACCGCAGAAATGCTCCTGCAAGTTCCGGCCTGGAATCTGATGACGCGATAGAGTCTGACACGGAACCGATAAGTTGGCGCAATATTCCGACCGGCACACTGTACTGGTGACCCCCCTCCACTTTCGGGGTGATAGGATACTCCGCCGCGTCGAAACACAGAATAGTCGTCCGGTACGAGCCGGCCTGTGCGGAGAGTGTGTTTTGCTTGAGGTCAAGGACAACATTCTCCCCGGGCGCACTCCGTACGAAATCCGCAAGCATCTTGCCGGGCACGGCAACCTGACCTTCAGAATCCACTTTCGCACCGATGACTGAGCTCACTCCGACTTCAAGATTCGTCGCAGACACACGGATACGGCCGTTTTCAGTGCGCAAGAGTATATTACTCAAGATGGGCAATGTTGCGTTGCGTGAAGTGACCCGGTCAACAAATCCGAGCGCCCGCTGAAGTCGTGTTTTGTGTACCAGTGCTTTCATCTGTTCTGTATTAATAAGATATTTATATACTACTACTTACTACTACACTTGTGGATATGGGGATGATCATCTCTTTTATCATGTCCCGTATACGATATGTGCCTCTTTGTTGTTGTGGACGCGCATAGGATAACTATTGATCCGACACTGATAACCTCGGAGCTTATTTTTCTTTCCCGGATTATACGCAGGCTTCTCCACACCTTATTCGTCAGCGATCGAAAGAGTCGTAAATACGCTGACGGATCATAACTAACTCGTTCTTCAGCGGCTCATCCACCCCTTCTTCTCTCCGGATTTTTTCACACGCATGAATCACGGTAGAGTGGTCGCGGCCACCCAGTTTTTGCCCGATCTCGGGGAAAGAAAGCTTAATCTCTTCACGCAGGAGATACATGGCAACTTGGCGGGGTTTTACGATTTCTTTCTTCCTACTCCTCTTCGTCAGGTCTGCCGAGGCGACACTATAGAAATCCGCCACGGTCTTTAGGATGACTTGGGGAGAGGTTTTGCGGTACGGGATGGCAAGATAGGCATTCAGGATGTTTTTAACCTCCTTAAGATCTGGTATGCGGTTGTAGATTTGGGAGAGCGCGACGACGCGGTTGAGCGCCCCTTCGAGCTCACGGACATTTTTTTGGATGTGGGTTGCAATATAGGAAAGGACTTCGTCGCTTAGCTGACTTGTTTTTTCGACCGCCTTTGATTTGAGAATCGCCAACCGTGTTTCAAAGTCCGGCATGTTGATCTCCGCAAGCATTCCCCCTTCGAGCCGTGACTGGAGGCGCTCCTCGATAGCGGGAATCGCTTTGGGAGGACGGTCCGATGTGCAGACAACCTGTTTGTTGCGGTTGTGAAGCTCATTGAAAATAGTGAACACGATTTCCTGTGTCTTATCTTTTCCCGCGATATACTGAATATCATCGATGATAAGGAGATCAAGGCGCGAGTAGAGTGTTTTAATATCTTCAATGGTGCGGTTACGGATCGACTCGACGATGGTGGCGGTGAGCTTCTCGCCCGTGGTATACAGAACCTTCTTGTCGGGCCAATCGCGGAGCACCTGATTTCCTATTGATTGGATGAGATGGGTTTTCCCCAGACCGACACCGCCATAGAGAAAGAGCGGATTGTAGTGCTTGCCGGGGCTTGCGGCAACCGCCTGTGAGCAAGCGAAAGTGAATTCATTGGAAGAGCCGACGATGAACGAATCGAACGAATACTTTTTGTTCAGGTGAGTGATTTTATCGATTTCTTGGCTCTGATCAGCGGTGGTCTGCTCTTGGAATTCTTTTTCAATAATAATTTTTGAGATGTCCTGCCGCAATGGTTCGGGTTTCGGCAGGCCGATAACATACTTCACCTCGCGGATTTCATTGGAAAGTTTGTGGATAGAGGTGAGAATTTGGCGGTTGAATTTATTTTCAAGCCACTCTTTCACAAAACCGTTCGGCACACTGACGGTCATTGAGTTCTGATCGCGCGCGATGACGGTGGTATTCTTAAACCACGTTGAGAAATGCGCACGGGAAACTGAAAGCTCCATTTCTCCGAGCACCGCTTTCCAAATATCTTCGTGGGTTACGGATGACATGATTGTGTTTGCGGGCACCTCCGGCTCTCCGCTGTGTCGCCAGTATACAGCGCCTCACATCACACTCAAGCATGCTTTGGGCAGGAATCAGTGGACAGAGTGTTTATAACAAGTGGAGAACTGCGGGTAAAGATTGACCGGCGAGATTAAACGGTGTAAACTGTTTCCGATATGAAAATCACACGATTCCGACCCAAGAAAGCGAAACGCGCACGCAAGCATGGTTTTTTGTCACGCATGGAAACCAAGTCAGGCAGAAAAGTAGTTGCGCGCCGCCGGAGCCGGGGGCGTGCAAAGCTCTCCGTCTAATCGAAACCGCCCCGACAAACGATCGGGGCGGTTTTCCGCACGCACAAACATGGCGCTTCCAAAACAAAACCGCCTGAAAGGAAAACGGGAGTTCACAAAAATATTTACGGAGGCGCGACCTGCTGTTTCTCGTAACTTTTTTTTACGCGTTTCCCGTGGTCCTTCGGGAAATACATCAAAGTTTGCCGTCGTAGTTCCCGCTAAGCTCGTTGCTCTTGCAACGGCGCGCAATCTGCTCCGACGCCGTACCTCTGAAGTTATTGCGCGTGTTATCCGTGCCTCTTCAGTTGGGCCTGGCATTAGCGCTGTCGTATCGGTCAGGACAAAGCGCCTTCCGGACGCGGCCGCTCTGGAGTACGAACTACTGTCGCTGATGAAGAAATCTGGTATCCTGAACTGATGAAACGCATCTTTATCAGGCTTATTCGCGCATATCAGGCCGTCAGCTGGAGCCTCTCCCCCGGCCCGCTGTTTCTGGGTAGCTATTCCGGATGCCGCTCCTGGCCGACATGCTCGGAGTACGCACTGGATGTTATTGAGCGCGACGGCGCGATCAGGGGCATCGCCAAATCCATCGCGCGCGTAGCACGGTGTAACCCGCTGTGGCCGACACAACGACATGGGTAATATCTTCACTATTATCATCTATCAGCCGATACTGAATCTCACCGTTTTTTTGTACAACACGGTCGGGTTTGGTGATTTGGGAATCGCCATTATCGCGATGACTGTGCTTGTGCGCGCGGTGTTGTTGCCGTTGTCGATGAAGACAGCCAGTTCGCAGAGGGCGATGGCACAGTTGGCTCCGGAGATTGAAAAAGTGAAGGCCGCTCATAAGGGAAATACTGCCGCGCAGTCGGAAGCGGTTATGAAGCTGTACAAAGAAAAGGGGGTCAGTCCGTTGGCCGGGTGTCTCCCGTTGCTGTTACAACTCCCCATTCTCATCGGGGTGTATCAGGTGTTCTTGAAAATTTTCAAACCGGAAACACTCGATCTGTTGTACGGTTTCGTCCAACACCCCGGGGCCATCAATCACATAATGCTGGGGCTGTTGGATATCAGCAAGAGCAACCCTGTGCTGGCGATTCTTGCTGGCGTCACGCAATTCATCCAAGCACGCGCGGCTATGGCGAATCAGCCGAAATCTCCGCAAACCGCGGCGCTCAATCAGCAGATGACCTACCTCCTACCGGTCATGATCATTGTTATCAGTTGGAACCTGCCGGCGGGGCTCGCACTGTACTGGGTTGCCACTTCGCTATGGTCTATCGGTGAACAGTTGTATTTGAGTCGCCGTTCAGGCATACTAGCCCCATGAATTCGGAGAACACCTCGATTATCAATGATTTTATACGGCGCGTCGCCGAATACATGCAGATTCCCTGCGAGGTTTCGGTATCGTCCGAAGAAGGCGGCTCGGTCAGTGTGGCGGTGCAGGCGGATGACAACGGGCGCCTTCTCATTGGAAAAAACGGTCAGAACCTCAAGGCGCTCGAGCATGTTGTCCGCGTGATGTGGATGCGACAGAATCCCGAAAACCGATCCGTCATCGTTGATGTCAACGATTATCGCGCCGAACGCTCGAAGGAGCTCATTCAATTGGTGCGGGAGACCGCAGCGCGTGTTCAGCAGACGCGGCGTTCAGAGGCGTTTGAACCGATGACATCATACGAACGGCGCCTTGTTCATACCGAGCTCGCAACCTACAGCGATCTGTCGACCGAAAGCGTGGGACAAGATCCGCAGCGCAGAGTCGTCATCAAGCCACTCTAAAAAATATCGCCCGTGGGGCGGTATTTTTGTTACAGCGGGAACAGATACAACCGTTGATCGAACAGGTTGGTGAAGACGAAATAATTTCCGGACGATGAAACGAGCGGCTCAATGACTCCGATGAGCGTCGCACCTGTTCCTCCGTAGAGGCGGCTTTGTTCTCCGGTCGACATATCCAGCGTCGCAATGTCGTCCACGGTAGCGGAGCGGTCAGCGGGTACATCGCGGCCCAGCGAATTCTTCGCAGGAACGCCACAGGTGATGGTCATTGTGTTGTCATGCCATGCGCATTTGCGCGCGCTGGTTGCCAGTCCCAGCGGAACATCAAGCCTGGACCCCGCTTCGCGGTACCACAGAGAGACACCCTGCTCGGGAGTGAAGTACGAATACAGTAAGTGTGTTCCGTCGGGCGACCAGACATACTCGAGATTTTCACGGTTGGACATCATGATTGTCAGTGTGCCATCAAGATCGATAATCGACAGATCGGTGCCCGTGCGGTCAGGACGGCGCGACGCCATTGAGAGTGTATCCTTGACGGGCCAGTTCAAACGCACTTCCTGCGCGCGGGTTGTTATCAGTGTGCGTGGATTTGAGCCGTCGCTGTCGCTGATGAATAATGCCGACGCGTCTTCCATCGGTTTCATGTACGCAATTTGCCGGCCGTCGGGAGATACTGCAAGAGCTATGATATCGGACCCGATGGTAGTGGTCGCTTTGGTCTGATAATCAAATGCACGGTAGCTGATGCCACCAGGGTCTTGGAATTCTGAAACAACTTTATTGCTGTACGGGAGCCAATATGAGCGGATGAAGCCTGGTAGTCGCGTGTCGGAAAGCACATCGGTCTTGAGGGTTTTGAGATTTACCGAAAACGCTTTGCCGGTCTCCCGTTCATAGTATTTTGCCGTATCACTCTCTTTACCCAACGCAACCGAGACGGCCGCATTCTCACTGATTGCTTTCGGTCGCGCAGAAATGTGCTCCGATGTAGAAGTTGAAACGGATGGCGTGGCGAGTGTATCTGACAGCGATGCCGTTTGTCCGCCGGAGGAGCGCAGCACCGCACCGGCCATCACCACAGCCATCAGGACGGCAGAAAGTGCGCCCGCCTGCAAAAGGCGGAGACGATTTCTTTGCGGAAGAAAATTGAGGCCGGAATGTAATGACATGATTATGTTGCGTAGCCAAGAGCCAGCGGTGAAGGTGCCCGCGCTTTCTGTGGTTGGGCGGCGGAGGCTTGCTGGCGCTGTCGGGCACCGATGATTTGTTGTGCGCGCACGACGGTCGCGATTTGCCGGGCCATATATTGAATTTCAAACTGTTCCAAGCGGTCAATCTGTTGATGAACATACTGCAGGTGCGGCATCAGTTTTTTTACCTTTTGATAGGAAATATTCTGGTCAACGAACACCTTTACCACCTGCCCTATATAGAGAGGAAGCACATCAATAATAGGAATAAGCTCGATAAGTTGGGTGATGATGGTATCCCGTGCGAATGTCGAGACATATGACTTGCCTGCGAACACAAGGCTGCCGACTTTCGTTGATACAAGTAGCCCAGTATTTCCTGAGGACTGCATGGCAGGGCGGAGTCTTTGTTGCAGGAGCGTTAATTGGCGTTGTGCGGATGTATGCGCGGCAACGATTGCGTCCCCTCCTGCGTTGATGGCCGTCACACGACGCGCCATGGTCCAGACAATCATCGGTATCGTCCAGGAAACAAGCCACCCGAAGTCAATGATACTCAAGATGTCAGCGAGAGCCGCAACACAGACCGCCGAGATAAAGACGATGAGAATTGTTTTCTTAATATTATTGGCCAGTTTCTTCTCGATCTCTGTGCGTGCCGTGCTGTTGCGTTCAAATTGCGTTTGCGCGCGCCGCAGTGCATCCAGCCCCGACATCATCTGCGCGGATGCCGTTGCAGAAATCCCCGCAGATGAGGCGGTCGTGTCGGTCCGTTGAGGGCGCGCCCCGAGAGACGGCCTACTCATGGCGCTGACTTGCATCTCCTGCGCAGACAAACGATCTCGGACCGCGGCAGCCTCTTGTTCGCGTGCTGCGGCGCTTTGGATTCCACGACGCAGGCGGGACACATCATCAACGAACTGCTCCGAAGATGTGATGCCATCTGGTGATGCCATCTGATGCTGGACTTCGCGCAATTGTACTTCCAGCTGGCGGCGCGTGCGTGTGGCATCTGCCAGTTCGCTGGCCGCATCGGCCATCTGCTCCCTGATGCGGGAGAGATTCTCTGTTTCTTGTTGGGTGCGTTCGCGGGCCATGTTGCAAAATTAAAAGTGAAAAATCAAAAATTAAAAAGTTTCCGAATCCATACTGCTTCAATTTTGCATTTTGATTTTTGCATTTATTTTCCTATCTGCGCCCATTCCTGTTTTGCCTTCTCGATTTCCAGAAGTTGTTTCGGGTCGGAGGTGATGATTTGGTCTTCGGCGTATGAAGCAAGCACGCGCAAGCCCACATGGTTGGAGCCGAGGAAAAACAGGCCGAACCCGACACGCGCTTCCAGTAGGTAGTATTTCTCGGAGTCGGTGAGGTTGAATGTCTGCTGGATGATATCGATGGCGGCCGGCGACTGTTTCATCAGCATCTGCATGGACGAGTTGGTAACGATTGCTTTCCCTTGCGCGGTGCTCATGAAGTCCGGGATGTCCTGCGAGATAGTGGTCATGCCGCAGTAGTATTTGCGGCCGCGCTTTGCGATGTTGAACAGGAACTCTGCGCCGATGGGAAACTTCATCACATACCACGCTTCATCGACGACCATGATGCGCTTCTTCTTTTCGCGGCGTACTTGTGTCCAGATGTAATTGAGCACCGAATACATGGCGATGGGCCGTAGCTCATCTTCCAAATCACGGATACCGAACACAACGAGCTGGTTCTCCAGCGGGATGTTGGTAGGGTTGTTCAGGAATCCCGCGAAGGTGCCGGTGGTGAACTTCGTCAGGCGGGTTGCCATGCGCTCCGCGCCGGTCATCCCCTCGAGCACACTCTGCAAATCGCCCAGAATAGGCGGAGGAAGTTTCGAGAAATCCGCGTCAGGCACAATGTCTTTAATGGCATAAGTCTGAATAAGTGCCTGGTCCAGCATTGATTCTTCTTCCGGTGTGAGATTGCCGCCCATCAGCAGCTTAATGAGTCCGCCAAGATTCAGAATGTGAGAATTGAACACATCTGCCCACGACTCTTCATCTTTCGGAGTCGGCAGGTCGAACGGATTGATGTGCTGGTCGGAATTGATGGAAATCTTGATGTTGGTGCCGCCGACGGTGTCGGATAGGTATTTGTACTCGTCTTCAGGATCAATCACCAGCACCTGCGTTCCCAGTACGAGGTAGCGCAGAATTTCAAGCTTCACGGTGTAGCTCTTGCCGGCGCCGGACTTTGCGAACATCACGGCATTGGCATTTTCCAGCGAGAACCGGTCAAACAACACCAAACTGTTGTTCGTAGTGTTAATTCCGTACAGAATGCCGGAGTTCGAAGTCAAGTCGCTGGAGACGAACGGGAATGTGGAAGAAACCGGATGCGTGTTCAATGAGGTGAGCGCCTGCAGACGATCGTCGGCCAGCGGAGAAGTAGTCAGAAATCCCTCCAGCATCCGGAAAGTGGATTGCTTCGCCACCACAAGCAGTCCGTCGAGCATACTCTTGATGGTTCCTTCGGTTTCGTCCAAATCTTTCGGATTGTTTTCGTAAATGGTCAGGTACAGCCCGACATGGAAGAACCGCTCCGTCCCCTGCTGGAGCTCGTCGCGTAGCGCTTCCAGGTCTTGTGCACCGGTTTCCAACACCGGGTCGCGAACTTTTCCCGCAGCCTCTTCTTCCATGATTTGCGCCTGTACTTTGGTAAGCTGGGTGCGTAACTGTTTGAGTACATCGGCAGTGGGTTGCGGATTGATGTAGATGGCGACATCCAGCACCTTGTCGAGGTTTACAATCGGAGAGAGCCAGTTCGCGTTGAGGAACCGCGGGTAGGTGGCGATGAAAATAGTACGGACATACTTGTCTCCGATTTGCAGATAGTTGGGCGTGATTTGCATCGCCGATGGGGCGACGGTCATTGAGTTTCCGGTGGGTGTGGTTTCCATAGGTTATGCGTTTGTTTTCTGCGGAGCCGGCACAACGGGATTGTACAGTTCGTTGAACAGCTTCAGCAGTTCTTCTTGTCCGAGCATGTGCCCTTTCAGGCCCATGCCTGACAAGCCGCCGATAATGAGGTCGGCGCGCTGTTGCAGTTGCGCTTTATAGGTTGTTAGTTGTTCTGTTGTTTGGCCACCCGTTTTGACTGGCTTCTTCTTGAAGATGCCCGTGATGCCCTTGAAAAATCCCCCCTGTTCTTTCGGAGGTGTAACCATCATGGGCAAAGCGATATAAAAATTCTTTGCCATGATGTTGGAAAGCGAAGACAGTTCACCGATGAATCGGATGTATTCCGTCGCCTGCACTTTCAGCAGTTCGTTCGTCAGCTGGTCCGCCGCCGCCTGCACGGTCGCCAGATATTCCGAGATGTCGAATCGGCGGGAGTGTACAATCATCTGTATCGGAAAATCAATCGAATTCAGGAATGACGCGTATTGCTGGAGAATCGCCGCCTGCTCATCGCTGGAACGCAATTCAAAATTGATAGCACTGACCTGCACAACACCGCGCAGCGACCCGTCTTTGAGGAGTGCCACTCCGTCACGGAGTTCTTTGAGCTGAATCAAATCCGTTGTCGAGGGCTCATTGGCCATTAGGGGGTACAGTGAATTGGTTAGTGTCCTCTTTGATGCGATAGATGTAGCGTTTAGCTCCCAGTGCGTAGGCCAGCATGTAGGCAAGGTAGTTGAGGAACGGCTGACCGTCGATTTTCAGGAATGCCAGCGCTCCGAAAAAACTGATGGTCAGCAGCGCCGCCACCGCGAACAAAATGCCGTTGAGCATGATGTATTCCAATGCCGTCATGCTGACGCCACCGGCGACGAACAAAAACTGTTTGAGCGTCAGCGGCCCGATAATCTTCGTCTCCGTCTCGATGAATTGTGGGACTTGGAATTTCATTGTTCCGTCTGTTGTTTCCGTAAGTCTATTATATTACGCGCCGGCGTCTTCGACGAATCGGGAACCGGCGTCATTGGTGGAATCTTTTGTGTGAGTGGCGGAAGTTCGGACATCGTGGGAACGGCATGAATCGCTCGCGCAGAGATGATAGGAGCGAGCACTCCGAGAAGTTTCTGGCTTACATCAGCAGCCTGTTGAGGTGAAACTCCAAGCTTAATGAGAAGTTCCTCGATGTTGGCAGGGGGCACATCTCCAAGAGCGGCAAATGCGACGATTTTAGTGATTGCTAAATCGTAGTCCCCAGACAGCTCACCGGTTTCCATGATTGTCTTAATTGCCTCAACTGTTTTCAAAGATGTGAAGAATTCGCGTATGTCATCAGGCATTGTTGAGAAGCGTTCTAAGAATGCCTCTTGTTGTTGAGGGGTTCGGTCTGCCATTGCCGCGGCAAACGGGCTATAGAGAATGTCATTTGGATCTTCAGTCATCATAGACTTTCTAAGGAGTTTGACTTCGTTTCTTCCCTTTCTTCGCCGCTTTCGCTCTTTGTATCTGTTCGTCGAGGGCGGATATATGTGCCAACGCCACCTGGTCTTCTTTGTTCTTAACGCGTCCAGCTAGCGCCAGATAGTCTCCAGTTTTCTTTGTGCGTTCAGCTAGTATGCGCTGAAGATTTGGGGTAAGAGTCATTTCTCCTTTGCGATCTTTCTCAAGTATTTTGGCCCAAGCATCACTGTCAAGACCCTTCGTGTTGCGCTCGAGAACATCTGCTGCCGTAGCTTTCGATCCGTCCGGATTGAAATAGTGACCCTCCTTTGCCATCTCAGCTGCGATAAGCGGCTGGTTCTCCTCAAGACTCTTGAGGATTGCATCGCGTCTCTTCTTATTTTCTTTCACTGTTTTGTCGTCGCTGCTCGGCTTATCGCCGTAATATGCAAGCGCCTTTCCGACATCTTCAGCGTTCTTGAATTTCTTCTCTTTTGATAGTTCCTTCAGTTTCTTTTCCGCTGCTTCCTGTGCTACGCGACCAAAGGAGGGACTCACTCTTGATGCGGCTGTGACATATGTGTCCATTTGATTTGCATCAAGTTCACCTGCTTCTAGAAGGGCCTTTGCTGCTGCAAAGTACTTCGGCGTGCCGACTTTGCCCAAGTCTGATTTGAGGTCTGCCACCGAGAGGCCCGCTTCTTTATTTTTGTTGAATTGCTCGGTGATGCGTTTTTGCTCAAGAACCTCTCTGGCGCGTCGGTCGCCAAAGCGAGCTTGGTAACGGGCGGTGAGTTCCTCTTCACGCCGCGCTAAAGGCGTAGTGATTTTCTCCTTATACAATGCCGACACGCCCGCTTTGGCTCCCTCATATCGCGCCGTCATGCCTGTAGCCTTTGCTCCGAAACCAGCTGTATCAAAGACGCCGAGCTTAGAGGCAAACCCGCCGACCATTTCTGTTCCTTTCACGGTGGTTGCAAACGACGACTTGAGAGACAGCGCAAGCCCGCCTACAAATATCAGCACCGCGAAGGCGTAGAAAAAGAACTGTTGGATAAGCATTCCCGCGGTGCCGATGTCTCCTCCCGCCGCTTTCAGTTGCGCCATCATTTCCGCAGACCCCCCCAACATCACGAGACCCGGTATGAGCGAGAGCAAGTAGAGCGGAGCGAAGACATTCCACGCGATCATGTGCTTCCACCACTTGTGCCAGCCTTCCCGATTCCCCGGAATTGCGTAGCTTATCCATGCCAGCGCCGCAGTGGCCAGCAACACCCATACTACGATGATGCGCAATGCGAGGAAGATGAATGCCGATGCGAGGCACGAGATGAGCATCAAAATCATCAGCGAGTTGAACAGCGCGCTGGCAATGAGCATCAACTTGTCCGTGACCGACCCCTCCGAAATGGCGGCCGATAGTCGCTCTTTCTCGTTCATCGCTCCCGCCTGGGCAACGGCGGCCGGCGTCGTGTGGTAGCGAGCGTCGTTAATCTCTAAGTTGCAGTCTCCTATCGTTTTTCGTACTTTTGTTGAGGGCAAATCTTTCATAAACCTGATGGCATAGCGCCACAAGCCGACATTGGCGTCAACGACCGTCTTCTCTTCTTTGAGACATTCGAGGTACCGTTTATTTTCGGCTTCGGTTCTGGTTGCTGTCGTATCGGTAATGGGGGCTTTGAGCGCCGTCAAGGCGTTTCCAATAGAAGAGCCGATGACGAGAGAGTTCGGTTTGAGGCTCTCTATGAGGATGGCGCCCGGATCCCCTATGACCCCCAACACTGATTTTGTTGCCTGATTGGAGACCAGCGCAATCGCTTTCCCGATGGCCAGTGAAAAATTCATCAGCATCGCCGCGATGATGAGCGGCATCAGTGCCGAGCTATAGTGCCACCCCTTGAAGAATCCGAGCGCGTTGAAAATGGTGCCAAAGGCAATCCCGATAAACAGAACAATGAACACAAGGTTGACCATATCGCGGATGGATGTCCATGCAATTCCGACCACGGTCAGTTGTGTTGTAATCTCCAGCGACAATACCCACCTAAGCGCCCAGCCTACAGCATTGAATAGTTGCCCAAGTAGCGCGTTGACGGTAACAAGAAGACTAAGAGTTCCGTCCAATATTGTACCGAGCGGATTGGTCAGCAGATTCATAGGGTGGCATTAGAGATTCCCCGGCGTTGTGCAGACGACCGTCACGACGCCCGGTTGGCGGACAACATTATTGGGCAAAATAACATCGACATTAATTTCGATCGGCTCCGTTGAAATAATGAGTCCGAAACCGGAGTTGTTGGGGCGACAGCCGCCGCTAATAGATAGTCCTCCCACCTGGCATACAGATTGCAAGAACGGAATGTTCTGGCCTTGGAGGAGCGTAACGCCGTCGGGTGCCATCATTTCGGGATGTTGGGTGATGGCGGCCCGCGTTGCGGTCAGCACTGCTCCGCGGGCCAGCTCTTGTGCTGATGTGTTGTTCATCGCGCAGTTGCAATCGGGATTGCCACCGGTACACACGGGGTCGCCTTCATCGCCGGATCCGGGAATATTCGTGGGTGTCGGGCTCGGTCCCGGAGTGCCAGTGCCACTGACGCCCCCGCGCCGGTACTGAAGCGCGGCGAGCGGCTGACTTATCGACATAAATGTGCTGATAAGGTTCGCCCTTACATCATTGGCCACCTGGCTGGTCGTGCGCGGGTTGGTAATCAGGTCGTAGAGCGCCTGTCGTTGTGCGCTGATTTCCGCCACAACTCCGGCGCCGGGATTTTCGATGTTTGAGTATTGCAGACAGGTACTGCCGTCTGCGGCCATGACGGCACAACTGGTGCCTGTGGCGGGGTTTTGCGCGCGTAGCGCGCCAACGCCGCCCGTGTTGGCGAATTCGTTTTGCGCCGCTTGCTCTTCATCCGCAATCTGTCGGCTGATTTCTTCCTGTGCCAGCAGATAAGAACCCCAGATATTATTTTGCGGAAGCATCATCGCGGCAAACGCTTCCGTTGTCTGATATTTCTGTGCGCCGGGGTTGAAATCATCGGGTAGAGAGCATTCTGCATCGCGAATGTACGAATTCTGACCGTCCTCATTTCCGCTCATCGGAGGAGCCGCATCTGCGGGATCGTAATTGAAGATGCCTTGGAGTTGTCCGCTTACCCACGAGCAATGCTTGGTGTTCGCCATCTCGTTGCGCGCGATCTGTAGGCCGCGGTAGCGGTTGTCCGCCTGGAATGCGCGCCAGTCGCGCACGAATACCGCTCCACCGTCACGGCCGTTCTGTAGCAGAATTTCTCGGGCGGCATTGAGGACGGCGCGCACATCCACCTGCGCCGCACAGTCTGTTATAAGGTCGGCCTTAAACTCTCTTTTATAGGTATCTTCCAGAGCCGCTTTAGTCGAATTGGCCACGGTAGTTGTGCACGATTTTGCGCCTGAAATACCGGTGCCGCCGACGAGCGTGCTTCCTGCGATGCACATCACCCACTGCTGCCAATAATTTTTAAAAGAATTTATGAATTCTTGTTTTGCCTGGTCTACGAGCTGCCGGGCATAATCGCTGTTGAATTTGTCGACGATGTTACCGATATTCTGTGCGGCGCACTGGGCGTCTTGAGCATACTGCTGGGCTTCTCGGCTGTATCGCTGGATATCGCTTACCGTAAATGAATGAACAGCCGCAGGCGATGCAAAAAGTGCTGCCACGATGAGAACACTGAAGATAATTCGACGGTTTATCATTGGATGAGCTTGATTGAAAGCGCATTCGTGAAGTCGTACATCAGGTTTTGTGTTCCCTCATACTGCAGTCGCAGGAGACCGCTCAATGCCGCAGAGCCCAGCAGAGGGTCTTCTTTGAATGCAGCGAGTAGTTCGTAGTATCGCTGCTGCGCGCGCAGCATCTGCACGGCGCCCGTATGCTGCGGTTCAAATAATTTCGGCACCGGAATTGCAATAATCTTTAGTGCGCGGTCCTGCATGACTGCGGCAAGTCGGCGGGCTTCTTTGGAGAACGAGGTATACAGTTTCTGATTTTCGGTTATCCAGGATCTGCTTGCAAACGAAACCTCGCGGAATGTATCGAAGAACGCACCAGTATCTTTGGTTGCGGGAAGAATTATTTTTAAAAAAGCAGAGGACATCGTGCGCACATATGCCACCTCGGCCTCGTCGCTGTCCGCGATGATTTGGAGAGTATCCCGTGGTATCGTGATGGTTCGGCCGTATTGTGTGGCCATTTCTTCGGCGAGCATTTTTACCGATGCCTCATAGTTCGGACTGCTTGGGTCGAGGTCGCCCGCCATGAGACCGCCGACGGCGAGCTCGGTGACGCGCTTGGTGGCATTCTGTGTCGGGTCGAGAAAATCATCGGGGCCTTTGACGAGCGGATTATGGCCCGTGAGCACCTCTTCACCGTCTTTGAAGTCATCTCCGTCGGTGTCGGGGTTATTGGGGTTGGTGCGCCAGTAAGTTTCGTCGCGGTCGATGAGGCCGTCGTGGTCGGTGTCTGCAAGGTCGTTCTTCAGGGCTAACGCATCACCTACCGTTGCGGTTTTCTCGGATGGTGAACTTGGTGATAACGACGGAAGCAGGTACGAAACAGAGCCCGCGGCCGCGAGCACCAGAACGCCCAAGACAATTCGGAGCTTTCCGCTCATATTGACCCCATTCTAGCACGATGCCGGCGCGAAAAATCTAGACTCTGTGTGTATATCTATTGGAGGGCGGATGCCAGACGGACCCAGTCGGCAACCGAAAGCTCCTGGGGGCGGGCTGTCGGGGAGATTGCGGCGTGTCCGAGCGTTTCGGCGGGTATAGTCGCTTTGAGCTGTTTGCGTTTCTGTCCGAATGATTTTTTTGCTATCTGGAGCACCTTTTCGTTCTGTTCCCGTAATTCGTTATTCGTGTCCCGTAATTCGAGCTTGATGACTGCCGAGTCTACATCGGGTATTGGACGGAAACTGCCGCGGGAAACGCGCATCACGATGGTCGGTGTCGCGTACAGCTGTACCGACAGTGCCAACAGATTCATCTCCGGCGGCACGGCCATCATGCGCCGCGCGACTTCTTCCTGCACCATCAGTATTGCGCGTTCAGGTGCTGGCCACTGTTCCAACATCAGCCGTATCAGGTGTGAAGTCAGGTAATAAGGGATATTTGCTACGAGCTTGTAGGAATCAGCTTGTAGCTTGTAGGTTGAGGGGTCAAACTCCAGAATATCACCCTCAATAATTTCAAGATTTGTAATTCCGGCGAATTTCTCACGCAACGGCTCGATGAGCCGCCGGTCTTTTTCGATTGCGATGACCTGTGCGCCGGTTGCCACGAGGCGCTGTGTCAGGACGCCCGTCCCCGGGCCCACCTCAATCACCGTATCTTCGGCAGACAATTGTGCCGCCTCCACGATGCGGTCGAGCACCCCCTTGTTGACGAGGAAGTTCTGCCCGAGAGACTTTTTAGGATAAAACATGAAGTATTAAACATGAAACAAGCGGCCGGCTATGCGCGCTGTTTCAGTCCTTGAATGGTACCCCAAAGCATCTTTCCGATCTCGTCTGCCTGTTCCGTCAGAGCGGTGCAGTTCTCGGAGCTGATTATATTCTCTTTACTGCAAAACTCGATGAGGTATCCTGCTTCTTTGAGTGATCCGTAAGAGGTTTCCAGGAATTGTACATGCACCAGTCTTTTTGTGCGTGCGTACCCTTCAATGTAATTGAGCGCTACCGACAACGCGGCCCGACGAAATTGCGATGTTACACCATAGAGTTCTTCGCGGGGAAATGTTCGCGATACGGCATATACTGCATGAACAAATAGGTCGATCTTCTTTCGCAGAATAGAGTGAAATGCGCCTTGTTCAGTCATGTTTTATATTTAATGCTTCATGTTTCACGATTCAGTCGTCATAGTCGATGCGTTCTTCGCGGTCCAGCCATCCTTCGGGTTCGAATCTCTGCCATGACAGCAGATGATCAGGAACTTCCGATAGAAAGCGTGACGGAATGTTCGCCTGCCGGGAGCCGTAGATGTTGCGCCACTTGGCCAGACTCACAAACAATCGTTCTTTGGCCCGCGTGATGGCTACATAACACAGCCGGCGCTCCTCTTCCAACTCGTGCGGTGCCCAGATGGTGCGGCTGTGCGGGAACAATCCTTCCTCCATCCCGCAGATGAATACGATGGGAAATTCCAAGCCCTTTGCGGCGTGTATCGTCATCAGGGTGACCGCCTGGTCCCCCACCGCGAGCTGGTCGGTATCCTGCAGGAGCGCGACCTCTTCGAGGAATTGTCCCAATCCGGCGGGGCCGATGCTGTCGTATTTCTTTGCGACGGTCAGCAGTTCGCGCACATTTTCGATGCGTTCTTCGGCCGCGCCCGGGCCGTCCGGTGTTTTTTGCGTGCGCAGGTATTCTTCGTAGTTTGTCAGCTTGATGATGGCGCGCACAACCTCGCTGGTTTTTTTCTGCTCCGCGGTGCGCTGCAGACGCACGAGCAATCCGTGCAGGCCGGAAAGCGATTTTCCTGTTCTGCTTGTGGGCGGATAATCTTCCGAGAGCACGCCGATGGCGCTGATGCGGTCGGGAGCATCAACAGCCAGAATGCGTTCGACAGTGACCGGCCCGATGCCGCGTGCGGGAACATTGGCAATGCGTCCGAGACTGACAACATCGGCAGGGTTGTTCACCAGTCGCGCGTATGCGAGCAGGTCTTTGATTTCGCGCCGCTCATAGAAACGGATGCCGCCGATGATGCGGTATGGTACGCCGGCGCGAACGAGCTGTTCTTCCAGCGCGCGGCTTTGCGCGTGTGTGCGGTACAGCACCGCACAGTCAGACAGCGTGTAGCGCTGGCACTGGAGTTTTTTCAGAGTGTCAATGAGATGCTGCGCTTCGTGCCGCTCGCTGACCGTCTCGGTGACGGTGATGGCATCCCCCGATGCGTTGTGCGTCCACAGGTCTTTGGCGATTTGTGCTTTATTATTTGAAATGACGGCTTGTGCGGCGGCGAGAATCGTTTTTGTCGAGCGATAGTTCTGCTCGAGCAGAATCACTTTGCCCTTGGGCCAATCGCGTTGGAAATTCAGAATATTGCGGATATCGGCCTGCCGGAACTGGTAGATAGACTGCGCGTCGTCGCCGATACAGAACAGATTCCCGTGGCGCGCCGCCAACATGCCGATGAGCGTGTACTGGTCATGGCTCGTGTCTTGGTATTCATCTACCAATATGTACCGCCACATATCCTGATATCGCGCGAGCACTTCGGGATGTTCTCGGAACAGCCGTACGGGAAGCATGATGAGGTCGCCGAAATCAACCGAGTTCATCGCTTCCAGTTGTGTCTGATACGCGCGGTACAATTTCGCAACGATTTTTTCGTTGTGACTCGTGCCTTCGTAGTTCTGTGGGGAGGTCAGTTCCGTTTTGAGTTTCTGAATTTTCCCGAGCATCGAACCGGGTGTGTACCGTTTTGGGTCCAGTTCAAACTGCGCCAGAATCCGGCGTATCAGCGCCTGTTGGTCGCTTGAATCCAAAATCGTGAAGTTCTTGCTGTAGCCAAGCTTCTCACTATGCACGCGCAGAATGCGCAAGCCGACGGAATGGAAGGTTCCCAATGCGGGATGTGCGCTTTTGGCGCCCAGCAGTTTGTGTACGCGCTCTTTGATTTCTGCGGCGGCCTTGTTTGTGAAAGTTACCGCAAGAATACTGTTGGCGGGTATTCCCGATTTCAACAGATACGCGATACGGTGGGTCAGCGCGCGCGTCTTGCCCGAACCGGGGCCCGAAATGACCAGCACCGGGCCTTCCGTCGTCGTGACGGCCTCGATCTGTTTATCATTGAGGCCTTCAAGGACAGGGTTCATGCTGACTAGTAGATATCGTGTTTGCCTATCATGTGAAATCGTACCATCTGCTTACTCTCAAATTCAAAAATTATCCGGTAATCTCTGTTTACTGAAAAAGACAAATATTCTTTTAAATACCCATGTAACTTATGGGTCATTAAGCTTTTATCGAATGGGTTTTTGCGGAATACCGTCTCCTTCTTTTCCGCTGCGAGCTTCACTTGGAGCGATAACCTCCGATAGCTTTTCAGAAATGTCGGTGAATATACGATCTTCATGCGCGGCATCGCTATCGAAGATCGCGAAGAGATCGAAGAACACCGCCTTTTCCTGCCGCGAACTCTTTGCTCGACTTTTCAAGTTCTCGTGCAAGCTCCTGATTCCGTACGAGTGTTCGAAAGTACTCGCTTGTGCTCGCGTATTTACCCCGCTTTACTTCTTTTTTGACTACCGCAGAAAGTGACGACGGCAGGGAGATATTTACAACGCACCGCATGGAGTATGGTATTACTTTGTATTACAGAGTCAGCTTATGCCCTAACAGCTTCCTTGTCAACGCTTGACCAAAACTCCAGATGACGGCCTCGGTCGAGGCCAACCAAGCCTAAAATCTCTCATCCGCGAGAGATTTTCTTGTGGACATCGGCTCGAACCGCCGACTTTCGGCAGGGATTCTTTTGGCGGAATTCAAAACCCCCTGGAATTTCTTGGTGGAAACCAATGTCGAGGGACGAAGCCCCGAGGCAACTTCTTCGGCAAATCTGAAATGGTGGACCTGGGGAGAATCGAACTCCCGCCTCAGCAATGCGAATGCCGTGTAATGCCACTTTACTACAGGCCCCTCCTTCGTTGAAACTACGGAGGGCAAAGCCCTCAAGTTGAAAAAATAGCATAAAACGCCGTATTTGGCTAGTGTTGTAAGAGATTGGAGTTAGTATCGTCATACCACCTGTACTGTCATTGTGCTACACTATTCCTATGAACAAACACATCGTATCAACCCTCGCGCTGGCTACCTTCCTGGTTGCCACGGCCGCACCCGCCCTAGCGGATGAGTCTCCGTCCCCTTCGCCCTCTGGTTCTCCCAGATTGCGCCGTGAGTTCCGCCAAGAAGTGAAAGAGATTCGAAAAGATACCCGTCAGGAAATCGCCTCCCGGAGCCAAGAGCTTCAAGCTAAACTCAAGGAGAAACGCGACCTTGAACGCAAAAACCGTCTCGTGAAGTTCTGGAAAAAGACCGGCGAACGGCTTCAGAAGCTGATCAACCGCGAGAAGAAGATGGCCGACAAGATCGGTGCGCGATTAGACCGACTCGCCGCAGCCGGAAGGGATGTCACCAAGCTGAAGGCCGATTTGGTTGCCGCACGGGCAAAGATCGATGGTGCGCAGGCGGCGTTCGACAGTGCGGTTACAGAGCTCAAGAAGATGGTTGACGACGGAAAGCCGGTCGCTGACATCATTGCCAAGGCTCGCGAACTGCACAAAGGCGTCGTTGGCAAGATTCGTGAGGCGCACAAAGCGCTGATAGATGTGATTGTCTCAACGCGTGGCATGTCCATCACTCCGACCCCGTCAGTGACCCCTACTCCGACTCCGTAATTTGCTTCATGAAAGAGAAGACGCTACCGTGCGTCATATACTATGAAGCAGACCCTTGAAGAACGGTTTATAGCCGCGTTCGACGAACATTCGGATGCGATATTCCGGTTCTGCTATGCGCAGACCGGTTGGCGTGAGCTTGCGCGGGACCTGACCCAGGACACCTTCGCCCGCGTGTGGCGGTACCTGATACAGGGGAAAAGCGTTCAGCAGATGCGTCCGTTCTTATATCAAACAGCCCGCAATGCGCTCATCGACCACTCGCGCAGACCGTCTGCGCAGTCGCTGGATGAATTGCAGGAGACGGGATTCGATGTCGCCGACGAATGCACCCCAAGTCCCCTTGTGTCGGCATCGGCCGCAGAGGCGGTTCGACTCGCGGGCGCACTGGAGGAGCCGTACCGGGAGGTTGTTCTGCTCCGCTATGTTGAAGCTCTGATGCCCCGCGAGATTGCGGAGATTATCGGAGAGAGTGAAAATGTCGTTTCCGTGCGCATTACCCGCGGTATGCAAAAGCTTCGTGCATTAATGAAGATATGACCGAACAACCCGAACAACTTATGTTTCATGGCAGAGAAATCGCCATGACTGCCGCTGAAAAGGTGGTAATGCGCCACAAGCTGTTGGCGTACACGCTTTCGAATCCCCCTTGTGTTGCCGGAAGTGGTGCTTTCTCATGGGTTCGCAGGCATGCGCTAGTGTCCTCCGCTCTGGCGGTGTTGCTGGCACTTGGAGGCACCGGCGTTTCCGCGAGTATGGCTGGCCCGAACGATGCGCTCTACGATTTCAGGCTTCAGGTAAATGACCGCATCGAATCGGCGATGGCGCTGAACGAGGACGCTCAACTTGATGTGGAGCTGCGACAGATCGAACGACAGCTCAATGCAGAGGTGGGTGCCGTTGATGAGGTGCTGGCCGCCGACGAACAGAACGAAGCTGAAAATGTCGAAGATGAAGATATTGAAACTCCGAAGCCGGAAAATCTCAACCGCAACGACAAGAAATCCGAAAACAACGGTAATACATTGTCGGAAGAAAAGCACGACAAGAATAATACTCCGCAGGACGACGACGAGCTAGAAAAAGAGCTCCGCCAGATGGACCGCGAGCTGCAACAGGAGGAATCGGCGGTCATCGGCCTAGAAGTCTAAACTAAAACCCCCCCTAGGAGGGGTGTTTTAGTATCGGTCGGGCTGCCGGGAATCGAACCCGGTCTTTATGAACCCGAATCATACGTACTACCGGTATACTACAGCCCGTAATGAGGAAGCATATCAAATTCCTTTTGATATGTTCCGAAAGCCCGAGGTGCAAGCTTTGCTTACAGCCCGAATTCGCCAAAAAACCCTAGCATATTCTGGCGTTTTTGCCAACTTACACATAATATTTCTTCATGCGCTCCTGCTCTTCCTGTTCGAGCGCCTTATTGATGCGTTCAAGCGATTTTTGCAGTTCATCGGGTGTTTTCTTGTCCAGCTTCCGGATGCGCTCCAAAAGCAGGTCGCGTTCGTTGAGCGACGGATCGTCGAGCACTTCGGCAAGCAATGAATTCAGGATGAGGCCGATTTTCGGACCGGGCGGCGTCGCGAGCGCTTCCATGATATCAGCGCCGTTGACCGCCAGCATTTTCACCGAGATGGCGTCATGGCTGACTTTGTCAATCATGTATTTCAGGTGACGCAGTTTGTATGGCACGGCCTTGGGCGTACCCGAACCGATACGGTCCCCTTCCCGCAGACGGAGGAGGTCGTCGATATTTTCCAGTCCGACATTGGCGATGAGGCGCCGAACCGATGATTCGGTCACCTCTCCGACGCTGTAGTAGAACATATGGTAGCGCACAAGTAGGGCCACTTTGTGGGAAATATCGTGAGGAAATTTCAGGCGTTCCATGATTTTCTTCGTCATGGTTGCGCCGATAGCGTCGTGCGCGTAGAAAGTGCAATGCTTTCCTTCGCCGTGTTTGCTGCGCGGCTTTCCCACATCGTGCAGAAGGCACGCCATGCGCACCGCGAACGAGTACGATTTGTCAGCCGCGTATTTCATGGTTCGCAGATTATGCTCCCACACGGTGTAGATGTGATGCAGATTTTGCTCGACGCCCAGGCCCTCGCGCAGTTCGGGAATGATGAATTGGAGTAGGCCCACATCTTCGAGGAGCTGGATTCCGTCCAGCGCACGAGGCGTGTCGATGATTTTGATCAGTTCGTCGCGGACGCGCTCGGCGGAAATATCTTTGAGTGATGTCGCGTTGCTCGTGATTGCTTTGAGTGTAGCGTCATCGATGGAGAAATCCAGCGAGGTTGCAAACCGCACGGCGCGCATCATGCGCAGGGCATCTTCCGCAAAGCGCGCTACGGGGTCGCCGACTGCGCGGATAGTTCTGCGTTCGATGTCCGCCTGTCCCCCGTGCGGATCGACGACGGTACCGTCCAGCGATACCGCGATTGCGTTCACCGTGAAATCGCGACGCGACAAATCTTCTTCAATTGTTGTCGCAAACTGCACCGTGTCGGGATGGCGTTTGTCGCTGTAGCGGCCCTCAATGCGAAACGGCGTCACCTGCACGGTTCGTACGATGGGGTCTTCATCGCGTGTCTTAATGGTGACCGTGCCGAATGCGTTATCGTAGAAGTTGTCCGGAAACAGCTCCTGAATCCGTTCCGGCAGTGCATCGGTGGCAATATCCCAGTCGGTTGGGTGCCGATCCATCAGAACATCGCGAACACACCCGCCCACGACAAAAGCTTTGTGCCCTTCCCCTTCGAGCGTCTTCAGTATTTCTCTGACTTTTGGATGTATCTCCATAGGCGTGACCTGCGTTGAGCTTGTCGAAATGTGTCCCCGCGAGGAGTCGAACCTCGATTTAGAGTTTAGGAAACGCTCGTCCTATCCATTGAACGACGGGGACAGGTTGCAATGAGACGAGTTGAATATACCATGAAATAGGCCTTATTTACAAATGTCAATAAAACACATACAATACCACTATGGTTCGAAACAATGGAAAACGATTGCGCGCCATCGCGTTACGGCAGCACGGTCGGACATACACAGAGATCAGCGAAGAGATCGGCGGAGTCCCAAAAGGCACGCTTGCATATTGGATGCGCACCGTAGTAATCCCACAGACTGCTCTTAAACGTATGACCAGCCGAATCGCTCGAAAGCTAGTACGCGCAAGACGGCGAGGTCAGGAGATCTTACGCGGGCGACGGAAAATTTATTTTTCGACCATCCGACAAACACATATGTCGCGCGTGCGACTTCTCAAGAACCCGGACATAGCTAAATTAATATTAGCAACGCTCTACCTCGCCGAGGGCGGGAAAACTCAAAAAGGATCCTTAATGTTTGGCAATTCTGACCCGGGGATTATTCGACTATTCTTGCATTTATTGCGATTTTGTTATAGAATAGATGCTGAAAAGTTTCGGTGTACGGTGCAGGGGCGACGAGATCAGCATGGTGAGAAGCTGGAGCGATTTTGGAGCCTGACAACCGGTATCCCCCGCTCCCAGTTCTACGCATTTCGCGCCGACCCGCGTTCTCAAGGGAAGCGGACCCGAAAGAAGGAGTATCTTGGAGTGTGTCGGATAGATTACTTTTCGGCAGCAGTCTTCCACGACCTTATGATTCTTGGTCGGCTGCTCTGTGAGGGCCTGTAGTATAGCGGTAACACGCGACTATGGCATAGTCGAGTCCGGGGTTCAACTCCCCGCAGGTCCACCAAATTTGATTTGCCGAAGAAGTTGCCTCGGGGCTTCGCCCCTCGGCATTGGTTTCCGCCAAGAAATTCCAAGGGGTTTTGAATTCCGCCAAAAGCATTCCCGCCGAAAGGCGGCGGTTCGAGCCGATGTCCACAAGAAAATCTTTCATCCCCGAAAGATTTTCTTGTTTAGAGAGATTTTCGGCTTGGTTGGCCTCAATAATCCAGTTTCGCATGAGTTCGAGCCAATGATTGCCTTTTCGCTCAAAATCACTCAATTTCTCCTCAATCGTTTTCTTTTCCGCCATTAAAACATTTTTATTTTCTTGATACTCGGTAAGTTCCAACGCTTCGCCTAAATATGCGTCTGTAAGTCGCTCTAACCGTATTTTAATGGCGGAAATACTATCGCGGAGATAATGTTTCGCCCTGCCGAGTCCGCATTAGTTTTCAGGGTTCTCCGCAAAATGGGTTCTGACTTTTTTAAACAAACACCACCAAGTAAAACATTGCCAAAAATATGAATGATAAAACAGAACCACTGCTCTCTATAGGAGATGATGGCATAAGGATGAATCTCAAAAGAGGAGACTCTATTAAGATTAATGCGACCAAATGTTTTATGCGAGATGTAGAAGAAACAGTTGATGGCGGCAACTTAGAACATCGCGCAACAGAGAAATTGGTCCAGTCAAATAATATAATGAAGGCCAGCGAAGGGGGGCAGATTCTGAACGAGGCTGAAAACGGCGGGCTTATACAGGAAAAGAATATTATGCAAGCCACGAGGGGTGGGGTTATAACGAACAGGGCGAGAAGAAAGATGAGAATTATTTCATTGACTATCGCAATTCCGCTTTTGGCAGATATAGCTTCTTTGCTTTTGTTTGGAGAGCATATTTGGAATAAACTTTTTTAAAATGTCTCAAATAAAACCATTTGGCTTCATTCAATTCCCTATTTTAGTAATGGGATCCATTCTTCTTATTGTTGTCGTGGGGCTAATATCCTATCGCACCGAAATCAACTCCAAAAAGCAGCAGGCGGCTCTTTTAGAATTTATCGAGCCATCCAGCCCAACACCTACGACAATTACAAAACTCGCAGACATCGCAACGCCTCTAAAAACACCGAAGCTGACAAATATTCCATACACGCCAACACCTACATCGACCCCAAATATCGTCGTATCCGTTCTTCCCACCCTCGCACCAATCCCCCAAATTATTTACGTGACTGTTACCGTCATGCCGACCCCCACTCCAACGCCAGCTGATACGGCCGCTCCAATTGTCGATCATGAACTCGAACGATGGCGAATCAAGATTGTCTCATCGTTCTCGGTGAATGACTGGTGCAAGAACGGCGGAAAGATCTGTGGAGTGGTCGGGCTTGAACAGCATATTGCGCTTGATCCACAACCGAGTTCTGGCATTGTAAAATTGGATGTGTTCATCGATGACATCCTGAAATATCCGGATTCATACGGCAATGGGAACGGAAAGATCGCGGTAGATCTTTCCGAGCTTTCCGATGGCGAACATTCGATTACTGTGAAGGCGTATGATGCTGCTGGGAATGTCGGCACTGGATCAGTAGCACTCGAAATCGGAGCAGATAATCGGTAGATAAAAACGCCGCCCTGAAAGCTCATCAGTAAATGCATCAGGACAGGAAACAACAATTCAATGGTTCGCCTAGGGAGCCGTTTGTGGTACACTATCGGGTAATGCCCCCTGATAATCCAAAGGGTTCAATGAATCTGCCGGAGTCGAAGCTTCCGTGGGGCCAACAGCTCGGCGAAGTTCCTCTGGATTTCCGCTCCAGTTTCCACTGGCGCGTGTTCCGCATCATGTCGGAATTCGTTGACGGGTGGCAGTTCATCACCGACTACAAAAACACGGTCTCTATATTGGGCTCTGCGCGGTTCGCGGAAGACAATAAATGGTATCAGGTTGCCCGCGAACTCGGCGCACTGCTGGCAAAAAAGAAAATCGGCGTGGTCACCGGCGCGGGTCCGGGCATCATGGAAGGTGGAAACCGCGGCGCGTATGAATCGGGCGGAGAGAGCATCGGTATCTCCATCCGGTTACCGTTCGAGCAGCGCAATAATCCGTATATCACGAAGAGCCAGCCGTTCTATTATTTCTTCGTGCGCAAAGTGATGCTGTTTTACACCGCGCAGGCATATGTGTTCTTCCCGGGCGGGTTCGGAACGCTGGACGAATTCTTTGAGCTGGTGACACTGGTGCAGACGCATAAAATCGACCGCGAATCGGTGCCGCTTATCCTTGTAGGCAAAGAATTCTGGACGCCGCTCATTTCATATATCAGCGACACGGTGTATGAAAAATACAAAGCTATCGACAAAGAAGATATGCAGTTGTACCACCTCATTGACACCGCGCAGGAGGCGATGGACATTATCTCAAAGTCCCCTCCCCGCAAGGAGATCTATTACTAGCGGGAGAATTGCAAAAAGCGCGAAAAGTGTTATAATTTCCAGCACGGAAGCGTGGCTGAGTTGGCTGAAGGCACCACACTCGAAATGTGGCATGGGGGTAACCCCATCGGAGGTTCGAATCCTCCCGCTTCCGCAGTCAGTCCAGAAGATAATCTTGGAGGGTTGCGCCGAATGGTAAGGCACCAGTCTTGAAAACTGGGGCCCCGAAAGGGGCTTGTAGGTTCGAGTCCTACACCCTCCGCCGTGACTTGTCGCGAAGAAGAAAGGAGCTCTGTATCCAATTAATCAATAACAACACATGGAGACATCATTTGTATCAATCGGTCAGCAGGTTCCGGATTTTGAACTCGACGCGTACATCAACGACGAGTTTAAGAAGGTAAAGCTATCAGCATATCGCGGAAAGTGGGTTGCGCTCATCTTCTACCCTGCAGATTTCACCTTCGTCTGCCCCACAGAGCTCGAAGAGGCGGCGAAGTATTACCCCGAATTCAAGAAGCTCAAAGCGGAAATTATGAGCATCAGCACGGACACGGCGTTCGTGCACAAGGCGTGGCACGACAATTCTCCCGCGATTGCCAAAGTGCAGTATCCGATGCTCGCCGATCCGACGGGCCGCGTCTGCCGGATGTTTGGCACCTACATCGAAAACGAGGGGCTCTCATTGCGCGGGACATTTCTTATTGACCCGGAAGGCATACTGAAAACGGTCGAAATCCACGACAATTCCATCGGACGCAGCGCGAAGGAACTACTCCGAAAGCTCAAGGCGGCGCAGTTCGTGGCAACGCACAGCGGAAATGTGTGCCCCGCTAGCTGGGAGCCGGGCGACAAAACGCTCAAGCCTGGCATCAAACTCGTCGGAAAGATCTGAACGCCTCCGTTGATTCTCATAATTGTTGTATACTGGGCGCATGAGTGATGTGCTTGATTTGAAGAATCCAACGGAGCGTGGCGGCGCATCTGCCACTACTACCGATATCGCAACACCGGTGGAGGCGCTGACCATCAGCGGACCCGAACCGGCACATGCGGATAACATGACCATCGACGAGCTTGCTGCGCTCACCTTATCAGCGACTATCGCCCCACGCACTATTGCATGGGAGGCCGACCACACGCTCCAGGGCGCTGCGCGCCGCAAACATTATATGTTGTTGGGCGCCTTTGCAGCGGTGGGCGGGCTTGTTGCGCTCTGGCAGGCAAGTCTCACGGGATTTCTGGTTGTGCTCGCCGGCGCGGGAGCGCTGGAGGCGCGACAGCGGTGGAGCAAGCCAGTGCGCGTTGCGGTGAACGAACACGGCATCGAAGTCGACGGCCATCATTACCCGCATGTTGACTTGGCATCATTTGATATTCACACGATGCCTGACGGCGCGATGGAAGTGAGTCTGCATTCCGGGCGCTGGCATGTTCCGCATTTGCGGCTTCCATTGGGCGAGCAAAACCACGAAGAAGTTCGTGCTGTGTTTGCGCAATACATTCCCGAAGGCCGCCACCCTATTCCCCTTCTGGACTACCTCATCCGGAAGCCGTAAGATCCCCCAGCGGGGATATTTAATGGTCTTTGCCGCCCTCCTTGGGAGGAGGCATTTCCATAAGTTCAACGACTTTAGCGGTATTCTTATCGAGAGCCAGGCCCCGATTTTTGTCTCGAGACTTGTACTCCTGAATCAGACTCTGCATGCGCGCGTCTTCATCAAGGAGCTGCTTGAGAAGGGTTTCGTTTTCCATACGGATAATTCGTCCTCCCCCGACTGTCCCGTCCGATTTTCTCACAAGTTCCCTCACTTGATAAATAATATTTCCTTCAGGGTCTGTGTAGAGTTCTTCTTTGGCAAGACCATGTTCTGTGAGCTTACGCAGAATATGTATTTCGCGGGTGTCTTCCAGTCCGGCAATCGGGCCGTGCCAATGCTCTTGATCAGGTTGAGCGCGCTCGGGTTGTTTTGGAATCTCTTTTGGCATGATAAGTTTGTCGGAGGGGTTGAAGCTAGCCTACTCTATCATATTTTCTGAAGTTGTGCTCTATAATATGAAATATATACTTTATGCTCGCAAATCTACCGAAGAAGATGACCGACAGGTTTTGAGTATTGAAGCGCAACTCGTAGAGTTGCAAGGGTATGCCGCCAAAGAAAAACCACCAGAGGTCCTACGACATGGTGGTCTGTGACAACTTACGAGAACTTCTTAGGGTTGATTGCGTTGGAGTGTGATGGTAAGGAGAATGTCGTCGTATCCTCCTCCTTCTCTTTCTCTGTCAGTGTGGCCTCCCTGCCACGACAGCTGCAAAGAGGTTCTCCAGATGTGCAAGGTGCCAACCGTTCCCCTGCGAATCACCGCGTGCGCCCCACTCTCGGTGCAGACCGTAATCTCATCGAGGTCGAACCTAGCATCGCAAATGAACAGCGAGTTGCCAGCGAACCCGGCGATTAGTGAGTCGCGGTGACTGGGAATCGGAAGTGAACCCCATTCGAGCGGAGATCCGCCGAGGTTGTAGACTACTCGAATCTCTTTCGGATACACGACGGTTTCCGAGGAAGGCCTCCGGTCGGATGTGGCAATCCGGACATAGACGGCGTCGTCGAGTTTGGGTGTCGGGTACATCGTGGTGAACTCGAACGAGAACTGGATGAAAGTATCATCGTGCTTGAGCCAGCTGTGACAGCTCCACTCCTGCCGGTAAGGTTCCGTTTCGCCGAATCCGCAAGTGCTGATGTCCGACAACACCTCTTCGGTTCCCGGATTCAAATCCATACGATACGCGATTCGTACGGGGTTGATTTTGAGCCCGAGGAATTTGATGGTTCCGAGGTCGAATGGCAGGTCCAGACTGCCCCCTCGCTCCAGTTGGTAGTGTGGGACGGCGAGCTCCTGGCGCGTGGTGTATGGCTGGGCCGGAGCGACTTGGGACAACAGGGTCAGGATGAGGCATGCAAATGCGGTCGACAAGACCTTGCGCATCTCTTTACTCCTTGTTGGTTGGAAAACAGCTTAGCACCCTTATATAGTATAATGAATACATTGTCAATGCCGATTTTCTGAAGTTGTGCTGTATTACTCTGCTTTGCTCGAACCTATTTTGAACAAGAAACGGACTGACTTCGCACGCTCCGCGTGCGTGGTGATTCTGTACTGCATTGTACGCCCCGATTGCGTGGTAATGCGAACCCTGCGCGCCTCGTCCGCTCCCTTCGGTCGCGGGAGCAAAAACCAAAAATTTTCCTTCCTTATTCCTTCCTTTCGGCGGGGGGTGTGGGGGGAGCCGACAAAAAATGGAAAGGAAATTTTTGGTTTTGATTCGCCGTTTCAGACTACGAAATGAACATTTTCATTATAACATTTGTGGTTCTTTTAGGTTGTTCATTTCTCCGTCCTCACGGCGAGACGAGGCGCTTCCTCTCGGCGTTCTGTGATGGCTTTAGAGGTTAATGGCTTCGGTCACGGACAGTGGTAACTCTAAAGAATATAGATTGTGCTAAGACACAAACAAATCTTATTGTGCTTGCCCCGCCCGCCCTGTGCGCGCACAAATCCCCGCCGTTTTTAAGAAATATTATAAAACGGCGGGGATTGCTCCCATTTAGGGAAGTGTCTCACAAGCAAGTCCATCACCATCTCGATCTAGACCATGCGGGTCGCCGGAGCCTTGGGATTCAAAAAACGCCTGTGCCTCTGCGTGTGTCGAAAAATCAGTGCAATCTTTATCAGCTTCGCCAGTTGAAAGGTTGGTGCGTGTGTTTGAGTAATCAGTATCGCGTTTATCTGAGTTACTTGATTGATTTAAGAAGTAAGCACCAGAAGCGATAACAGCTCCGCCCGCGATTATTCCTATAATTTTTTTGATGTTACTCATTGTTAGAAACTCGCCGATGTATACAGAGCGTTCAATTTCGCTATTGTTGCCCAACCAGCCCGACCGTAACCAGTTGTTGATGGACTGCCCTCACTCACAATATTATACTTGGCTTGGAATTTTTTTACAGCCAGTTCGGTTAAACTACCATAGCTACCACTATAAATAGCTTCGGGATATACACCTTCTTTATTTAGCACTTTTTGAAGATTTGTCACATCAAGCCCGCGACTGCCTTTTTGCATTGGATTTTTCCACGCCCTTGAATCGTTCGTTGAGACGGATTTCCACGCACAATCATAGCAGTCTTTGTATTGGCCACTCGGTGGATATACGACACCACCGCTCGCTGGATAGGTTGGATAGGAACAGGGATGTCCCGCGTCGCCACACGAATACGAGCCACTATCAGAAGGACAGGAGTGCCACCGATGACATCCAGAGCGATGAGCAAAAACATCCGTTGGGCCCAATGCAACAGAAATAAAAAATATTATTACTAATATAAAAATGTGATTTTTCATTTATTTAAAAAGATTAGAGAAAAAACCGAATACTTTTTTATACCACGGTACATCTTTTTGTATTTTTTCGCTTACAGGGATTTTTTCAGAGGTATTGCCATCATTTTCTTTTAGTTCATTTAGCTGTGGTTTAGCTTCCTGAAGCGCGACTTTATTAACTATTGAGGAGTGCATCCACCCCTCCTGCTGAGTGTCCACAACAATAATCTTGTACCACTCCGCATTATTATAATCGCCTAGAATTTTTACTCGTACTCCTTCAACATAATATCTCAACACATCGCAATCACCCGTAGACGGGCACTTTCTTAAGGCGGCTGATGTATTAATCTCTCCTAATAATTCTAGATTATAGTTTTTAATTTTGGCGTTATCAATTAAAAATTCTTTCTTTGGTGCAGAAACTACTGGTGGTGCATTTTGGGCTTGTATTGTAACCGGCACCGATTGAGATGTAATTACTTTGACGCAAGTTGTTTGAGTATTGTTCCATTGGTAACCTGATACACAATTACAACTACTATTGTTATTAGTACCGAGCGAACCAACTACATTTGATCCAAAAGTATTAACGCAGTCTTGAGTATAAGAAATACATTGACCATTTCTTTCAAGAAGACCAGCACCACATATTAATGGTGTAGGAGTAGGAGCTAATTCGCAACCAGTTTTTGCAGAATTAGCTATATATCCAGAAACGCAGGTACATTTATCTCCGTTGGAATATGAATTTGCTGGACATGAGGAGGACGGCGTAGGGCTGTAAGAAGGCAAGGGATAAGTGGGAGCATTAGATCCAGAGCTTAACTCATCGGCATCCCACACCTTGCAATCTCTTCCAGAATCAAAGAGATATATTCTGTCACCTATGCCATCAAGAAATGATCCGCCTATATCAATGTCTATTGTTTTTCCCTCATAACGCCACATACTCACCCCACACCCTATTCCATATTCAACAAGAAACTTATCACTGTTTTTATCAGTAACAATTATTTTGTCTTCTGAATCAAAAACATCGTCAACATAGTATCTTTTGATATTTACATCTTCGGAGCTTGTAATTTCGCAAATCGTGTCTGAATATCCCGATATAATAATTTTGTCCCCATAACTTGGAGAATAAGATGTGTCTATGTAAATAGTTGCTCCTTCGTAAAAATCGCTACTATAGCAATTATAATCGTGTTCGATTACATATTCTGAATAACCATCAGTAATCAAAATTTTATCTGAACCACTTTTTTCTACCACAAACCCCTTTGCGGCACGAGCGACTTGAATGTCCATCAATAAAAATGATGCGAAAACAAAAATTATTAATAATCCACTAAATTTTTTCATGAGATCAAAAATTTTACGGCTCAACAGTTTCTAAATTATCTAGGGCATAGCCCATATCGTCGTATGAACTCCACGCGTAAGATTGAGCATCTTCTATATTTGAGTTTGCTTGATCTAGGGCATCAGAATACGAGTTAGTTTTGTCATCCAAATCAGCGACTTCGTCTTGCAACGATTCAACTTGGCTAGTGAGATTACGATGATCTCTCCAAAACCAAATAGAAAGAATTACTAATAATATAAAAATCCATCCCTTGCCTTTTTCTGTCATAAATTATTGCTTAGACCGAGCTTGATCTTTGTAAATCCATATACTTAAAATGGTTGCGGGAATAGCGTAAAATATTTCGTCATCGCCATAGCCACTCAAAAACTCGCCGAGAACCATAACCCAGATGGAGTATACACAAATTAACAAAACTATATTTTTTAGCCACGATATTGATAAAATTTTTTTTATTTCCATAATATTTCTTCGTGTTTTTTAGCGAAAACGGTAGGTTTTGTATGGACTAGAATATCCCTTCTTTCCAGTATACGGATTATAATTTCCTTTCGTTGAGTAGTTATCGAATTTGTATTTATTTGGCGATGTTCGATAAGAGGGAGATACATAACTACCAGTTGAAGGTTTATAATATCCTTTCACGCGAACAGTCTTTGCTTCTGCTGACGCAGAAAAAGACAACAAACCGACGAATAACATGAGCACTAGAATATACTTTTTCATATGGTTATTTTATAAAATAATTTATATCTTTATTATACATCTTCGCAAAGATTTGAAGCTCGACGACATCAACTCTTTGCTGTCCCGATTCAACATTAGAAATGTGCGATTGCGGACGCTTCAATTTCTTTGCAACTTGAACCTGTGTCAATCCTGCCTCCTCGCGAGCTTTCCGTAATCGCCCGACAAAATAGGCGTATTCCTTTGTTCTTATTGACCTAGTCATATACTACTATGGTCCATCTAAATAATCAATATCCAAAGTTTAGATATTGTGATAAACTGAATTTGGTAGCGGCGAATCAAAACCAAAAATTTCCTTTCCATTTTTTGTCGGCTCCCCCCACACC
>ERZ1292625.501-Hain-H41-01um-R1-501-length-59033-cov-7_pt1 | contig 41222 bp, 55 predicted proteins | sample MGYA00564400_ERZ1292625 | MGnify/ENA primary metagenome ERZ1292625 (study PRJEB36523, sample SAMEA6512639) | groundwater metagenome | collected 2019-01-08 | study: AquaDiva: Metagenomics assemblies of 32 groundwater samples
CGGGGACGGGTCCGGGTCCGGGGACGGGTCCGGGTACTGGTCCGGGGACGGGGACGGGTGAAGCATGACCGAAGCCGAACGAATCGAGATGTTGGAGTTTGAGATTGCCGCCGCGATACAGGCCAAGATCACCGCCGAAGCCGAACTGACCGCGTCGCTGGCAAGTCTCGCGGTGGAGATGGCGGCGCTGCGGGAGGAGCGGGACGCGGCCCTTGCGCAGATCGGCGTTGCCAATACGATGTTTCACACGGCAAAACTCGACCTGCAACAGCAGTATAACGCCGTCAGGGCGCAACGCGACAAACTCGCCGAGTTGGTGCGGGACGCGCAGGAATTCGCCGGCTGGATCAAGACCGAAGGGCGCTACGATATGCACCTCACATCATTGGAAGCGCAAGCAACGGACTGGCTTGCCCGAGCCGAGGAGGCGTTGAAGGATGGGGACTGACGATAAATACGCCATGAGTATGGCCCTACTAGATGACCGCAAACCACACGTCGTGCCCGACACCACGCACGACGACTGCATTGACAAGGCCGACCACCTAGCCGCGCTCGTAGCGGCCGAGAAAGCAACCCCAACAATGGCTCAATGCGCCGCGCTACGCCTGCGCATAGAGCAGCTAGAATCGTTGCTACGAGCCGAGCGGGAGCGGTGTGCGCGGGCGGTGTGTGAAGAATGTAGAGACGAAGGGCTCCCAATCTGGCTGGCTGATTTTGGCTGGAGTCACAGAGGGGTGCGATGCAACGCCGCCGCAATCTGGGCGCTGCCGGAGGTGGGGTGATGGCTGAGCATACGACGTTTATCTGCGATGGATGCGGACGTGAGGTTGAGTGCGACGTACGCTTGCGCGAGTCGTGGCTGTATATGAATACTTGGGAGATTGAGGCCACGACCAATCAGCATCCGAATCTGCTGCGTACGACGGGCTCTAAGTTACTCGCCTGCAACGCTGAATGTCTTGGCGTTGCGGTCAAACGCAAGTGGCAACGCGTGCTAGATGAACGAGAAAGCTACAAGCGATGACTGACCTATGCCCATGCTGCGGCAAGCGTAACTGCCCGTGCGTAATGGTCGCGCTAGACACCGCGGGCGACCAGTGTAGCCTTCATCATGTACGGGGGGACCTACGCATCGGTGACGTGGTGCAGTTCTCAACGGCGGTGCATTTCTACACCTACAACATAGGCATAGTACTACGTGTAAATGAAAGTGGCGTTGATGTAAGCTGCAATGGGGACATGTACCATATAAGCGCAGCGTGGAAGCTGCTGCGCGTGGGCCGCGCAGTTTACATGCCCGACGGTACGAAGGTGGAGGAGTAGGATGACGAAGCAGATTGGGCCGCGCTGGGCGCTGCCGGAGGTGGACTGATGAGCCTCGAACCCGAGACGTGCCCGATCTGCGGGGAGCGCAATCGCTGCACCTGTACACCACCTAACCTGCGCGTCGGTGACGTGGTGCAGTCACCAAATCGTCATGTTGGAATCGTCGTTGAATGTACCGGCCGACGAATCATGGTTGACGATGGGGAATACTTCGCTGCGTGGCAGCGGTCAGTCTTGCACCGCATAGGCCGGGCTCGCTACATGCCCGACGGAACGCCGGTGGAGGATTAGGATGACAAGGTGTAGCACCCCATGACCGCGCGCTTCAGCGCCTGCTGGTGCCACGAAAGGAGCTATGATGAAAGTTGAAAGGGCCGTCTTGTCTGTCGATGGAAATTGCGGCTGCGCGTTACTCGGCGAAAATCTGCAAGAAGGAGAAGCCGAGTTTGTGGAGATCGATTCACCAATTCAGCCGGGAACCGACGAATGGCCTCGCCGTTACTTTTACCGGCTGTGGGAGGACGCCGCTGCGAGAGCGTGTGGGATTGCTTATCGCCGGCTCAGGGAACGACTACCGGGTCGCGTGATTTCTTACGCGCTCGATTCGTCACACCCGCGTGCGTGCTGACTGTAAGTGGCGCAAGCCGAAACGGAGGGATGATGGCAAGTAGGATCTACGGATGTAGCGACGATCTGATTGAATTCGACGGTGACGTGCTCGGCGAAGTTGGATGCTACGGCACCGACGACCGCGAGCATGGCGTGCTCATCGTGTGCAGCGACGGCACGCTCATCGAAGCGAAGTACGGCAAGGGTGGCCTCGCCGTCTGGGGCTTAACCCTGCTGTCGAACGGATCGCTTTTCGATCGCCACGAACCGTGCATGGATGAGGACGCCGATCCGCATTCCGATGTTGTCCACTTCCGCGACGGGCTCAAGTGGGTCTATGCCGCAACGGAGTGGGAGCATGTACGATGAACCTCCCCACCGCTGCCGCCCTCGACGCGGCGGAGAAGCTGTGTGCGGAGGTCAGCGAAGGGCCGTGGATTGCTGGCGACGAAGACAACCCGGCAGTGCTGCTGTCTACACCTGAGGGGTGGGTAGCGTGGTCAACGGACAGCGAAGATGGATGTAGCCTGCAAATGCGCGACTGTCGCTTCATCGCCGCCGCCCGCACGCTGGTCCCCGAGCTGATCGCTGCGTTACGGCTTGTGGCGAAGTGGTACGACGAAGACCAGACGACGCCGGACCCCTACGGCAAGCGCGACGGCATCCTGCGCGAGCGCCTCGACGCTGTGCGGAAGATGCTGGAATCATAAGCTACTCAACCCATAACCAAGGAGAATATCATGCGAGAGATTCACACCCACAAGACGAGCGACTTTGCCCGCGACCACTTCGATGTGATCGCCGTAGACGAACTGGGCAGCGGCGGCGCTCACCACGAGTATCTGATCCGCACGAAGGACAAGGCCGGCGCGACGGTCGCCGAGTTGACGTTGAAGTACCAGCACGGCCCGATTGCCAACGGCGTGAACGGCATTCTGGATGAGGCATTGCTTGCCGTCGTTGCGGATCGACTGAAGGCGTTCAGCGAAGGTGAGTTTCGTAGCCGTGAAACGTCGCTGGCCTACACGAACGTGCAGCAGGCATTGCTCTGGATGCAGGAACGGCAGCGGGAACGCGCGAGCCGTGGCGTGCAGGGGAAGTTGGAGAAGTAGGATGATCGACAAGGACGAGACGAAACAAGCCGGACCCACAACTGATCAAGTCATGGGCATGGCCGCATCTCGACAGAGTGGGCGGACTGCGCTGCTAGAACTCGCAGCAAGACGAGAGCGGGAAGCGGCAGCGTTGCGACGACTGGCGGACGCACTACCCCGTGAGATACCGGCACAAGCCGATGAGGCTCTGTGGACGATGGTAATGAGCCAGCGATGAAAACCCGAGAGCAGTGGGCAGCGGAAGCCGTCATAGCTGATCGGTTCCGATGCTACATGAAGGGATGGTACGCGGGTGCCGGGCATACTGGAATTGATCCGACGTTCGCGGACCATCCTACTCTCGGCGAGGAATACAAACGTGGGTATCTGGACGGTAAGCACGCGGGCATGAAAGCATCGGAAGCGGCATGCAAGCGGCTTGGGTATAAACAGAGCGTGCTGCGGACGATGAAGTTGGCGAAGGGCCGTGCGATGCTGGGAGATTCCGATGGCTGAGCAAATCGGGCCGCGGCGGGTTGAGTTCCTGAGCTGCGTAGCCTGTCTATATTTTACTCGTGCTAATCGTATGGCACGGGCCACCTGTTCACACCCGTCGCATCGTCTCGGGTGGAAAGTATTCGGCGAAGCGGAAAGTGCAGTCGCTGTCCCAAATTGGTGCCCGGTCCTGCGGGAAAGGGAAGGCAAGGATGGCTGACTGTGTAATCTGCGACAGGCATGAGGTTCGTTGCGAGTGCATCGCGGAGCGGCGCACCGCCCTGCTCGCCGTGCTGGACGCGGCGGAGGCAGTGGCGCTGTTGTATGCCAACGACGGCGACTGCTGTCGCCGACTGCTCAGGACCATGAAGGTCTACCACTACCGCACCGAGCATGATGTTGACTGCGCCATGACCATCCTAGCTCTGGCGGTCGGCGAGGCGAGAAGGGGGATGGCATGACACGAGACGAACTGAACACCATAGCCGACGATCTGTGCCAGGCGAACTATGCCGGCGATACGTGCCGTGATGCCTACACAAGCCGCGACTGCTACCTCGACTGGTGCGCTCGGTGCATGGCCGCTGAGTCGCGCGATCTGCTCGCCACCCTCGAAGCCAAGAACGCCGAGCTGCGCCGGGAGCTGGCGCTAACCCAGATCGCGGTTGGCGATGCCGAGAAAGATACCGCCCGATTACGTGACGTAATCGATACCGGGCTCTTTCAGCGGGCCGAGCTGCGCACCCTGCTCGCCGACATCGCCGAGCGGCTGCGCTACGTGACGGTGCAGGTCGACCGCGAGACGTGGGGGCGGGTGCGGGCGTCCGGGAAAACGGGAATGGACCAATGATATTTAGCTGCGAAGATTGCCGGCACTGGCGACAACTGCCGATCGTGAACGAAGCCGAGGAAAACGTCGGCGAATGCACCCGGTATGCGCCAAGCCGGCCTATGGCAGATGGGTCTAACTACAAATGGCCGACTACCGAAGCCGACCAGTCATGCGGTGAGATTGAGCCGAATGATCCCCTGGCCGCACGCAAGGCGAAGCCGAAGTAACGGCTACGGCACGGCCCCGATTGAAACGGCAACCGGATCGACGGTCACCTTGAACACAAGGAAGCACCGACGAACGGTTACCTCATCCGTGCCGCTGATCCGCGCCGCGGCAACTACGCCATCACCAAAGCTGCCGAGTATCGCGGTTACCGCCGCGACTCCGTTCGTTGCCGCTCCCGGCAGATTGAATACATCTTCCATGCACGTCCCGGCCGACTTCAGTAGTCCCGTTGACACGTTGTCGGCCATGCTCACCCGTGGGTTCGTCAACGAAACATCGGGAAAGGCCCCAGTCAAATCGGCACTGGACAGTGCATTCCCATAGACGAACGCTTCGCCGGCCGCTGCGCCGGGGGCTACGTTGGCAATGCGAAATCCCCCAGCATCGGCGTCTTGCCCGAGGTGGAATTGCCGCACCGATCCGGTAATGAGTGTTGCCGTGTTGCCCACCTGATCGGTGTTGAGCACGAAGTCTCCGACGTTCGGCGTGACCTGAACACCGGATAGCCGAGTTTGGTTGGATACGCCGATCGCTACAGCAATCAATGAACCGAAAATCAGAAGAAGAGAAACAATCAGCAGTTTACGGCGCATCTGTCCCGATCCCGATTGCCGTAACGTAATAAGTGGTATCTCCCGTACCTGCTGCCGTGGCGTCACGATGGGCACTGAAGTTCGCTCCGTTCAGATTCAGGTTCCCCGGTACATCGTCCCACGTAATCCATACTCTGACCGATCCTGTCCCGCTAAGATTGCTCGCGATTCCAACAACAGCATAGGTCTGCTGAATGAATGGCGTATCCCACAATAGATTTGCTCCACCCTGATCTTGCACAGGATTAGCTATCGTAAATGGGCCTGCCGTAGCCCATTTCACGGTTACTCCACCCAGCGTCATACTACCGGATGCTGCTCTGGTCTGTGCTGCCGTCAGAATCGATATGATGAACGGTCCCCAGTTATTCGTGTACTGAGGGACTATGTCGGTCAGGGCCTGCGCTTGCCATTTCTCGCTCGCCTCACCCCACTTCATTACCTGGTCGGTCCTGACATTATCCGGCGGGAATAGCAGGTCGATCGGCTGGCTTTCCAGGAAGCCAGTCACCTTCATGGCCGGAAATCCAGCGGCCCCAATAACTACGTCCCCGGTCGGGTCGGTACTGGCGACGGAATGACCAGTACCCCCTTGCTCGGGCCGAACCATTGGCTGAAATGTTGTTACGTCCTGCTCCAGTATCAACGGATCGTTGGTAGCGCCGAACGGGGGCCCTGCCGCCGAAAATTCCACGTAGCCGGTGACCAGATCCCCGGTGATCGATGCATCCACCAGTGTGAATCGGGTAAGAGTCCCGACGAGTTCAACCAGTTTGAGCGTTCCGACCGCCGTTGTCCCATCGGAGAAGTGGAACTTGACGCGCTGCCCGGCGCCGATCGGTAGATTGAGAGCTACGTTAGTCGCCGTCCAGTCCCCGTCAAGCGTGAATATCTGGTCACTGATCTGAGTTGGCCCATCGGGCGAGGGGGCCGATTCGAGCCCCGTGTAATTGATCCAACCGAGGTTGACCGACAGGGCGCGGACATTCGATTTGATGGATCGCAGATTCGGCGACAGCCCGGTCAGCGTATCGACCGCGGCGGTATCGTCATCAAGCGGGTTGTTCGTATCGGCGCCGGATGCATCGTTCTGCCAGCTTGGGGCCGGCGGCAACGCGGCAATCTCATCAAGTACGGGATTCGCCATTGATTCTCACTTCCCTTCGGCAGCCTTGAACTTGCTCTGAATGTCCTTGGCCGTATTCATGTCTCTCGGGTCAGGGGTTGGCGATGGCGTCGGCTCGGGTGTTTGGGAACGCATCATCGATGGCACCGTTGGCCTGCCTTGTGCGCCCGTCACTTGCGCCGTCTGACTTCGCAGAAATGCAGCTAGAATCTGCTGCGTTCCAGGCCCGATAGATGGGTCCATTTTGTACGCCCAACTAACGAGTTTCCTCCCTGGATCTGACATAAGGGCATTGGCAACGATCTCGGGCAGCGCAACTCCCGCCATTGTCCCTATTTCGGCATGTCCGAACATGCTGCCAATGCCACGACCAATCACTGTTTGCATGAGCCGCTGCGAACTTCCAACCGGGATCATTCTGCCCTTCGGAATTGGTGGCAAATCTCTGGCGATCGATTGAAGCGTAGACTCTATGGCGTTCAACTCCCCAGGATTAAAGGACCGAGCGAACAATCGAGCTGCACGATCTCCGCGATCAGATCCGGCCCTGGCCTTTCTGATATTGTTGAGAATCCTGTTGACGTTAATCCCTTCGTGCTGGTCGCCAACGGTAGTCACGGCGTCATCAATATACTTTTGCAGCGTATTGGTTGCGAATTGCCGCCGAGCGAGATTGCGTGCCGTATCGTCCAGCGTGGCTACGTTCGTCATTGCGGGATCGATCTGACCAGCAACGGCAGCCGCCCCCGTTCTCTGCACAATCGCCGGCTTGCCTGCGTCGATATCTCCATGCAGGGACGCAAGCAACTCTCTGTATCGATTCTGTGCGGCGCGAGCTTGACCTTCCGCCATCCCCTTCGGCGTAGATCCGAGTTTTTGCCCAAGGTCACGGGCTTCCGCCTGAACCTGATCGAAAGTCCAACCGTTGTGACTGGTTCTGAGATAGTTGTCTAATTCAGTAATCATCTCTTGCGGCGGGTTGGATAGACTAAGCAACTCGCGCCTCATGCTGCCTGCTGCGCTTCGGAATTCCCCCATGTGATAGATCGGGATGGCCCCACCAGCATTCTCCAGATCGGTAAAAGCCTGAGCCACCGCCGCGTCAGTCGGACGCAAGTCTTCGGCCAATTGTTTTACCACCGGGATGTGCATGGAGTGCAACTCGACAGCAGCGCCGGAGGCAGCGCCAGGAATTTTCGATCGAGGACCAACGGCACCCTTCACTAGCCGTTCAGCTGTTTCCGGAATAAACTTGCCAAGTCGGAATCCAAGGAGGTTGCTCGTAGCTTCTCGGATCGGTTCACCCATCGGCTCCGGCATCCCCAACGCCTTACCCGCCTGATAGGCCACTCCGAACGGGCTGATGTTCGGGCCAGGGAAATCATCCTGAGCCTTGCCCATGTACCGTATTGTGTCTTGCATGGGGATCGCGCCTACGGCAAGTTGCCCAGCCGCTTGACCGGCCCCCTTCATGGCCCCCATTGGATCAGTTCCCAATTGGCCTAAGAATCTGCGGGCCATACCGGGCATTTCGGTGGCAAGTTCAGCCATGCCGGCAATCCCACGCGGGATGTCCTTGCCCCCTTCTATGATTTGCCTGCCAACCGAATGGAGTGATCGACTGACCGGATTGAGTCCGTAAACTCCTTCGGCGATCTCGACCCGAGTGCGCTCCATCTGCTGGTGAACTTGCTCCTGGGTGTAGTCCTCTGGAATATCGACCTGATAACTCTTCCCCTTGATATTCAGTTTGTAAGCCCGGTTTGCCATCATCCCCCTCCCGGCGTCGGCGTGGGATCAATCGGGGCGTACCATGCCCCACCCGACAACCCCCTGACCGGCCCCATTACCGGCGTCGGTGTGGTAAGCGGCGTCGGGGCACCGACTGGTCTGGATGTCTGGGCAATGCGCGCTGCCCGTTCCTCTAGGATTCTGTTCGCGTAGTCACGGGTAACCTTTAGGGCCTCCTTCATGTTCTCCGGCGACTGGGCCGCATTGGCGTACAGATCTTTGAAGTTCCGATACATGTGTTCATTGCTGCGTCCAGCGTGCATCCGCATCATCCATGACGAGAGCAATTCAGCTTCAGCCCGAAATCCCTCAAACTCGGGGAACTCCTCTCCGAGTTTTCCAGTCATCAAGTCGTTCCAACGGCCAGGGACCGGACCAAGGGCGTCGTAGATCTCGTCGATACGCTTGTCGATCGCATTGACAAATCCGAGCACTGGCTCCGCAGCGTCCCACATGGAGCGGGTAAACGCGGTCGGCTCTTGCAGCTTTCTCGACCGCGCCTCTTCGGCCGCATTGTAAAGCTCGACGTATTCTTCGGGGACCTTGGGGTCCATCAATTGGACGTAGGTCATTTCGACGCCATCGATAGCCACAGCGTATGGATATCCCCCACCGGGAGTAAATTGCACTTCGACTTTCGACTTGCCCTCCCTTGCGGCCCTGGCGTCGGCCAGTCGCTGGGAAGCAATGAGGAACTGCTCTTGCTGCTTTATCCTGGCGTCCTCGATCTTCTTTTCCATCTGCCCCAACTGCCGTGTGGATCTTTCGATTTGTAAGTCGTGCCAGCGTCGGGTTTCCCCGATAGTGGTATCACGGTGCGTCTCTAGAGCGGCGAGTTGCGCAGCTTGAATTCTCAGCCGCTCCTGATCTCTGAGTATATCGGCCTGTAACTCTTTTTCTTTTAGCCCGAACGTCTGGGCAAAATGCTTGTCGGCCTGATTCAGCCTATATAGGAGGTCGGAACTTCGTGCGGCCCTGTCCTTGTCGGCCTGTCCCTCTCTTACATCGAACCCACGATTGGCAATTCTCTCCCGCACATCGAACCCACGATTGGCAATCTGTAACCGTATGGCGTTCGTCGTATCGGCCTGTGATTTCCTAGCCGCTTCCGTACCTTTACGCTCCTCTCTAGCAAATGCCTGCTTGTCCTCGCGCACGCTGGTCCCGTAGTCCTGACTGGCCACGCGCTCGCTCGTCTTGTGTTCTCGCCCGGCACTGCCCTCTGCGGCTTTTGCGGCAAGACTCATAACCAAACGCTCCCGCTTGCCGGCTTCCTCCGCATCGAATTCACGAATCTTTTCGATGATAGCCTTGTCCTTCTGCTCTATCGTTGCATTGGCAATCGACATCTTGGCTTCGATTTCAGCAAGCGACTTACGCTTACGCTCGTTCCTGTCCTTGTCGTACTGTTCGATCGTTGCTACAAACTGGGCATTCTTCTGATCGACGCGAACGGGCGTCCCATCAGCCTTATTGAAGTAGGTTTCCCCGCGAATTGTATACGTTTCCCCCGGCCTCGGTGCCTGGAACGTCACTTCTTCATGGCCTTCTTGCGCCATTGTTTGGTTGGCTACCTCTGCCGTCATTACTCCTCTTGCCACAGCGTCCGCAAAGAACCTCTGGCGCTTGGTCAATGCTTCGGACGTGGCTTTCCCCGTCTGGGCCTCCCTTAATCCGATAGTGGCTTTCGCAAGGTCTTGGGCTGCGCCTACCTTATCCTCCTCGATCTTTTGTTGCCCCGGTTTCCATTGCGGACCCATGTCTTCGTCAAGAAATGCGTGTGCCGTCAGCCCTGGATTACGGCTGCGCACCCACATGGCTCGCTCCATATAGCGACGACGCAGATTGCTACCCTCCGGGTATTGTGCGGCGAGCTTGTCATATTCTTTAGCGGTATCCTCTGCGTGCTTCTGAGCCAAAATATCCTTTTCTATCCGCGCCCGATTGGCGAGCGCCGCCTTCCGGTACGGCTCCGATTCGGAGCCTGTCAGCTTGCGCATACCCATGTGCCCTTCGACGAATCCGCCGAGGGCATTACCGACGATTGGGCCGGGGCCGGTAATCATTGGGGTTCGCAGAGCCCCCGCCAACCCGGCAAGCACCGGAATCCATGGATCAATCCTTGACTCTGTCGGTGGCACCGGCATCGTGAACGAGGGCATCGCTGGCCCCGGCTGTTGTAGGACTGGCGGGGGAGCGACCGGAGATGGTGTGACGGCACCCTGACCGATCGGCGCCGGTTGCGGAACATTGCCCAGTCTGGTTCTCAGCCATCGTTCAAACATGTTCTCCGGTGGCATTTCAAATTCAGCCATGAGTCACCTCAGTACAGACCGATCCCGCCAAGCCGCCGCCGCTGTCTCAGTTCGTCCGAGGGCGACATCGTGCCACGTCCGTACATCGACCCAGCCGGTAAGGAAGTGCGTTGCGCCGGTCCCAACATTGGCTGAACTGGCGGCATCGGTGCGCGTGGCCCCGGTATTGCCGGAGGGGCCATTTGTGGAGGAGACATCGCGTTGCCTGCCGAGCTACCAAGTCCACCGGCCAGCGCGAGCCTCGGTGCCCATTTGTCGAAAGCCGGGCCTGCCCCGGCCATGAATCCCTGATTTGTTCCAATGCTTGCGGGACCAACCCCAGCAAGCGATGCCTGTCCAGTCGGTAGAGCCGATCCAGCGACACTAAGTCCGCTGGTCGCCGGAAGTGCGCTGGGGCCGGTAAGACTTCCCGCCCCGGTAAGCAGACTCATTCCCGTTGGGGCTGCTGCCGCGGTAGGCGCCGCCGCTGCGGTTACTCCTGCCCCAGCCGGAATGACACCAGACCCGAGTGCGCTTGCGCCGCCAAGGCCAAGTGACGCACCCGTTCCGGCTCCCGCTGCGCCGGCTCCCGCTGCGCCGGCTCCCGCGGCCCCTGCCCCACCGGCCGCTCCTGCTGCACCCGCGGCTCCGGCACCCGCAGCGAGAGCTGGACCGGCAAGTCCGGCAGTAAGCACGGTGCCCATTGCCGCAAGGGGAATAATCCACTTCGCGTTCTGTCCCATGATTCACCTACTTCTTCTGACTTGATTGGCCAGACCCGGCCCCACCCTGCGATGCGCCAAGGGCTGTAGCAAGCTGGTTCATCACGTTGAATTGGTACTGGTCGGCCCGGTTCATGTTCTGAAACAGCGTATCGTACATCAGTTGCTGCTGTTCCTGTTCCAACGTCCCGGCCTGCATCAGTTGCTCTGCCGGCAGGTATTGGGCCTGAGCCATTCCCGGGGCCATCTGCATTGCGCCCAATTGTCTGCCACGCTCCGTTTCGTAGTTGCCACCGTAGAGTTGCGTGGCGAGGTCGGACAGGTTTCGCCCAAGTCCGTACTGCTGTTGCATCCCGGCCTGCTGGTACGCCGATCCACCCGGCAAGCCGCCCCCTCCAACTCGCTGGCTCATTGCCGCCAGCGTTGGGGCCGTGGCCGTTCTGTACTGGTCAGTAACGCCGCGTGCCGCCTGTTCGTAGGCTGACTTCAGGTACGGATTCGATTCTGGCGAAAGATAATCCCCGGCCAGCGTACTCCCCAACTGCTGCTGCGCGTTTTGCAGAAGGGGCGTAATATCCTGCCCGGTTGCCCTCATCTGTTCGATCGCGGCAAGCTGGTTCGGGCTGAATCCGGCGACTTGCTGGTTTAGTGATGGATCGTACTGGCGAATGGACGACGACGAAAGGGGGTTGGGAACCTGAGCCAGACCGCCGCTATTGAAATCTTTCATATACTGACCATACGCTGGCAGACCACCACGTCCAGAGCCGCCGCCACTAGCATCCCACCATTCGTCATACGTGAGCATATGCGGCTGACCAGCCCCAGTTGATCCACCGCCACGCGGTTGGTTCGTGCCCGGCATTGACAGATCGGAATACGCACTGAGGAAGTTCTCGGCGTACGGATGTAGCCAACTGGGTAGATCCTGAATATTGGTTGTCGTTCCACTACTATCGCCCATGTGCTACTCCTTTTCTTCGGTTGGATAGAGTTCTTTGCGCATCACGATGAGCACCTCTTTCCAGCCGTTTCTCGCCATCAACCGGCAAAGACCACGCCTTGCCGTGAGATTGTCCATGTACGTACAACCTCGGTCCCGCGCGATCTGAGTAATGAATTCGTCCATCTGGTCGGTCGCCGAGAGTTCTTCGCCCGGCACTTTGTACGCCAGCCAGACGAACATTCCGTTAGGCACATTCTGGAATGGATCGACGCTCATTTCCGTCACGGTGAATCCGACCAGTTCATCGCCCCTCACGCACAACCACAGTTCGTTCTTCCCGGTTACGATTCGCAAGCGAACGTGCTCCGGTGTCCATGTGCTGTGCGGCGTGTACGACTTGATGGTCAGGCAGCCGTGCCGGATAATGGGCCAGTATCGAGTCAATTTCTCGGCGTCGGCCGGAATGCAAATTGCGGTAACCGGCTCAGCCGACAAGGCGTCATGGCCCCGGTCGTGACCATTCGGCTTGCTGGCGATCAACCGTTCGACTACCGCGTTCATGTCCATCTCATATCACCGTCTCAGATCGAAGGATACCAAGTTTGGGTTGCCGGGTTGTAGACCAAGATCACGATTTGCCCAATCGCCGGGGCTGCCGCCTTAGCGATATTGCCACCAACGGCCAGTGTCCACGCGCCGAGAGCAACGAGTGTTACCGCACCAGAAAAGTCTGGCGATGCGCTGATCCGGGTGATCGCTACGGCCCCGGTGACTGGATGAATTCTTGCCGATATTGTGACCGTTGCCGCGCTGGCCAGCGTTGCCCCCACTGTATCCAGTGAATTTGTGTACCCGATTACGCTTCCCAGTACGCGCTCAAGTTCCTTGCCTGTGTCACGGCCCGACTTGACCAACTTTGTCAGCCAGTCACGAAATGGCGACGACATCCCCAGTGACTCGGGGACGAGCGGCGTAGTCGGGAGCACTGGTGACGATGGCAACATCAATCCGACCCTGCTCCAACTGCATCAAGGGCCATGGCCGTTATCTCAGCCTGCCCACTTACTTCAATTCGGAACTGCAATGCACGTCCGGTTGTTATGAAACAAAAGCATCCATCACGGGTCAAGTCAGCCACGGGGCCAACCCCCGGTAACGGAAATGGGCCGGGATCTGGAATTGGATATCCATTCGCCAAGCGGAAGTACGAGTACAGACGTGACCAGTTGTCCGAGGGCCATTGCGCAAATATCGGCCGTGCCCGGTTTGCCTGAATGAACATCGATCCGTCGCCGATCTCGCCAGTTAGCAGAAATCCGCCAATCGAAGCACCATCTGCGATCGCAAGTTGCCCCTGATCCGTGATGACGCCAACGGTCTGGGTTTCCTCGCCGCCACCGCACAGTTCGCGGTACGTCATTCCGGCCGGGATGTCCTCGTACGTGGCGTACAGTTCGCCGATCTCTCGGTACGTCAGGGATGGCCCGGCCAAGAATGCTGGAGAAAGAATATCGGTTACGCCGATCCGGTTGCCGTCACTGTCCGAGAACGTGCGCTTACTCCATCGTTCGACGCGAGTGTTGTAGATGAGCGCGGTGTTCAGGGGCAGCGTCAAGTCGGCTCTCGCTGTGCCCGAATTGTAGTACCACTCGGCAAGCGAAGTCGTCTGGGTGTACCTGCCGATCATGCGCGTGATCTGCGCAGCCGGGGTATCCCTGAAGAACGACTCAGCGAGCGAATTCTGGATCGGAGACAGCGAGGCCCCATCGAACTGGTAGAAATTGTCACGCGACGGGAAAAGATGCTGGTCTAACGAGTTGACCACGCATTCATCGGCCGGCGTGCCGATATTCTTGCTGATGATCTGGAATGACCAATAGAATGGCGGACCGCTGAATTGCCCGAAGTACATGGACCGTTCCTTGTACATCACGATACCGCCGCGGATTGCATGTACAGCAGTAATCGGGCCGGGGCTTGCGGTCAGTTGTCCGTAGACCGTCTCCGTGGCGATATCGGCAATCCAACTGTACGTGTCGCCGCCGGGACCGAATATCGGCGAGACGAATACCCACTCATTCGACGAAGCAATGACCCCGAAGACCCCCTCTCCGACCGACTCCACGTAACTCAGCTTCGGGACCGGATACGCAAGACTGACTACCGAGTAGTCCTCGATGGGGCGAAACGGGAGCCCCGATCGGGACAACTGAACATCAACGCCATTGGCCGCGATGATATCCGTCCCGAACGTCGTGAAGCTCCACCGTCGAGACGTGCTGAATGTCTGGTCGTCGTCGAATTCCACCCACGTCGAGCCCCGCAATTTGTAGAGATGGCTGGACGTTCCGACAACGATCATGTGCGACCCGTTAGGCAATGTCGCCGTGTAGGCGCCAAGGGATGCCGATGGCAACGTCGCGTCTTCGATCAGACGGAATGACGGAAGCGTGCGCAACCCGCGCTCGGTCGGCATGAATCCATCAAGATCGAGCACAATGCCAGGGAATCGGCGGTCGCCGTCTGGCCTCCAATCCGTGAATGGTATTGGCGTTCCGTAGGCCATAACTCACCAGTGCGCTTGCACTCTACCCAGGCACGCCTTCAGTACGCTCTCGCTCTTCAGTGATCGCCGATGCGCCTCGGCAACCTGAGCCATCTGTTGCGCGCGTGCCGGATCGTTGATTCGTGTCTGGTAGATCTGAGCAAGGGTCAGGTATTTCACCAGCTCACTTGCCCCTTCCGTCCAGAAATTCGTCGTGGCATCGGTCGCCGGCACCGGGATTTTCTGGTTGCCCGTCAATTCCAGCGTGTATATCTGGTCGGGGGCCGGATAGATCCTGATTTTGCTGTCGAACGGCGACCAGTTAAGCGGTGGGCTCGTGGAAGACGGATTGTTGGTGTCCAGAATCAAGAGGTAGTCATACTCGACTTTGCGCAAGAACTGCCATGTGTTGGCGTACAGGAGCCGCACGAAATCGATGCTCACCATATCGGTCGGTATATCGTAGAAGACCTGCCCGACGACCGTGGGCAGAGTCTGGCGTACCGCCGAGATGTAGAACCAATCCCGCTGCAAACCTCTGATAACTTCCTGAATCTGGGAATCGACTTCTGCGGTCAGGTCCGACCTATTCAACGAAGTGATGAGGTTCTGCTTCAGGGTTGCGTAATCCATTGGGTTCCTATCGCATCAACGAGCATGGGCGCTGGCCGTTGATACAGCACAGCGCCCATGACACGTTCTTGGCATGTGGTGGCGGCAGTTGGGCTAGTAGCCCTTGCCCTTTTTGCCGGCCATTTTCTTGTCTGCCTTCTTCGCCATGCGACTCTCCCTTCGGGGCTTTGGGGCCTTTCGGCCCGGTTAGTATTCCGACATTGCCTTGCGGCATAATTCGAGGTGGAGGTTGTAGTCAAGCTCGCTCACCTCTCCCCGTTGCCGCTTTTCCCACATCTCGTCCGATTTGGCTCGCTGCGCATCGTGGAAGGCCATCTGAGCCTCCCAGTCACCGGACTTGGGACGTTCGGGCTTTGCCGGCCCGGTATTGCCAGACTGGAAAGACTCGGTCGGGAACACCGGTAACGTCAATGGGCTCTTGGGGCCATTGTGCATGGGGACTCCTCGTTCGATTTCGTCAACGAACGCGATCGAACAAACGGGCTACTTGCTGCCCTTGCCGCGGCCACCGGAAGCCGTCTGTTCCATGCCGACCGTCTCTTCACGGCCGACTTGGACGGTTCCCTCAGTGTCCGAACTGAACGTTGCCTTGAAGGCTTCCACCTTCGAGAATCCGTCGTTGCCCTTTCCCAACTTCGTCGGGATCGGTCCACCTTTGAATGCCATAGTCGTTTCTCCTTTGGGAATGGGGCAATCATGCGAACTACCCCTCCCGGTTTGATTGCTGGCTAGAAGAGGCCGCCACGGAGGTTGTACGTGATCCAACCTTCGATGGTTTCCGTCGTACCGGCCGCGGTCGATCCGGTGGCGAACGTCAGGGCCAGAATGTCGTAGCCGGCGGTCAGGGCCGCGCCACTGGCGCAAGTGACCGAGAGCAGCGACGCGATGCTGACCCCCTGTGTACTGGGAGATGCCACGCTTGCGTTGGCGATACTCGATTGCGTGAACGAAGTCACGTAACCACCAGCCCGACCGATCTGGGAAAGCTCCAGGAATGCATTCGGGTCTTGCGTCAGAAGCCCGAAATCGATCGTGAGAGCGCCCGTGCTGGATTCCATGTCCGGAATGAACAGACCCCACCCACCGGGGTAGATCAACGCCCCCTTCGGGATCTTGACCAGTTGCAGCACATCTCCGGTGAGCGGCTTGTCGGCGGTCGCGAATCCCGCCGTGGCGAACTGAAAGGCAATGGTGGTCGTGGCCCCATTCCCTAGATCGGTTGCCGGCTGCGACTTGTCCACGGTGGTGCCAAGTGAATTGGAACCGTCAAAAACCGTTGCGTTGTAAGTTGCCATTTGCTTTTCTCCTTTCTACCTTCCGGTTACACCAACGTCTCGTAGGACGAAACGGTGATGGTTGCCCAGTCGGTCGAGTTGAACTGAGTCTTCTTGATGCCGTAGATCGAGCCGGCAGTGACTCGAAGAGAGTTTCCAGCATCGAGTAATTCTTCAAACCACTTCATCGAAAGACCACCGTACGCACGGCCGAACGCCATGCACGCCGCCTGTGCGCCACAGAACACCGCACGCGCCACGTTGGCCACGCCGAGCGGGTTGTAGTTGGTCCCCGCTGCCGCCGCATTGGTGTCGTACGGAACGCGGATGTCTTCGTGAATGACCACGTTGGCGTACATGCCGATGGCGCCCGAGAATATCGGGTTGCCTGTGATCTGGCCACCTGTCAGGGCCGCTTTCTGGATGTCGCCCCACTGGCCGGCCGAGTAGTTCGTGCGCAGGCTCAGGGTTTGCAGCGGATGGATGAAGATCACGCCGAAAATCGTCATGCCATTCAACTGGACCGGCTTGATCGGGGGATTAAGCGTGTGCCCCTTCGCGACGCACTTGTCGATCAGGTCCAGCGTGAACGAATCGCCGGCAACCAGATTGGCCTCGGTGAGCGCCGCGGTTCCCAGCGTCTTGTCGTTGGCCCCGATCTGGTAGCTGTTCGAGGGGGCAACGGTGGCGTTCAGTCCGGTGAATCGCACGTCAGCCTGATTCGTATTGCCGGTGAGCTGGTTCATCAGCGCCAGGTCCCATCGTTCGATGTTCCAGTCCTTCAACTCACGCTTGGACACATCGCGCATGTTCATGGGCACGCGCTGCTGGCTCATCGCACCGGTCGGCTTCGTCGAATGCCGGAGCTGATTGATGATGAGTGACGACTGGAAGGTCTGGGGAGCTTCCTCATTGCCGGCGATTTCGTTGTCGCCCAGCACGCCGGCCCCGGTCAGCTTCTTGACCAGATCGTACTTGACTTCGTCCCCTTCGCCCTCTTCCAGATCCTTGAAGATCTGAACGATGTTGTCGGGGCTGTCCTTGCTGGCCCCCATCGCCGCCAGCTTGTATGCCACACAAGCCGGGATGGCGTCGGCGAACAGTTTGTAGGAATAACGCTTGATGGTTGCGGGATCGTTTACCCCGTATGACCAGTCAGCCATAGTTCTCTCTCCTGTGAATTGAGGAAAACTCGCCCCCCTTTCAGCGCCGGGGACTATGGCTCGGGCCGCTCGTTCTCACCTGAGCGACATGGGTGGCCGCGTTGCTTGTGCGTCACGCGGCAGGCGCAATGTCGGTCGTGTTCGCTGCCTCAATCGGCAACAGGTCCGTCCGAACTACCCAATGCCCTTATATCCCTTGTTGGGATTCATCGTCAAGTGGTTTCGTCAACGAACAGAGATCAAGGCTGCCCCCGAACGTACCAGCCAATCGTGGCCGTACCGTTGCCCGTAACGCTTACCTCGGTATTCACGCATGGGCCAAGATTGCTCCATTTTCGGCTGAGTGGCCCGACCGCGGCGGTAAAGACTATCGTAGACGCATCGTCCGTGATCGATACCGTGCTTGTCGCATCGGTCGGTGTGAGCCCCACGTAGAACAGACAGGCCAGATTGCCGGATGGGATGTCACTGATGATCGTACCGGAGGTTCCAGATGACCATCGCATGTTGGTAATTGGGATGGGCCTGATTGGAATATCCCGAAGCGTTGCGGTTGGCGTCGTCGTTATGGTTGGGGTTGGCGTAATGGTCGGTGTGTTGGTTGGAGTCGGGGTATGCGTCGGCGTACTGGTTGGAGTAATCGTTGGTGTCTGAATGGTCGGCGTGTAAGTCGGACCACACGCCACCACATCCATTGCCGCCAGATCGATGTAAACGTTACTCACGCCCGAGAGCGACAAGGTTTGCTCCACCTGGATGTACGAGCCGAAAAATGCATCGTTCACCTGAGCCGCGGTCAACCCGGCCTCCTGCCCGGTCCATGTGTAGCTGCGCACCAGTGGCGTCGGCCCCCATGTCGGGGTGGGATTGGCCTTGTCTGTGCTCACCGGGGTTTGAGCCTGCTGCAACCTGATAGATTCGTCGTTCAGTTTCTGGGGGGGGGATATGTTGCCCGGCACAAACCATGAAGTGTAATAGATCACGATGGATTCGATGGCCTGAGTGAGCGGCACGTTGAAAAAATAGTGATCGCACTCAAGGGCCTGCGTCGTACCCGTGCTGACTACCGGGAAACTCGCCGTCGCCTCAATCGCGTCGCCACCAGTCTCAGGACCGTTCAATACGGTCCACACCCGATTGCCGCCAACGGTCACACCCACGAAGTTCCGGCACGCGGCCGGCGTCGGCGTCGTTGGTCCAACGGTGACCCGCGGGGAAGCGTTCGCGCCCGGCACCGATGAGTAGGTGTAAGCCTGTTCGCATGGGGTTCCAGTTGGCGTGCTGGTCGGAGTCCGAGTCGCGGTGGATGTCGGTGTGTTGGTCGGCGTGCTGGTCGGCGTGCTGGTTGGAGTCGCGGTCGGCGTGCTCGTGGGGAAGTCGAACAATGCGCTGAAGATTCCATTGGTGCCAATCCCGCTCCCATCCTGCACCTCGCTTCCCCAAGCAATCACATACCGACCGACGCGATCGCAATCGAGGCTTGGGTTGCCTTGCGCCCAGTCGCGGGTGCTATTCACGGCAAACTCGGCACCGGCCGTTGCTCCGGTAGAGTTGAAACGCTGCGCCCGGATGCCCCGGTCTGGTGTTGCCGCAAAACCATCCTGTCCGTCAGACTGCCACACCACCACAAATCCGTTTGCATCAGCGCAGACTACCGCCGCCCCTTGATAGTTCGTGGTATAGGTGTTCACTTGAAACTCAGTCCCAGATGGCACGCCGGCACTGCCAAATTGCTGGGCGAACACACCTACTCCCGATCCGTCGTGCCCGGTGCTGCTCCACGCCATGATGAACGAGCCATCAGCACGACAAGCTATCGGCCGGTGACTTCCGGCGTTGGTTTGGTCGCCCGTGGTGTACGTGTTTACTTGAAATTCTGCCCCGACTGCCGCGTTGGCCGAGTCGTACCGTTTAGCGAACACACCATAACCGCTGCCGTCCTGTCCTTGAGACCGCCACGAGACGACAAAGTTGCCGCTGGCGTCTGCCTCAACGGCCGGATTTGACTGATTGTTGGTCGTGTAGATATTGACCTGAAACTCACTGCCATTCTTGGTCCCGTCGCTGCTATACGCCTGCCCGTAGATGCCGTTGCTGCTCCCATCTTGCGGGCTATTCCACACGGCAATGAACGTACCATCTCCACGAACCGCGATACGAGGTGAGCCTTGGTCGTTGGTCGTATAGGTGTTGATTTGGAATTCGGTCCCAACCGGCGTTCCAACGGAGGCGTAACGTTGGCCGAAAATGCCGCCGCTGCTCCCATCCTGGTTAGTTGTGCTCTTCCAATCTACGACAAACGTATCTGATGAACTGATCCCAATACCGGCTTGTGTCTGATCGCTGGTAGTATAGGTGTTGGCTTGAAACTCAGTACCCACAGGCGAGCCTGCACTCGTGAAGCGTTGACCAAACGTGCCCAGGGTGCCGCCATCTTGCTCATTGCTGCGCCAAGCAATAACGAAGGACTGATCTGGTGCCATCGCGATGACGGGGACCAACTGGTTATTTATTGTGTACGTGTTTACTTGAAACTCGTCCCCGACCTGAAACGGGCGCGGGGTGTACGTCGGCAAGGCCGTTGGCGTGTAGGTTGGAGTACTGGTCGGAGTACTGGTTGGAGTACTGGTTGGAGTACTGGTCGGAGTACTGGTTGGAGTACTGGTTGGAGTACTGGTTGGAGTCGACGTTGCGGAAATCGTAGGCGTCGCGGTGTCCACCCACACCGACGCCTTCACGATGTCGAGGCTGCAAGTACGATTCGAGACGGCCGCGGTATCGGCCGCAATCGCACAACCGAAATTCGCGCCCTTCGCCTGCGCTCCGGTGATGTTCGAGAACCCCCACAGGTAGGTTGAATTACCGTAGGCGTTGTCCGCCGAAGTTGTCGGCCATTCGTTACCGATCCCTAAATCGAGGCTACCCGCCGTCGAGCCGTCCACGACCAAGTACACAGCAATGTCCCGGCACGGGTTGGTTGCGCTCGAAGACATACGCTCGAACACGCACTGCACTCCGACAACTTTGTCATCATCCGCGAACCCAGCGAATCCGAACGCTCGGCCGGCAATGCAATCACTCGCGTTGTTGTTGATGACCGCCGTCGCCACCCCACCATCATCGGCAGTAATCGCCCCTGCCCCAGTCCAGTTGACGCCACTGGTAGGACAATCCGTCCCGTCAATCGGGTTAGTCGCGGTCGTCGCAGCGTTCGGCCCATACTGCGTGGTTGCCCAAGCGGAGGCGGCCACTACAAGGATGATAGCAGCAAGGAGTACCCGCTTCACGGCATACCTCCGACAAACGGCACATACTCGACCACGCATCGATTCCCAAATTTCACAAACCGGCCGTACAGCGCGCCACGATGAGTCGCCTTCGTGCCGATCCGCAACCGGTCCTGCCCCGGTGCGATGATCGTCCCGACGCTCTCGGCGGTCGAGCCAACGATGACAAACCGGTCGCCGCCCACCACCCACGCAACACGGCCGGCGTCGATCCCCGCAAGCTGCACCTTCGCGCCGTTGTCGAGCGTCATGTTGCCGGCGACCTGTACCACCACGCGCGAATCCGGCTGGCCGTTGATTGTCAGCACAGCACCGGAGCGTACGCGCAGGAACCCGTCGATACGGAGCACGGAGTTTCCTGCCGGCAGGGTCCATGTTTCAGCCTGCCGTATATCGGTAGAAGGTTTCAGCATGGTCGGTGTCAGATCGTTCAGCCGGTCAGCGACCGGCACGACTGATTCAAGTGCGTCGAGACACATCGGGTAGAGGACGTGTTGCCCGTCACGGATTACCCATGCGTTCGCGGGGTCGTCAAAGTCTTGCCGCAAGTGTCCAACCATTGGCGGGTGTCGCTTGTTGAAGGTCACCTCGCCGCCGTTGTTGATGAAATACTCGTCGATGATCGGCGGGTCACTGCCCTGTAGCAGTGCGTCTTCATCGAGCACGAGCGAGCCGTGCAGGTGCATTCCGCTGGCGAGCTTCACGCGGTGCCCGCACACGTCGCCCGTGATCTCGGAGAATCGTTTGCCCCTCACGGTCTGAGCAAGCGCGTCTGTCGGTTCCATGCCCACCGCGACAAACGGCGAGAGCCGGCAGAGCACATTGCATCCGCAATCATTCGGATCACAGGCCAATGACGGAGATGCGAGGGCCAGCAAGATCAGGATGTACATCAACGTAGTCATGGCTATTGACCAGAGCCGAATCCCATCCATCCTAGAGTTATTGTTCCGGTGCCGGTCATTGTAATCGGCAAATCAAGGCACGGCCCATACCGGCTAAGATCTCCGGTAGCCAATGGCGAAACTGCCGCCGTCCATACCGTATTCCCATTGCCATCAAGCAATGACACGGTATCCGTGGTCGTTGCTGGGGTCAGGGTTGCTCCAACAATACACGCCAGAGTTCCAACTGGCACGTCGCTTACCAGCGTACCCGAGGTCTTGGATGTCCACCGGACATGGTTGATTACGGGGACCGGAGTCCCCTGCGAGAATGGGGTTGACGCCGGGGTATTCGTGATCGTCGCCGTTTGCGTGACGGTCGGTGTCAGCGTCGGCGTTCTGGTATACGTGTGGGTGAACGTCGGCGTGCCCGTGTAGGTCTGGGTTCTGGTTGGTGTGCGCGTCTTGGTCGGAGTTGACGTTCGCGTAAGGGCTCCGGCAGGGGCCGAAGCCAACACCAATGCAGCCAGTGCCAGTATGTGTGCAAATTTGACCATCGGATTCCCCTGCCTTTCTGCTCAACCAGCGATCAAGTCGTCGATTGAACAGTTGTTCTCTTTTTCCAGCCGTTCGATTTGAGCTGGACTGAGTTGCATGAATTGCTGCAACGTAACTGTCGATTTACGAGTTACGGCCTGTGCCGGGACATTCCCCAATGATCCACGTTCGGCCGCTGCCCGTGCCTGATTCGCTCGGATCTGCGCTGCCGCATCGGGCTTCGGCGGTTCGACTACGACCGGGGCCGGAGTAGCTACCGGCGTAGCCCATCCTTCCGCCTCGGCGATTGCGTACGCCACGGCACCAATGTTCTTTCCCTGCCGCATCGCCGACTGAATCAATAAGCCGGTTCTGTCCTGAACGTGGGCTATCGCCTCTTGCTGGCTCATGCCCATCGCTGCGGCTCGCTTCATCTCCCGATCTTCGAGGAATCGTACGGCGTCTTCGTAGTCCGGCTTAACGCGCTTGAAGGATTCCAAATGGGATTGGATGAGATTCTGCATTTGCAACAACTGCACCTGTTGGGCCTGCTGTTGCACCATGTGCATTCCCATCTCGGCAACGACCTGAGCATGGAGCACGGGGTCTTCGACGCGCAGCTTGCCCAATTCCTGTTGCGTAAACGGTCGATCGACGCCGGGGGTTCCCGGATTGGCCGCTCGGTATGCCTCTTCCTGCTGGCGCCGCTGAAATTCCTGAGCTTGCCGAATCTCGTCAAGCTGCCGCTGCCTCTCTGTCGCCTGAGTAACAGCAACAGCCTGATCCTGCTCCAGCTTGATCCGGGACGCTCGGAGTTCCTTCAACTCGCTCCACGGGAATCCCTTTTGCTTCTTGGGTTCCTCCGCGATTGTCTCTCCGGTTGCCGCGGCAGGCACTACTTCGTCTGCCGGGGTTTCGTCCGCTGGTATTTCCGCATCGCCTTCCGGCGTCGTGGCTGCCGCAACTTCGGGGACTACCGGAGTGGGAATCTCCGGAACTACGTCGGGAGCGCCGGCTGTGCCCAGTGAAATTGGATCAGGGGGCGGTAGTTCGGGAGCATCGGGCTCCGCACCAAACCAATCATCCTGCCTGAGCGTTGGACCACCACCAAAGGGCTTCAGCGCCTCAGCGGTCGGGGTGATATTCGCAGTATCCGCCATGTTCGTACTCCTTTATCCGATTACCATGAGTTGATGGCCGATTGTGATGGGCATTTTGACCCCCGTGCTCAACTCGGCCTGCGATGCTTGCACCGCCTCTTCCAGAAGATCGATTCTCGGCTGAATGGTTGACAGTGCGGCATAGAGTCCGTCGTTGTATCCCTTCGCGTATTGCTGTTCGGATACGAGCGCAACGGCATCAACAACGTCAGACACCGGAGCCTTTGGCTCGACCTTCAACGGAAATACGCCAAGTATCACCGTAATCTTACCTGTCGGCGCGGCCGGGGAATTCGTCCATGCTTTCATCATGTAGGATCTCGACGAAGTAACCACTGACTTCGTCCTGAACATGCTCGCCATTCTGCTGAAAAGGTTCATTCTTCGTCACTCCGTAGACTCTGCATATTTTGCGCGTCGAGTTGGGCTTGGGCCATCTGCTCCCTGCTCATAGAGTCCATGATGTCCTTTGTCATGCGTACGCCGTCCATGCCCATTTCGTTCTGGCGTTCGCGTTCCTCTTGCCCCATTTCCATGTGCTTGAAGTAGGCATCGAGAAGCATCTTGGCACGACTGGTATGGAGGTCTTCTCGGATCTTCATGGCCTTGGCCGTGGTCAGGTCCGCGTCCGCATTCACCTTGCGAGCACGACCCTGGATTTCGGCCATGCTTGTCGGCTTGCCGCGACCGCCGATCTGTAGACCCATCTTCGCGTTCTCTGCGGCCTTCTCCTGCTTGGCAGCCATCGCTTCCTTGACCTTGTGGATGAAACTGGCCGGCAATGGCAGATAATCCATAAGTTCCGGTACGTCCAAGCCGCCCTTGCTGAGTACCGGGTAGAGTTCGCGCAGGTACATCATGTACTGCTCACGACTTGCCGGATCGCGCGTGCCTTCGCCGAGCACAACGTCGTATTCCATGTAGAACGGGTCTTTGACCAACTGAATGGCCTGAGCGTTGTACGGGGTTCCAACGCGCACCCAACGATCATCGGCAAGCAATCTCAGGAAATCGAATATCGTCCTTGCCTCGTTGATCTGGTAACGATGCAACGACCCGAATTCAGCCGAGAGCAGAACGAATGAAGCAGCCTGTCGCTGCTTCAAGGTTACCATCGGCACATCCGTGCCGGAAGCGCCCATGACTCCACTCGGATCAAGCCCGGTTGTCTCACGAAGCATCGCCGCGCAGACCTGAATCATCTCGGCTGATCCTTGCGGCAGCACGGGAGCCGGCTTGTCTTGAATCTTCTGTTGGGCGATTGCCCCTGGGGTCATCCACGTAATTGCGCCGGATCGTCCATACTCGGCCTCGGCCCGCTTCGGATCGACGAATGCGTCGGACTCGGCAAGCAGTCCACCCTTGGGCGATCGCGTGATGATTTCCATGACCTGATTCACGAACTTGGTCATGTACCGCTGCGGGTCCATGAGCAGACGCATGAATCCGTAATAGTGACCATCCTTGTTGTCCCACTGCCCGGTCATGGCATTGAACGTAAATCGCCTGCCGGGAAGTTCGTACGGCCCTTCAACTGTCCACTGCCCGACGAAGATAATCCGGCGATACTTGCGAGTGATCGACTCGTTGTGCTCGATCGAATCAGGAAAATCCCGGCCTACAGATCGACGTAACGCCGGCAACGCCTTCTTGTACTGAGCGTGGAGTACCTCGAATTCATCTTCCGGCAACGTGGCAATTTTGTTCTCGAATGGATCGGCGAATTCGATTACGATATCTTCGTCGTACCACTGGTACTCGTAGACGCACACTTCGTTCGGGGCGATTCCCGAGGGCCAATTCGTCGAATCGACCGGACGCGCACTCTTCTCGTTGTAGAGGTACGATTCGTTCGGAAGCCGCGAGCCTGTGCCCATGCCAAGCGAAAGCTGGATCTTGTCTCCATGCTTTCTGCCCCATCGTCGCATGGCCTCTGCCTTCGACATATGGCGTTCGCGGGCTACCCATCGGGCATCTTCAAGGCACTTCTTCCGCGCCCGAATATCCCAGAGCATTTCGTCCCACGGAACACGGGATAGATGTACCATCCCATCAGGGAAGACCACGCGCTCGTATGACGTATCAGTCCAGCCCATGCCGGTTTCCAGCAAGTCCCAGAATGCTTCACTTCGTTCATCGTCGCCCGATGAATTCTGCAAGGCCCATTCGTAGGCTTTTGTGGTCAGTTCTCCGGCATTGGACTGCTTGTCGTTGTGAACGTCGCGAGCGAGAAATTGAATCTCCAATTGCGCTTGCCGTTCGAGCCCCGACACAAATCGAATGTACTTCTGCGCCTCGTTAAATGCCGCGGTCGGACGCCCGGTGATGTCCATCTCGCGCTTGTCTTCGTCGCCGAAGTGATGCCCAGCGTTGAAGTCGGAGCATTCGCGAGCCTGTTTACGGAATTTGTCAACAATGGGCCGTGCCGCATTGATATTCGCCAGGGCATCAAGGGCAAGTCGATCACCGGACAACTGCATTCCTGCTTCGGTTTGCGGGATCGTCGGAGGACGCGCCGAAACGTCGAGTGAGGAATTCAGAATGGCGCTATTGGGAGATAGGTCCATTATGCCCTCACATGCTCATCCACGTTGTTCCACGACTGCGCTCGTACCGGGTGAAGTCCACTTTCTGAACGACCGGGAACGTCACCCGCATGGCCGGATCATTGATTCTGCTCATCACGTCGAGCCCGTCGTCGTAATCGCAAGCCGGATACCGATTCCACTCTTCCTTGACCAACCGGCGAATCATCTCACATGTTCGCACATCCCGGCCGGGAGTCTCGGGATTCGGGAAATACCACCGGCCGGCGCTGGCCTGTGGTCGAAGCGTTTCGATACGCGATTCCTTGGCGAAGTTGTGCCACTCGCCCTTGCGCCCCAGTTCGATGATCGGGAATCGGTAGTTCTCTTTCTCCATGCGACGCTTCAGTTCGAGAATGTCCGTCTGTAGTCCGAATTCCTCGTAGCCCGAAGCGATGGGGCGCCATTTACGATGGAGCCGAAAGAAGTTGTCGGATCGCTGGTCCGAGTTCAGGCGATCAATTACGCCGTCAATCACGTAGAAGTTCTCATCCGAGCCGGTGGCAATCACCAGAATCGCAACCCGGTCGCTCTTTTTCGTACGGCACAACGCCGGGTCGCATATCATGTAAATATTCATCTGCTTCAAGTCGCCAGGCTCGATCTTCTCGTAGAAGTTTGGCGGATGATCGACGAACCAGAATCCGCCCCCGATGGTTGGCTTACCTTGATAGCTTGCTTCCCATTTGGTGCTGTCTCGCTTCTTTTTAGCAAGGGCCGCGCAGTGCCATTTCTCGGGCCAAAGAGGCTCACCGTGCTTGCCGTTCACCTTGCCACACTGGCAATCCGCAGATCGCCACCCCTCGTCCACCTCGGCCTCGGCCATCAGGTGGACTATCTTCCACTTGCGCGAATTGTTCGGATCGTGGCTCATGTCGTCGCGAGTGTAAGGGATATTCTTGATGTAATCCCACGCGCCGTCCTGTTCCATGCGCCATCCAATGAGGTCGAAGGGCGCCCATCGGGTCGTGTTGAATAGCATGAACGCATCGGGCTCAAGCCGACTGGTTACAACCGACGTGTAGTTGTCGCGCACCCGAGTCATGGTCGTATCGGAAAGCAGATCCTCCATTGACTTGTGGGGATCGTCAACGATCATTCCGTGGCAGCGTAACCCGTTGACCGCCGAATCGAACGAACAGGCGTAAAAGTGACCACCGGATACCGTCTCGAATTCCGTAGCGGCCCGACTGTGCTTGGTAATCTGGCTTGCCGGGAACAGTTCACGGTACGCCTGGGATTCCATGATCTGCTTGATTTCCCGGCCGAATCGAATCGCCAAATCCTTGCCATAGCAGAGCACGATGTAGTTGCGATTCGGATGATGTCCGAACAGAAATGGGATGAACCGTACGGTGCCGATGGACGACTTGGAATGTCCAAAAGGCATGATGAACGCCACGCGCTCAACCTCGGGATCGCCAACCACGACTCGTTCAAGGATTGGGGCAACGATCTGCTGTTGAAAATGCGTGTATCCCCACTCGGGGCTCATCGCCAGCGTGAACAATCCGAAGGAATTCCGGATGTCATCCGCGGTGAGGGGCTCAATCTTCCTCGGTCTGCCCACTGTTTTCCTCTGCTTGTTTCGTCAACGAACACAGTGGCCGGAAAAGCTCCCGGTCACGGTCCCTGTCGATCCCTTCGTAGACACTGGTCAACAGGTCGTGCATCACGTCGCGCGGCATATCAGTGCCTCACCAACGGATTGCCGTTGGCGTCAACCAGCGAAGATCCGGGAACGACGATCGGACTCCTGGCACGTTCGATTTCCTCTCTCTTGGCGATGTACATGCGAATCACGGCATCGCGAGTGTCTGCGAATGCGTACAGGTTAAATGCTGCCACGATGAATGCCGCCCATGCCGGAACTGGTTCGTCGTCCGCGTAATCGGGTACGTAAGCCTTGACACGACCGTCGCGCCAGACACGCAATGACGCCATGTCCTTTGGCTTGCCGAATCTCGCTATCTTGGTTTTCGCCATTGGCGCAACTCTTACGGCCAATCGGCGATTGTGAATTTCTTCAGCGATTGTCCGTAACAGTCAAGCACCGGAACGTGGTCCAGCACGTAGATCACGCATCGTTTATTGGTCGGCCCAACGACGTGCGCCTGACAGACCTTGTCGTCCAATTGGATGTAGTTCGCGTAGAAGGGCGAATGTGGCGCGCATTCAGCCGGCGTTCTTGTTGGCGTGTTGGTTATTGTAGCGGTGGCCGTACTCGTACTGGTAAGCGTGGGCGTGCTAGTCGGCGTATTGGTAGCCGTACTGGTCGGTGTTTGCGTCGGCGTGGATGTAGCCGTATCCGTTGGCGTGGATGTAGCCGTATTGGTAGCCGTACTGGTCGGAGTGCTGGTCGGAGTGACCGTCGGCGTGCTGGTTGGTGTCTCTGTCGGAGTACTGGTTGGCGTTTCTGTGGCCGTTGAAGTCGGCGTATCGGTCGGCGTCCCAGTTGGGGTATTGGTTTGCGCGAGCGAAGAACCGACAAGTGCGACGAGAATCGCGAGCACGTAGATGAGCTTTTTCATTTTCCCTCTCCTTGCGCCGACTTCTCGGCCCCTCGTTCAGATTCAACACGTTCGACGTACTCCCATGCCGCATGGCATGGGCATGAGCACTTCTTGAAACGCTTGGAATGCGACTGGTTCTCGCACGACTTGCACATCAGGCGACCGATCTGACCATTCCCCATACGGACGCCGTTGGCGTTCAACATGGCAAGCAGAAACTCGAATGACCCCTGATCGTATCGCCCCGCTTCGCGAACAATCTCCTTGACGATCACCTCGGGCTCAGACGTCTCGATATTGAAAATGTCCAGATCCAGGGGATCATCCAGCGACGGGATGAAAAACATCTCCCTTGGATACACCACAGCGCCGTACGCCTTTTTGCACTTCTGGCATGGCACGACGACTATCTTTTGCCCGAGTACCATCGCTTTCGTCTTGTGAGAAGCTGGGCATCGCCAGATCATCCCCTTTGGGACGAAATCCAACGGCAAGTTAGGTACTTTCCCTATGCTGGGCATCAGTAGAATTCTCCTTCATCGGACCGGACGGTCGCGTCCACATCGATCGGCGCATGTCCGTTGGCCTTCTTCGGCCGCGACGGCTGGCTGAGTAACTGCCGAGCCGCCATGGCCTGCTGAATTGCTGCCCCACCGAGGGCCGCGCCAAGCAGCGTGTTCTTGCCGGCGGTAGGATCGGGCTTCTGTGCGGCCTTTTCGGCGCGAATCCCGAGGGCAACGATCTTGATGAGGTCGGTGTAGATCGACTTTCGATTGTCGAAGGATTCCTGTGCATCCAGCTCGGAGAAGAGTCTATCGGCAAGCCGGATCATTTCCTTGGGCAGAGTATAGAGCCTCGGGCGACCGGGCGACTTCGGAGTAGGGTTCCCGTGTATCCCGAGGGCTTCCGCTCTCGGTACACCACCCCGAGTACCTTCCTTTTTGCCTTTATTGAAGTGGTCAGCCATTCGTTTCCCTTATCGCACGTATATTGGCTTTCCGTCAATCAATGTTTCCGTTTTCGGCATCATGGCGTAGGCGTTCTGGTGTGAGTTGGGGTTCTGGTGGGCGTTCTAGTCCATGTCGGCGTTCTGGTTAGCGTTCGGGTCGGAGTTCTGGTGGGGCTTGATGTCTTCGTTCTGGTCGGGGTTCTGGTCGGAGTTCCGGTCGGGGCAGGGCTGTACGCACTGGCCTGAAGCACCCTAATGTCATACACGGACGACGGGATAACGGCCCCACCACCAATCGCGCACGCCTTTGCAAGAACGGTATCGTCGCCATTGATGATCGCTGTCCATACCATCGGAGTCGGCGGGGGTGTCCGCGGAGACAATAACGGCACCATGCCGACTCGGGCCCCAGTTACGACGCTGTTCTTGGCGATACACTGGTTTGCGACAAGGGTTGCCGCATTCATGGTAACCGTCCCCGAAAGGACCGGGAAGCGCAATATCGGGGCCGGGAGAGTGCCAACCATATCGCCACCAACGGAATCTCCGTAGGACATGGCATCTCCCGATTGAGTCGCGGCACCAAGGTCCACGATCGAGTTGCCCCCGGCGTCTGCATTCTCCGTCAACGTGAATCCCGCCACGTCCCGCGGAGTTAGAATCAGCGGGCCGTACCCAGTCGGGTTCGTAACGCCCATGTTCCATTGGGTCGATCCATTGATTACGACCTTGCTGATAGCTCCGTCTGGCGCCGGGATCGCCGGGGTCGGGTGACTCCCGAGTAGAATGGATAGATCCACAGGCCCAGTTTGCGGCACAACGACTTGCGATCCGATGCTGCCTTCAAGCGTGACAAGCACCACGGCCCCACCGATCACGTAGGTATTTGCCGGCACGATTCCGGCCGCGGTCAGCGTGATCGTCATCAACGACGGACGCACAGCGCATCCACCGGAGATTCCCTGCTGTGCCTCAATCTGAATGGTGACGTGCTTGTTGGCGGCAAGGTTGCCCCGACTATCGTAGACGGTCCCGGTGAGTAGCACCGCCGAACATCCTGGGGTATTCGTCCATGTCGTCGTCGGGGACGGGGTGGGCGTACGCGTTCTGGTCTGAGTTATGGTCGGAGTTCGCGTGTTCGTACTCGTTGGAGTTCGCGTGGGAGTCCGCGTGGGAGTGTTGGTAGCCGTATGCGTCGGGGTCTGAGTTGGGGTCCTCGTGGGCGTCGAGGTTGGTGTGCTCGTGGGCGTGGCCGTTGGCACGCAATGGTACACAAGTAGTTCGGGGGCCGGCCCTCCGGATTCCTGCGACACGGATTCGATCGCGTTGAGCCCCGTGGGCGGCGTCACCAGAGACATGGTCATGCGCACACTGGTGTAGCCAGTCTTGTTGATGTTGGTTAGCGTGTCCATCTCAAGAACAGACTCCACATCAACGGCGAACGACGAGACGGAGCACGAGCCGCCGCAATTTCCGCCAGAAGACAACGCGCCAGTGGTGGCGGCGGTCGTGTAGTCCGATTCGTCGCAGGGAAACCAGTTGTAATAATCCGCTCCGACGGTGAGAGAATCGTCATTGTCGATCAACGAGGGCATCCACTTCAGCCACGCTCTCTCTACCGATTCACCGTCCGGCAGTGCGGTACTGTCCCATCGGTACAGACCGGGAGCTACGTAGTAGATGGAGTCAACGGTGTCAAATCCACGCCCGAAGCCGGTGAATGTTGGGTCAACGGCATTCAAGCAACCAGTTGAAGTGGTTGGTGGGTAATCCGTATCGAGGTGAACGATCGCATCATCATCCCCCGCGGCGCCTATCGAAAACTCATCGTAGCTACATCCCGGCGCGGCGGTCCATGTTGGCGTCGGCGTACGAGTCAGTGTCGGAGTGCTCGTCGCCGTCTGAGTCGGTGTCGATGTGGCCGTGCTCGTCGGTGTACTCGTTGGAGTGCGTGTCGGCGTGCTCGTTGGCGTACTCGTTGGCGTGTTCGTTGGCGTGCTCGTCGGGGTACTCGTCGACGTACGCGTCGGCGTGTCGGTAGGGGTCAACGTCGGAGTATGGGTTGCCCCAATTTCGGTGCTGGTCGGAGTGCTGGTCGGGGTGTTGGTCGGCGTGCTGGTCGGCGTGGCCGTACCGGCGAGGCACAGGCTCAAGCTACAGATTATCGAACAGCAGTCCGAAGGATTTACGCATGCCCCACCGAATGGAACACACGTTGGCGTTGGCGTAACGGTTGGCGTTCTGGTCGGCGTTCTGGTCGGGGTAAACGTGAACGTCTCCACCTGCAATTCCAAATACGGATCGTCACTCGTACCGGCGTTGTCGGAGGAATACGTAGCGACGTATTCGTTGGTTGCGGTTGGGGCAATCGCATCGATGTCCCTGCTGCTGATGAGGCAGTACCTCGTCGTGCCGGCCGTATTCACCCACGAAGAATCAAGGTTGCCGCTGGAATAATACGTACCAACGACGAGCCCGGTCTTGTTTTGCCATACGACATCGAAGAGCGACGCCAGACACCCGTCAAAATTTCCATCCATGTTCCCGGATGACAGCGGTGAGGTCCAATTGTACTTATGGACCCGAACATCGAACGTCTGACCGGCCGGATTCTCGTACACCTTCATGAACAAATTAGCCTGAACAACATTTCCGACAATCGCCGAGGTATCGAATTCAACAAAGATTCGGTATACACCATAGAAAGGGATCTGCCCAATGTCCAATTTGGTGGTACTATCAAAGAATCCCGTTCCGGTACTCCTTGCCGTTAAGTACGTTGAATTGGTTCCAAAGACGTATCCATCGGTCGTTAAAGCATATACCGTGACGGTTTCGTATGCGCTGGCGGTACTACTTAAAGTCACAAGCATGGCAATCAGGCTCAATATCCTCCTCATTGCCATACCTCAATGGTCCATGTTCGCAGCGGCGGATTGATATTAGCCAGAGCGCACAGCCTGAGCGTCAACTCACCGCTCGGATTCAGATACGTATCCCACACCGAATTGAATACTATGTTGTCCGGAGTCACGGAAATCAGGCTCTCGGATGGGATATCGGTGATTTCTGGAATGGTGACGGTGCTACACGTCCCAATTCCGATGGGCCCAAAATCCCAGTCGAACGAGTATGCCCTGATCGGCCTCGTCATGGTTGGGTTGGGCCATATCCCGGTCATGTCGCCGGTCGTCGGCTGTCCGTACGGAACCAGATCATAGATCGTCGTCGCTGTTCCAACATTCTCGATCTTGTAGTTGTTGCACATCCCATCGGCAGTCAGGTGCAAATCGGTCACGGACTGCTTGGTCAGCGTTGCCGTGTTGTTCGTAACGGTGCTGGTCATGGAGTAGTCGCCGAGGTCGATCGCATCGATGTCCGTCAACGTCTGACCGGGAAGGAACGGGCTGCCCGAGCCGAGCATCGACGCCAACGATACGAGTTGGCCGGCGATCAGAGTATTCGGAATCTGCACCGTGTACGGGATTCCGCCCTCCAATGTCAGATTCACGATTGATCCGGCGATCACGGTTGCATCGCTGCCAAGTTCCCCGGACGCCGAGGTCCGCACGGTCTGATACGATGGGCGAATCAGGCATCCGTTGACCAACTGGTCATAGGTCACGTCGATATTCAGCCGCTTCGATGCGGCCAGCGATCCGGTTACCTCGAAGACTGGGCCGGTCAGCAATGAAGTCACGCACGTTTCGGCCGCAACTTCCTCATCCTGGAAGTTCGGGTTCTTCGTAGATGTCACCGTTGCTGTCGGGGTCACTGTTGGCGTCGATGTGTTGGCGAAGTAGATCGGCTGAAGTACCGAGGATGTCGTGTTGGTGGCCGTGACTGTCGCAGTGCGTGTTGGGGTATTGGTCGGGGTGAAGGTGGGGGCCAGGAAGCACAGTCGCTGCGCGAAGATGCCGGCCTGATTCCCATCTGTACTCTTCCATGTCGCAACAAACTGACCGTCGTCACGCTGATCAATCGACACGTCATCCTGATTCCCGGTCGTGAACTGATTGATCTGGAATTCGGTGCCCATCGCCATTCCGTTGTCCCAGTACCGCTGCCCGAACACTTCACGAGATCCCGACCCGGCGTTGTTCGTGCTCCACACAAATACGAAATCCCCATCATCGCTTACCGCAATACGCTGATTTCCAGTATCGGCAACATCCAGTGCGGTCGTGTTCACTTTGAATTCGGTCCCGACGACAGCCCCGCTGCTACTGTACCGCTTCGCCTTCAATTCGAGATTAACCGCGTACGAGTACCAGTCCACAACGAAGTTACCATTGGCATCCATGCCAACGTCGGGAAGGGTCTGGTCGTCTGTCGTGATGACATTCACCTGGAATTCGGTTCCGGTGGCCGATCCGGCCGTATCGAATCGCTGCCCAAACACACCGATGCTACTGCCGTCCTGAGAAAGGCTCGCCCAAACAACCACGAATCGACCATCACCGGACCCTGATACTTTCGGAAGACTTTGTATGCCGGTAGTGTACGTGTTTATCTGGAATTCCGTGCCGATGGCCGATCCGGCGCTACTGTACTTCTGCCCGAATATGCCATTGAAGCTACCGTCGAGTCCGGAATCTGTCCACACAACCACGAACCCGTTATTCGATAGCCTCGATACATCTGGTAACTGCTGATTCCCGGTGGTGAACGTGTTTATCTGGAATTCAGTTCCAAGGTCAGATCCGGAATAGTTCAATCGTTGCCCAAACACGCCGCGAAGACTGCCATCGTGGCCGCCATCCGAATCCCATGTGATGACTCCATTCGTCGTGATGTATCCACTGATCGCTGGAAGGATCTGATTCCCCGTGGTGTAGCTGTTTACCTGAAATTCCGTTCCCTGAGTCGCCACGCCGGATGCGTTGAATCCGTTGGCGAATATCCCATATCCACCTCCATCCTGAGCCGCGCTTTTCCATGCGACGACGAAGTCATTGGTGATTCTGTCAAAGTGGACAATTCCGGCATTCTGTTCCCCGGTGGTGAATACGTTCACCTGGAATTCGCTGCCGAGTTGTTGGAATGTGGCACAGTTGGGGGTTTGGGTGATTGTCGGGGTGTTGGTCCTGGTCGGAGTTCGCGTGTTCGTACTCGTCGGGGTGAACGTGAACGTGTGCGTGAATGAATTGGTCGGGGTTGCGGTTCTCGTAGACGTGTTGGTAGGCGTGTTGGTAGGCGTGAAGGTGAAGGTGGGAGTGTTGGTCACGTCGGGACAACCCGCCAGCGCAATATTGATGCACGGGACTTCGTCGGCATTGTTCGGGGCCTTCGATGAAGCAAAGTCCATGTCGCCGGCAATCGACTCGTTGTCCTTCTTGATGACTACGCCATGATTGGTTGTCGGGTTGGTAATCCACTGCTGAACGACCGCCGAAATTGCCCCGCTGGACAATCGATCGTAGAACGTGACCTGTCCATGGAAGGTGTCGGCCATCTCGAATTGGGCAATCGGGGTTGGAGTTGGCGAGCTACCGGTGAACAAGCCGGGGGGTAAGCCACCCTCCCACTGAATCGGTCCACCGAGGGCATCACAATCGGGGGAACTGTTCGTCAACGAAACGTCGTTGGGGCAGTTCCATGTTGCACCGTTGTTGGGGGTCGGAGTTGGATTGCCATTCGGGGTCGAGGCAATCCACGGAGTCCCCGTTGGTTCGACCTTCATCACGTTGAGATACTTGGCCGATCCCGCACACGCACAACCGTTTGGTCCCGGTGGGCATGGCGTCGGTTTACATTCTGGGCATGAAGTTCCCGAGCACTGCGAGGTACAGAATAAATTTGTCGGAGTCGAGCATGGTAAAGCACAGGCTCCGGCTTGCGCTGTCTCCGGACATCTATTCCATGTGCTTTCGGTCGGGTTGTCTTTTTGTGGGACGTGGATGAACATGCGAATTGTCGCTGCGGTTACGCCGCCGACACATTCATCTAGCGTTGGATCTGCCGCGGCAAGATCCCAGCGAACAAGCGCACGGCCGTCCCCAGTCGATCCGCTGACATTCAGGACGGGCCCAGGCGTTGGCCCGATCAGGAAATCGTTGTCATTGTTCGCGTTGGATACCGCCGAAGATGCGTACGGTTTTTGTCCCTGCACCCATGTAGAAATCGAGTTGGAGCAGATTTGAACGATTCTCGTCACGCCGGGAGAAGCTGCCGGCGTATTTGTCGGGCTCTGAGTCGGAGTCCCCGTCGCCGTGGTCGTCGGCGTTGAAGTTGGAGTCAGGGTAGGCCCACCGGGAGTAATGGTAACCGTGGGAGTGACTGTTGGCGTTCGGGTGACGCAATCCGTGTCACACACTGCTCCGTAGACCACCGAGCATCCACCTCCGCTGCAATCGCTTGGCACGCTGATGTCCAGACACACGCCGGCCCCGCACTGGCAGCAGTCGTTTGGCCCCGGCGTTGGCGTTACCGTTGGCGTGTTGGTTACCGTGACGGTCGGGGTGACCGTGGGGCTATTGGTCGGCGTAACTGTAGGGCCAACACAGATCAGTCCCGAGCAGTTCAGTGAGCAACAGTCCGAATTCTGCGTACAAGCCAAGCCCGAAGCGATACATTGGGCCAGCCCCTTTGCCGGCAACATGACCAAAATCAGGAACAAGAATAGGGCGACACGTTTCACTAGAAAACCGCACGCACCGCGACCACTTCAGCCGTACCGGGGTTGACGGGACTATCGTCATTGCGCTGGAAGATGAGCAGAAACGGTTTTGAGCGGCACTGCGTACCGGCGCAACTGGCCAGTGTCGCCTCATTCCATAGTGTTGCAACCGGAAGCGTCGTTTCCATGAGAATCTCTGATCCCAGATTGGCCGTAGCCCCCTCGACTGTGGCCTGTGGGTTCATCTCGTCGTACAGGCATCCACTCAGGTTGGACGTACACACGGCATTATGCGCCATCCACTTGACCGCATTATTTGACGCCGAGGACGTCTTCCAGAAAACATGCAACGTCATCGTGAGTCCGGAGTCAGGTGGAGTTGCCCCATGCAGGGCAAATCCCTGCGGAGCCCCACTGATGCAGTTCATCGTGGTGTAGGTCTGCGCCGGAGGAGACGAAGGATTACCGTTGTTCCCGGTAGGGGTACATGAGTCCGTAACGATTGGCTCAATGGCCGATCCGATCCACCAGATTTCCGATGCTCTTGCGCCAACCGAGACTGCGAGAATCGCCAGGACGACGAGTGTTTTCTTCAACATGGATAACCTCCGAGTTGGTCAATATCAGGTAACGAGCCCGGCGCGACATCCATTGACGACGGCGCGCACCGCTTCCATGTACATGGCATCGGTCTGGATGATTCCGCGCTGCTTCAAGTACATCATCAGCAGATCGAGTGCGGGGCCAATCTGTCGAATTCCGGCCGGTCGGGTATCCATGAATCCCCGCAGGGCAAGCACGGCGTCTACCGGTTTCTTCTGGTCGAGAAGCGGAACAACGATATGGTCGAGGACGTCAATCAGCGACGGAACTACGTTAGGCTGTTCGGTACGGACAAGATCGCATCCGATGTTGGCAGCAACGCCAAGAGCGCCAAGCGTGATCTGGTGGTCCGGGGTATCGGGCTTCGCCGCCATGAATCCACAGCCGCCGAGGCTGACGATCATACAGATGGTGGCAAGAAGTACGACGATTGCAGCCTTGATGGCAACTGAGTAGCTCATTGTTCGTTCTCCTTTTCGATCGTTGTTGGTTCGCCGGGTTCGCTCTTTTCGGCCATTACGGCAAGCTCGATCAGCGAGTTAATAAGTGATTCGGGCGCGTCGAATCGGCCTTGTTCGGCAAGGCGAGCTTTTACCATCGTGAATGTCAGGCTTCGCCGAGCCTGCCCGGTCCACGAATTCACACTGGCCAACGAGTTGGTCACCTTCACGTAGTGAAGTACGATTTCAAACAAGCCATCTTCGACCGGATGTGGCCCACTTTCGTGTATCGTCAAGCGAATTACCTTCGCGATCGCTTCGGCCAGCACGGGGCCGACGATGGGAATCAGTGCAAGGATGATGGCTTGCATGGGGCTACGCAACCCATCTTTCGATGGTCACGCCCGGAGCGCGCATCTCAAAATGATTGGCATCGGGAAAATTCTCCCACCGCCCGCCCCAGACGTTCAACGGGTCGAGCGATTCCCAGAAGATGCCAAGGGGCTCATACTCGCTGGTATGCGTGGCGAAAGTCCCGTCGCGGAACAAGTTCAGGTCAACGGCGAGTCGCGAATTGTGATACCCGAGTTTCACCTTCGACTTGCCCGCGGCGCAGAGCTGCGCCTGCCATGCCGGGTCGCGTTGCACCTCGCCGAACGTGACTTCGTACTTTTCCTTCTCGCACCACAGGATCAACCGGGCGACGTTGCGAGCGAAAATGGATTGGTACTCACGCAGTTTCATTCTGACTCGACCAGCCCGAGAATCTTGTCGATGTACAACGACATGAGTCTCACGCCATCTACTTCAAACCTCACCGAGTCTCCACGAAAGAATATAGCACTCTCCGGACTCATCGGTGGACCATTCGGATACGAAAGAACCTTTCGGATACGAAAGAACCTTGGCTTCAATGATATCGAATTCGGATGGCGGGATCAGGAGTCCAGCATCACTTGGACTCTTCGTAGGATCAATGAGCACAACCTTATCGTTGACGGGTTTTACTCGCCTCATCGGAGCCTCCTGCCGTCGCGCCAGTCGTGGTATATGACCCACACGCACACCGGCCACATCAACAGAGCGACGTTGTATGCGAAAATGGTCTGGTACTCACGCAACTTCATCCGTGATTTCCAACCCTTTCGAGTAACCTGTCCAGCTTACCCTCGATTCGCTCAAGCCGCTGGTGATCGCTCTCGGCCACCGCTTCGAGCGCCGCAATGCGCTCCGCGTTGTTCCCGGTGGCGGTGTTCAGCGTCCCAAGCTGAGAATGCAAGCTGGTCAACCACGCCGCGCCACCGATCCCGAGCAATCCGCCAAGGAAACCCAACGCCCACAATGCCCACTCGTTCACCCGACACTCCCAGGATTCGGCGGATCTTGTGATTGCCCGCGCTTGGCCAGCATTTCAAGCCCGGTATGTGCGCCAAGGGCAATCATCCACGAAGCCCCGCCGTTGACAAAAAGTCCCTTGACCAACGGGGCTACGTAGTAGCCTTCACTGGCGGCATTGATGACTCCCCATGTGGCGCCCAGTACCCACGGAACAACGTGTGCGAATCGAATCGGGATGATCTTCGCCGAATAGAGCATGAACGAGAAGATGGCGATTCCGAGCATGACCGGAATGTCCACTGTCTCAATCAGCTTGCCCCATTGCGGATCGAACAACTGCGTTGCCACGGCTGTATCCGGCATGGCTACTTCCCTCCGGACTTACGCTTCTGGCTCATCGCGATTGCAACGGCCTGTTTGTGTGGCCTTCCGGAATGCACCAGCTCCTTGATGTTGGAACTGACCATGCTTTTGCTCGTTCCCTTTTTGAGCGGCATGACTTCCTCCCAACCTAGTAGTTACTGAATTGTCCCGGTGAATTCGACCCGCGTCAAGATCGCCGCAGATGCCGAATCGTTAGCACACGCATTGCTTGGAGATCGGCGAATCTGAATCACCGCGTGCGATCCGGCGCATGTACCGGTCGCCGTCCCGGTTGGGCACGTCGTACCGGTCTGGTCCGTGGCGATCACTGCGATCGCAGACTTGATGTCCGTCGAAGCCGAAGCGGTAACGGCCGTAACCGTCGCTGCGCTGATCGCCGGCACGGTAGCCAGATTCAGCCCCCAGCTTTGCCCGACCCGCGTAACCTCGTAAGCCGCCTGCCAGCATACATTGTCCGTGATCGTCGAGGACGTTGTCTGCCACGTCAAATTGACCGTGAAGTTGGCCGTGATGACCGAGCGCGGGAACTGCACCTCGCACCAGATCGTCGAATCCGGGGTGACGTACGTCGCCGACTGCGCGAACGACCACGAAGTCTTGTTCGGGTTGTTCAGCCCGGAAGCATCCACCAGCGTTGGATTTGTGGCGCCGGATTTCAACTGGCAGAACGTCGCAGGGAAAGACGTGGAATACGTCCCGGCAACCGCCAGATTCGGCACCAGAACCAGGGCTCCAGCGAGTGCTATATATAATGATACGAGAAAGTGCCTCATTTAACCTCCCGAACTGATCGAATTGACCGGCCAGCGGATCTGGCATGGTATGTATAAGGAACGCCCGGCCCACAGGGGGGACCGATGGGCCAGGCGCCCTGCCGGGTCATCACGCCGGTCAGGAGGGTTGCAATATGCAAGGCCCGCAAATCACGGGATGCCACGGCACATGAAGCACCCATGACACCAGCATAATGATCGGGACCACGCATGTTCCAGCCATACACCAGCAACGCCAAGCCAGTCAACTGGTAAGTACGGGGGCCAATCCCAGGAAAACATCACCGGCCGGCCGTGACAATCTTATCGATACCACGCTTCCAGAATTGCCGGTAGAATTTCGCAGTCAAATCCCCCTGCACCTGAGCGATCAACTCGTCACTCTTGTGACTCTGGATGTGCTTCCCAAGATGGTCGCGAACGTAGAACAGGGCAAGATGCGTCATCTCGTGAGACACGATGCTCACGCCAAGCCGCTCAAGGCAGAAGATCACCTGTCCAATGTTGTTGCCATGCCTAGTCTTGCCAGTCTTCTCAATACGCTCAGTCCGCCACGATGAGGCTTGCGCGGCAAAGGTCAGGTTCTTCTCGTTCTCGCCCCACATAGCCGACTGCTCCCGCCAAAACAGATGCATCGCGGCGCGATCGGCGAAGATGAATACATTGTAATAGGTCGGCAACTTCGACTGTGGCTTGATGCGAAACTTTGCGACCAGCGGGTGATTCACCTGACCACCCACAGAAATCCCACAAACGCCACCGCAACCGCCAGATACACGATCACCGCTGCGGCAACGTAGTCATCCGCCGTTCGCTTCGCCCAGTGCTTCGTCTCCCCAAAATCCATATCATCCGTCCATACCAGATCCACCACAGTTTCGTCAACGAACAGAATCGAGCCCCCCAGAAATTCCCAGATTCGGCCCCGTACCCTTGGCCCCATATCTAAGGTATCCCCAAGTAGACAAACAGACCGCCATCCATTGCCCCAGCCGCCAGCCGTAATAATGAATATCCGGTGTGGCGATTATCCCGCATTGTCGTTGATTTAATATCCAATATAATTGCCATATGTGTTGATTTTAGATTCGCGGCCCACGCAGGTTGTCGTTATTATAATCCATAATGCCGGTTACTGTTGATTTTTAATGACCGGCCCGTCCATGTTGAAGTATAGGTACTAGGAAAAGTTATTTCCGGGCTGGCCCGCACGGCAAGGTATCCCCAGGCCGGGTTCGGGCCGTGGCGACGTCCCGGCGTTTCGCCAGCATTCGCCACGGTTTATTCTGGCATAGGCAGGATGGTGTGACAGTAGCAGGCGCAGCGCGGTAGTCGGTCGCACGGCTGGCGGCATTTAGTGCATGACGATATTCGCGAGGTCGGCTTAGCCGGTGTCGGCTTAGCGGGTTTATCCCGTGCTGGTTTATTCGGCGTGGATTTATTCCGCGATTTGGCCAGCATTGCGCCGACGGCCCT